>JAEEGG010002170.1_pt1 | contig 51321 bp, 41 predicted proteins | sample 9134161 | NCBI WGS metagenome assembly JAEEGG01 (sample SAMN16246543, study PRJNA631951) | gut metagenome | biome: gut microbiome; feature: rumen; material: CR-attached | host: Bos | place: Iran: Karaj | collected 2018-10
CTACCGTTGCATTCCCCTCAGAGCAGCATCCTGCTACGATTTCAGCCGTCGGTGCGGTTGATGACAATGGCATGGTACACGTTGAAGCCACGCTGAACCCGCACCCGCATCTGGCACCTGGTATGACTGCATTTATAACTTTAGAGAAAGTTCCGGGCTCAAATCCGTAACCTATGAGTCGGGAATCAGGTGTACATCACACTGCGGGAAGGGGATGGTGATGCCAGCAGCGGTGAGGGATTCTCGAAAGTCATCTGATAACCGTCCTTTACCAGCACAGCCAGCAAGCAGCTGGCAGGAAAGGCAGATGGCCGAGTTATCTCTGAGATTGTGAAGAAACTCCTGGCATAAACTTTGGTTCTATGTCTAAAATTAGTGGCACAATAATGGCACAGAGTATCGTAACTCGTTGGAACTCAGTATGTGCTTTAAACTTCAACGAAGATGAGTATTAATCAATCAACGTAACTTCAAGTCGTAGAAGATCAGCGAGGTGTGTAATAATTTTAATTTACACACCTCGTTTTTACTTCACTGCGTAGAGAATGGAAAGATTGGCATTTTTCACGGCATTTCAAAAGGATTTTGCCTAATCTGAAAGGTGGTTTTTCCTAAACTTCAAAGGGATTTCCCCTTTTATTACTGATAGTTCACAATAGCGGAAAACGAAGTATGATTTTTTTATTCCCTTACGAAGCCTTTCGTACGCCATTTCCCAGACCGCCAGCGGCGCACAAGGATAACACCACGGATGTTCTCATCGAGGGCAAAGCCTACCCACATGCCTACAAGGCCGAAACCGAGAGGAATGCCGATGATATAGCTTACACCGACGGCGATGCTCCACTGGAAAATGACTCCGACAACGAAGGGATAGATCACATCGCCAGTAGCCCGCAGTGTGCTACCTGCAAAAATATTGGCCGTGCGACCTACTTCTAGGAAGATATCGACAAAGAGTACCCATACTCCCATCTTAATGATCTCTGTATTGTCTGTGAAGGCACTAAGGATGCTCTTCCCCGTCAGCGCGAGGATGATGGAGCCAGTGATGGTGATAATCATCGACCAGCGGAAGAAGTAGTTGCCCAGGATATAGGCAGCCTGATGCCGTCGTTGTCCGACGAGATGCCCTACGAGGATGTCGCCCCCCTGAGTGATGCTCAGACAGAACAGGTAGACGAACATGATCATGTTGTGGCAATAGGTACGGGCGGCCAAAGCCTCGTTACTGATCTGGTTGATGAAATAGGTGATAACAACCTGCGAGAGACAGTATGATATATTCTCGCTCATGGCGGGGATGCCGATATAGAAGAGGTTCTTCAACTCCTGCCAAGGCATGGGTCGGAAATAGTGCAGTGGGAAACGCGGGATATGCACCTTGAAATGGATAATGGCCAGTATCACCATAGCAACGGCACGACAGGTGGCTGTAGAGATGGCAGCACCTTCGACACCTAGTTGGGGACAGCCCCAGTGTCCGAAGATGAGAGCGTAGTTGCCCAAGATATTGACGACATTGACGATGCCTGTCACCACCATGGGATAAATCACTTTATCTGCGCTGCGCAGTGAGGCTGAGAATGTCAGAGACAGTGCCTGGAAAAACGATAGTGCGCCAGTTAGTCGAAGATAGATTAGTCCGTCGCCCATCAGTTCTGGGCGCAGCCCCATCACATGTAACAACTCCTCGGCATAGAGATAGAGTAGTGTACTGACTGTCAATCCAAGTATCAGGTTTACCGACATCGCTATGCCTACCACCTGAACGAGTCGCTTTCTCAGCCCCGCACCAATATACTGCGCACAGAGAATGGCTGCACCCATTGAGAAGAATTGATAGACGAGGAAGACAAGCGAGATGAGTTGGTTGTCGAGTCCCACAGCCGCCACGCTGTTGTCGCTATAACGGCTCAGCATCACCGTATCGACGGCCCCCAGCATCATGACGAGGGCCATCTCGATGAACACCGGGATGGTGAGCACCTTCAATTGGCGTTTTAGGGATGTATCGGACATGTGGTCTACAGCAGTCAAACATCAAGGGGCAAAGATACTAGCGACGGTGGACAATCATACATTACTCTGGCATGGTTGGTGCGGATGAGCTGGCTTTCGAGACGCTGGCCGGTCTTGCGATCGATGATGTCACGATACACTTCTCCATTACGATAGACGATGCCGTCCTGGCGTGAGAAATATTCGTTTTCTGCATGAATGTGGAAAGTGTGACGCTGAGGCTCTTCAGCACGTAACTCGCCACAAAGATACTCGTCGTCCACCCAAAGTCGGAGCTGGTAGGTGATCGTGGAGTCGTTCCTGACACGATAATCGATGTAGTTATACGAAATGCTAGTACCCGTTCCGAAGGGAATCTGACGGCCGAAGTCCGGAAACAGATCCAACCCGTCGTGGTGATGATGCTCCGTGATGGTCAGCTCGCTGTGCAACACAAGCCAGTGAATCAGATTCGACAGCTGGCACATGCCTCCGCCGATGCCTTGCGATGGCTGCCCTTTGGCGATGGTCAGTCCCTCTTTATAGCCCTTTCGCTTGGAAGTTCGCCCAATGAGTTTCCATACTGAGAATGTCTCGCCAGAATGAATCAGCAGCCCGTCGATGTGCTTCACGGCTAGAGCCAGATTCGTTGCTTTGTTCTCTTGCAACTGCATGTTGACATTGCCGAGACGGCGACGGATGAGTGAGTTATGGCGATAGATGAGCACAGGCAAGGATGACTCTGTCCGCTCCAAAGCGAAGTGGGTCTTATGAACCAAGTCCTGAAGGTGACGCTTCAGGATCTCCTTTTCCATCGACAGACGATAAGTGAAAGGCGAAATCTCACAAAACAGTTTCCTATTCATATTATCATGTTTCTATAATGCACGGTATTCGCCTGGTGGAACACCGATGATTCGTTTGAAATACTTGCTAAAGAACGAGGGATTGGGGAAGTGCAGTTCGTCAGCAATCTGGGCGATAGACTTATTGGTGTGCATCAGCTCCACCTTGATGCGGGTGATGAGGGCGCGATCTATCCATTCTTTAGCGGTTGTGCCACTTTCTTGGTGGATGACGGTGCCAAGATAACGCTCTGTGAGGCACATCTTGTCAGCATAGAAGCGGATTTGATGTTCTCGTGTGGCGTATTGGTTCACCAGATAGATAAAGCGGTCGAAGATAGTCTGTTCACGACTTTGCGAGGCCTGTTGCAATTCCTTGTGCTGGCGGTAAAGCCCGTTGTAGTGATGCATCAGGGCAGCCACAAGACTGCTGATAGTCTGGCGATTGTAATCCGGCTGGTGGATGGTATGCCAGATAGTATCCATGATATGGCGGGCAGTATCAATATCATACGCTTCTGCCCAGATTTGAAAGTCTCGTACCTGTCCGTTAAAGGCTGCAGGTAAATGTGGAGGCATGGGGAAGTCGGCAAAAAGCGCCATACCATAGATTTCGATATCTTCGCTGAAATTGATAGGACTGAGTATGGAACCTGGCCCCAGAAACACCAATGTGCCAGCAGTTAGATGACGTTCCACAAGATTGATGCTGGCTCGTATCTCGCCACGCACAATGATGCCTAAACGATAATCATCAATACTGAAAGGCGGCTGACTCTGCTTGAGTACCATCAGGAACGCGCTGGGGTCGCCATAGACCATTCCCAGTTCATGGCTGATATAGGACATCTCGCGCATCTCTGAGATATGAGGGCTCAGCAGGTCCTTCATCCGCGAGTAGTTCATCAGTTTTGGTGTCTTGTCCATACACAATAGTCTATTCGCTTGCAAAGATAGTCAAAAATCCGCAATCTGCTTTCGCTTTGCCCTGAAAAATCATGGAAATCCATAGAAATACAGTATTATTGTCTGTAAAAAACGTCTCTTATTTGGTGGAATGGAAATATAAATGTATCTTTGCAGTGTGAAAGTTTATATCTTCAATTTAAAAACATTAATTGGCAAATTGAAAACATATGTTTGTAAATTAGAAACGTAAGTTTCAAAATTGGAAATATAAAATTGATAGAAAGAAAAGAAAATAATAACATAGTAGTAACAACAAAAGGGATTAAGAATATGGCAAAGTACATTTTGAAGGAAATGGCAGAGGGAATGGCTGATGGCCATAAAACCCTTTACCCTAAGATGCAGACATACACGCTGCACGACTACGAGACGGTTATTAAGCACATGCGCGACTATGCCGGCAGCATTAGCGAAGGCATGATCAAGGCTGTCTTCGACGCGCTAGTGTCAGTCATGAAAAGTTGGATGCCAATGGGCCACAACATCAAGATAGACGGGCTGGGTGTTTTCTCGCTGACATTGGGTTTCGATGAATCGAGCCCGTCGGAAAAGGCCGCATTGAAGAATACCGATGATGATCCGAAAACCAAATACAGGCATGTCTGTATCAAGGGGATTAACTTCAAGCCCGATCAGAAGCTGTTACAAGCGTTGAACAAGGAGGCCTCTTTCGAGCGTGGTGAGACTGACGTCCAGGTGCCACAGAAGACAAAACTAAGCCGCGAGGAACGACTGGAAAAGGCCAAAGCCATCATCGCGAAGAACGGCTTCATGACGCTCTACGACTACGCCAACGCCACCCACCAGAGCCGTTCCGTTGCCTCGAAAGACCTGCGTCAAATCGTAGCCGACCCCACCTTAGGCATCACCACCCGTGGCAGTCATTCCCACAAGGTGTGGATAGCGAGGGTAGAATAACCTCTATTTGCTGGATATCGATTGTGGAGCCGTGATAGAGTTTCATAGCTTGCCTCCTTTCCGCTGACAATAGGTTTGAAGAGTATCAAGATTCTCTTCGAGCGAGAGCGAGAGTGGCATCAATGTCGCTATTGCATGATGTGCAAATCGAACAAAAAGAACATTTTTGCGTTTTAATAGATAGCAATAGTTTCAGAAAAAAGCATTACCTTTGCCGTCGAAATACAACGTAAGGAATATGCGAAGAATCATTTTAGGACTTTTGATGCTGCCGATAATGGCACAGGCCCAGACGCTGGAGGAGTGTCAGCAGGCAGCAGAAAGGAATTATCCGCTGATACAGCAGTATGGGCTAATAGAAAAGACAACGCAGCTGACGGTGGCAAACATACAAAAAGGATGGCTGCCGCAGGTGTCTGCCTCAGCCCAGGCTACGTATCAGAGCGATGTCGTGGCGTGGCCTGATGAGATGAAAGGGATGCTGGGACAGATGGGACTCGATTTCGAGGGACTGAAGAAAGACCAATACCGTGTGGGCATCGATGTACAACAGACGGTGTTCGATGGAGGAGTCATTAAGAGTCAGAAGGAGATTGCCAGAAAGCAAGGCGAAATTCAGTCGGCGCAGAACGAGGTCAATTTATATAATGTACGCAAGCGCGTGAATGAGATGTATTTCGGACTGTTGCTGATCAATGAACAGATAAAGTTGAATACGGACTTGCAGGAGTTGTTGTCGTCAAACGAAAAGAAACTGGCTTCGATGCTGAAAGGCGGAACGGCAGCAGAGAGCGACTATCAGAACGTGAAGGCTGAACGGTTGAAGGTGGTGCAACAGGCCACAGGGCTGGAGGCACAGCGTAGTGCTTTACAGAGAATGCTCTCGGCATTTTGTGCTATTGAGGTGAAAGAGGCAGTAAAGCCAGTAGCCGTTAACCATACACTCGGCTCTGCCGCTTGGCTCGTCCAAGAACCATTAACCATGAACCGTCCAGAGCTTAAGGCAATTGATGCACAGTTAAAATTGGCTGAGGCACAGGAGAAGGCTCTTGATGCGGCACTGATGCCGAAACTCGGTGTATTCGCTCAGGGCTACTACGGCTATCCTGGCTATAACATGTTCGAGGACATGCTACATCATAAGTGGTCACTCAACGGCATGATTGGTGCCCGTCTCACTTGGAACATCGGTGCCCTCTATACCCGCAAGAACGACAAGGCGAAATTGAATGTTCAACGTTCTATGTTTAATGTTCAAAGAGAAACCTTCCTCTTTAACAATAATCTGGAGCAGATTCAGCAGAATGAGAACATCGAGCGTTACAAGAAACTGATGGCTGACGACGAGGAGATTATCTCCCTGCGTTCGTCTATCCGCAAGGCTGCGGAATCGAAACTCTCGCACGGCATCATCGATGTGAGCGATCTGGTGAAGGAAATCAACAACGAAAATGCTGCCCGTGTGCAGCAAACCGTTCACGAAATAGAGTTGCTGAAAGAGATTTATGACCAGAAGTTCACCATTGGTGAACAATGAAAAAAATAAAGAATTTAACAATGTAATAATTTGTAAGATATGAAACATCTAATTTTTGCATTTTTACATTTTATCATTTTTGCATTATTCTTTGTTGCCTGCAGTAGCAGCGACAAAAAATACGACGCCACAGGAACCTTTGAGGCTACGGAGGTGACCGTGGCAGCAGAGCAGAGCGGCACGTTGATGAGGTTCGATGTCAACGAGGGCGACGGGATTGCTCATGGCAAGGAGGTAGGACTGATAGATACCACGCAGATCTGGCTGAAGATTCTGCAGGCAGGAGCAACAAAGGCGGTCTATCAGAGTCAAAAGCCCGATAGGGAAGCACAGATTGCAGCTACCCGTCAGCAGCTGGCCAAGGCCCGTCAGGATCAGCAGCGCTACAAGGAATTGGTGGCTGATGGAGCAGCACCCAGCAAGATGCTCGACGATGCCACTAACCAGGTACAGGTATTGCAGAAGCAGTTGGAGGCTCAAATTTCATCGCTTAACACCAATACCAATGCATTGAACAAGCAAATGGAAGCAACAGATGTACAAGCCGACCAGTTGCGCGACCAGTTGCGGAAGTGCCATATCATAGCTCCCATCAAGGGCACGGTATTGGAAAAATACGTGGAGAAGGGCGAGTTTGTGGCTACAGGTAAACCGCTATTCAAGATGGCCGATACGGAAAACATGTTCATCCGTGCCTACGTCACCTCGGCTCAGTTGAAGGATATCAAGGTAGGTCAGCAGGCCAAGGTGTTTGCCGATTACGGCGATGGTCAGAAGAAGGAATACGAGGGAACAGTGAGCTGGATCTCAAGCAAATCGGAGTTCACACCCAAAACCATCCTCACCGACGATGAACGAGCTGATTTGGTCTATGCGCTGAAAGTGGCGATAAAAAACGACGGATACGTCAAGATTGGTATGTACGGAGAAGTGAAGTTTTGATTTACGATTTAGCCATTTACGATTTACTATTTATTTGCGATTGGATGATATGGACGCAATTGAAGTAAACGGAATATCGAGGTCATATGGCAGAGTTAAGGCTTTGCAGGACGTTTCGTTTGCCGTCGGTAAGGGCGAGGTCTTCGGACTCATCGGTCCTGACGGAGCGGGCAAGACATCGATGTATCGTATTCTCTGTACGTTGCTGTTAGCTGATGCAGGAACAGCAACGGTGGACGGCTTCGACGTAGTGACGCAGATGAAAGAGATTCGCCGTCGTGTGGGATATATGCCCGGGCGGTTCTCACTCTATCAGGATCTGACGGTAGAGGAGAATCTAAAGTTCTTCGCTACACTCTTTGGCACAACTGTTGAGGAGGGCTATGACAGCATCAAGGCCATCTATTCACAGATAGAACGATTTAAGGATCGCAAAGCTGGAGCGCTGTCTGGCGGTATGAAGCAGAAACTCGCCCTGAGTTGTGCGCTGGTACATCAACCCAGTGTGCTGTTCCTCGACGAGCCGACAACGGGTGTTGACCCAGTAAGCCGCAAGGAGTTTTGGGAGATGCTCACGATGTTGAAGGAGCGCCAGATTACCATCGTGGCTTCGACACCTTATCTTGACGAGGTACGCCAGTGCGAGCGCGTAGCTTTTCTGAGCGAAGGAAAAGTAATGGGAATTGACAAACCGGAGGTTATTCTGGATCAATTTAAGAATGTTTTCAACCCGCCTGCCCTGAATCATGGGGACAGGTTCTTGGACGAGCCAAGCGGCGAAGCCGAGCGGCCTGATTCCATCCAGAATCACGAACCTGTCCCCGTGATTCAGGTGGAGCACTTGGTCAAAGCCTTTGGCAACTTCCATGCTGTCGATGACATCTCTTTCACCGTCAAGAAAGGTGAGATCTTCGGCTTCTTGGGTGCTAATGGCGCAGGCAAGACCACCGCCATGCACATGCTGACAGGACTGAACCAGCCCACCAGTGGCACAGGCACCGTGGCAGGCTTCGACATCCGTACTGAGCACGAACAGATTAAGAAACATATCGGCTATATGAGTCAACGATTCTCGCTATACGAAGACCTGACAGTTGCAGAGAACATCCGACTGTTTGGTGGCATTTATGGGATGAAGGACTCTGAGATTGCCAGTAAGATGGACTGTCTCTTGAAGCAGTTGAAGTTCGAGGAGCACAAGAACGATCTCGTAGGTTCACTACCTTTGGGTTGGAAACAGAAGTTGGCCTTCTCAGTATCCATCTTCCATGAACCATCCATCGTATTTCTCGATGAACCGACGGGTGGCGTAGATCCTGCAACACGTCGCCAGTTCTGGGAACTCATCTATGAGGCAGCCGCACGAGGCATCACCGTATTCGTAACAACGCACTACATGGACGAAGCAGAGTATTGCGACCGCATCTCGATCATGGTGGATGGCAAGATTAGTGCGATAGGTACGCCCGAGGAATTGAAGCGCAACCTCCATCAGCCGGATATGGATCATGTGTTTACTTACATAGCTCGCGAGGCCAAAAGAGGAGACTGAGAAAGGTAAAAAAGTAAAAAGGTAAAAATGAAGCAGTTCATATCATTCGTCATCAAGGAAGCCAAGCACATCCTGCGCGACAAGCGTACGATGCTGATACTCTTCGGCATGCCTATCGTGATGATGCTTATCTTCGGCTTCGCCATCACCAACGACGTGAAGAATGTGCGTACGGTGGTGGTGACCTCGCAGATGGACTATCAGACGCAACAGGCCGTAGAACGATTGGCAGCATCGGAATACTTCACGATGACGGCAACTGTCCCAACGCCGAAGGATGCAGAATTGATGATACGCAGTCAGAAGGCCGACCTCGCCATTGTCTTCTCGAAAGATCACGCCATCCAGTTCATCGTCGATGGTTCCGATCCCAATATGGCACAGCAATGGACGGCCTACGCCCAGCAAGTAATTGTCAATTGTCAATGGTCAGTGGTCAATGTAAAACTGCTTTACAACCCAAGAATGAAGTCTGCCTACAACTTCGTGCCTGCCATCATGGGTATGCTGTTGCTACTGATTTGTGCCATGATGACATCAGTTTCGATTGTCCGCGAAAAAGAACGTGGTACGATGGAGGTTTTGCTCGTGTCACCTGTCCGTCCGCTGATGATTATAGTGGCGAAGGTGGTGCCTTATCTGCTGCTGGCTCTGGTTATCCTTGCCGTTATCCTGCTGATGTCGGCCACTGTGCTTGATGTACCGTTGCAGGGTTCGTTAGGATGGATACTCGTCGTTTCGCTCATCTATATCCTACTGGCTCTCTCACTCGGTCTGCTCATATCGAACATCGCACAGACGCAGTTTGTGGCTCTGCTCGTCTCGGCAATGGTGCTGTTGCTGCCTACCGTGTTGCTCTCAGGTATGTTGTTTCCTGTGGAGTCGATGCCTGCGGTGCTCCAATGGGTGTCAGCCGTTATTCCTCCTCGTTACTATATCCAGGCCATGCGTAAGCTGATGATTATGGGCGTGGGTATCGGTGAGGTATGGCGCGAGGTGGTGGTTCTTATTGGTATGACTGTCCTGTTGCTCACCATCTCACTGGCAAAGTTCAACAAGAGATTGGAATAATGGTCAATTTTCAATGTTCAATGATGATTAAGTATTTGCTTCAAAAGGAATTCCTGCAGATTCGGCGCAACTCGTTTATGCCGAGGATTATCTTCATCTTCCCCATCATGGTGATGTGCGTCATGCCGTGGGTGATGAACCAGGAGGTGAAGAACATCCGTGTGGATGTGGTCGATATGGATCATACCACACAGTCGCAGCAACTGGTACATCAGGTGGAGGCCTCGAACTACTTTATCTTTAATGGCCAAAAAGCCACTTATCAGGAAGCCATGAAGGACATCGAGACCTCAATGGCCGATATCATCCTCGAAATCCGCGATGGTAAATATCTTATTGCAGCAAATGCTGTCAATGGAACTAAGGGTTCCATCGGCTCAGCCTATCTGAGTCAGATAGTTAATGCACAATTCGAAATGCACAATGCACAACCGAATAGCGTTTCACCTAGTACAATGAATAATTGTGAATTGTGCATTGTGAATTGTGCCTTATATAACAAAGGCCAGAACTACAAAGTCTTTATGATTCCTGCCTTGATGAGTATTCTGATGATGATGCTCTGCGGTTTCCTGCCTGCGCTGAACATTGTGGGCGAAAAGGAGAAGGGCACTATCGAGCAGATGAATGTCACGCCCGTTAGCAAATGGTCTTTTATACTTGCTAAGCTCATCCCTTATTGGATTATCGGACTGGTGGTGCTCACCCTCTGTCTCGTGTTGTCGTGGCTCGTCTATGGCATCACCTGCCAGGGACCGTTGTTGTTGGTGTACCTATTGGCCGTTCTCCTTGCCCTCTTCTTCTCGTCGCTCGGACTCATCGTCTCCAACTACAGTGACACCATGCAGCAGGCCATGTTCGTCATGTGGTTCTTTGTGGTGTGTATGCTTCTGCTTAGCGGACTTTTTACTCCTGCGCGCTCCATGCCCCACTGGGCCTATCTGACCACCTACGTCAATCCCATGCATTACTTCGTCGATGCCATTCGCACCGTCTTTGTCCGAGGCGGCACCTTCCAGGCCATCTCCCACCAGGTTCTTGCCTTGTTATGCATCTCCTCCGTTATGGCTGTTTGGGCCGTGCAGAGCTACAAGAAGAATACTTGACGCGTGGCTTCTGGATGTAGTGGCTTTTTACGTATTTAGGGCTTTGCTAAGGTTACTATGGCTGTCATACCGGGCATCAGGTGCGGATGGGGTGTTAATAAAGCTTCAAGATGCACCATACCATTTTTCTCTACAACAGGACTGATAGCAGAAACAACAGCCGAATGTTTCTCCGAAGGATAAGCTACTGAAACAACCGTGATATGAGTGCCAACCTGAAAATGATGGAATTCGTTTTCGAGAACATCGAAACAAACCTTCAGATGTTCGGTATCCACCATGTAGAACAGCGGTGTACCAGGTGTAGCTGCACTATACAGAGTTGCCTCTATCCTGCTAACTGCTCCTGTTATTGGGGCTATGCTGAAACGCTGCAAAGATACTTAATTTTTTCTAAATTAGAATAAGGAAATCCATTTTTATTGCCTCTCACTTGCTTAATAAGTAATAAATCGTCGTTTTTTAACCCAAGTTGTTGCTGTTTTGAATAAAATGATGTATCTTTGCCAACGCAAAGAACTCAATAGTAGAATGGCACAGGTGTGTTATGGAATATATGTCTCAAGAAGGCTACGATAAACTGGTGGCCGAACTCCGACAATTGGAGAGCGTAGAATTGCCTCAGGTGAGAGAGGCTATTGCCGAGGCCCGTGATAAGGGTGATCTCAGCGAGAATTTCGAGTATCATGCTGCCAAGCGTGAACAGTCGCGGCTACTGGGCAGGATACGGTTCAAGCAGAAGGTCCTGGCCAATGCGCGGGTCATAGATATGTCGAGGCTTGGCGGTGACAGCGTACAGCTTCTGAGCAAGGTGGAGATGACCAATCTGGCAAATAAATGTAAAATGACCTATACTATTGCCAGTCCGCACGAGGCAAATATCCGCGAAGGGAAGATCTCCATCAAGTCACCGATAGCGCAGGCTCTATTAAATAAAAAGGTGGGAGATATTGTGGAGGTTAGAGTCCCTGCCGGTATCCTGAAGCTTCGTATTGAAAGCATCAGTCTATAGTAGTACTGACAATATGCAGTGAGATTCTTTTATTCATTACTAAATTAAATAATTATGAAAAAATATTTATTATTCGTTATGATGGCTTTTTTTATGACAGGTTTTGCTCAGAAGAAGCTGGTGCTTTATTATTCCCAGACAGGTTCGACCAAAGCTGTAGCAGAAGAGTTGCAGAAACAGGTTGGTGCCGACATTGAAAGCATTGAGGCTGTCGAACCCTATTCAGGTGACTTCCAGGCTACAATACAGCGTAGTGGACGTGAAAGGGAGAGTGGCGAGACACCCGCTCTGAAACCCCTCAAGTCGAAGATTGCCGAGTATGATGTAATTTTCCTAGGCTATCCCATTTGGTTTGGTACGTATGCCATGCCGATTACCACGCTCGTGAAGGAGAACGACTTTGCAGGAAAGACCATTGTCCCGTTCTGTACATTTGGCAGCGGCGGTCTGAATACCTCTTCCGATGCCCTGAAAAAGGCACTGCCTAAGGCCAATGTTCAGGCCGGTTATGGTGTGCGTACGGCGAGAGTACCATCGGCTGCAAAGGAACTCGACCGTTTCCTGAAGGAAAATGGGTACAAGGAGGGCGCTGTCAGTAAGCTGCCCGACTATTCAGAACAGCAGCCCGTGACGGAAGCAGAGAAGACACTTTTCGATTCCGCCTGTTCCAGCTATCAGTTCCCGCTTGGCACACCTGTGACTGTGGGCAAGCGCACCACTGATGACAGCACCGACTATAAATTTACTGTCAAGAGTCGTGGAATGAACGGAGAGGAGGCTATTACTACGATTTATGTGACTGTAGGAAAGGAAGAAGGGGCCAAACCAGAATTTACTGAAGTCGTACGTTAAGAGACTATAAACGACAGACATTTGCTCTTGTTTGCAATAAATGACGGATTATTGCGTTATATTATTGTGAACAGGAGCTTTCTTATAGTGATATTGCTCTCACTTGTCACTGTCAGGGTCAGTGCGCAATATGATGTGTCCTTCGGCCATTATTGGGCGATGGAACCCTCGTTTAATCCTGCAACAGCAGGTAAGGAAGCCGTGCTGAATGGGGCTGTGGTCTATGCCATCCAGTTGGCGGGCTTTGAGCATAATCCAAATACGATGTATGCTGCAGCTGATATGCCTTTCTATGCACTTGGCTCCTATCATGGGGTGGGCCTTCAGTTTATGAACGATGCCATTGGTGTCTTCACCCACAAACGGTTTGGGCTGCAATATGCCTATCAACATCGGATTCTTGGCGGAAAATTGTCTGTCGGTATTCAGGCGGCGATGCTCAGTGAGAATCTTGATGGCAGCAAGCTCGAGTTGGAAGACTCCAACGATCCGGCTTTCACCAGTTCCTCTGTCAACGGTACAGGCTTGGATTTGGGTGCAGGCATCTATTATCATCATCCTGTCTGGTATGTGGGATTCTCTGTTCTGCATCTGAATTCCCCAAAGGTAGAATTGGGTGAGACAAACGAATTAAATGTCTCTGCTACATATTATTTGACTGGTGGATACAATATTCGGCTAAATTATCCGTTTCTTAAAGTACAGACCTCTGTTTTAGGACGTACTGACGGTGTTGCCTGGCGAGCAGACGTGACGGGATGCCTGAAGTATGAAAATGAGAAGAGGGTGATGTACGCAGGATTGTCATATAGTCCGACAAATTCAGTGACGGTTCTCATTGGCGGCAACTTCCATGGTGTCCATGTGGGCTACAGTTATGAGATTTATACATCGGCCATCAATATCGGCAACGGAAGTCACGAACTATTCGTCGGTTACCAGACAGAGTTGAACTTGTATAAGAAAGGCAGAAATCTGCATAAGAGTGTACGTATACTTTAGATATTGAGATATGAAGAAGTTAACGATAGGAATCTGCACTGCGGCGACGTTATTGTTGTCGAGTTGTTTCGGTAGCAAGATGATGTCGGCAAGTGGCGGTGAAGTGACAGGTACGGGAGGCAAGGCTTTCTCGGAGCCCACACCATACGGGATGGCACTCGTGAAACGTGGCCACCTGAAGATGGGTATTGAGAACCAGGATAGTCTATGGGGCAAGAAAACGCCCCTGCGGGATATCTCTGTCGAGGGTTTCTGGATGGATGAGACAGAGGTGACCAACTCCAAATACCGACAGTTCGTCAACTATGTCCGCGACTCTATCTTGAGGGAACGGTTGTCGGAAATAGACGAGACTTACAAAACAGTCAAGACCGATAAAGATGGTGAAGAGATCGGCTCGCAGCTTAATTGGAAGAAATCGCTGCCCCGCCGTCCGAATGAAGATGAGCAGGAAATCATCGACGGCATGTACGTGACTAATCCTGTGACGGGTGACAAGATGCTGGACTACAGGCAGCTGAACTATCGCTATGAGATCTATGACTACGTATCGGCCGCACTGAGACGTAACCGTTTGAATCCCGAAGAGCGTAATTTGAATACCGATATCACCGTCGATCCCAATGAACAGGTGTGGATCTCCAAAGATACGGCGTATGTTGACGATGAGGGAAAGATCGTGCGTGAGACCATCAACCGTCAGCTGACTGGCCCTTGGGATTTTCTGAATACCTATATCGTCAACGTATTCCCTGATACGACCTGTTGGGTGAACGATTTTCCTAATGCCGATAACGAGATGTATTTGCGCTATTACTTCTCGAATCCTGCGTATAACGACTATCCCGTTGTGGGTGTGACCTGGGAGCAGGCTAATGCTTTCTGCGCCTGGCGAACGGAGTATCTGTTGAAGGGGCTGGGGCCGGCTGCCCGTTATGTGCAACGCTACCGTCTGCCGACTGAGGCAGAATGGGAATACGCAGCCCGAGGCAAGGATCAGAATGAGTTCCCCTGGGATAATGAGGACGTGGCCAGCGGCAAGGGTTGTTTCTTCGCCAACTTCAAGCCCGATGACGGTAACTATACGAAGGACGGGAATCTGATAACGAGCAAGGTGGGCATCTATGCGGCCAACAGCAACGGTCTTTACGATATGGCGGGCAATGTGGCGGAATGGACCTCTACCATATATACTGAGGCTGGCGTAGAGGCAATGAACGACATTAACCCCCAGTTGAAATACAATGCCGCCCTTGAAGACCCCTATCGTCTGAAGAAGAAGAGTGTCAGGGGTGGCTCTTGGAAGGATCCCGAGTCCTATATCCGTTCGGCCTGGCGCTCCTCAGAATATCAGAACCAACCGCGCAGCTATATCGGCTTCCGCTGTGTACGCAGTCTGGCTAATACGACGAGTGAGAAAGTAAAGGCTACCAAAGGAAAGAAATAAGATATTAATAAGGTAAGACAATGACAACATACAGTAAACTGAATATTGTGTACCGTTTGCAGAAGTGGATGGACAGCGTGCCCGGGCAGACATTTCTGAACTATGCTTACAGCTGGGGCGCCTCTGTCGTAATCTTGGGTACACTTTTCAAACTCACCCACCTGCCGGGTGCAAACTTCTTCCTCTTCCTCGGAATGGGAACAGAGGTGTTTGTGTTCTTTATCTCTGCTTTTGACCGCCCGTTCGACAAAACGGCCGACGGTATGGAACTCGATCTGCATCCTGGTGCGCATGTCGGAGAGACTGCAGGTGAACATGCAGGGGAGCCTGTTGCCGCGTCGGCTACTGTTGTCGGCGGCAATGGTGGAACAATCATCATCAACGGCAGTGGCGGAGAATACGGATCGTCGCCGGTGGACCGTTATATCGAAGGTCAAGAGACTACGGCTCGTCCGCAGGGAGTTACAGGGGCTCCTGCCGTTGATACGGAGGCTATCGCTGCCGTCTCCTCGTCTGTGGCGACGGTTTCTGGCTGCAGAGCAGCGGTAGTCGGTGGTGGCATGTCGGCCCTGCCGCAGATGACTCCTGAACTGGAGGAGGCCACAACCAACTATATCGACGAACTGAAGCGTCTCACTGAGATGCTCTCGCGTGTCTCGGAACAGAGCGAAAAACTGGCTCACGACTCTGAGGAGATGGAGAATCTGAACCGTACGCTGACAGGCATCTGCAAGGTCTACGAACTGCAGTTGAAGAGTGCGAGTTCGCAGATCGGCACCATCGATGAGATTAACGAGCAGACTCGTAAGATGGCCACTCAGATCGCCGACCTCAATAAGATTTATGCCCGCATGATCGAGGCAATGACTGCAAAGATGAACGTATAGTCACATGGCAATCAAGAAAAGACCGGTATCCCCTCGCCAGAAGATGATCAATCTGATGTATGTCGTCCTGATGGCGATGCTCGCGCTGAACGTCTCAACGGAGGTGCTCAACGGCTTCTCTATTGTGGAGGAAAGCCTGAACCGCACCACCGCTGGCTCTGTGAAGGAGAACAAGTTGGTCTACGACAATCTGGACATGCAGATGCGACAGAATCCCGCCAAGGTGGGGGAGTGGTTCAACAAGGCTCAGGAGGTGAGGCGGATGTGCGACTCGCTTTATAACTTCGCCGACGAGCTGAAGCTTTCCATCGCCCGCGAGGCCGATGGCTCGGATGCTCATATAGAGGATCTCAAGAACAAGGAAGACCTGGAGGCCGCCAATCAGGTGATGCTGGCGCCGGGTCGTGGCCGTGGGCAGGAACTCTATAATGCTATTCAGTCGTTCCGCAAGCGCATCATCGGCATGACGCCCGACATGAGCAAGCAACAGATCATCAGCGGCAACCTGTCGACTGATATCCCTGCAAGGGCAAAGGCAATGGGGAAAAACTGGCAGGAATACATGTTCGAGGACATGCCTGCCGCTGCCGCTATCACGCTGCTTTCGAAGCTGCAGAGCGACGTGCGCTACGCCGAGCGCGAGATCCTGCACACGCTCGTATCGAACATCGACGTTAAGGATATCCGCGTGAACCTGCTCGATGCGTTCGTCATCCCCAGTTCGAAGACCATCGTGCGCGGTGACCGTTTCTCAGCCCGCATCGTGATGGCTGCCGTCGACACAACCCAAGTGCCTGATATTTTTATTGGTGGACAAAAAGTGAATCTTAACGACGGACTCTATGAGACCGTCTGCAGTCGTACAGGCGACTTTACGCTTAAGGGCTATATGGAGACTGTAAACGGCAACGGTGACAAGATCCGTCGTGAGTTCTCACAGGACTACTCCGTGGTCGATCCCAGCGCGACGGTCAGCGCTGACTTGATGAATATGCTCTATGCGGGTTACAACAATCCGATTAGTGTAAGCGTGCCAGGCGTGCCACTGACGAAGGTACAGGCCACGATGACCAACGGTACACTGCAGGCCGTCGGTCCAGGCAGGTACATCGCCCGACCCTCGAAGATTGGACAGGATGCCACGATCACCGTCACATCGACTAACACCGGGCGTGCGCAGCAGATGGGACAGTACACCTTCCGTGTCAGGAAGCTGCCCGATCCCACACCATATATAGCTATGCGTGACGAACACGACAATCCCGTTCGTTACAAGGGGGGCGGACTCTCGAAGGCGCAGCTTGTGTTGGCCGACAAGATAGGGGCCGCCATCGACGATGGCATCCTCGACATCGCTTTCCGTGTACAGTCGTTTGAGACTGTCTTCTTCGATAACATGGGCAATGCCGTGCCGATGGCTTCAGAGGGCGCTGCGTTCTCAAGCCGCCAACGTGACACGTTCCGCAAGCTGGCCCGCAACCGCCGGTTCTACATTTCCCGTGTGACGGTTGTAGGTCCCGATGGTCTGACGCGTACGCTCCAGAACCCGATGGAGGTGATTGTGAAGTAAAGGTAAAAAAGTAAAAAAGGAAGAAATATGAAACAGAGAATTGTTCAGAATATCAGGTTAGAGGTAGTGGTGAAAGGTATTTTACTTTTTTACCTTTTTACCCTATTACCTTTAAACACGACGGCTCAACCGAAAAAGCGCCGCAGCCAGCCGCAGACTGAGCAGCAACAACCGCAGAAGAAAAGTCCCTCATCGGCCATGTCGATGCGGGCGCAGATTTCTTTCCCCACGGCCCTCGATATCCCCGAGGAAGTTGTATGGCGGAGAGATATCTACCGCGAGCTAGACCTGAATGACGACGCGAACGCTGGGCTCTACTACCCTGTGGAGCCGCAGGGCAAGCAGCTCAACCTGTTCACCTACATCTTCAAGTTGGCACAAAACGGCTACATTCCTGTCTACGAATATCCCACCGACGGCAGCGACAACTTCAGCGACGAGGCCCGCGTGCAGATGCAGACCGTGCTCGACAACTACCACATTTTCTATGAGGAGCAGGATGGGCGGCTGAAGGTGGACAATAGTGACATCCCTTCTGCCGAAGTCCGCAAGTTCTACCTTAAGGAGAGCGCTTACTACGATCAGGCTAACTCCTCGTTCCACATCAAGGTGCTCGCCCTCTGCCCTGTCATGCTCCGCGACGACGACTTTGGTGGAGAGGCTACCCAGTATCCCCTTTTCTGGGTGAAGTACTCTGACCTTGAGCCCTTCCTCAATCGTCAGACCGTCATGGCCAGCAGCTTGAACAATGCCTCCACTATGTCGATGGACGACTTCTTCACGCTCAACTCCTACCGTGGTAAAATTTACAAGACGAACAACGCTCAGGGCAAGACACTCCTGCAGCTCTGCGACGGTGACCAGGACAAAATGACTGCCGAGCAGAAACGCATCGAGGCAGAGCTCGAGCAGTTCCACAAGACTATCTTTGGCGATCCTGAGAAAAAGGACTCGCTTGACAGTATTGCAGCTCTTAGTGACAAGCCTGCGAAGAAGACGAAAGCCAAGACTTCAACCACCTCTACCAAGACCAAGAGTGCCAAGGCCAGCAAGTCGAAGGCATCGCAGACTAGTTCCTCGAGTGGCGCAGCCCGTGTCACTGTCCGCCGCCAGCGCCACTGATTATACACGATAGGGACGTTCCTATTGTGTAATTCTCCCGAAATGAAAAGAAAAACGAGTTTTCCTTTTGCATTTCGCTTGCTTATTTGTATCTTTGCACCATCGAATCACGAACAACTCACAAAATTGGAATGAACTATGATTAAGAAATTGATGACATTAGCGGTGATGCTCCTGGCAATGGCCACGAGTTCACTGGCACAGGCTAAATTCGGCGTGAAGGGCGGACTGAATGTTACGAAGATGAGTATTGACGCAAAAGTTGTGGACTCATCAAACCAGACTGGCTTCTTTTTCGGCCCCACGGTTAAGTTCACACTCCCCATCATCGGCCTCGGAATCGACGCTGCAGCCCTCTATGACCAGCGCTCGAACGAACTCGAAGTTCAAAATCTTGCCAACAATACGTATGAGACGATGGACGCTAAAATGAAAAGCATCCAGATTCCATTGAACGTGCGTTTCGGCCTCGGATTGGGCGACGCGGCAAGTATCTTTTTTTCCCTTGGACCACAATTTGGTTTCACGATAGGCGACAAGGATGTTGTGACGGCAGCGGGAGATGAATGGACCTTCAGCAGCTCGACGCTGAGTGGCAACATCGGTGCTGGTTTGTTCCTATTAAACCACCTACAGTTCTCTGTTAACTATAATGTGGCATTAGGCAAGACTGGCGAGTTCAAATCTTCGCAACTCACCTCGTCGAAGACATACGATGGAGAGACTAACAATTGGCAGATAGCCCTCTGCTATTATTTCTGAACCTTGTTTGTCGACGTTATCCTACCGCTGCCGCTCGACGGCTTCTTCACCTACTCCGTTCCATCGGGGCTGGAGGGACAGGTGAGTGAAGGCGTGCGAGTACTCGTGCCGCTAGGCAGGAACAAGACTTATGTGGGCATTGCCTCGGCAATCCATAACCATGCACCTGAAGGCTATCAGACGAAGGATATCCTTCAGGTGCTTGATCTTGAACCAGTCCTCTTGGATCATCAGCTGAAACTGTGGCAGTGGATCTCCGATTATTACATGTCGCCAATAGGCGAGGTCTATAAGGCCGCCCTACCTGCAGGGATGAAGGCTGAGGATGGTTACAAGCCGAAGACTGAGACCTATATCCAACTGACGCAGCAATTTAGGAATGAGCAGGCACTCCATGTCGCACTGAATATGCTTCAGCGGGCAGACAAGCAGTTGAAGGCCTTCATCGACTATCTTGCCCTTTCGGGATGGGATCAGGGCGAAGGACTGGAACTGACCCGCGACGAACTGCTGAATCAGGGCCACTCGCTGATGACCATTACAGCGCTTACGAAGCGTGGACTGTTGGAGACGTACGAGAAGGAGGTGGGGCGGTTGAACCACGGTGGTGAACCTCATTTCGAGAGCATTAGTCCCCTGAGCGCCATCCAGCAGGATGCCTACAATCAGATACAGTTCTCTTTCCTCAAGAAGAACGTCACCCTGCTTCATGGTGTGACTTCCAGTGGAAAGACTGAAATCTACATCCATCTCATCAAACAGGCATTGGACAGGAAACAGCAGGTACTCTATCTGCTGCCTGAGATTGCACTGACAGTCCAGATGATGGACCGACTTCAACGGGTCTTTGGTAACCGCCTGGGTATCTATCATTCGAAATATTCCGATGCCGAGCGCGTGGAGATCTGGCAGAAACAGCTCTCGCAGAATCCCTACGACGTGATTCTCGGTGCCCGGAGTGCTGTATTCCTGCCTTTCCAGAATCTTGGACTTGTCATCGTCGACGAGGAGCATGAGACCTCGTATAAACAGCAGGATCCTATGCCGCGTTATCATGCCCGCAGTGCCGCCATTATGTTGGCGCAGATGTTCGGTGCCAAGACCTTGCTCGGTACGGCTACGCCCTCGATGGAGACTTATCATAATGCCAAGACGGGGAAGTATGGTCTCGTAGAACTCTTCCAGCGCTATAAGGGTATCGAACTGCCTGAGATACAGGTCGTAGACATCAAGGACCTGCAGCACCGCAAGATGATGAATGGCCCTTTCTCACCCTTGCTGCTGGCGAAGGTGCGCGAGTCACTCGAACATGGTGAGCAGGCCATCCTTTTCCAGAACCGCCGAGGCTACGCGCCGATGATTGAGTGCAAGCAGTGCGGCTGGGTACCCCACTGCCAACACTGTGATGTGTCGCTCACCTTCCACCGCAACATGAACCAGCTGACGTGTCACTACTGCGGCTATACCTATCATGTACCAACGGAGTGTCCTGCCTGTGGGTGCAAGGACTTGCAGACGCGTGGCTACGGCACAGAGAAGGTGGAGGCTGAGGTCCGCGACATCTTCCCCGAGGCGCGAATCGCCCGTATGGACCTCGACACCACCCGCAGCCGTCAGGCCTATGAGCGCATCATCAGCGATTTCTCCGCTGGTCGTTCCAACCTGCTCATCGGCACGCAGATGATCTCAAAGGGTCTCGACTTCGACAAGGTTTCCGTTGTAGGCATTCTCAATGCCGACACCATGCTCAACTATCCTGATTTCCGCGCCTACGAACATGCTTTCATGATGATGTCTCAGGTCAGCGGCCGTGCTGGGCGTAAGGGTAGGCGGGGACTTGTTATCCTGCAGACGAAGAGTCCGGATCTACCGCTCATCCGACAGGTAGTGCAGAACGATTTCGGCAGTTTCTACCGTTCGCTCATTGCCGAGCGCCAGCAGTTCCACTATCCACCCTATTACAGGCTTATCTATGTTTATCTGAAACACCGTACTGAGAATGTCGTCGAGGCAGCGGGTATTGAGGCAGGCAGTCGCCTGCGCCAATGGTTCGGGGCTCGTGTACTCGGTCCAGATAAGCCAGCCGTGGCGAAGGTGAAGTCGCTTGCCATCCGCAAACTCGTCCTGAAGTTTGAGCTCGGCATCAACATGGCCGAGGTGCGCAAATACTTAACGCTTGTCCAGCATCAGATGCTACAGGACAAGCGCTATAGTTCACTCCAGATCTATTACGATGTAGATCCCCTTTAGGATCTGACTTCGGAGGCTTCTGAACGGATAGTCATACAAGGTGAAGAAATGTCGGTGTCAGACCAAAATCGTGCCACATTTTGATGTATGGTATACCCCTGAGCCAGTATGACTCAATCCTACGGCATATCTCCGGAATCGACACAACCAACTGGTCCAAAGCCAGGAAGTCCCGGTCGTCAGCTGCATAAAACAGATACGACATATACGTCATATTCAGCACTCCTAATAACTGATCGGCCAGTGTGCATTGGCGGTTTTCCGTCAGGCTGGCAGACCGGACGAGAAAGTCGTCCAGCAGTCTTGCTGACACCTTGAGCATGTGAGTCCTGTTTTTGACATATTGTGGGAACACGACCGACTGTCCCGCCCAGCCGAGGCGATACTGATAGAGGCACAGGTCGCAGAAGTAGATGTCGTGGGCATTGGCCAGCGCGAAATAGCACTGTTCGATGTCGGTGTAGTAGATGCCTTCCTGTTGGTGGTGTCCGTAGCGCCTGAGCAGGTCGAGCCTGAAGGTCAGGGAGTGCATGAAGAGCATTCCCTTCTCATCGCGCGTCATCCGGATGTCGTCGATGGAGTAAGCCTGACCGTAAGCCACACTACTGGCATCGCCAGCTCTGATACAGCTGTTGGGATAGCATTCATTGTGCGGTGTACTCACACAGTCCTCCTCATGCTCCATTAGCAGGGGGATAAACTGCTCCAGCGCCTCTGTGTCCAGCCAGTCGTCGGCATCAAGCTGGCGGAAGTACTTGCCTGTGGCCACAGCGAGTGCGGCGTTGATGCACGAACCGCTATTGCCGTTTTCCTTGTCTATCACGTAGAAGACACCAGGGAAGCGTGTCTCGTAGCCGTGAGCCAAGGCCGAGGTGCCGTCGGAGCTGCCATCGTTCACCACGATGACCTCTAACATCTGCATTAACTCCTGACTACTGACCAGAAGCGAGTCTAAGCAGTGGGCAAGGCTGTCCTGCATGTTGTAGACTGGTACGACAATGGAGAGTATCTTCTGGTTCATCATCGAGGAGTATCAGCACCCTTTGAGCATATTGCAAAGGCTGTTGGATAAATACCTCCTGCCACATCGTCGAGGAGATCGTCGGGGATAGGCACAGCTCCAGCCTCCACCAGTTTATTGTAGATTTCCTTGATCTCTTCCGTTTTCTGCTTGAGCTGCTGCTTCAGCTGCTCAATCTCTTCATTTGTCAGTTTGGCTTTGCCGCTTTTCTTTTTAAAAAATAAAGCCATAATCTTGATAATTTAATGAGTTTTTTTAACTGATAGTCATACATAGAGAAGGAATTGCGGGACGAGTCCGTGATCGTGCCACAACTTGGCGAAGGGCATGCCCTTTAACTGGAAACCTTCGGCCATGTTGTTCAAATCGGGCAGCGAGGTTACCTGTCTGTCCAGCTTCAGAAAGTCTGGCTCGTTGGCGTCGTACAGCAGATAATACACGTAGGCGGGGTACATCGTGAGTAATATCAGGCGTTTGAGAATACGTCGGCGGTTGGCACTGAGCGTTGTTTGACGGGCGGCATAGTCGTCGGCCAGCCGCTGCGTCACCCGCAGCATGTGACTTCTGTTCCTTCTGACATTGCCGGGCGACACCGCCTGCCCCTCCCTGCCATGATAATACTGGTAGAGGCAAATATTGTAGAACACGATGTCGCGGGCCGCCGTCAGGGGGAAGTAGCACTGTTCGATATCGGTATATTGGATGTTCTCCTGCTGACGGTGCCCGATGCGACGGAGCAGATCGAGCCTGAAGGTGAGGGAGTGCATGGTCAGCACGCCGCCTTCACCCGACTGCAGATGGACGTCGTCAACCAGATACTGCCTTCCGAACACCACGCTGTGGGCATCGTAGAGCGTAAAACCGCCATCGTCGTAGACATTCTTGTGAGGCGTACTCACGCAGTCCTCCTCACGCTCCATGAGCAGGGGGATAAACTGTTCCAGTACCTTCGTGTCCAACCAGTCGTCGGCATCGAGCTGCCGGAAGTATTTGCCTGTAGCCACCTCGAGGGCGGCATTGATGCACGAGCCGCTGTTGCCGTTCTCCTTGTCTATTACAAAGAATACACCTGGGAAGCGTGCCTCGTAGCTGTGAGCCAAGGCTGAAGTGCCGTCGGTGCTGCCGTCGTTCACCACGATGACCTCCAGCATCTGCATCAGCTCCTGACTGCTGATCAGGAGCGAGTCGAGACACCGGTTCAAACAGTCCTCCATGTTATAGACCGGCACGACGATGGTGAGTATCTTCTGGTTCATTGTTCTTACAATGTCGCCAAAATTTAAGTGGCTTGAAATACTTTGCAAAGATAAAGAAAAAAACTGAAATAATCGTTCTTCACTTGAAAAACTTTCTTCTCCACACGAAAAATCTCATTTGTCGAAGAAAAAGTGCGGGCGAGAAACATATGTTTTCAGTGTAGAAACATATGTTTCACGTCCGGAAATATAAAGTTCCTTTCGTATCCTTAGAACTTCAGGTCGCAGCCGATGCCGAGTACGCGGTTGGTGCGGGTGAAGGAGTCGCTGATGAGCGGATCCTTTGAGGTCACGCGGTCGTAGTGCTCATAGTTTGTCTGGAAGTAGCCGGCTTTCAGCGTAATGTTGTCGGCAGCCTTGTAGTTGAAGCCGAAGCCGAGGCTGTAGCTGTTGACTACGAACGACATATCGTTCATGTACTTGTCGGTCAGCTGGTAACGGGTGACCTGTACACCGCCCGAAATCGTCAGTCTGTCTGTGATGTCCCATTCTGCACCGCCGAGATACTCGTTGGTACCACCGTCAAGCAGATCCTGTGTGTTGTTGTACCAGTTGGCGTCGGTATCATAGAAATGGTGGTAGCCCAGGTTCAAGCGCACATTGTCGGTGACGTTCCACATCGCACCGATTGCCAGCTGTGCGGGGGAGTCCTCATCGATCTTCTCACCATCGCGGAACTTGTTGACGGCGGGAATCTCACTGGCTTCGTTCACGGTCGACTCGTTCTTCATGTGGATTTGCGTCTTGAACTCGTACTTAGCGGCGAAGTTGAATTTTCCGAGGCGGTAGTCGATGCCGATGATTGGGGCGATGCCTACCGACGACTGGTTACAGAGCAGGTTTACACCCTGAGAGTATTTCTGGAGTTTATTCAGCTGCTCGCTCGTGCCCTGCAGCGCCTGACTAGACGCCTCCAACTGTGCCTTCTGGGCAGAAAGCTGAGCGGGGACGGGTACACCGGCAGCCTCATACTGGGCAATGCCGGCATTGACTTGTGCCAGACCGTTGCTAACCGTCGTGATGCCGCCGTCGACCATTGCTGTTGCCGACTGGAGGAAACTGCCGAAGTCCACGTAGCCATTGGCCGTCTTCACCTGGATATTGCTGATCTTGGCCTTATAGGTGGCTGTGCCGTAAAGCAGTCGCAGACCGCCATAGACCGATAAGTCCTTCGTAATCTTGTAGGCCGTACCAAGTTGAAATCCGAAGTAGTAGTTTCGGCCTTCCATGTAGCCGTCCATATCATAGCCGGAGACTCCTGGGGCCGGCTGCCCTAACTGCGTGGCCAGCTGGTCGAGGCCGCTGAGTTGTGAAGCAATATTGCCCACCACACTCTCGAAGGAGCCGAGGCCATCGGCAAATTCGCACTTGCCACCGCCGCCAGGAATGGAGAAGTTGAACTGTGCGCTCCAGTTTCCTTTATTGTATGCAGCCTGTATGGAGGGGATCACGGGTGCATCGGCCACGCCCTCAAAGGTCTTGGTCATAGCGCTGTTGTTCTTACGTCCTAAGGCGAAAATGGGATTCGTGGATTCGATGGTGCGGGTCTGGTGTGCGTATTGCCAGTTAATGCCGAGATGGAATCCTTCGGGGAGGAAGGCTACGCCGGCGGGATTGCTGTAGACACCGTCAAGTCCGATGGCAGCATCGCGCGCAGGGTTTCTCAGGAAGTCAATACTCTGGTTCGTGTTGGTTAAGATACCACCAGCCGTGGCAGTTGTTGTTGCTGCTGTCAGCATCACGCAGGCAAGCATCGCATGTAATTTTTTCATATCCTTTAAACAATTTTTAATAAAATCGGCTGCAAAGGTAAAAGTATTGTTTGCTATAATGCTGTTTACGCACACAAAGTTAACGAAGTTTAACGATAATTGCACATAAACTTGCACAGATGTGCAATTTTGTGCAGGTTTATGCACATTAAGGGGCGTGTTTGTGCAATGATGCTACTTCCTCAGTTCCGGATAGCTCACACGTGTATGATAAATAGTCTTCAGTTTTTCTATCAGTACGGTCTTGGCATAGGCTATGTCGCGGAAGGTGATAGGACATTCCTTGAAATAGCCTTCAGCCACCTGGGCATCAATCAGCTTGTTCACCAGTTCGCGGATGGATTTCTCAGTATAGTCGGGCAGTGAGCGTGAGGCAGCCTCCACGGTGTCGGCCATCATCAGGATGGCCTGTTCCTTTGTGAAAGGATTGGGGCCGGGATAAGTGAAGAGCAGGTCGTCGACAGCGTCGTTGGGGTGGGCATTCTTATATTGCACATAGAAGTACTTGGTCTTGCCCAGTCCGTGGTGGGTAGCGATGAATTTCTTGATGACATCGGGCAGGTTGTATTTTTCTGCCAGCTTGATGCCTTCCGTCACGTGACTGATAATCATCTGTGCGCTGTCGATGGATCCGAGTTTCTCATGCGGGTTCACACCAGATTGGTTTTCCGTGAAGTAGATGGGGTTGATGATCTTTCCGATATCGTGATAGAGTGCGCCTGTTCTTACAAGCTGGCTCTTTCCGCCGATCTTATTGGCAATCTCGGCGGCCAGGTTTCCTACTTGTATAGAGTGCTGGAACGTGCCAGGTGCTACCTCACTCATCTTTCTGAGCAGCGTCTTGTTCATATCCGACAACTCAATGAGCGTGATGTTCGACGTGAAGCCGAAGGCCTTCTCGATCAGATAGAGCAGTGGGTAGGAGCAGAAGAGCAGGATGCCGTGGATGGTGAGATAGTGATATTCGTTCATGTTGATCATGCCGATGTCGTTGTTGCGTATCCAGTCGAGCGACAGGTTCGTCAGTCCGGCTCCAATCGTCACAAGGACTGCTGTCCAGAAGAGCTGGGAACGGCTTGACAATTCACGCAGGGAGAAGATGGCTGTCATACCGGCAACCAACTCGACAGCAATGAATTCCAGCGGATACTGCAGGAAACTGGCACAGATAAGCACGGTGGTGACATGTGTCATGAAGGCGGTGCGAGAGTCCATGAACACCCGGATGAATATCGGTATCATGGCGAAAGGAAGGATGTAGACGTGCAGGATACTATGCTTGACCATGAGGGCAGCCATGATTGTGAAAAAGACAATCAGCGTGTAGAGCATGGTTATTGAGCGCATCTTCTCAAAATAGTCTTTCCTGAACAGGGTCAGGTAGATGGTGAAGCAAGTGATCAGGATGGCCACATAGAAAATCTGTCCCATGATGGTCAGACTGATCTGCTGTTGCGCGTCTTCGCGTCGTTTCATCTCTTTCTCGAAGGATTTGAGAATGTTGTAAGTCTTCGTGTCGACAATGTCGCCGCGTTCTACGATCTTCTGTCCTCGTTGTACAAGACCGCTGGCCAGTGGAATGCTGTTCTGCAGGTCATTGAGGAAGGCCTCGCTGCGGTCTTTGTCGTAGATGAGGTTTGGAGTCAGATAATCGTTTAAGTTACATTTCTGCAGGATATCTCGGTGGGGAGACAGATCTTCATCCTGGAATATCTGTTCATAGGCAGAGATCACTGAAAGGACCTTGCCAATGGGGACACTGTTGGCATTCTTCCCGTTGACGATCCTGATGATTTGTGAAGTGTCTTTTTGGAGTTTGGCATATTCAGAACTGTTCATGATGCCTTGCTCGTAGAGGCTGCGCAGACGGTTGGAAATGATACTGATATAGTCGTCTGGTAACCCGGGAATACCATTGCTATAGTCTTTGGTGAACTGTCGAAGTTGTTTACCCACCGTCTCATTGTTATAGATGTAGTAAGGCTCATATTGTTGCATCAGGCTGTCGCGTTCAGCCTTGACAGCCTCATCGCTTTTATAGATGGGGAAGTCAAACGGGGCTATCAGGTCGGTATGTGTCCATAGCTTTCCTTTCTCTATCTTGAAGTTGAAGTAACTGCTGCGTGGCATCAGCCAAGTGATGACAGCCACCGTTGCAATGACCAGTGCTGAGCGGATGAGAAAATCGCGCCACGTGAAGTCGTTTTTGATGCTGAAACTACTCATTTCTACGTTTTTTATGCTTTTATGGTTGCAAAGATACAAAATAATTCACAATTCACAATTCACAATTCACAATTATTTTGTACCTTTGCACGCAAATTATCGATTATGATGGCAAAAAGAAGAGTTAGAGTGCGTTTTGCACCCAGTCCTACGGGAGCTTTACATATCGGCGGTGTCCGTACTGCCTTGTATAACTATTTGTTTGCTCGCCAGCATGGCGGCGACCTGGTGTTCCGTATTGAGGACACTGATTCCAACCGATTTGTACCAGGTGCCGAGGAGTATATCATCGAGTCATTCAAGTGGCTTGGCATCAAGTTTGATGAGGGTGTATCCTTCGGTGGTGATAAGGGTCCATACCGTCAGAGTGAACGCCGAGAGATCTATAAGAAATATGTGCAGCAGCTGTTGGATGCCGATAAGGCTTATATCGCCTTTGATACGCCAGAGGAGTTGGAGGCAAAGCGTCAGGAAATACAGAATTTCCAGTACGACTGTCACACTCGCAGCCAGATGCGTAACTCGCTGACGCTTCCTAAGGAGGAGGTCGATCAGCTGATTGCAGATGGTAGGCAGTACGTAGTCCGTTTTAAAATTGAGGCAGGACAGGAGGTGCTGGTGGATGACCTCATTCGTGGGGAAGTCCGTGTGAAGACGGATATCCTCGACGACAAGGTGCTTTTCAAGAGTGTCGACCAGTTGCCGACCTATCATCTGGCCAATATCGTCGACGATCATCTGATGGAGATCTCCCATGTGATTCGAGGCGAGGAGTGGTTGCCGTCAGCTCCCTTGCATGTGTTGCTTTATCAGGCTTTTGGCTGGGAGGACACTATGCCGCAGTTTGCACATCTGCCATTGCTGTTGAAGCCCGATGGCAAGGGTAAGCTCTCCAAGCGCGACGGTGACCGTCTGGGTTTCCCCGTGTTCCCTCTGTTGTGGAAGGATCCGAAGAGTGGTGAGACCTCACGCGGCTATCGTGAGGATGGCTATTTCCCTGAGGCCGTCATCAACTTCTTGGCTCTGTTGGGCTGGAATCCGGGTACGGAGCAGGAGATATTCTCACTCGACGAACTCGTGCCCCTTTTTGATATCAGCAAGTGTTCGAAGGCAGGCGCCAAGTTTGCATACGAGAAGGCTATCTGGTTTAACCATGAGTATATTCTCAAGAAGTCGAACGAGGAAATTGCCTCGCTTTTTGAGCCTATTGTCAAAGAGCATTGCCCCAATGAGACTTCCGGGCGTATCTTGAAAGTGACATCGATGATGAAGGACCGTGTTTCATTCGTTCATGAGTTGTGGCCTTTGTGCTCTTTCTTCTTCGAGGCTCCTACGGAGTACGATGAGAAGACTGTCAAGAAACGCTGGAAGGAAGACTCTGCTCAAGTGATGACTGAACTTATCTCTGTGCTTGAGAATATTGATGACTTCTCGTTGGAGAATCAGGAAGCGGTTGTCCATGCGTGGGTGGAGCAGAAGGAGTATAAACTCGGTAATGTGATGAATGCCTGGCGCCTGACACTGGTTGGTGAGGGGAAAGGTCCAGGAATGTTCGACATTTCTGCTTTCCTTGGCAAACAGGAAACGATTTCAAGAATGAAGCGTGCTATTGAAGTGCTTGGCTGATGATATATAATCTGATCATATACGCGTATCTCCTGGGAGTGGCCGTCTACAGCCGCTTCAACGATAAGGTACGTAAGATGTGGCGTGGTGAGCGCGATGCTTTCCGTGTGCTGCGCGAGAAGGTCGATCCCAATGCGAAGTATGTGTGGTTCCATGCAGCCTCGTTGGGTGAGTTTGAACAGGGCCGTCCTTTGATGGAGCGTCTTCGTCAGGATTATCCGGAGTATAAGATCCTGCTGACTTTCTTCTCGCCGTCGGGCTATGAAGTACGTAAGAACTATGAGGGAGCCGACATTATCACCTACCTGCCGCTTGACACGATTACCAATGCGCGACGTTTCCTGCGCACAGTCAGACCGGTGATGGCTTTCTTCATCAAGTACGAGTTCTGGTATAATTATCTGCATATCCTGAAGCACAGGAACGTGCCTGTATATAGCGTATCGAGTATCTTCCGTCCTGATCAGGTGTTCTTCAGGTGGTATGGCCGCCAGTATGGCCGGGTGCTCAATTGTTTTACGCATTTCTTTGTGCAGAATGAGGTCAGTAAGGAACTGCTGTCAACAATCGGTATTACCGATGTGACGGTGGTGGGGGATACCCGTTTTGACCGTGTGCTTCAAATCAAGGAGGCAGCTAGGCAACTATCTGTCGTTGAGGCTTTCAAGCAGGATTACAAGGTTTTTGTGGCCGGCAGCAGCTGGCAGCCTGATGAGGAAATCTTCATCCGGTATTTTAATGAGCATCGTGACTGGAAACTCATCATCGCTCCCCATGTCATCGGCGAAGATCATCTGCAGCAGATCCTGTCAAAGCTGGAGGGACGGAGAGTGGCTAGGTATACAAAGGCAACGGAAGATACCGTCGCTGATGCCGAAGTGCTGCTCATCGACTGTTTTGGTCTGCTCTCCAGCATTTATCATTATGGCGATGTGGCATACGTCGGAGGAGGCTTCGGCGTTGGTATCCACAATCTGTTGGAGGCTGCGGTCTGGGATGTGCCCGTGTTCTTCGGTCCCAACAACCGGAAGTTCCAGGAAGCACAGGGTCTGAAGTCTAGCGGAGGCTTCGAGATTCATGACTACGAGGAATTTGCCTCGCAGATGAATCGCTTTGTCTCCGATGCAAAGTATCTGGAGGAGCAAGGCCGACTGGCTGGTCATTTCGTGAAAGGCCAGGCAGGTGCCACCGAGCGGGTCTTATCGTCAGTCGGCGACAGCCTCGCTCAATAAGGCATCACTTGTTCAGAATCTGTTCGGCGTGCTCTTTGGTCTTCACTTGCTTGCCGGCGAAGATCTGTTCAATCACACCTTCCTCATTGATGATAAAGGTGGTTCGGATAGTGCCTGTCGTTTTCTTGCCATACATCGTCTTCTCACCCCATGCTCCCATTGCTTCCAGCAGGGTATGGTCGATATCGGCAATCAGAGGGAAGGGCAGTTCATACTTCTCCTTGAATTTGGCATGTGAAGCGGCAGAGTCCTTACTGACACCCACCACTTCGTAACCAGCCTGCTGCAGCTCCTGGTGATGGTCTCTCAGACTGCAGGCCTCAGCCGTACAGCCGCTGGTATTGTCTTTCGGGTAGAAATAAAGAATCAGTTTCCTGCCTTTGAAATCACTCAGACGGATTTCCTTTCCGTTCTCGTCCTTGCCAAGTATCTCTGGCGCTTTGTCTCCGATGTTCATAAGCTAAAAGTTGATAAATCGTATGCAAAGATACAAAATAATTGTGAATGGTCAACAATTATATGGTGTTTTCTTACTATTTTTGCATCCGACAGACTTAAAAAATGAGAAATATGTGGATGATCTTCTTGATGGTGTTGCCCTTTCTGGCTATCGCCTATATCGCCTGGCATATATGGGCGATGCTCCCTTTGTCTGCGTTATGGAAGTTGCTGGTCATTGCCGTTGGCGTGCTTGGCTTCGTGATGCTCCTCCTGAATTTCGGACGCAGGTTCGATGGCCTTCCTCTCCCTCTGGCGCAGGCAACTTACGAGGTTGGTACCTCGTCAATCTTCATCCTGATGTATCTTGTGATCATCTTCCTGGTGCTCGACCTGGGCCGACTAGTCCATCTCGTGCCGAAGGCCTTCCTTTATCATAACGGCTATACCGCCTTGGGCATCTTCCTGCTTGTATTTGGCATCTTCCTCTATGGCAACCTCCATTATTATAATAAGGTACGCGTACCGCTTGACTTGCAGTCATCGAAGCCACTACCAAAAGACTACAAGGCGGTGATGGTTTCCGACCTGCATCTGGGCTATCATAACACACGGAGGGAGTTGGCCCGATGGGTGGATATGATCAATGCTGAGAGTCCCGATTTCATCCTGATGGCAGGCGACGTTATTGATGGCAGCATGCGTCCTCTATTGGAAGAGAAGATGGCTGAGGAGTTTCATCGGCTGAAGGCACCTGTCTATGCTTGTCTGGGTAATCATGAGCATTTTGCAGGCTCATCGGAGGCCCTGCAGTTCTATCACGATGCAGGCATCCGCCTGCTCATCGATGAGGCAGCCGTTATTGACAGCGCCATTGTCATTATTGGACGTCATGACCGCTCGAACATGCGCCGCAAACCTCTCAAAGACCTTATGGCATCGGCTGATGGTCAATGTTATACCATTGTCCTCGACCACCAACCCTATCATCTGGATCGTGCTGAGGCTGCAGGTGTCGACTTCCAGCTTAGCGGACATACCCATCGTGGACAGGTGTGGCCCATTTCATGGATCACCGATCATGTTTACGAATGTTCTTGGGGCCGCTACCAACGAGGCAACACTCAGTTCTACGTAACCTCAGGCATCGGCATCTGGGGTGGCAAGTTCCGTATCGGTACCCAGAGCGAATACGTTGTCGCCACGATTCATTCTATTTAAGTGCCTACATGAGATATTGGTACTAGTGTTTGGGCATATCGATGATGAAACGGCAACCGTCGTGATAATCTGAATCGAATATCAGGTCGCCACCAAGGTTGACGGCATGGCGCTTGCACAGAGACAGACCTAATCCTAATCCTTCTGACAGGTCGTCTACCTTAGAAAAAGGATTAAAGATGAGATTGTAGGAATCTTCTGACAAGCCCGGCCCCACATCCTCGACGGTGAAACGGACGAAGACCTCTGTCTGTGACAGATGAAGTGAAATGTGCTTCTTGTCGGAGTACTTGGCTGAATTGTAAAGCAATTCACGGAGTGTCCGCATCAGGTAGAGATGGTTGGTTTGGATACAGAAATCGTCAGGCAGGTCAGTTGTGAAGTGGACAGAAATGTTCGGGAAACGGTTCGTTGTAAAACTAATGCATTCCTGGGCTAACTCGTTGCACGACACTTGGTCGTTTCTGTTTATCAGATGTTCCATGAAGATACCTGTATCGGAACTGTCAAAGAGCATCAGCACCATGCGGTTCAAATGGCTGGCGTTATGCTCCATCATGCTTGTGATGTTCGTCACTTCCTCATCTTTCAGTATATCTTGAACGGCTGTATGGGAACTGAGCGAGTACAGATTGTTTCGCAGCACCTCAGCAAAGCCCAAGATAATGTTCAGTGGCGTTCGTATTTGGTGCGACACATTCTGAATGAACAGGTTCTTCTGCCTGAAGGCTTCTTCTGTCAGTTGCGTGGCGTGTATCAGCTCTTCGTTGCTCTGTTGGACTCTTTCCGTGGTGTGACGCACGATTCCCATGTGGAGATAGAGCGACTCCAGCATGGTGGCGAAGCTGTTCTGCAACTGCCCGATCACATCCTTGCGGTCTGTCTTAAGGATGTGCTCCTCATAGTTTCCGTCGGTTATCTTCTGAGAAATGTTCAATAGTCGGTAGAGTGGAGCGATGGCATGGTTGACGGCACGGCGGCATAGCACCAGGATAAGCAACAGTCCGACGATGATAAGAGCGATGATGATGTATGTTAGCTGGTGGTAGCTCTTCAGGATGTCGCTTTCCGGGCATATGAGGGCGATGCTCCAGTTGGTGCCTGACACAGGACGATAGCACACGTGGCAGAGTTTTTTGTCGATGGTAAGATGCATGCTGCCCTGTTTACCGGCTGTCATCTCTTGTCCCAGAATATTCAAATGTGACTGCTGGTTGTCATCTGTTTCAGTGAAGATGGTCTTTCTGAAGAGGCGTGTGGTGTCAGGATGAATGAAGTATCGTCCGTCGCCACCGATGAGTATGAAGTATGCGTTGGGGTAAGGGTGACCGGCTCCGTTGATGGTCTCTGCGAGCCGGCGGAACGAGAGACCGGTGGAGATAACTCCTGCTATCTGGCCTCCATTCAGCCGTATTGGTTTGCAGTAGGTGGCAATAACCTCAGAAGGATGGGGTACGTCCTCGGCATACTCGTTGAAGGGGTCTATCCAGCAGGCCTTGCCTAAGTCCAGTACCGTCTTGTACCATACTTTTTCGAGGTAGTCGTATTCTAAATCGCGGACAGTGACGATGGAGTCGCCCTCGTAAGCGCTGAAGACTGAGAATAGTCGTCCGCATTGTGGGAAATAATTCGGCTCGACACTGATGGCGCATCCATTGACATGGCGGTTGAGCTCTACGATGCGGTGTGAGATGGAAGGAAGCGAGTCTGGGTCGAAGTTCTCTTCGATGAGCCACATGCTGGCATTGGTGGCAGTCTCTATTCTGCTCATGTAACTCCTGACACTCTGCATCGTCGTGTTGAGCAAGCTGTTGGCGCGTTCTGAGGCTTCCTCTCTGATGAAATAGCGTGACTGTAAGAACAGTATACCCAGCGATAGCACAAAGATAGGAACCACCATCAGCAGGATGCCGATGCCGAGTTTCATGGAAAGGCTGCGGGTAGGCGAGCGCAATACAGGGATGAAGCTTCGGATGATCTTATTCATGGGCATCCTCCTTTTTCTCAAGCTGTGCTTGCTTATCCGTGGAATCTTCTGTCTCGTTTTCCGCAGAGTGGATCATGGTGTTGATCAATTCGATGATGGTCTGGCTCTGCTGCTTGATGATTTGTATCTCGTCATCGGCCTCCTTCAGGCTGATGTCGTGATAGTGGGTACAAAGAGCCGATACGCTTTTTTCGATGGCATCCGACGGCGCTATCATTTGGTTTGTCATGTTGTGAAGGAAAACCGTCTTCATACGGTCTGCCTTCTGGGCTTTTGCATAGGCCTTCTTCAGGACCTCGTTGCGCTCCTGAAGCGTAGTATCAAGCTGGTCTAGTTCGCTGATTTGGGTTGCCAACGACTGTTGCATCTGCTGGAAGTGGTCTTGCAGCTGGCCTATCTCGTCCTCGCGCCGTGTATAGGGAATGGTCTCGTCGTAGTTGCCGTCGGTAATACGCTGTACTGAGTAAGTGAGCATGTGCAGCGGCAGAAGCTGACGGTGGGTGATCCAGCGGCAGAGCACGAAGAAGAGTATCAGTCCGATGACGGCGATGGCTAAAACGATGTAAAGCAGTTGGTTGTAGTCTCCGAAGATGTCATCCTCTGGATAGACGACGCCGATACTCCAGCCAAGTTTCTCCATTGTGCGTCCTGGTGCCGCAGAGCGTTCGAAGGGCTTGAAGAAAACATACCAGTCTTTGCCGTCTCTTTGAAAGGACTTGAGCCCTGTTTCGCCAGCTAACATCGACTCGGCAACTTCCAATATAGTGCGGTCTGCACCATGTTCTATCTGGTAGTACACCGTCTGGTGTGCCAGTTTATCAGAGTCGGGGTGTACGATGAAAGAACCGTTCCGCCCCAGCAGTGAAGTGTAGCCGTTGGGCGAGGGCTTGGCTGCCAGTACTATTTGTGAGAGCAGGCTGATGGATAGATCGGTGGCCAAGACGCCCACGCATTCCATATTCTGGTCGTATAGCGGCAGGCAGAAGGTAGTGAGGGCCTCGCCCTCGGCATCCTCATCTTTCAGTGGATTGGTCCATAGCGCACGGCCTGTTTCCATGGGTTCCGTATACCATACTTGCTCAGTGTATGGCCTGTTGCCGAAAGTCTCAGACGTGACAAGAACTGATTCTTCGTCTGTCATCATAATCTTGTCCTTACGGTGAACGTAGGCCATGAACAGCTTACGGTCAGGATAGTAATCGGGCTTGAAGACGATGGCACAGCCGATGATATATGGATTGCTCTCCACGATTCTGCGGCTGTAGTCGTACATGCGTTCAGGCTGGTCGAGATGGGTTATGATGTCCCTATAGAAATTACCTGTCGACTGCTCCACGCTCAGCAGGATATTGTCGACATGCTGTATTGTCCCCTCCAGTGTCTGCTCCACATCGCTCATCGCCTCCTCTCTCAAGGCTTGGCGCGAGAAGTGGAACATCACGGCCAATGAGACCAGGAGCAGCACCGCGATTTCGACGACAACCATCAGGCTTAGTCTAAGCGACAATGTGTTGGTAATTATCTTAGACAGCTTTAGCATATCTTCATTTTACAAAGATATGCTTTTTTTCTCAGACTTCAAAGTTTTGAGGCTTTGATTTTAGCATATTTAACTAATTCCTCGATTGTATCAAAGGCAGATGCCCCAACAGGTATCGTTAAAGATACTTAAATAATTGGCTGAATCCATTGCCGAATGAATAATTGTTTATATCTTTGCGATATCAAAATGATATCAGTTCATAAACATTTAAAACGATAAAGGTATGGAAACAAAAGAGTTTGAGTTCAGAGGATCCGTCATGAACGGATTCCTGATGCTGTTTGTAAACATTGCAGTTATAATCCTGGCAATCGTAGGTATTGTGCATAGCATTATCCTGCTCGATGCCAGCAATGGTGCTACGGGCGGTTGGGAGCTTGGCGGCTGCATACTGCTGATTGTTATTAATATAATAATGTGGTGCGGCCTTATGCAGTTGGAGCCAAACGAGGCTCGTGTAACCACTTGGTTTGGAAAGTACTCAGGCACATTTGCCAAAACCGGTTTCTACTGGATTAACCCATTCTATGGCACCAAGAAAGTCTCGTTGCGTGCCCGTAATCTGGATGCTGAGCCTATCAAGGTGAACGATAAGACAGGTAATCCCGTGATGATCGGACTGGTGCTGGTATGGAAACTGAAGGACACCTATAAGGCTTTGTTCGAGGTCGACACTCAGACGATGGCTGCTGCCCCTAACACTGTAGGTGCAGACACCAAGGGACTGATGAAGGCGCTTGAGCAGTTTGTCCGTGTTCAGAGCGATGCAGCCCTGCGCCAGGTTGCTGGCCAGTATGCTTATGATGATGAGGACTCAAAGTCGGGCGAGCCCACCCTGCGCTCAAGTGCCGAGGAGATTAATGAGCAGTTGGAGCAGAAACTCGACGAGCGTTTGGCCTTGGCAGGCATCGAAGTGGTAGAGGCTCGTATCAACTATCTTGCCTACGCCCCTGAGATTGCCGCAGTGATGCTGCGCCGCCAGCAGGCTTCGGCCATTATCACTGCTCGTGAGAAGATTGTGGAGGGTGCCGTGTCGATGGTGAAGATGGCGCTCGATAAACTCTCAAGCGAAGAGATCGTTGACCTCGACGACGACAAGAAGGCTGCGATGGTCAGCAATCTGCTCGTCGTTCTCTGTGGTGACGACAGTGCTCAGCCCGTAGTTAATACTGGTACACTCAACCATTAATCCTTTATGGCAGAGAAGAAAACCAAGAATTTCATCCTGCGTGTAGACGCTGAGACGATGGACGCGATAGAGGCCTGGGCTGCGGACGAGTTCCGCAGCACCAACGGCCAGCTGCAGTGGATCATCACCGAGGCCCTGCGCAAAGCCAAGCGTCTGCCCAAGAAACGTTCACAGAAAAAAGAAGACAATGAAACAGAAGGAGAAGATTAAGGTATATCGTACACGTGAGGGGAATATCTTTGAGTTGGTATTCCTTGTTCTGATGATAATTGTGTGGGTACTGATGGTCAGATTATTGAGCAGCGCACCCGAAGTAGTGCCAACCCATTTCGATGCGGCTGGCAATCCCAACAGCTACGACTCGAAATACGCGATCCTCTTCCCCTGCATCATGACGACCGTAGCTGGCATCATCACGATGATGGGGGCCTATTTCCCGCACACAATCAATATTCCCGGCGGGCTGAAGACACCACGACAATACGAGCTGGCTATCCGCATGATGCGCATTTTGGGCTTGACGCTGCTGGCACTCACGCTGGCCATCGGATGGACGTCGTTAGGTTCCGTCCGCCCAAGCGCTGTTCCTACCCTCGCGGTAGTGGGCGTGATGTTCACCGTCATCATAGTCTTCACCATTCTCATTTACAGATCCAGATGACCTGAAAAATGCTTATTCGCCTTGCTCTGCAAGGTAGAACTTGGAGTAGGCCACGTAGTGCTCGGCATTGTCGGTCTGGCCTGGACGCACGGGCTTGAGGTATTTGGCAGGTACACCTCCCCAGATCTCACCTGCAGGAATCTTCGTGTTCTGGAGCACGAGGGCTCCTGCAGCTACGATAGAGCCTTCTCCCACTTCGCAACCGTCGAGCAGCGTAGCCCCCATGCCGATGAGGGCGTGGTCGCGAATGGTGCAGGCATGTACGGTCACATTATGTCCGATGGTGACATAAGAGCCGATATGTGTGGGGCCTGTGTCGAAAGTGACGTGGACGCAGCTCCCGTCCTGGATGTTCGTACAGTTGCCGATGGTGATGGGGGCTACGTCGCCACGAACGACGGCATTGAACCACACGGAGCACTCGTCACCTATCGTCACGTCGCCGACAATCGTGGCGTTCTCACTGAAATAACAGTCTCGCCCCCATTTGGGAGCGAGACCACGATATGATTTAATCAGAGCCATTTTTTTACTCTTTTACCTTTTTACTCTTTTACCTTTTAGAGGTTGGGATTGATCTTGTTCCACTCAGCAATGGGAGGAACGATGTTCAGCGTCACCAGCTCGTCGCGCATCTTGCAGAGGTGCTCGTAGCTCTGATCCAGCTTGGCATTCTCCTCGGGCAGACCCTGGGGCACCTCGAAGTGTGCACCGTCCTTGTCCATGGTGGTCTGCATGGCCATCATGATGTGGTCGTACTTCTCGGTCTTCACGTAGGTACCGACGGGGAAGCGGAAGGGCTCGCCACCCATAGCGGCGCGAATCATCTCAACAGAGAGATAAGCGGGGCTTTGGAATGAGCTGCGTCCGCGAAGCTCGATGATCTTGGCACCACCCTTGGTGACGTCGGTCTTCATCTGCTCCCACTCCTCAGCGGGGAACTCTGCGGTACCGATGATGTCTGTCAGCTTGCGACCTGCGATCTCTACGTGGCTTCCGAATACGGCCATCTGCTCACCGTGTCCGCCATAGGTAGCGCAACCAGTGATCTGGTTCTGCATAACACCGAACTTCTTGGCGAGAGCACTCTGCAGACGGGTTGTGTCAAGACCTGCGAGGGTAGTCACCTGACCAGGTTTCAGACCAGAGTAGAGCAGGGTTACCAAACCAGTGAGGTCAGCGGGGTTGAAGATGATCACCACGTGCTTTACATCGGGGCAGAACTTCTTGATGTTCTGGCCGAGCTCCTCAGCGATCTTACAGTTGCCGGCGAGCAGATCCTCACGGGTCATACCAGCCTTACGGGGAGCACCACCTGAAGAGATGATGTACTTAGCGTTCTTGAAAGCCTCCTCGGCATCAGTTGTGGCAACGATGTTCACATCGTCGAAACCACTCTGGCGCATCTCCTCGGCTACACCCTCTGGAGAGAACACATCATAAAGACAAATCTCTGTTGTCAGACCCATCATCAAGGCGGTCTGAGCCATGTTTGAACCAATCATACCGGCTGCGCCGACGATGGTCAATTTCTCGTTTGTTAATGCCATAATTGTATTTATTATAATTAGTTGATATATCAAAAGTGCTGCAAAGATACGAAAAAACTTAAATAATACTTTCTTTTTATTATTAATCTGTGTTAATCAATAAAAACTATCCCAAAAATGAAGTATCTTTGTCACCTGGAAATGACAAAACAGGAGAAGTTTATGAACTATACTATCAAGTATCCGGAGAACAATGGTGGCATGAACGATCGTATCAAACGATTGCGTCAGCAGAATTTCGACACCCCGACAACCTTAAGTATTGAGCGGGCACTCATCGAGACGGCCTTCTATAAGGAGAACTATGGTACGATGCCGATAGCAGTGCTTCGAGCCCGTAATTTCTATGAGATATGTAGGAAAAAGACTCTCTATATAGGTGACGACGAACTGATCGTCGGTGAGCGAGGCCCGCTGCCAAAGGCAGTGCCGACATTTCCTGAGCTGACCTGTCACTCGGTAGAAGACCTTCATACTTTGAACGAACGTGAACTACAGCGTTATACTATCTCGCAGGAGGATATCGATACCTATGAGCGTGAGGTGATTCCCTATTGGAAGGGCAAGACACAGCGTGAACGCATCTTCAACCATGTTTCGAAGGAGTGGGAAGAGGCTTATCATGCCGGTGTGTTCACGGAATTCATGGAGCAGCGTGCCGCAGGTCATACAGCGATGGATGGCAAGATGTACCACGAAGGACTGCTCGATGTGAAGGCGCGTATTGAACAGAAGATCGCCTCGCTCGACTATATCTATGACCCTGAGGCTACTGACAAACAGCAGGAGTTGGAGGCGATGGCTATCTCTTGTGATGCTGCCATTCTCTTCGCAGAGCGTCATGCTGAGTTGGCAGAGCAGATGGCTGCGAAAGAGCAGAACCCACAGCGCAAGGCCGAACTGGAGAAGATAGCTGATGTGTGCCGTTGGGTTCCGGCACATGCACCGCGTGATCTTTGGGAGGCTATTCAGATGTACTGGTTCGTACACCTCGGTACGGTGACGGAACTGAACGGTTGGGACTCGATGAATCCCGGACATATCGATCAGCACCTCTGGCCCTTCTATCAGAAGGGACTTGCCGACGGAACGCTGACCCGCGATCAGGCGAAGGAATTGATCTGCTGTCTGTGGATTAAGTTTAATAACCAGCCTGCTCCGCCGAAAGTGGGAGTGACAGCGCTGGAGTCAGGTACATATAATGACTTTACAAATATTAATATCGGTGGTGTGGATCGTGACGGCAACAGTGCTGCCAACGAGCTCTCGTACATGATTCTGGAGATTCAGGAGGAACTGCACGAGTTGCAGCCGGGCCTGAGTATCCACATTGCCGCGAATACCCCCGACGAGTTCCTGTTGGAAGGAATAAAAGTCATCCGCCAGGGGCATGGTTATCCATCGATCTTTAATCCCGACACCTACGTGAAGGAGATGGTACGGGCTGGCAAGACGGTTGAGGATGCTCGTGAGGGTGGTTGTTCCGGCTGTATTGAGGTGGGTGCCTTCGGTAAGGAGGCCTATCTGCTGACGGGTTACCTGAATACGCCGAAGATCCTGGAGATTACGCTGAACAACGGCATTGATCCCGAGACAGGCAAGAAGCTCGGAATAGAGACGGGTGTCCCACGGACGTTCCAGACTTTCGATGAGCTCTATGAGGCCTGGCACAAGCAAATGATATATTTTGTGAACTTGAAATTGTCGGTGAACAATTATATCGAGCGTATGTTCTCACTCTATGCTCCCGCAACTTTTCTCAGTCTCTATATTGACGATTGCATCGAGAAGGGCAAGGACTACTATAGTGGCGGAGCACGCTATAATACGACCTATATCCAGTGTACGGGGCTTGGTACGATCACCGATTGCTTCACAACGCTGAAAAAGCATGTCTTCGAAGATCATCGCTACACGATGGACCAAATTCTCGAAGCCTGCTCTACTAACTGGGGCCAGAACATTCCTCTCACCTCTAACCTCTCACCACTCACCACTGAAAAGATGCGCCAGTATATCCGCAATCATACGCCGTTTTTTGGCAATGACGATGAATATGCCGATACAATCGCCGTGCGAGTCTATGATGATCTGGTGAAGGCCATTGAAGGCCGTCCGAATACCCGTGGCGGCAAGACGCAGCTCAATATGCTCTCGACGACCTGCCATAACTACTTCGGCTCTGTCTGTGGTGCCACGCCCAACGGACGTCTGGCTCATTTTGCCATCAGCGACGGTACCTCACCTGCTCATGGCTCAGACAGTCATGGTCCGACGGCTGTCATCAAGTCGTTAGGAAAACTTGACCAGACGAAGAGCGGTGGTACGCTTTTGAATGTCCGCTTTGTGCCTGCCCTGCTGAAGCGTGAGGAGGATCAGAAGAAACTGGCCTCGCTCGTACGTACCTATTTTAAGTTCGGCGGTCATCACATCCAGTTCAACATCGTTGACACGGCCACGCTCCACGATGCACAGCAGCATCCCGACGAATACCGCGACCTGTTGGTTCGTGTAGCTGGATACTCTGATTATTTCAATGATATGACGGAGCAGCTTCAGAACGAGATCATCGCCCGAACTGAGAATAATGAGCTTTGAACATTGATGTCACTGATCTTCGATATTAAGCGGTATGCCATCAACGACGGTCCTGGTATACGGACGACACTTTTCATGAAGGGGTGTCCGTTACATTGCATCTGGTGTCACAACCCTGAGAGTTGGAGCCCCCGCCAGCAGATTCTTTATAAACGGTCGAAGTGCATCGGTTGCCAGACCTGTGTCGAGACCTGTCCCCAGCAGATTCTAAAGCTGTCGCCCGACGGTATCGTGATGGGTTCGGGCTGTACCCTCTGTGGGAGGTGTGCTGAAGAATGTCCCACGACTGCGCTTGAGCAGTGTGGACGTGAATGGACGATGGATGAACTGATGTCGGAGGTGGAGAAGGAACGCGATGTCATGACCGACAGCGGCGGAGGCGTGACGCTCTGTGGCGGAGAACCCCTGATGCATCCCGACGATACCATCGCCCTGTTGAAGGAGTTGGGCAGGCGTGGATTCCATCGTACGGTTGACACAACCCTCTATGCCTCCAAGGAGGTGGTGGAGGCTGTGGCAGACAACTGTGACTTGTTGCTCGTCGACCTGAAGCTGATGGACTCAGACAGGCATTACCGCTATACTGGTGTGAAGAATGAGCTGATTCTCGACAATATCCGTCTGCTGGCCACTCTTGGCAAGGATTTCTTCATCCGCATTCCGCTCATTGAGGGCATCAATGCCGATGAGGAGAACATCGAGGCAACGGCTTGTTTTCTTGACACCCTCCCTTGGCAGAGGCGTATGGTTAACCTCTTGCCTTATCACGACGTGGGAAAAGACAAGCACCGTCGTATGTGGAGTACCTACAATCCCCGGAATATCCTGATGGCATCACCCTCCGAGGAAGTTCGGCAACGCTGCAAGAAACAGTTGGAGGCTCACGGCTTCCACGTGGTTATTGGCGGTTGATGAAAGTTTTTGCCATTTTCCTTTTGCGCAAAGAAATTTTTTTGTATCTTTGCGCCATATTCGTATAACTAAAGATCACAGACTATGGCAGAGCAGAAACTACCTACTATTGATGAGGTGTTCTCTTGGATGAGAAAACTCTACGACGAGAGTTATTCAGGACTGACGGCCCAGGAAAAGAGCGAGCAGCACATGTATGGAACGATGGTCACGACCCCATCGGACAAAAAATTCATTGTCCGAATGCTCGACGAGACGAGTCAGGTGCGCGACACCCAGAAACTGGCTCGGCGGGTGAAGGACCTGATAGACCAGTATGGTATCCCCAAGTTCTTAGGCAAGACAGACCATGCCTTGTTCCGTATGTACCAGCAGTTTGCCTATCTGCCCCTGTTCAACTGGGTTTCAGTTCCCATCATCAAATGGCGCTTGCGTCGCGATACCAGCCGCGTCATTATCAACGCTGCCCGTCCCAACCTGACCAGACACCTGGCCACTCGCTTTAGAGAGGACATCGGGCAGAACGTGAACCTGCTGGGCGAGGTGGTGTTAGGCGATGGTGAGGCCGACAAACGCTACTACTCCTATCTGGAGGCTCTGAAGGAACCAGACATCAACTACATCAGTGTGAAGATCTCAGGTATCTATGCGCAGACCCATGCCCTCAATTACAAGGAGTCTTTTCCTGAACTGATACACCGTATGTCGGAACTCTATCAGGCTGCCATCGACCATCCCTATACCGACCCGCAGGGCGTGAAGCGGGCCAAGTTCATTAACCTTGATATGGAGGAGTACAAGGATGCCCACCTGACGATGAAACTCTTTAAGGACGTGCTTTCGCTGCCGCAGTTCAAGAACTACGAGGCGGGCATCGTGGTGCAGGCCTATCTGCCTGATGCCTGGGACTTCCAGACTGAACTGCTCAAGTTTGCCAGGGCCCGTGTGGCTGCCGGTGGCGCCCCCATCAAGATGCGTATCGTGAAGGGCTGTAACCTCGATATGGAGAACATCGTAAGCGACTTGCGCGGCTGGCCCAATCCTGTACGCCCTGACAAGACGGAGGTGGATGCCAACTACCTGCACATCATCGAGCGTGGACTGAAGCCAGAGAATGCCAAGGTGCTCCATATCGGCATGGCCTCCCACAATCTCTTCACCATCTCCTACGCCTATCTGCTGACGGAGATGTACCACACACCGAAAGACTGTTTCTGCTTCGAGATGCTCGAGGGTATGGCCAATCATGTGTGGCGGGCTCAGAAGAAACTGGGCAACCACGTCATCCTCTATACCCCTGTGGTGAAAAAGGAACATTTCCTCAATGCCATCAGCTATCTGGTGCGTCGTATGGACGAGAATACGGCTCCCGACAACTTCCTGACCCACTCGTTCTCGCTCAAGCCCGACACCAAGGAGTGGGAGGAATTGCAGCAGCAGTTCATCGATGCCTACAACATGAAAGATACCATTACCCATATCCCCACCCGGACGCAGGATCGCAACCAGCCCTACATCGGTCAGGAGCCTAAGGACGAGATGATCAATGAGCCGGATACCGACTTCGACCGCTTCTGCAACCAAGAGTGGGTGGAAAAGATCTTCGCCAAGTGGAAGAGTGATGGTAAGAAGGCGAGTCGTGAGGCTACCTGGGGTTGGCGGCCTGGCGATATATTGCCGACGCAAATAGGCGTCAAACTGGTTTATAACAACGACCGTGTCAAATATTACGACCGCTCGCAGGAGGGCGATGTCCTGGTCTGTGAGATGTCTCGTGCCAATAAGTCGCAGACAGAGCAGATCCTGGAATATGCAGAAAAGGATCGTCAAGGCTGGCGCAAGACCACCATCAAGGAGCGCCACCGTATCATGTACAAGGCTGCGAATATCCTTGGTCAGATGCGTGGCGACCTGAACGGTTCGATGTGCGCCATCACGGGCAAGACCATTGAAGAGGCCGACGTGGAGGTATCGGAGGCTATCGACTACTGCCGTTTCTACACGACGACGATGATGAAGCTGGCTGCCCTCGACGACATCGAGATGAAGGCCAAGGGCACGGTGCTGGTGCTATCGCCCTGGAACTTCCCGTGTGCCATCCCTTGTGGTGGCGTTGTCGCGGCTTTGGCATCTGGAAACACCTGTATCCTGAAACCTGCCACCGTGGCAGCTCCCGTAGCCTGGCTCTTTGCCAAGGCCTTCTGGGATGCCGGCGTGCCGAAGGAGGCACTGCAGGTGGTCATCACCGATCGCGAAGCCACGTCGTTGCTCACCTCCTCACCCGTTGTGAAGCATATCATCCTGACGGGCGGCACTGAGACTGCCCAGGCCATCGCCCATGCTCATCCGCGCAAGCCGCTCTCGGCAGAGACAGGTGGCAAGAACGTCATCATCCTCTCTGCAAAGGGCGATCGCGACCATGCCATCATGAACGCTTGTCGCTCGGCTTTCGGCAATGCCGGACAGAAGTGCTCGGCCTGCTCCTTGTTGCTCGTAGAGCGTTCGGTCTATAATAGTCCGGAGTTCTTCGAGAAGCTGAAGGACTGCGCCTCGTCGTTGAAGGTCGGCGGCGTGTGGAATGCCGGCAATATCGTGGGGCCGATGATCACTAACCAGAACGAGAAACTGGAGCGTGCCTTCCAATTGGAGCCGGGAGAGAAGTGGCTCATTGCTCCTGAATTCATCGACAAGAAGAAGTATATCCTGAAGCCTACGGTGAAGTACGATGTGAAGCCCGACTCCTTCACCTTCCGCACTGAGCTGTTCGCTCCGCTTCTGGCCGTAGCACCATACGACACACTGGAAGAGGCTGTCAATCTGGTGAACGGACTCGACTACGGACTGACCAGCGGCCTGCAGTCGCTCGACGAGCAGGAACAGCGTTACTGGAAGAACCACATCATGGCCGGTAACCTCTATATCAACCGTGGCATTACGGGGGCTGTCGTCAACCGTCAGCCCTTCGGAGGTATGAAACTCTCTGCCTTCGGCCCGGGTCTGAAGGCGGGCGGCCCCAACTACTGCGCTCAGTTTATGTCGATCACTGATAAGCCTGGTTCGAATACCGACTATCGGAAGTCGTATGCTGAATGGTACGAGAAGGAGTTCCGTCATGCCCGCAACATCCAGCCAAAGATCCGCGGTGAGCAGAACGTGTTCCGCTATCTGCCCTTGAAGGGCGGTATGGTGCTGCGTCTGTTTGGCGACGAGTCCTTGGAGCAGGTTCAGATGGTGCAGCTGGCCGCCAAGACCGTCGGCACACCGCTGACCATTTCTGCCGATGCATCCCATCCGCTGTTGGCTCAGTTGGGCGACTCTGTCAAGAAGGAGAGTCTCGCAGACTTCTGCGAGGCCATCAAGGATTACGAGCGTGTGCGTACCATCTCGCAAGCTGTGCCTGATGAGGTGTTCGAGGCAGCAGCCAAGTACGACGTGTATATTTCGCAGTCGGCTCCAGTCAGGAACGGCCGTATCGAGTTGGCGCTCTACATCAAGGAGCAGTCTATCTCTAACGAGTACCACCGCTATGGCTCTCAGATTGAGATCCCCGAAATTGAATGATATATTTAGGACATGAACCATACGATCAATCAACGATTAGCAGATCTTAGGGAAGTGATGAGGCGCGAGCATCTCTCGGCCTTCATTTTCCCCAGTACCGATCCCCATCAGGGTGAATACATCCCCGATCACTGGAAGGGACGTGAGTTTATCTCGGGCTTCAACGGCTCGGCAGGAACGGCAGTGGTGACAATGAACGCCGCTGCCCTCTGGACAGATTCCCGTTATTTCCTCGCTGCTGAGGAGCAGTTGAAAGGCACCGGGTTCAAGTTAATGAAACTGAAGGTGGATGGCACTCCCACCATTCCACAGTGGATAGGGCGTGAGTGTGGCCCAGGGGCAGAGGTGGCTGTCGACGGCATGGTGAATTCGGCCAGCAGCGTGAAGGAACTGATAGCTGACTTACGGAAAGAAGGTGGTATCACGCTACGAACGAACTTCGATCCCCTGGCGCAGATCTGGTATAAGCGTCCACCCATTCCTGAGAATAAGGTAGAGATTTATCCTTTGGAATATGCCGGTGAGACAGCCCACGAGAAGATTGTCCGTATCCGTCAGGCCTTGCGCCAAAAACATGCTGACGGCATGCTCATGTCGGCTCTCGATGATATTGCCTGGACGCTGAACCTGCGAGGCACGGATGTGCACTGCAATCCCGTGTTCGTCTCTTATCTGCTGATTTCGTCGAGGAGCGCTACCTTATATATTAATAAGGTGAAGCTTACGCCCGATGTTGAGGCTTATCTGAAAACCGAAGGGGTAGGGGTGGATGCTTATGATAACGTGAAGAAGGGGTTGAAGGACTATTTTGAGTATAACATCCTGCTCGACCCCGATGAGGTGAACTACACGCTCTATAAGTCGGTTACTCGCGAGATCGTCGAGGAAGAGTCGCCCGTCAAGCGGATGAAAACCGTCAAGAACGAGACTGAAATAGCGGGTTTTAGGTCGGCGATGCTGAAAGACGGCATCGCGATGGTTAAGTTCCTGTCTTGGCTCTCAGGCTATATCGGCAAACAGGAAATCTCGCAGTTGACAGAGATCTCCGTTGACGAGAAACTGACCTCGTTTCGTGCTGAGCAACCTCTTTATCGAGACATCTCCTTCGACACCATCGCAGGCTATGGCGCTCATGGGGCCATTGTCCATTATGAGGCCACGCCAGAGACGGATATCCCTTTGCAGCCTAAAGGTCTCTTACTGCTCGACAGCGGTGCCCAGTATCTCGACGGCACGACGGACATCACCCGTACCATCACCCTGGGCCCGCTCACTGAAGAGGAGAAGAAAGTCTACACCCTCGTGCTGAAGGGGCATATCCAGATTGAGCTCTGCAAGTTCCCCTCAGGTGCCAGCGGTACGCAGATCGATATTCTTGCCCGTCAGGCGATGTGGCGCGAAGGTCTGAACTATCTGCACGGCACGGGTCACGGCGTGGGTACCTATCTGAATGTCCATGAAGGCCCTCATCAGATACGTATGGAGTGGAAACCGGCTCCTTTGGTTGCTGGTATGACGGTGACAGACGAGCCAGGCGTCTATCTGGCAGGCAAGTTTGGTGTCCGTACGGAGAACACCCTGCTCATCACACCCTATAAGGAGACCGAGTTCGGCAAGTTCCTCCAGTTCGAGTCGCTCACCCTCTGTCCCATCGACAAGACGCCCATCGTCCTCGAGATGATGACCCGGGAAGAGATCGACTGGCTTAATGCCTATCACCAGCGTGTCTTCGACACCCTCTCACCCCATCTTTCCGAAGAGGAAACAGCCTGGCTCCGTGAAGCCTGCGCCCCATTGGGAGGGTGATTCTTAGCCAAAATAGCTATTATTTTAATTGATTTGGCCGATTATTGCCTAAATATTTGGCCATGTCAGATATTTCTATAACTCACTCACTATATCTCTTAAACAACCATGAGTCTCGTAAAAAGTCACGGTGGGAGGTGAAGTGTTCTTTTCTATTAATTCTTGTTAATATTCTAAAGAATTAGAGAAAATATTTGGAAGTTCTAAAATATTAGAGTATATTTGCCGCCAGAAACTCTAAAAGTTTAGAATATGAAAGAGAAAAAGCAGTTAACTAAGGCTGAGACGCAAATAATGAACATACTCTGGTCATTGCCTGAGAGCAAAGGTTATTCGTCTGAGATCATGGGAAAATTCCCTGAGCCGAAACCGGCTCTGACCACATTACTGACATTCCTTAAGATATTAAAGGATAAAGGTTTTGTCACTTCAGAGAAACATGGGAAGGCCCAGCTCTTCAGCACCTCAATCAGCAAAGAGGAATATACGCGTGCGTATATGAAAGAGGTGCAGAATACATTCTTTGGTGGATCGTTTGCCTCGCTCGTATCTTTCTTTGCCAAGGACGAGCAGCTAAGCGATGAAGAGGTCAGTGAGATTATGGAAATCCTAAAGCACCGCAAGTAATGGCAGAGTTTCTCGTCTACGATTTGAAGGTAGCCGTATTGATAGCCGCTTTCTATTTCTGCTATCGGCTGCTGATGGAGCGTGAGACGATGCATCGGCTGAACCGCATCGTATTGCTGTCGTCCATCCTGCTCTCACTTGTTTTGCCTCTATGCGTTATCACGCTACATGAAACGATAGAGGTTGATAGTTCTCAGGTCGGCACGTCAGCAGGAATGTCGATACAAGAAATCGATCGTTCCGAACTGGGAATCACAGAATTGGGAACGATATCCGCAGAAGAGGCTGTTACCCCATCTATAGAGACAGATAAGATGGACTTCGTGAAGACGATCTTCCAGCCATCTATCATCTTTGCCCTTTTTATCATCGGCCTTGTCTGCCGATTGCTATATATTGCGAAAAGTTATTGTCAATTGTACCGAATGATTAAGGATAGTGAGCAACATTCGTTGGAGGATGGCGTGAAACTGGCAGTTGTCGACCTGCCTGTCGCACCGTTCTCATGGATGCGCACCATTGTGTTAAGCCGGATTGACTACGATGAGTGCAACCCTTCGATCCTTGCCCACGAACGGGGACACATCCAGCAGCATCACAGCTGGGATATCGTCTTCGTCGAAGTGCTTACGGCCCTGCAATGGTTCAACCCAGTGGTATGGCTCCTGCGTCGCGACCTGCGAACCGTCCATGAGTATGAAGCCGATGCATCCGTCCTCTCGTCAGGCTCAGACGTGAGCCAATACATTCAATTACTGATGCGGAAGGCGATGGGTACAAAGGCCTGTACCCTTGCCAATGGCATCAATAACAGTGTCCTCAAAAAAAGAGTAAAAATGATTATAAAACCCAAATCAAATTACTGGCAATGTCTGCGTTTGGCTTATCTACTGCCCTTAATCTCAATATCGCTTTATGCATCGTGTGAGACAAAAACAGACTATCAGATCAAGGAAGAATCTGCCCTTATCCTCAAAGTGAAGGATGGGAAGAATTGTATTGCCGTGAAAGCACCTGTAGGAGCCTTCTATTCGTGGATTGTAAATGGGAAACTTGCAGAAAGAGGTATCATTGAGGAAGACGGCAGATGGAACGTATACACCCCATTGCCGACAGATGAATATGCATTTACGCTTGACGGTAAGGATATCAGTAAGGATGATATCCCTTATGTGCCATTGAGCAGTATTAAGGAATTGAAGTATATTCAAGGTGAACAGCCCCGTCGCATTGAACTCTATACGAGCTATGTATCTGGATTCCAGCGTGACAAGGTTGCCAAATGGTCTGAGGAATATAAGGAGAGAACTAAAGCTTGGATGTTCTTCCGTGTGGAGGATGCTGCTACAGGCAGACAACTCAAGGGTGCAGAGGTGACAATTGAAGGGACTGACCAGAAAGCGCTGACCAACGATGAAGGCTGGTGTGAAATGAAAGTACCACTCGGTGCGACCGTTAAAGCGTCATACAAGGGATTGGAGAGTCAGACGCTGAGAATTGACCATCAGAGCGGAAGTCAAGTCCAAGGGCGGTCTTTCTTGCTTTACAAACCAGGTCGTCCCATATACCAGACCTATCAGCTGTCTCGAGAGCAGGAACCTGTGTTTCCAGGTGACAAGGAAAAGTGGATAGCCGAGCACATACAACTACCCGAATCGATGAAGAATAAAGGTACCTTGGGCCGTGTAATTGTCTGTTTTGTTGTCAATGAAGATGGATCCGTCAGTGGTGTGCGTCTGCATCAGGGAATCAACAAGGAACTCAACGAAGAAGCCCTGCGTGTTGTCAATTCCATGCCCCGCTGGAAGCCTGCCAAGAAAGATGGAAAGCCTGTGAAATACCTTACCACGGCTAGCGTATCTTTCAAGTCTCAGAAATAGTTTATAAATCTGAAATATTTATGAGTCTATAAATAATTTGCATAATATTTTGGAGTGTGAAAGAATTACAGTATCTTTGCACCTTAAAATATAGTAGATAGAGCGACAGCTTTCTGACGCTTTCGAAATCACCACAAGAAATCGCACACAGAAAGACTGCTGTTAGCTCGTAAGCAGCCAATTTTGACGTATTGCATGAAAAAGTGAAATGATATACCTTTGCACTGACATTATAAAAATAAGATTATGTTCAGTAGCAAAGACTTTGAAAAATGCTGGTTTTTATATCAGAGTGAGGGTCTACCTTACAACCTCTCCATTGAGGAGTTTTGCCTTAAACAAGGCGTACCGGTAAACGAGTTTAACAAAT
>JAEEGG010002171.1_pt1 | contig 51308 bp, 46 predicted proteins | sample 9134161 | NCBI WGS metagenome assembly JAEEGG01 (sample SAMN16246543, study PRJNA631951) | gut metagenome | biome: gut microbiome; feature: rumen; material: CR-attached | host: Bos | place: Iran: Karaj | collected 2018-10
CTGTACCGGTGAATGAGAATCTCTTCTTGGCACCGGAATTTGTCTTTACTTTTGGCATTGTTTTTAAAAAATTTAATTGTTATTAATTAAAGCGGTGGCAACGCATATACCGGGCGCAGCGCACCTTTATTCTTCTGTCTCTGTCAATTTCTTCAGCGCATCAGCACTGATCTTAGCATTGGCGAACAACCCACCGTTTGCAGGAGTCTCTGCATCAATCTCCTCCTTCGGCTGAGTCTGAGCCTTCTTAGCTTCCTTGGCCTCCGCTTCTGCGGCCTCACGGTCACGGGCCTGCTGACTTTTCTTCTTCTCGCCTGCCTTCTTCGGAGCGAGGTAGATGAACATCTTCTTACCTTCGAGCGATGGCATCGATTCCACCTTACCTACTTCCTCCAAATCATTGGCAAAACGCAGCAATAGCACCTCACCTTGCTCCTTGAACAGGATAGAGCGTCCGCGGAAGAACACATAAGCTCGAACCTTATTGCCTTCCTCAAGGAACTCCTTGGCATGCTTCAGTTTGAACTGATAGTCGTGCTCATCGGTCTGAGGACCGAAACGAATTTCCTTCACCTCCACCTTTACCTGCTTGGCCTTCATTTCCTTCTGGCGCTTCTTCTGCTGGTAAAGGAACTTGGAGTAATCGATGAGTCGACAGACTGGGGGATTGGCGTTAGGTGAAATCTCTACGAGATCGACACCCTCATCATGGGCCATATTCAATGCATCACGGATAGGAACAACGGTGCTGCCATTGTCACCGACGATGCGGACTTCACGTACTCGAATCTGCTCGTTGATTCGGTACTGATTCTTCAGTTTGTCATTCTTCATCAACTATTTTTTAGAAAATCGGGTGCAAAATTACTAATTTTCAGCGAATTAGCCAAATATTTTTTAGATTTTTTTAAAAATCCTTCGTCATTTCTGCAACACGAGCATTCACTTCGTCGATGAATTCCTGGATGGTCTTCACACTTTGTTCACCACCCCCCTGAGGACGAACGGCCACTGTACCATCAGCAGCTTCCTTCTCGCCAACGATTACCATATAGGGGATGCGCTTCAACTCGTTGTCGCGGATCTTACGGCCCAATTTCTCGTTACGCAGGTCGATGGTAGCACGCACGCCACCCATATCGAACTTCTTGGCAACCTCCTGAGCATAGTCGTTATACTTCTCCGAAAGCGGCAGGATAGCTACCTGATCGGGAGTGAGCCAGAGGGGGAAGTGACCACTGGTATGCTCGATGAGCACAGCACAGAAACGCTCAAGAGAGCCGAATGGAGCACGGTGGATCATCACAGGCGTCTTCTTCGTGTTATCCTCATCGGTATACTCCAGCTGGAAGCGCTTTGGCAGGTTGTAGTCCACCTGGATGGTACCCAATTGCCAACGACGGCCGATCGCATCCTTGATCATGAAGTCCAGCTTAGGACCATAGAATGCAGCTTCACCATATTCCACCTTAGCAGGCAGGCCTTTCTCCTGACAAGCCTCGACAATAGCCTTCTCAGCCAGCGCCCAGTCCTCATCAGTACCTACGTACTTATCGTGGTCGTTAGGATCACGCAACGAAATCTGGGCCTCGAAGTTGAAACCGAAGGCTGTCAGTACGATACCAATGATATCCATCACATTCAGGAACTCTTGCTTTACCTGGTCAGGACGACAGAACAGGTGGGCATCGTCCTGCGTAAACGAACGTACACGTGTCAAGCCGTGCAACTCACCACTCTGCTCATAACGATACACCGTACCAAACTCTGCAATACGCAGGGGCAGGTCGCGATATGAACGAGGCTTCCAAGCGAAAATCTCGCAGTGGTGAGGACAGTTCATAGGCTTCAGCATATACTCCTCATCCTCCTCGGGCGTATGGATAGGCTGGAACGAATCCTTGCCATAATGCGCATAGTGGCCAGAGGTGACATAGAGACTCTTAGAACCGATATGCGGCGTAATAACCTCTTGATAGCCAAAGCGTTTCTGAACCTTGCGCAAGTGATCCTGCAAGCGCAGACGAAGTTCTGTTCCCTTGGGGAGCCAGATGGGAAGACCCTTACCGACCTTATCGGAGAACATAAACAATTCCATCTCCTTACCAATCTTACGATGGTCACGCTTCTTGGCCTCCTCCAACATCTCCAAATACTCGTCAAGCATCTTCTTCTTGGGGAAGGAGATACCATACAGACGCTGCATCTGCTCGCGGTTGGCATCACCACGCCAGAAGGCACCTGCTACAGATGTCAGCTTCACAGCCTTGATCTCGCCGGTATCCACGAGGTGCGGACCACGACAGAGATCGGTGAAGTTACCCTGTGTATAGGTCGTGATAGAACCGTCCTCAAGATCCTGCTCGATGTGCTCGCACTTGTAGGTCTGCCCCCACTCTGCAAACTGCTTCAGGGCATCGGCCTTAGCCACCTCCTTGCGAACCACGGGCTCTTTCTTGCCTGCCAGTTCCTTCATCTTTGCCTCAATCTTCGGGAAATCGCTCTCCTTGATGCTCTCGCCGTCCTTCAACAGCACATCATAGAAGAAACCATTCTCGACAGCAGGTCCGAAACCGAACTGAATGCCAGGATACAATTCCTGCAAGGCCTCTGCCAGAAGGTGGGCTGAGGTGTGCCAGAAGGTATGCTTACCCTGCTCGTCATCGAACTTGTAGAGTTCAATCGTGGCGTCCTCATTGATAGGACGATTCAGCTCTACGGTCTCACCGTTTACTCCACAACTTACAACGCTGCGTGCGAGAGCCGGAGAGATGCTCTCTGCAATCTGGAAACCAGTCACGCCCTGCTCATACGAGCGAACAGATCCGTCTGGGAAAGTAATGTTAATCATATCTACAATATATGTTTGAATTTGAAATTGCGTGCAAAGTTACTACATTTTCATGAATCCCGCAAACTTTTACGCAAAAGATTATTTCTCACGGTACTTCTTGATGATGCTATAGGCATCGTAGAGCCCCAATTCACCTGCTTTCGAGAGGTCGGCGACACCTTCTGTCGTCTTCTCAGCCTGCAGATAGACGATACCCCGGTTATAGTAGGCCTCAGGGATGTTTCCATCTAGTTCAATAGCCCGACTGAAATCGTCGATAGCCCGCTGATAATCCTTCCGTTGCGCATAGTGGCACCCTCTATTATAATATAAGTAGGGATTCTGTGGCGAATACTTCAAGGCCTCACACAAGTCACTCAGCACATTAGCCGATTTGAGTTCGATATTCGTGCCCTGCGATGCATTGAATTCATTCAATTTGGCCTGACAAACAGCCCGCTGCCAATACGCCAGCACAGAGGCAGAGTCCAACTGTTGGAGTGTGGAGAGGTCGTCGATAGCATTGTCGAAATTCCGGATGCCGCTATAGGCCACAGCCCTGAGCATCAGCAACGGTTTGACACGCGCATCCCCTTTCGTATCGGCGATTGCCATCGTCACAGAGTCGATGAAAGCAATATGACGGCGCATTCTCTCCTCATTGATCGTCGGCTGAGTGCATCCGATCTGCAAAGGTCTCGATTTCGACTGCAAATTAAAGCCCTCCACATCTTTATCGAAGGGAATATAAGTATGCATTTCATCCCTGACGGCATAGAACGACAAGGCGAACATCGGCTGCAAGCCCACTTCCACCCTACGATTCTGCACCTTTCCGCGATAATCGCTCTTGTATTCGTGCTCCACCTGCTGTTCGTCGGCCACCACCAGCTGATTGTATTTGTCAGGGTCAGTATCACTCTTTCTTCGCATCTGGCGTTTCGATAGCCTCGGCTGCTTGCCACCATAGCGTTTGTCCATCTGTGCCTTGAGGATACGAAACTCGTCGAGCTCAGCCTGTCTGGTATTGCCCAAGCGACGATAACAGGAAGCGCGATGCTCCAAGCCGAACCAGAAATTAGGAAATTCCTCAATCACCTTCGAATAGTCGCGGATAGCCCCCCGCAAATCACCCGTCTGTTCCAACAGCAGCGCACGGTTGAAGAGCGCCATCAGGTCATTAGGCTCCAGACGCAGCACGAAATCGAAGTCCTCGATACCTCTATTGTCATCACCCACCTGTGCACGTAACAGGCCTCGGTTATAATGGCCGAGGAAATTATTCGGATCCAGGTCGAGTGCGGTATCATAATCCGCCATCGCTCCTCGCAAATTGTTCTGGTTATAACGTGCCAACGCACGGTTAATATAGTTGCCTGCATGCTTGGGCAGCAGATGAATCGACTTATCGAGAAAGCCTTCTCCCTCCTTCCATTCTTGATGAGCCAAGCTGATAATGGCCCTTTCAGCCCAGGTACCGCCATCATAAGGATCGAGTTCTAGACTCGTGTCTAACGATTTTACAGCCCGTGTCGTGTCTTTCTGCAACAGATAGATCTCCGCCTGCATCGAATAGGCTTTCGCATACTTCGACCAACGCTGGAGCATGGTATCGATTTCCGCCAGGCCCCGCTCGTAATCCTTCTCCTGAATACGACAAAGGATGCGATTATGCCACAGGTTCTGACTTTCCGGATCATAGCGAAGAGCTTTAGTATAATCATCGATAGCAGCGGCATATTTCTTCTGGTTGATACGACAGAGGCCACGCAACTCGTAAAGCCCCACGACATAGGGATTGCGCTCGATGGCCTCTGTGCAGTCGCTTTCCGCACCCCGATAGTCATCCAGATAGTATTTCGCAATGCCCCTGAAATACCAAGGTTCGTAAAGATAGGGTTTAGCCGAGATCGCCTGGTTAAAATACTGGATAGAGAGCACGTAATCCTCATAATAGAGTGCCGAACGCCCTATCATTACCAGCCTGTCGATATTATATTGTGCACTGACAACCAGAGGCCAGAAGAATAAGAGATAAAAAATGCGACGCATTTTTTATCTCTTAACGGGTTTCGTTCGGTAACCACAACGATAGCGGCCCTTTAACAACGCAGCCAACTTACTCTTAATCAACTGCTTACGAAGTGGAGAGATACGATCAACGAACATCTTTCCGTCAAGGTGGTCAAACTCATGCTGCATCACTCGAGCAAGGTAGCCTTCTATCCACTCGTCATGATGCTGGAAATCCTCATCATCCCATTCCACACGGATACGCGTGGGGCGCACCACCTTCTCGTGGATGGCAGGTAGTGACAGGCAGCCCTCCTCCGAGGTGTCCGTCTTCGACTCGTCGTACTCGACAATATGCGGATTGATATATACCTGTCGGAAGCCCTTATATTCAGGCAAATCGTCAGAAATCACATCCAAGTCGATTACCGACAATCGGATAGCCTTGCCTATCTGAGGTGCTGCCAGGCCAATACCCTCCGACTCTGCCAGCGTCTCCCACATATCGACGATCAACTGTTTCAGATCGGGATAGTCGGCTGTGATGTCCTCGCCCACCTTCCGAAGCACAGGCTGTCCGTATATATAAATAGGTAGAATCATTAGAACTAATAATTGAAAATAGACAATTGATAATTATTTTCGGCTGCGGAGGTAATCCTCGAGGATAATAGTCGCAGAGATTTCATCGACAAGGGCCTTGTTCTGACGAGCTTTCTTCTTCAGGCCACCGTCGAGCATCGCCTGATGCGCCAGCACAGAGGTGAATCGCTCATCGTAGAATTCGATAGGCACCTCAGGCACAGCCTTACGCCAACGGTTCACAAATTGCTGCACGCGTTCGAGGTTCTCACTCGGCTGTCCGTTAGGCTGTCGAGGCTCACCAATCACGATGCGCTCTACGGGTTCCTTGGCCAGATAGGTCTTCAACCAGTCGAACAGCTCCGATGTAGAAACAGTCGCCAACCCTCCTGCTATCAGCTGAAGAGGGTCGGTGACTGCTAATCCGGTACGTTTCTTACCGTAGTCAATGGAAAGAATCCGCGCCAATGTGCTTACTGGTTAGAAAGCAGCCAAGCGTCGGCATAGGTTGCACGCAACTGATCACGGCTGCGGGCTGCATCTGCCTTATTGTCGAAGGTGGCAGCAATCACACGGTACATATTGCGATCCTCGTTCTTTACAATCTGTGCATCGTAGCCGGCATCGCGGAGGCGCTGCTGCAGACCCTCTGCATTTGTAACCAAGCCGAAGGAGCCGACAACCACGCTGAAAGCCTTCAAACCGTTACCGCTAACCATTGACACGCGCTCCTGACGAACAGAGACATTGTCTGCATTGTCTGTCACACGGGTATCATTAGCAGGTCTTGTCTGAACGGGAGCCACAACAGCCGTTGAGGTCTCTACCGGCTGAGCAGCCTGCTGCTGAGCGGTCTGAGTGTCATACTGTTTTGCCTTTTCGTAAGCTTTCTTGTAGGCACTCTCACTTGATTTACAACTTGTAAAAGCCAATGCCAGGCACAGACCTGCGCATAAAACGGTGTACTTTTTCATCTTTGTTTTTTATTAATGTTATACTTAAATTCAAATATTTGCTGCGAAATTACAAAATCTTGCGCAAAATGACGAAAAAAAACTGCATAAAGTTTGTTAAATAAAGGAATAAATAGCATTTTTGCAAAAAAAAATGCGCAAATTTATGTTTTTTTCAAAATTAATGCGTATATTTGCACATCTGAAACAATTGTTTTATTCAAATAATATTAAGTATGAAGAGTTTAGGTTATTTAAGCGCATTCCTCGGCGGTGCCATCGCCGGCGCTGCTCTGGGCATACTCATGGCTCCGGAGAAAGGATCAGACACTCGCGTAAAGATTACTGATGCCGTAGAGGACTTCATGAAGAAGCACAACATCAAGCTCAGCCGCAAGGAAGTGGTCGACTTGGTTGACGACATCGAGGATGCTACCGAAGAAGAATAAATCCATTTTCAATGCTGTCGAGTGACAAGAATGTTGAGACGATTGCGCAACTCATCGAGGTGCTCAAACATTATCTCGGGCTTCAGACTGAATATTTGAAGCTGGACGTGATCGACAAGGTGGTGCGCCTGATGAAGGCGGCCACTTTGGCTCTCATCTTTATCCTCATCATCGTGGCAGTGGTGATGTATTTTTCATTCGCCCTCGCCTTCTGGCTTTCCAACTTCATGGGGATGACTAAGGCGTTCCTGATTGTGGGAGCTGTCCATCTGCTCATCTTCATCCTTTTCGTCATCTTCCGCAAGCCTTGGATCGAGAAGCCGCTCGTACACTTCCTCGCAGGTCTCCTCCTCAGCAAGTAACATCCCGAATCATCCATCTCACATCATTCTCTTATGCTTCCCATTAAAAAGCATCCTACCCAAGAATTCCGTACCCTTGAAGAGATCCGTCTCCGCAAGGAAGAGTTGATTAACCAGATACAGGACGACAATACGAAGTTTACTTCATTATGGAATCAGACCTTTATCAAGCGCGAGGGCAACACCAAGGGCGACTATATCTCAGGATTGATTGCCAACAGCGTGACGGCCATCGACATCTTCCTCGTCGTACGCAAATTAATGAAGAATTACAAGGGGCTTTTCGGTAAGATATCCAAGAAAAAAAGGTAAAAAAAACGGGGCTCCGCTGAGCCCCAACCTTTGTTAACCTTAAATCTAATACTATGAAAAACACACTGCAAAGATACGATTATAATCGATTCCTTCCAAGCTTTTCCCCAAAAAAGTCTCTAAATTTAACGTTTTTTAGCCGTAAAAGCCCTTTTTCAGCCTCTATACTGCTAAAAAATCACCGTTTGTCCGTCATAAGCCAACTGGATTTCCGACGGCAATTTCTGATTCACCACCTCATGACGTCCGATATCATGACAGGAATGGATCAGATAAGTCTGCTTCGCCCCCACTCTTCTGGCAAATGCGATGGCATCGTCCACCAATTGATGGGCGTGATGGGGTTTGTCGAAGCGAAGCGCATTAACCACCAACAACTCCGTACCTTCCAGATAGCACATTTCTCCCTCATCCATCGTTTTCATATCCGTGATATACGCTAGTTTACCGATACGATAGCCCATGATGGGCAACTTACCGTGCATCACCACAAAGGGTATAATCTCGATATCACCAATACAAAGCGGCTCGTGAGGCAGAATCTCATGGAGTCCGATGGCAGGCACACCAGGATAGCGATTCTCTGCGAAGCAATACGGCAGCATCTGCAGCATCCCCTGACAAGCCGTAGGGTCAGCATACACGTTGATTTCGCCAAACTGACAATAAGGCCTTATATCATCCATACCCCCCATGTGGTCATAATGGGCATGTGTAATCAGGATGCCGTCTATTTTCCGGAAGGGCTGAGGCAGAATCTGCTGACGGAAGTCTGGTCCGCAGTCGATGAGCAGGCGTGTCTCGTCTGTTTCCACCAGCGCCGAGCAACGGGTACGCTTATCCTTGGGATCTATGCTCTGACAGACCTCACATTGGCATCCGATAACCGGCACGCCACACGATGTTCCCGTTCCCAAAAACGTCAATTTCATATCACTCCTTCTCTCCTTACTCCTTCTCTCCTCAAACAATATTTACTTCGGGATGAATCTCGATTCCGAATTTCGCCATGACATCCTTCTGTATCGCTTCACAAAGCGCCACGATCTCCGCACCCGTTGCACCACCAAGATTCACAAGCACCAGTGCCTGCTTGTCGTGCACGCCCGCATGCCCTAACGATTTTCCTTTCCAGCCGCACTGGTCGATCATCCAGCCTGCGGGTATCTTCACATGACCGTTGTCCACGTCATAATGGGGCATCCCCTCATATTGCTTGGCCAGCAGCTTATAGGTCTCACGGCTCACGATGGGGTTCATAAAAAAACTGCCCGCATTACCCGTCACCTTCGGATCTGGCAACTTTGCCTCGCGTATTGCAATAATAGTATCCCTAAGTTGTTGGGGCGTTGGGTCTGCAAAGCCTCTCCGCCACAGTTCCTCACGGATATTTCCGTAATCGAGACGGGGCGCAAAGGTTTTCTTCAACAGATAGGTCACCGAGGTGATCAGATATTTGTTCTTCCAGTCTTTCTTAAACCGACTCTGACGATAGGCATACACACAGTCTGCATTTCCAATGGTGCGCACCTCGCCCGTTGCGATTTCCACCGCATCCAGTTCAAGCAACATATCCTTTATCTCGACGCCGTAGGCGCCGATATTCTGCACAGCCGAGGCCCCTACATCGCCAGGTATCAGCGAAAGGTTCTCCATGCCATAGAGGCCGCGGCGGATGCTCAACGCCACCATATCGTCCCACACCTCACCGCTACCACAGCACATCTCGCGGTTGCCGAAAGACACACCCTTCATGGCCGAGTGCACCACGATACCCTCAAAATCTTTCGTCAACAACAGATTACTGCCGCCTCCTATTATAATATAAGGTATAGCCGTCTCACGCAGGATCTCAGCCACTTCCAGTGCCTCGTCGACACTCTCATACTCCAAAAAGCGACTGCACTTGGCATCAATGCCAAATGTATTATGTTCTTTCAGATTAAAATCCCTGATATCTTTCATTAAGTCATCATTTTCATCAGCAGCCAGCGCTCGCCAACCTTCTTGAAACGCAGTTCCAGTTCCTGTCCGTTGGAGATACCCCGCAGGATGAAGATCTTCTCATTACCCACCGACTTTGGTTCCCCATAGATAATATTATAGATCGTCTTCGATGGCAATTGCGGTGCGAAAGCCTCCCACGTATCGGGCGTGATCAGACCCTCCATCATATTGTAGTCATCGTCAGGATCGGGTCCCACAAACTTCACCAGCGAATTGAGGCTCTTCACCTGGAAAGCCTTGTCAGTCACGAACTTCTGATAAAAGGCTAGAAACGAGGCATTGATATTATCCTCAATCTTCATTTCCCTGATCTCTCGCAACATCCATGCCCCGCGAATGCGGCTGAAGACATAGTCCTTCACCTGATCCTTCTTCAGGAGAATCCTTTCCACGATGGCCTGATTGATCGACGTGTCCTTCGCCAGCTGCATCTGCTCGTCATTATCGAACAGCAGCGTATAATAGCCTTGATGCATAAAGAAACGATCCATCTTCCATTTGTTTTTCTCGATCTGTTCATCCTTGTCGGACTTATGTACGGTCAGGGGGAAGATGATACGCGCCTTCTGCACCTTCTTGTTGGCAGCGAAGTTGAAGAAGAAGTCATCGAAGAATTCATCCATCGCTTTTGGCGTCGGGATTTCCGCAAGCAACTGCTCCAGTGTGTCCATCGGCACGGAGTCGACAGTATCTGCTACAGAGTCTGTCATCGGCTCTTCCACCCGCTGCGCCTGCTTTCCCGTACAGGAGAACATCAGCAACACACATGCAAAAATCGCACCAAAAATCTTTCTCATCGATGCAATCTGGTAATCGTCATCATCGGATTCTCTCAATATTCGGGGCAAAATTACTTAAAAATTTGAACATAAATACATAAAAACACATTTTTTTGTTCATTTGTCTAAAAAAATAAGTACCTTTGCACGCAAAATTGCAATTTTAACACAGATATGATACTTGATAAGATAGACGAACTCCTGAAAGAAGTACAGGAATTAAGCGCCAAGAACGCTGACGAAGTGGAGCAGCTCCGACTGAAATACCTGAGCAAGAAGGGTGAGATTACCGCCCTGATGAACGACTTCCGCAACGTCGCTGCCGATCAGAAGAAGACGGTTGGCATGAAGATCAACGAACTGAAGACACTCGCCACCGAGCGCATCAACCAGCTGCGTGAGGCATGTGAGACGCAGGACAGTGGCGATGAGACCATCGACCTGACGCGCACGCCCTACCCCATCCAGCTCGGTACACGCCATCCACTGACGATTGTCACCAACGAGATCATCGACATCTTCTCGCGCATGGGTTTCGTACTCGCTGATGGTCCTGAGGTGGAAGACGACCTCCACGTGTTCACCAAGATGAACTTCGCTGCCGATCATCCCGCCCGCGACATGCAGGACACATTCTTCGTCAGCCAGCATCCCGATGAGGTCACGAAGAACATTCTTCTGCGCTCGCACACCTCTTCTGTGCAGGCCCGCGTCATGGAGCGTATGCACGACGAGAACGGCAAGCTCACGGCTCCTATCCGCGTCATTTGCCCAGGTCGCGTCTATCGCAACGAGGCCATTACCGCCCGCGCACACTGCTTCTTCCACCAAGTGGAAGGCCTGTATATCGACAAGAACGTCTCATTTACCGACCTCAAGCAGGTTCTGCTCTCTTTCGCCAAGGAGATGTTCGGTGCCGACACCAAGATCCGTCTGCGCCCCTCCTACTTCCCCTTCACGGAACCCTCTGCTGAGATGGACATCTCGTGCTTCATCTGTGGCGGCGAAGGCTGTGGTTTCTGCAAGCACACCGGATGGGTGGAGATTCTCGGTTGTGGAATGGTCGATCCCAACGTACTCGAGCTCTGTGGCATCGACTCCAAGGAATACACAGGCTACGCCTTCGGTATGGGTGTCGAGCGCATCACCAACCTGAAGTATCGCGTCTCCGACCTCCGTATGTTCTCCGAAAACGACACCCGTTTCCTCGAGGAGTTCGAAGCTGCCAACTAAGAATCAAACACCCGGGGACGGTTCTTTTTTGTTTGACAAATCACCCGCAAAGGCTATCAAACAAAAAAGAACCGTCCCCGAATGTTTGGTATATCATCTTAAAATTTTATTCATTTCTTTCATATACTTTTCGGTGAGGTCGCTGACGTATTTCTGCGCTTTCTGACCAGACTGAGGCATCGAGCCATGCAGTTTATAGAACTCAGTGAAGCCTTGGTTCTGCGTGGTATAGAACTTCAGGATCAGGTCCGTATACAATTCGCTCAGTGCTTTCATCTCTTCAAGTTTTGGGATATTCAGGCTCTTGAAGGTCTTGATAAGATCCTGCCATTGCTGGTCCACCTGCTTGTTCTTCTTCATGATCTGGTCGAAAGTCGTGTTCAGTCGCTGAAGGGAGTGTTCATTCTCAAGCGTTGAGAACGTCTTTACGATCTGGTCAAGGTTCATGTGGAGAAGTTCCACCTTTGGCTTTAAGATTGCCTGCTGCTCAGGCGTGGGCTCCCAATTGGATGACGGTTGTGGGGCTACGGGTATGGCCCTGGCACCAGTGTTGGGGTCAGACGGATTATCCTTGAATTCCACTTTATCGATGACCTTCACACGTTTGATCAGGCTCTTTCCTGAGCGACGGCCTACACGACGCTCGTAGTCCTGGTCTTCGTCATAATAGCCGTTGTGGACGGTGATGCGATAGGTCTCACCAGGCACGAAGTCGAGGTCGATCCAGTCGGAGCAGAGTTCGCCATCGGGGAAGATGCAGCGCAGACGGCCCACGACAGGATGGTCGAGCTCAGTCTGGTATTCGAAGCGCTTGTTGATGACGGGTATGCAGGCCACATAGTCGTCGTCGCCAACGGCATTGAGCTCGTCGTAAGAGTCAGCAATATAGATGTTATAGAGCGAGTCTTTGATATTGGCATCCACGCGACCCTCGATCTTGAAGAGCGTCTTCGAACCTTCCATCTTCTTCTCGTAGATATCGGGACGGAGCGAGGTGATCATATAGATGGTGCCCTTCATCGGATAGCTGCCCGTTTCGGTAGGCTTGCGACCAGCGTAGTCGACATCCCAGACGATGGCATAGACGTCGCGCAGTTCGGGATTCTCAGGGTTCTTGCAGGCCATGTACCACATCTCCTGTGTAGGCTTCGTGCGGATGGCGATGTGCTTGCTCGTTGATTTGTCTCTGGTGACGACCTGCAGCGAGAACGGCTGATTATTGCCTGGCTGGATGTGCAGGAACTGATAAGAGTACTCCTCGTCGGCCTTGAAGGCGTTGATAACATTCCACAGATAAGGGCCCTTGCCGACCACCGTAGCAGCAAAGGGCTCGATGCGCTCCTTCGACTCGATGATGTTGGTGTTGGGGTTCTTGGAGACAGAATAGGTCTGTCCTTCATTCTGCCCATGAATGTTGATCACGTACTCTAATTGTTTGATGACTCTTTGGGGCGTGTTCGGATAGATTTTCTTCTGAGCACTGGCGGTTGTAATGGCGCTGCAAGCGATGAGCAGCATGGTGATGATACGTTTCATAATGTAACTATTTTTGAGCTGTTTGTTCCAATGTATATCGTGAGATTTCGAGTTCGAGTTCCACCCACTTCAGATAGGCTTCACTGGCCTGTTTTTTCAGCAGGGCGAGTTCCTCGGGGGTGTATTTGTAGTTCTCAGGGCGCGTGATGGGGATGTCGCGCTCGGTGAGTGTCTGCGCCATATCGGTTTCGGGTGCTGGCGGTGTATCGACGATGATCTCCTCCGTAGGTTCTGTGGTGGTCTCGGCCTTTGCCAACTCGGTCTTGGGCTCTGCCTTCGCCACTGATGGCAGCATGTGCACTTTAGCGGGTTCTGCCTGTGGCTCTTGGACAGTTTCGGGCTCGATGGTTTCGGGCTCTACGGTTTGGGGCTCGATGGCTTTAGGCTGCTCCGTCTGGGGCTGCTCTATCTTCTGAGCCACCTGTGGCTGAACGGTCTGTGCCTCGTGCTTGGGCCACAGCGTGAAGCCTATACCTATGATGAATAAGAGGCAGGCAGCAGCCATCCAGCGCCAACGGCGAATCGTGGGAGCAGGCTTCTGGTCCTCGTGCACGTCAGCTTCCATCCGCTGCTTCATGCTGGCCATGAAGTCGGAGGGCAGTTGTGGTGTGTCTGAGTATTTGCGTCTCAGGGCCTCGCGCAGGTCTGTATCGTTATATCTTTCCTTCATCTCAATTTTCAATTTTCAATATTCAATTTTCAATATTCAATTTCTTAAAGAGTTTCTTTCTTGTTCGGCAGAGGCGGTTGGCGAGTGCCGAGGCCTCGATGCCAGTGATGTAGGCGATTTCCGTCAGCGGACGGTCTTCGAAGTAGTAGAGCGTGAGGAGTATCCGTTCGTTGTCAGGCAGGGTGTCCACGATTTTCATCAGCTGTTCGATGCGCTGCTCGCGTCCTGTTGAGAGTTCTGCCTCCAGCTCCTCGTTGCTGATATCCGTCTGCCAGACTTGTGTGTCTTCGATCGAGACGATCATCGGACGACGGCGTTTCAGGAAGTCGAGTGTCAACCGGTAGGCGATGCGACAGAGCCAGGTGGAGAGCGAAGCCCGCTTGGGGTCGTAGCTGTCGATGTGGCTGAAAGCACGGAGGAAGGTGTCTTGCGTCAGTTCCTGAGCGTCCATCACATCGGGCACCTGGCGAACGATCATGGCGAAGACGCGTTCTGCATAGCGACAGACCATCTCGTCCTGTCCCTCGCGCCGTCCTCTGCGAACGGCCTCCATGATTTCTGTCTCTGTCAGAGCCTTCATTATCTTTATTCGCTTCTATACGTTATACGACAAGTTCTCGAAAATATATCGCACTTTCCAGAACTTTTTTTCAATTCGACTGCAAATATACGATTTTTTTGTTTATTGGCATCGCACAAGCGTGAAAAGTGAAAAATATCTTCACGATATTTGTGTATGTGTGAAAAATGTACTATCTTTGCAACTGAATATGAACGAATTATCAACATTTCAAACAATTAACATCAATGAAAAAAGTATTATTCTCAGCCCTGTTAGCGATGGCATTCGCAACAGCCAATGCACAAGAGCCGAATATTCCAAGAGGGATGTTTGGCGGTCAACAGAAAATCGACGTGAAGTTTGATGCCTACACGGCAGCCCCCCAAGGTTTCGACCAGGAGCGTGCTGGCATCGCAAAAGGTACCGTGAAGCTCATTGAGTACCAGTCGGAATCGGTAGGTACGACCCGTAAGGCCAATGTCTATCTGCCTCCGAAGTACGATGCGAAGAAGAAGTACAGCGTGCTCTACCTGCTGCATGGTATCGGTGGCGACGAGAACGAGTGGTATAAGGACGGTGGTGTGCCCAACATCATCATGGACAACCTCTATGCCGACGGCAAGGTGGCTGACATGATTGTGGTGATGCCTAACGGACGTGCCCAGAAGGATGATTCACGCGCAGGCGGTATGGGTTCGTTCAGAGCCTTCGGTGAGTTCGACAAGGACCTGATTGGCAGCCTCATCCCCTATATCGAGAAGAACTTCAGCGTGTATGCTGATAAGGAGCACCGCGCTATCGCTGGTCTGTCGATGGGTGGCGGACAGTCGCTCAACTTCGGACTGGGCCACATGGACGTGTTTGCCTACGTGGGCGGTTTCTCTTCTGCTCCCAACACCATGCGTGCTGCACAGCTCATTCCCGATGTGGAGAAGGTGAAGAAGGAAAACAAGCTGTTGTGGATGGTTTGCGGTGGTGCTGACGGTCTGATGAACAACAGTGCACAGCTGAAGGCCTTCTGCGACGAGAAGGGCGTGCCCTGCACCCTGATCGAATATCCTAACGAAGGTCACAACTTCGTGGTGTGGAAATACGGTCTCTATAATTTCGCGCAGCTTATTTTCAAATAAACAACGCACGAGAAAAAGAAATACCTCGCAATCCGGAAACGGGTGCGAGGTATTTTTTTATGGTTACTTGACTTCTCTGGCGCGGAGGATGCGGATGTCGTCGATCGGACGGTCGTAGTCGTCGGTCTGGGCCTTCTGGATGCGGTCGACCACATCGAGCCCCTCGGTGACTTCGCCAAACACGGTGTACTGGCCATCGAGGTGAGGTACACCACCCACATCGTGATAGAGATCGAGCAGTTCGTCGGTCATGGTGACACGATGGTCGGTAGCGGCCTCCACCTTGTCGCCAATCTGATAGAGCTGTTGCGTGGCGTAGGTCTTGCCCCAAACAATATAGAACTGACAACCGCTGGAGCGACGTTCGGGATTCTCATTATCGCCCTCGCGTGCCATCGCCAAGGCCCCACGCTTGTGAGGATGCAACAGATGGCCCTCGCTATCGAAGAACTCAGCCTCGACGGTGTAGTCGGTACTCCCCTCGCCTAACGTGACGCCCGGTTCTGCATGACGGCTGTCGGGGTCGCCACCCTGGATCATGAAGTTCTTGATGACACGGTGGAAGAGCAGCGAGTCGTAGAACTGCTCATTGACGAGTTTCAGGAAGTTGTCGCGATGACGGGGTGTATCGTCGTAGAGCGTCACGAGAATGTTTCCCTCGGTGGTCTCGATCATCACCTGACGCGACTGCGCCATCGAAGGTACGAAAGCAGCCAGCACGAGGGCCAGCATGAAGAATCGGAGGTGTTTCATTTTTCCTTAGCAGTTACAACGGTGACAATATAAGCACTGAGCAGCACGAGGATACCAGCCACGGGTTTGTCCCACGTGAGAATGTCCTGTCCGAGCCAGATGGCGACAAACGAGGCGATGACGGGCTGCAGATTGGTATAGATGGAGACCGTCGTGGCCTGCAGATACTTCATGGCGAAGGGGATGAGGAAATAGCCAAGGGCGGTGGCGCAGATGACGATGAAGGCCATCTCGAGCACACCATCCCAACCCCAAGCAGCGGTATAGAGCGCATTGGCTGGCAATTCAGGAATGGCGATAGGCACGGTGACGATGGCGGAGATGAGGAACACATACTTCATCTGCGTGACGGGCGAATACTTCGACGCCACATTACGCGTGATAATGAGGTAGACGGCCCACGTGAGCACACTCAGAATGGCCAACGAGATGCCAATCAGATCGTTCTTGCCCGAGCCCAGCGACTGGCTCATCAGCACCATCAGTATGGCGCCTGCAATGCCCAGAAGCACACCCAACGACTTCATGGGCGTGATCTTCTCGCCAATGGTCAATGCAGCACAGAGCATCACGGCTACTGGCGTCAGCGTGGCGATGAGCGAGAAATAGACGGGACTGGTGAAATCGAGCGCCCAGGCGGTGAGTGTCTGTGAGATGACGAAGCCCAAGAGTCCGCCCACGAGGATGGTAATCAGGTCCTTGCGCTCAACCTTCTCCTTGGGCAGGAAGGCAGCAATGATCCAGAAGAGGATACAGGCACCGAGTGAGCGCGAGGCCATGTAGCCCATGGGTGTGACCCACTCGTCGAGCAAGAGTTTGGTGACTGGTACGCCAAGTCCGAAGATGGTGTTGGCGAAGAAGATGGCGCTATGCGCCTGATGTTTCTTATTCATATTTCTGATACAATTTTAGTCGGTCTTTGAGTTTCATTTTGGCATATTTGCGCCATTCGGTGGCGGGACCCTTCAGATAGTCGAGGTCGTTCATACGGGCATAGGCCTCCATCTCGAAGGGATTCAGCAGATAGGCAGCATGTTTCATTTTACGGTTCATGCGCAGACCCGTCAGCCAGTACCATATATATAATAGGTAGAAGCGGAGCCATGAGTCGCCACACGACTGGGCCTGACGCAGATGTATCATCTCGTGGTTCTTGAGAGCGCGATCAGCAGAGCCGTTGAAACGGTCGGCCAGCTCTTGCGTAGGAGCGAGGATATGACCGAAGAAAGTCAGGCCCTCGTAGCCCTTACGGAGCCAGAAGGTGTTGACCACTGCGGGCATGTCGGTAATCTTGCTTGGTCTAACGGCCCGCCACATGATGGGTATCACACGCAGCATCATCCACATAACAGGATGCAAAGTTAGTTATTTTAATTGAAAATTGAAAATTGAAAATTGAAAAAAATTTAAGCGGTAGAAAATTTTTCACTCTTCACTCTTCACTCTTCACTTTTTTATGTAACTTTGCAGCAAAATCAGATCATACAATGGACGAAATAAAGCGTATTGAGCAACTGCGCAAGGAACTGCACGAGCACAACTACCGCTACTACGTGCTGAACCAGCCTACGATCGGCGACCAGGAATTCGACTTCATGATGCACGAACTGCAGGATCTGGAGGCGAAGCATCCCGAGATGGCCGATGCGAACTCACCCACGCAGCGTGTAGGCAGCGACCTGAATGCTGAATTCACGCAGGTGGAGCACAAATATCCGATGCTCTCGCTGGCCAATACCTACAACGAACAGGATGTGGCCGACTGGTACGAGAGTGTGAAGAAAGGTTTGGCAGGCGAGGATTTCGAGGTGTGCTGCGAGATGAAATACGACGGATTGTCGATCTCGCTGACCTACGTGGATGGTAAGCTCACGCAGGCTGTGACACGTGGCGACGGTGTGCATGGCGACGATGTGACAGCGAATGTGAAGACGATACGGAGCATTCCCTTGGTGCTGACAGCGCCAGCAAGCAATGATCTGTTTGCAGCCCCCGCCTACCCTCGCGAGTTCGAAATCCGAGGGGAGATTCTGATGCCCTGGGCCGTGTTCGAGCGCCTGAACAAGGAGCGCGAAGAGGCTGAGGAACCCTTGTTCGCCAATCCGAGAAATGCTGCCAGCGGAACGCTGAAAAGTCAGAAGTCGAGTCTGGTGGCCTCGCGCCAATTAGACGCCTACCTCTATTACCTCTTGGGCGAGGAACTGCCTGCGGAGGGACACTTCGAGAATCTGGAAGTGGCCCGCAGTTGGGGCTTCAAGATATCGGAAGGCATGAAGAAGGTGAAGACCTTGCAGGAGATCTACGACTTCATCAACTATTGGGACCAGGCGCGTAAAAGTCTTCCTGTAGCCACAGATGGTATTGTGCTGAAAGTCAATTCATTGCGCCAGCAGCGAACCTTAGGATTCACAGCTAAGAGTCCGCGCTGGGCCATCGCTTATAAGTTCAAGGCAGAGCGCGTGTGTACACGTCTGAACGAGGTGACTTATCAGGTGGGCCGTACGGGTGCCATCACCCCTGTGGCCAATATGGACCCCGTGCAGCTGGCAGGCACCACCGTGAAGCGCGCCACGCTGAACAACGAGGATTTTATCAAGAGTTTCGACCTGCATATCGGCGACTACGTGTATGTGGAGAAAGGCGGTGAGATCATCCCGAAGATCGTGGGTGTGGACATCGACCAGCGACCCATCATCGCACAGCCAGTTCAGTTTATCAAACGTTGTCCGGAATGTGGCACACCACTCGTGCGCTATGAGGGCGAGGCTGCGTGGTATTGTCCGAACGATACGGGTTGTCCACCACAGATCAAGGGTCGCATTGAGCACTTCATCGCCCGCAAGGCCATGAACATCGACTCGCTGGGTCCTGAGACCATCGACGACTACTACCGTCAAGGGCTCATCAAGAACGTGGCCGACCTCTATGACATCGATGTGCAGCAGATCAATGGCGACGGAAGCCGTACGAAGTCGGCACAGCGTATTGTCAATGGCATCGCCGCCTCGAAGGAAGTACCCTTTGAGCGCGTGGTCTTCGCCCTTGGCATCCGTTTCGTGGGAGAGACATCGGCCAAGTTGCTGGCACGTCATTTCAAGAATATCGACGCCCTGATGAATGCCGGACTCGAGGAGATACAGGAAATCGAGGGCATCGGTGAGGTAATGGCGAAGAGCATCATCACCTACTTCCACGACGAGAAGAACCGCGAGATTGTGGAGCGTCTGCGTGGCTATGGTCTGCAGATGGAACTCTCTGAGGCTCAGACGGCTAACATCTCCGACAAACTCGCTGGGCAGAGCATCGTGATCAGCGGTGTGTTCAGCCACCATAGCCGCGACGAATATAAGGCCATCATCGAACAGAACGGTGGCAAGAACGTGGGGAGCATCTCGAACAAGACCTCGTTTATCCTCGCTGGTGAGAACATGGGACCCTCGAAGCTACAGAAGGCCGAGAAACTCGGCATCAAGATCATGAGTGAAGACGAGTTCCTGCAATTAATCGAAAATTGAAGATGAAACGACTCCTGACAATACTATTCACGATTCACTGTGTGCTCGCAGCATTTGCGCAGTACGCAACGAGCGATGATGTCATTTATAAAGGCAAGTTCGACGAACGTTGCATCGACCTGATGGGCGTGCCCCTCGAAGGACCAGATTCCACATTCGTGCCTGCGCTCAAGAGCATCGGCCTGGAGCAGTTCACGCCTGAGGATCCCGATCCTGGCGACTACTACTTCCGAGGGGAGTTCTATGGCATCAAGGCCAATTTCGTGGTGTCGACAGACGAGAAGACAGGATTGCTATCGACGGTGCTCGTCACCAGCGGCCCCTATAAGACCTTCGCCCTCTACGACCGCAACTACCGCTATTTCCTGTTGAAGTTGCAGCGCCACTTCGGTAATTTCGATGCCAAGGGCGACGGTTCGCTGCACCTCATGCTCGACAAGGGCTACGTGAAAATATCGAATACGCTGCACGAGGATAAGTCGCGCACCATCCACGTGTTCTACCTCAACACCACGCCTTACTACAAGGATGCAATGAGTCAGGGACTGAAAGGCAACGTGCAGGAGATCATCACAGAAAACCCCGTGTTTGAGGGACAGGTGGAGCACTTCGACCAGAACGGCAAGAACTCTACCACAGACATCATCGACCGCGAATACGATGCCACAGGCTATCTGGTGAAAGCAGCCATGCTCGAACCCTCGGGGCAGAAGAGTATCCTGAACTTCGAATACGACGAGGAAGGAAATCTGAGACGACGCACGCTGACTAACGTGACGGAGCAGGTGCGGTCGGTGAACGAATATACCTACAACGACGATGGCGAGATCAAAACACAGAGTCAGAAAGTGTTTGACAAGACCAACGAGTGTATCCTCTCTATCAATATGAAGAACGAATACACTGACCACGATGACGAAGGCAACTGGACGCGCAACGAACTGAAACTGATGTACTGGGAGAAAGGACGTCAGGCTCGGAACATGAACGTGGTGCAGACACGAACCATCAGTTATTGGGAGGAGGAGTAGTTAGCAAAATATAGAAAAAAAACAAAAAAAACGTTAATTCGATTGTAAATTATCGACAACTTAGTCAAAAATATTGTAATTTTGACCTAAAATTATAAATATTAAACAAAATGGAATTAACTACAGGACTATTATTCGCTGACAGATATAAATTCATCAAACAACTCGGAAGAGGAGGGTTTGCAGAAGTTTGGTTGGCAGAAGACAATCTGACGGGTATTCAGGTTGCTGTCAAAGTATATGCTCCTGGGACTGGTTTGGACGAGAATGGCATCAAGATCTTCACACAGGAGTTCTCGGTGGTGTTTGACATGAACCATACCAACCTGCTCCGACCTACGCATTATGACTGTTATGAGCGCATGCCCTATCTCATTATGCCGTTAATCAAGAACGGTTCTGCCTTCAAGTATATTGTCGAAGGTCAGAATATTCCTGAGGACGAATGCTGGAAGATGTTGCATGATGTGGCATCAGGACTGGCCTATCTCCACGAGAAGCAGCCACCATTGATTCATCAGGACATCAAACCCGACAATATCATGATCGACGATGAGGGCCGCTATCTGATTACGGACTTCGGCATTAGCGCGCGCGTACGCAGTACAATCCGAGGCGCACAGGCTCAGGAGCAGAGCGGTGGTACGTTGGCCTATATGGGTCCGGAGCGCTTTAGTCAGACACCCAAGCCCATCATGGCAAGCGACGTCTGGTCGATGGGCGCTATGATGTACGAACTGATGACGGGTACACCGCCTTTCGGCAATCATGGTGGTATGCTCCAGAAGAACGGTGCAGATATTCCGCTTATCGAGGAAGAGTATTCACAGGAACTGAAGGACATTATTTATGCCTGTCTTGCTAAAGAGCCTTGGGACAGGCCATCGGCCAAGAAAGTAGAGGAACAGACCTACAACAAGCTGCATGGTATTGTGACACCCGTTGAGACACCAGAGGAAAAATCAGTAGAGCCTGTGGTAGAAGAGACCGTAGTGAAAGAAACGTCGACAGAAGAGCCCATTCCGCCAACACCTTTGAAGGAAGAGCCTCTGCCCTCAACACCACAAGAAGAACCAGCCAAGAAGTCACAGCCTGCTCCTCCGAAGAAAGGCAAAGGTCTCAACAAGAACATCATCATAGGTGGCATTGCTGCCCTTGTGGTTCTGATTGGCATCATTGCTATGTGTAGCGGCGGTGGAGAAACTGAAGAGGCAAAGCTCGATGTCGTAGAGGAAGCGGTTCCTGTCATCAACTACGACTCTCTGGCGCAAGTCAGCATCCAAGAAGGTATGGCGCTGCTAGAACAGGCCGACACCTTTATGACCAACCACGAGGAAGACAAATTCGACTCTAAATATAATAAGGTGGAAGAGACATACCTCAGCGCCTTGAAGAAATTTGAGGAGGCATTGGTCAATAAGGACAGTCTTTCAGCAGAGATTTCCAGCAATGCTCTCATCCAGAAGAGTACAGCTGCAGGAAAGCTTTTTGACATCTATAAGGAACTGAGCGAGATTGCTTCCGGCCTGAAGGAAGCTGGTCTTGCTGATGGCGCTGCAGAATCTGAGGCGCGAGCAGAAGCCATTAAGCCATATATTCCTAATTTGATTAATAACGAGAACCAAGATAATAACGAAAACCAGATTAACGATGAACAGAATCCTTAAAATATTGACGGTGATCCTATTGCTGGCTCTGACACCATCGTATACCTATGCTCAGAGTGCAAGTGAGTCATACGAAAATGGTCTTGCCCTTATGAAGAAGCAGGACTATGCAGGCGCGATAGCCTGTTTCAAGGCGTCGATGGCTATCAACAAGAGTGCAGCCAACGTCAAGAAATGTAATACGCAGATTAGAAAGTGTCAGAAACTGATGAAGAACAGTAAGGCCAAAACACCTGCCGCTGCTCCAGTACCAGAAAAAAAACTGACAATTTCCACCTCCAAGCTTTCTGCGCCAGCCAAACCGGAGTCTGACTATGCTATTCAGATAGATTCCTCCCCCGAGGATAATGGTTGGACGGCTATTGTCGAAGAGGGTGTGAAATGGGTTGAACTCTCGAAATCAATGGACGGTAAGGCCCTCCGATTAAAGATAAGCCCTTCTGAGAAGACCCTTGTGAGACATGCTTCTGTAGCGGTGTCATACGGTAATATCATCAAGAAGGTCATGATCACTCAGACTGGTAAGGATGTGGAATTGGTACCAAATACATTATTCACCAAATTCAAGAAGAAGGGTGGACAGATGCTCATTAACATCAGTTGTAATAGTGATACCGTTTATGCCAATAACTATAATTGGATGATCGAGAAAGCACCAGAATGGTGTAACGCGGAAGGTACTAGTACCAGTCTTGTACTCAATATCGCTCCTCTTGAGAAGAATGATCCATATTACAAGACAGGACGTACTGGCGACATTATTTTAAGAAGCCAGAATAAGGAGTGCATCATCCGCATTGACCAGAAATAAACAGACATTTTATTCAATAAAAACAACTTAAAACAAACATCTATGAGGTGCAACAATTGTGGATGGGACAATGCTCCCGGTAGCAGTTCTTGCGTGAAATGCGGCCATCCGTTACAGATGGACAATGCTGGGTACAACAACGCCCCATATCAAGGCGTAAACGTACCCAACTACAACCAAGGTGGAGAGCCGCAACCACGTCCTACTGTTGTAATCAATTCTCAGCCCGCAGAAGTGCAGGCTCCACGTCCAACAAGAATCGCCAACGGACCTATTCAGCAGGATGCCCAGCTGAAGGCTACTGTGGCACAAGTTCCCAAAACCTGTCCCAACTGCGGCTATCCAGTTATGGGCGACTTCACCAGTTGTCCGAATTGTGGAACCAGTATTGCAGCGGCGCCCAAGCCAACGACCATCCAGAATCTGGACAGACCGTCAGAGCCAGCTATTGCAGCTCCCGTCGCAGCAGCACCTGCCGAGTCTGCCGTAAAGTCTGCCTTGAAGGATCTTGGCATCGACGAAACAGTGAAATGTACCAAATGCGGTGCAGAAGTATCTATCGAATTCAGCTATTGTCCCAAATGTGGCGAGAGGATTCATCTGCCAACTGTCAGGGCCATCCGTCACAAGCCAACTCCTCCACCCGAACCGCCAAAGCCGAAATGTCATCTGACAATCATCCCCGAGGAAGATGAGCAGGCAGAACCCACTCCTATCGACTATGAGGGAGCATCCGTCATCCTGACAAGAGAGAACACAGAACCCAACAATCGTACCATCACCTCGAAAGAACAGGCAGAACTGATCTGTGAAGACGGGAAATGGTACCTCTTAAACAAGAGTGAACTGGGTTCCACCTATCTCGAGGCTAACAGGAAACTGGAGCTTCAGAAAGGCGATGTCATCGTGTTAGGCGACAGGAGATTCAAGTTTGAAGCAGAAGAGTAAATAACTTTACAAACGAAAGCAAGTGAGTACGTATCTGGTCATTGATAGATGCGTCTTTAATCCAGGAGACATCATCGACAACAGATATACGGTCAGGAAATCCCTTGGAGAAGGATCTTTCGGTGTTGTGTATCTCGTTGAAGATGGCAGAAGGAGCCAATATGCCCTCAAACTCCTCAGACTGTGGGAAGTGCCTGCAGAGATCCGTCAGCCATTAATGGAACGGTTCGAGATGGAATTCAACACAGGACAGATAGATTGTGACAATTTGGTTCGCTCACTGGCTTATGGAATCGTAGGTGGCAATCCCTATATCGTGATGGAGTTCTGTCCAGGTGGTGATCTTGAACCTTTGCTTGGCAAGCCCAATGGCAATACGCCACGCATCTGCCAGGATATCCTTATTGGACTGAATGCCCTACACGACAGAGGGAAGGTGCATCGAGACCTGAAACCTGAGAATGTGCTCTTCAAACAAAACGGGAAAGCGGCTCTGACAGACTTCGGTATCTCAGGCGATCGTACTCACCGTATGACGCAGCGCAATATCTTCGGTAAGCCCAATCAGATCTTCGGCACCTATGCCTATATGCCCCCTGAACAGGCCATGAGAGCAAGAGGAGGAGCCACTGTGCTTCCCACCACCGACATCTTCTCGTTCGGGGTACTGGTCTACCAGTTGCTCACAAACCAGTTGCCTTTCGGCTCGTTAGAGACGCATAATGACCTCGCTGAATATCAGAAGCGCGGCAAAGATGGTATATGGAATCGCGATGCCCTCCGTTATATCGACAATGGCCAGCAATGGATCCGATTGATAGAAGGATGTCTGCAACCAGATTTCAAACAGCGACTCCAAACGGTTCACGACGTGCTGCGGCTACTGCCACAATCACAAGGAGGAGGCTACCAGCAGCAGCAACCGATCCGGATGGTTCAGTCGTATACGCCTCAACAACGTACTTCGGGCTATCGCCTGCGAATCCTACAAGGCGAGGAATATGGCAAAGTCTACAATCTGACCGAGATGGTGAACCAAGGCCGCAGGATACTGACAATCGGCAGGCAAAGAGGCAATAGCATCTACATCAAGTCGGATTTCAGCGATTTCATCTCCCGCTTCCACTGTACAATAGAATTGGCCTCACCAGTGCAATGGGCTATCCGCGACGGCCAATGGCGCAACGAGCAGCGACAATGGGTGAACTCCAGCAATGGCACCTATGTCAACTCAAAACCCGTCAATGAGAATGGTTTCTTCCTCAAAGCAGGAGATATCATCGCCATCGGTGATGTAACTCTCAGATTTGAAAATTACTAAACCCTTTAATTATAAATTTTTATGGAAACTCAAAATTACAAACGCACAGTGGCTGGTTCAGTAGGAGCCGGCGTTGGTGCAATCTTCAATGGTTCAGGACGTACTTTTTACATTCTGGAACACAAGACTAGTTCTAAGTATCACAGTGCTGGTGAATCACAGAAAATCATCATCGACCAGATTGAAATCGGTCGTGATGCCTCTTGTCAAGTACGTTATGACGAGTCTTTTGACACTGTTAGCCGCAAGCATGCCGCCATTGTACGCGACGGCAACAACTGGCAGCTGATTCATTTGTCCACCTCTAACCCCACACTGGTGAATGGACGCCCCATTCAGGGAAGCTATTACCTGCAATCGGGTGATGAGATCCAGTTATCTGTCAACGGTCCTCGTCTCGGCTTCATCCAGCCGCAAGGCAAGCAAGGGCTAACATCAAGCATCAAGCTCACAGAGCGTATGAACCTCTTCCGTGAGCAGGCCCTTCGTCCCTATCGTAGAGCAATCTGGGCACTTTCAGCTTTACTGCTCCTCGCTATTATCGGCTTTGGAGCTTGGAACTACAAACTGCATCTTGACAACCAAGCTCTCCGTCAGGAGATGGCCATGTATGCCGCACAAGTTGACTCTCTCGGTATGAGGAAAGCTCAACTTGAGACTCAGGAGCAGCAATTGACAGCCCAGCTCGCTGTCGATCCAAACAACCAGGATTTGAAACAGCAACTCGGTCAGGTTCAACAGGAGCGTGTACGCGTAGTATATGCTTATAACAATGCTTCACAGAAACTTGCTTCCACCAAGTCTAAACTGGCCGAATACGGCTATGACGATGAAGATGAGGACGAGGATGACGTTCCAGTAGCTAAAGGCCCAACCGCAGATATTGCAGCAGCCACAGGCGGTAATGCCGGACTGGGTACAGATGGTCCGGTTACCGATGGTGAAGAGCGCTGGGACAACTCAGAACAAGATGTAGTAGCCGCACAGGGTACCGCAGTAAATCCTGGTAACGTCAACGACTTTGTCGACAAGTCGAACCCCACTATCCAGGAGTCTGCTAAGAAGTCTGCTGGTGCTTCCGACAATATCGTAAACTACTACAATGACATCTATACCTTGAAGGTGAAGCGCATCACTCTCGAGCGTGGCGGTAATTCCTACGATCCGGGTATTGCTACAAGCCAGCTCGTTGTTGGTACCGGTTTCGTCATTGGTGGTAAGTTCATTACAGCACGTTCTAATCTGCAGCCTTGGGTATACCGTAACGTCTATCGTTCTGACGACTGGCGCCGTCTGCTCGCAGAATATGTAGCAGCAGGCTTCCACGTGATCATTGACTTCGAGGCTTATTCTACTCGTGGTTCCGGTCATCCGCTCCGCTTCAGCAACACGCAGTTCGATCTGGCAAGTTTGGAGGCTCACGACGGTAAGGAAATTGTGGAGATCCGCAAGGACGTCATCAAGAGAATCAAGAACTGGGGTATCGACATTGAGTACAAGAAGAGTACCCGTGAGCGCTTCGTCGTTACCTACTATACTGACAATTCTCACAATGCCGCCTCATTGGCACTCGGTGCTCCTGGTGGTCTGCCCGTCGACATTCCTACTGCACAGAGTCTGAAGGGTAGCGAGGAAGTGGTTATCGCCGGTTTCTCTGGCAATACCGACATCCAGGTACTTTCCAACTATGTGAAGTACTTCACCAGCCGTACCTCTCGTCTGGCGGCACGCTTCATCACGCTTCAGGACGCATCAGCCAACTGGGGCTTCACTGGCTCGCCAGCTTTCTTCAAGGAGAGCAATGGCAGCTATCGCGTCGTAGGTGTCAACGTGGGTAACTTCGGAGGCGAGGTTCGCATTGTCCCTATCCACAGAGTAAGATAAACTTAATCAGATATGTCAGAAGTAAAAATCAAACTGGCTGCAGGCACGAATGTCGGACTCATTCGACAAAACAACGAAGACAACTTTGTTGTTTCCTGTGACCTCAGCACTTCTGAATGGCTCATCCCCCAGGCCGGCCCTCATGCCGACTTGGGGGAATTTGGAGCCCTCCTCGTCGTTGCAGACGGTATGGGTGGCGCCAATGCTGGTGAGGTGGCATCTGCCATCGCCGTAGAGACCATTCAGGAAAAATTCACCGCAGAATTGCTCCGCGAAGCAGTCACTGACGACAAGAGTGCGCAGGAGTATATGAAGGCCGTCGTCAAAGAAGCCGACCTGAATATCCTCCATCGAAGCAAGGAGGATCCCAGTGCCCAAGGTATGGGAACTACCATCGTCATGGCTTGGATTCTTGGCGACAAGGCATATGTCTGCTGGTGTGGCGATAGCCGCTGTTACGTCCTCAACAAACGCCATGGACTCATTCAGCTCAGCAAGGATCACTCCTACGTTCAGGAACTTGTTGATAAGGGTGAGCTATCGGCTGATTTGATGCACGACCATCCGCTATCCAATGTCATCACACGCTGCCTGGGCGATGTCGACAACCGCGCCAACCCTGAGACACGCATCTACCAGTTGCACAACGATGATATCATCATGCTCTGTAGCGATGGTCTCTGCGGACTCTGTCACGACGACCAGATTCTCGACGTGATGATCAAGTTCAGCAACGATCCGATAGAATGCAAGAACGAACTCATTTCAGCTGCCCTATCTGCTGGTGGATACGACAATGTAACCATTGCCTTAGCCCATATCCAGACTGATGAGAAAGAAGCAGAAGATGATGCTGACAAGAATGAGAACGCTGAAGACGATTCTGCCGAGAAGCCATCAGAGGGAGAACTCAACACTACCATCCGCAGTGAAGTCATTGGACGTAAGTCTCACAAGTGGAGGAACTTCATGCTGTTACTTCTACTGCTTATCATCGCTGCAGGTATATACATCTGGATGACCAAGGACACCAACCCGACATCCCAATCCATCGTGGCAGCAATCACCCCATATTGGGAAAAGCTTTGCAGTTATATCAAGTAGGGACGCATGACATTTAAAGAAGGTAATATCATTGCCGAGCATTACCAGTTGAAGAAACAGCTCGGACAGGGAAGTTTCGGCGATGTCTGGCTGGCGAATAATCTGTTGGCCGATATCGACGTTGCCATCAAATTCTATGGGACACTTGACCAGAAAGGTATCGAAGAGTTCCGTAATGAATTCAAGATAGCATACAAGCTCCATCATCCCAACCTCCTTAATATCAGTCATTTCGACGTTTTCGAAAACTGTCCCTATTTGGTAATGCCTTATTGCGAAAATGGTTCTTTGAGCCATCGCATAGGCCAGATGCCAGAGTCGGAAATCTGGAAATTCATTCTAGATACCAGTTGTGGTCTTGCCTTCCTTCACAGCCAGAAACCACCCATTGTCCATCAGGACATCAAACCAGACAACATACTCATTACCAGCGACGGACGCTATGTCATCTCTGATTTTGGCATCAGCCGTAGTTTCCGCACGCAGTTGAGCAGCACCAAAAACAACATCAACAGTTCAGGGACACTTGCCTATATGGGGCCGGAGCGTTTTTCCGAGCGTCCGATGATTGTGCTCGCCAGTGACATCTGGGCTTTCGGTATGACCCTCTATGAAGCCATTACAGGCGATGTCCTATGGGAAGGAATGGGCGGATGTGTCCAACTCAACGGCGCACGCATCCCCGCCATGAGCAATACGACACCAGAACTGGCAAAACTTGTCAGCGCCTGTCTCTCACCAGAGACTTGGAACCGTCCGACAGCCCAACAGATTTATGACTACGCCGCAGCCCATATTCAGCATAAACAACTGCCTCCATTGACCTATGGCCAACAGGAGAGTCCAAAGACTGAACCTATCGACACGCCCCGCAGGCAAGAACTTCGCAGGCAAGAGATGCTTAAGTCCGTCACCCCCTCTCCATTACCAAGGCCGAATTCTGCCCCAAGGCCTATTTCATCTCCAAGATATGCTGCCAAACCACGACAACAGGCTAAGCAAACGTCAGACACATCGCTCAGTCCACTTACCAAACGCATTCTCATTGCCATAGCTGCAATTCTGGGCGTTATTGTGATCGGTACAGGTTTAACGACACTTTTCAGTTCTTTCAGAGAGGAGCAGGATTTCATCTCCTGTAAGACACGTCAGGATTTCGAGCAGTTCATAAAGGATCATCCCTCTTCATCCTACGTCACGGTGGCACGTAAACGTATCGAAGCGCTTACGCCTGCGGAAAACCAACAAAAGACAGATGCCGTTGTTTCTCCAAACGTTCCCAAGGCTACTATTGTTGGAACACCTGTCGTGAAAGAGAAAGTAGAAATCGTCACCCAACAGGCTCAGCCACAAGACATTCCCGACGATCGTATCGAAATACTGCCTTCAACGCCCTCGAACGTGAATACTTCTCCCACAACGGCTACTTCAACAGCTAATCAACAAAACGACGATGCGGTTTTCTATGCCTGTCAAACCATTGGCGACTATCAGTCCTATCTGAACACCTTCCCCCAAGGACGACATCGTTCGCAAGCACAAGCTGCTATCAACGATATACTGAACCGCAATGACAACATGGTAAACAAAGAAGAGCCTGTTATCAATAGAGAGCGGCGCAATAACGTTTCTTCTGAACTCCGCCAAAGCGCCCCACACCGTACCAGTAATCCCCCACGCATCAGACGAACTGCTCCAAGCGGTCCTCCAAGAGGCAATCACTTCCGTAGACCATAAGAGTTTGTTTATTCCTTACCAAAAGGCATCATATCCTGTTATGTCGCCTTTGCTACAAATTCGAACAACTTACTTCCGCTTTGCAAATATTTTCCCGAAATTCTTGGTAGTTTCATAGAAAAACATTACCTTTGCACTTCAAAGACAATATAATTAACAGAAATGAACATTTTCGACGGAAGATACGAACAGGAGAAGCTCTTAGGACAGGGCGCTTTTTCTGAGGTGTGGAAAGTAAAAGACACCCAGACTGGCGTGACTTTGGCCTTGAAGATATATAATCCCACAGGTAGTGCCAATGATGACGGCAATGAGATGCTGACACACGAATTTGCGCTGATGGTAAATGCAAACCACAAGAATCTATTGCGCCCATTGTTCTTTGCCACAAGCGAGAACCGCCCCTACCTGATCCTTCCCTATTGCGAACAAGGAAATATCGGCAAGATGGTTGGAAAGATGACGGAGGAAGAGGCATGGAAGCTCATCCGTGATTGCGCCAGCGCACTGGCTTACCTACACAACATGAAGCCTGCCATTCTTCATCAGGATATCAAACCTGCCAACATCCTGCTAAGCGATAATGGTGATTATATGCTGACTGACTTCGGAGTCAGCACACAGGCTAAGCAGTCGCTCAGTCGTGTATCAAACCAGGAAAAAGACTTGCTATCAGCAGGTACCATTTCCTATATGGCCCCTGAGCGGTTCTCCAAGCAGAATCTGCCTATTATGGCCAACGACATCTATTCTTTAGGTTCAACGGTCTTCGAAATGGTGTCAGGGATGTTGCCTTTCGGCAACGACGGTGGTCTGCTTCAGAAAAAAGGTGCTGAGATTCCAGAACTACCTGGCAACTTCTCGCCATTACTGAAACGCACATTAGAGAAATGCCTGGAAGCAGAGCCATGGGCACGTCCGACTGCCAGCAGACTGGAAGACATCGCCAACGAAGCTATCAAGCATCCGGAGACGCGCAACCAGATACCTGAGATTTTTGCAGCCACTTCACAAGATGAAGTTCCACAGAGCCAATTGAATGCAGCTATTCCTCCTAGGGCTACTGTCTTAGGCCCTGCCGTGGAATCGTTTATCAATAAAGGAACCGTGATGGGACCGGCTGCAGGAGCACCAATCAAAAAAAACGTCATAAGTTCAGCCAACAATTTCAACTCTGCCAATCCGTATAATTCAGCAAATCCGTATAATTCGGCAAATCCGTATAACTCGGGCAATCCCTATAACAACAGTTTACAGCCCCAGGGCAAATCGAAGAAAGGCCTTTGGATTGGTATTGCTGTAGCCGTCATCCTGGCACTCGGAGCTGGTGCATACTTCTTGTTTGGTCAAGAGATTATGGGGAATGGGCAAACTGAAGCCGTCATCAACCCAGCAGAGCAGCAAAGAATGGAGGAAGAGGCAGAATACGCTGCCGCATTGGCCATGTTCAATCAGGAAAGTCCTGACAGCATACAGGCTGCATTCAACCGTATGAAGGTATTGGCCGACAATAGCAACAAGGACGCCATCTTCGAAGTAGCCAAGACATATGCGTGGATTCCAAACGACATAGAGTCAGATCGTCGCAAACGCCTGATGGGTTGGAAAATCATTGAGGATGGTGCACTCAAGGGCGCACCCGCTTCTGACGAGATTAACCGTGAGGCCATCAACTGGCTCCAGAGATCCATTGACATGCAGGTGCCCAATTTCCACCAGAGCCTCTATTGGCTTGCGTTTTACTACTATTTTGGTCTGGCAACGAACGAAGACACCGCAAAGGCCAAACAATTACTGGAGCAAGCAAAAGATGAGGCAGAGAAGAGTCAGGACTTTATCTTCAAAGAAAAGATTGAGAAGACATTAGAACAATTAGACTGATAAGAACTGATAATTGATAACACAAATATGATGAGGATTTTTGTCATTTCAACATTGTTTCTTATAGGAATGGGCGCACAGGCACAGGTGCCCCATTGGACACTCCATCCCAAATATGACAGTATCGAGATGCTCGGCAACGGCTTCTATGTTGTTTCCAACAACGGGAAATTTGGTATGATGAATACCAAGGAGCAAGAGGTGGTGGCACTGAAATACGACAAACTGTCGTCCTTCCGCACCCATACCGCCATTTTATATAAAGATGGAAGATTCGTGGGCTACATGAACGATGAAGGACGCGTAAAAGAGTTTCAACCCGGTCAGTTTGAAGTGGCTGAGCAGCCCTCGTTCTACGATGGTCACCTGCTAGTAAGCAATATCGACGGCTATTTCTACCTGCGTGCCTCTGACGATGCTACCATCGGTCCATTCACGGGTGGCAAGCCCTTTACAGAAGGTTACGCTGTGGTAAAAGTGCCCAAGAATCCCAAGCGCGTACTCGGTGGCGACTACACCACGCAGATTCTTTCTGCCAAAACGGGCAAGTTGGAGCAGTTGAACCTGGGGGAATACGATGTCGACGACATTGACTTCATCTCTGGCGTCAGTTATGGAAAGAGCATTATCGTGTTGAAGAAGCGCTTCCACGAATACGACTTCAATAAAGGCACTCTGACCCCTATTCATTTCGACGGTAATATCACTAATAAGAAAAGCCGTGTCGTATCTAATGAACGTCCCGTCAATCTTTCAGGCGACGAGAATGGTTATGTGTTACAGTTCAAGCAAGGCGTGATGACCTTCGACCCGTTGATGCGCCTTAATAGCATCACATACACAGGACAGGAAAAGAAAAACGTTGCCGTGCCCGAAGAAGTGAAGGTGGAAAAGACTAGTCCCATTGTCAGCAAGGCTTTCCCCAATTCTGACTTGTTGGGACTCAACTACAACGGTAAGGAAATCCTCACAGCACAATTTGAAAAGGTACAAGTACTATGGAATAATGATGCCATTGTGATGAAGAATGGCAAGTACGGTGTGGTAACGGTAGATCCCAATCATTCCTGCCGTTTCATCCTGAATGACAATTTAGCCATCGGCTTCGAGCACAAGACAGCCAATACCAATATCAAAGCCGTCTGTCCACCCTATATGAAGCCGTCACTGATGACACTTAGCAGCGAGGATGAGAACTGTCACATCAACATTGACACCCGTAAGGAGAACACGAATGTGGAGACTGCCGTACTGAGCTACCAATGTTCACTGAATATCCCAGAGGATATCAATCTAGATAAAAGTTCCACTAGTACGAAGTTCGCCCTAAACTATGATGGACTGAAGATGACGACTAACACCATTCCGTTTGATACTTGGTATGTGAACAATTATACCGTACAGCTCATGAAGCATACCATTGAAGGGTCTGCACTAAATGCAGAGATCCTTGTCAACAACAATTCCCAAGGTGGTAAGAATTTCTTCCGCGACGTTACCGTAGAAGCCGAGGACTCTGTGATCTGCAATTTGACAAAGATTACCGAGGAGATGTATTCCGCCCGATTCTATGGTTGGAAAGATGGCACACTGCGCTTCAGCGTGGATATCACTGAGGACGGATGCCCCACCCTCTCCTATGATCGTAGCATTGCCATCAACACGGGTAAAAATCATGATAAGGTTGTTGAGCAGGAAGCTCCAGTCGTAGCACAAGCCAAGATCAAGCGCAAGGTTTCCAAGGCCAAACCCGCCCAAAAGAAGGAAGAGAAAAAAATCATCACCCACTTCTAAGATTCACCAGATGAAACGCGGTCTGGTTCTTGAAGGAGGAGCCATGAGAGGTCTCTTCACTGCGGGTATCATCGACGTGATGATGGAGCATGGTGTAGAGCCTGACGGACTGATCGGCGTCTCAGCAGGGGCGGCCTTTGGCTGTAACTACAAGTCGAGACAGCCAGGCAGGGCCCTCCGTTATAACAAACGATTCGCAAAGGACAAGCGCTATTGCAGTTGGCAGTCGTGGTGGAAGACGGGTGATCTCTACAATGCAGAATTCGGCTACCACGTGATTCCTGCACAGTACGATCTTTTCGACGACAAGGCCTTTGACGAGAACCCGATGGTATTCTACGCCGTCTGTACCGACGTGGAGACAGGCAAAGCCGTTTACAAACAACTCACAGAGGCCACGCCCCTCACCTACGACTGGATCCGTGCCTCAGCCTCAATGCCGCTGGCCTCGAAAGTGGTGGAACTCGAAGGTATGAAAGTGCTCGACGGTGGTGTGGCGGATTCCATCCCCCTCGAATATTTCGAAAGCATAGGATATGAGCGCAATGTCGTGATTCTCACCCAGCCCGACGGCTACGTGAAGGAACATAACCGCTTGATGCCCCTGATGCGCATCGCCCTGAGGAAATATCCCAAGATGATCGAGGCGATGGACAAAAGACACCTGATGTACAACAAGCAGCTGGTGTATGTCTATGAAGCAGAGAAGACTGGTCGCGCTCTTGTGATACGGCCCTCTGGAAAACTGCCTATCGGCCACATCTCGCACGATCCTGAAGAGATGCAGCGCGTGTATGACATCGGGCGTGAGACAGGCGAAGCATATATTGAAAAGATTAAGGCATTTTATTTATGAGAATAGATATTATAACGGTGTTGCCCGAGATGCTCGAAGGCTTCGTTCATGAGAGCATATTGGCACGGGCAGAGAAGAAAGGACTGGCAGAGATCCGTCTGCACAACCTGCGTGACTATACCCTCGACAAATGGCGTCGCGTGGACGACTATCCTTACGGAGGTAGTGCAGGAATGGTGATGCAGTGTGAGCCCATCGACCGCTGTATCACGGCCCTGAAGGCAGAACGTGACTACGATGAGGTGATTTTTACCTCGCCTGACGGTGAGCGTTTCGACCAGCACATGGCCAACGAACTGTCGCTGAAAGGGAATCTGATTATTCTTGCAGGTCACTACAAAGGCATCGACCAGCGTGTGCGTGATCATCTGATTACAAAGGAGATCTCTATTGGCGACTTCGTGTTGACTGGTGGTGAACTGGTGGCAGCGATGATTGCCGATGCCATCGTTCGTGTAGTGCCTGGGGTAATCGGCGACGAGCAGAGTGCGCTGAGTGACTGTTTCCAGGATGATATTCTCGCAGCGCCTATCTACACCCGTCCAGCTGACTATAAAGGTTGGAAGGTGCCTGAGATCCTGCTCAGCGGCAACGAAGCGAAAATCCGTGAGTGGGAATTCGAACAGGCGATGGAGCGTACACGACGCCTGCGCCCTGATCTGTTGTCAGAAAAATAAGAATCCCCGCCGATTGGCGGGGATTTCTTTATTTGTTTGCGAAACGTTCAGCTTGTTGGCGGATGAGCTCAGCATCGTTGAAATAGTCGATACGCATCGCCTTACGCACCTCATCCATCGTCTGAGCGCCCACCTCGCGAGCCTGTTCAGTACCTTTCTTCAGGATGTTATAGATCTCAGGGATATCCTTCTCAAACTCTGCACGACGGGCACGCATGGGCTCCAGGAACTTGTTGAGCACCTGATTGAGGAACTTCTTGCACTTCATATCGCCCAGACCACCACGACGGTAGTGATCCTTCAGTTCATCGAGGTTCTGATAGTCAGGCCAGAACTCAGCAAAGTCCTCATCACAAGAGAAGGCATCAAGATAAGTGAAAACAGCGTTACCCTCCACGTGACCAGGATCATTGAGATTGACATGCTCAGGGTCGGTATACATCGAGCGCACCTTCTGCCACACATCATCAGCCGTATCAGAGAGGTAGATGCAGTTGCCTAATGACTTTGACATCTTCTCCTTACCATCGGTACCTGGCAGGCGACGGGCCGTCAGGTTCTCAGGCAACAGGATATTCGGCTCGACGAGCACTTCGGCATAGACCTGATTGAAACGGCGCACGAGTTCACGGGTAACTTCGAGCATCGGCTCCTGATCTTCACCAGCGGGAACGGTAGTGGCCTTGAAGAGCGTAATGTCGGCTGCCTGCGACACAGGGTAGCAGAAGAAACCGAGAGGAATGCTCTCACCCTCGAAGCCACGCATCTTCACCTCCGTCTTCACCGTCGGATTACGCTGCACACGGCTCACGCTGACGAGGTTCATCAGATAGGTGGTGAGCTCAGCGAGTTCAGGAATCTGACTCTGGATAAAGAGCACGCACTTCTCAGGGTCGAGACCTGCAGCGAGATAGTCGAGCGCCACCTCGATGATGTTCTGACGGATTTTCTCCGGATTGTCGGCATTATCGGTAAGGGCCTGTACATCGGCCATAAACACGAACATACGGTCATAGTCGCCCTTATTCTGCAATTCGACACGACGGCGCAGAGAGCCTACATAGTGTCCGAGATGGAGTTTTCCGGTGGGACGGTCACCTGTCAATATTACTTTTCCCATTGTATTTTAAGTCTATTATTTCAAATTTGGCTGCAAAAGTACGCATTTTTTGTGAGACAAAAGAACAAAAGAAGAGAAAATACATAGTAAGTCTTATTACTTTTGTTTAATTATGCATTTTTTTCGCAAAACATTCGCCCATTTCACAAATAATGTGTAACTTTGCACCAAATTGGCTAACGAAAACGAAATTAAGACATGTTCAGCAAGGAAACTTATATCAAAAGGCGTCAGGAGTTGAAGAAACTCGTGGGCAATGGTGTGATTGTCCTCTTTGGCAACAATGATTCACCCATGAACTATCCCGCCAACGCCTATGCCCCGATGCGGCAGGACTCCTCGTTCCTATATTACTTCGGACAGCATCGCGACGGACTCGTGGGTGTGATCGACATCGACAACGACACAGAGATGCTCTTTGGCGATGATATCGACGTAGAAGATATTGTCTGGATGGGCTACACACCATCGGTGGCAGACCTCGCTGCAGAAGTTGGCATCACCAAGACTGCCCCGATGTCAGATCTCACATCTTACATCTCACATCATACAGCTAACATCCATTTCCTCCCTCCCTATCGCTTTGATACGAAGATTCAAATCATGGATCTGCTGGGTATCCATCCTTCAAAGCAGAAGGAGGCTGCTTCGCTCGACCTTATCAAGGCCGTTGTGAAGATGCGCGCCACGAAAAGTGCAGAGGAAATCGCCTATATCGAGGCAGCATGTGATGTGGGCTATGCAATGCACACCACTGCACAACTGCTCATCAAGCCAGGTATTACCGAGCGCTTCATAGCTGGTCAGGTAGACGGCATCGCACGGAGTCTGGCACAAGGAAACAGTTTTGCCACAATCTTCTCGCAGCATGGTGAGATCATGCACGGCAATCCTTCTGACGCTAAGTTGGAGGACGGACGACTGGTTTTATGCGACGCAGGTTGTGAACTCGATGACTATTGTTCCGACCACACCCGTACGATGCCTGTTAACGGCAAGTTCACCCAGCGCCAGTTGGAGATCTACAGTATCGTAGAGGCTTGCCACGATTACGTGCTCGAGGTCGCCAAGCCAGGTGTGAAATATATGGATGTACACTTCGCCGTCTGTCGTCTGATGACAGAGCGCCTAAAGGAAATCGGCTTGATGAAGGGCGATACTGACGAGGCCGTCGCAGCAGGTGCTCACGCTATGTTCCTGCCTCACGGACTGGGACACATGATGGGTATGGACGTGCACGATATGGAAGGCCTCGGACAGATCTACGTGGGCTTCGACGAGGAGACACGTCCGAATCTTGAGCAATTTGGCACCAACTGTCTGCGCATGGGACGCAAACTCGAAGAGGGCTTTGTATTGACTGACGAGCCTGGCATCTATTTCATCCCTGCTCTCATCGACGACTGGAAGGCCAGCGGACACTGTAAGGAGTTCCTCAACTTCGACATGCTGGAGACCTATAAGGACTTTGGCGGCATCCGTATCGAGGACGATATCCTGATCACAAAGGACGGCTGTCGCTTCCTCGGTTCAAAGCGCATCCCCTATCATCCACAGGAGCTCGAAGAATTTATGAAAACAAATATTTAACATCAAACATATGAAGAAGATTTTAACATTCGCACTGATGGCGATGATTGCCCTGAGTGCATCGGCTGCCAAGAAGAAGGAGCCTGCAAAGAACCAAAACAAACCCGTATTCACCACCATCAAGGAGAACCCCATCACAACCATCAAGGACCAGAACCGTTCAGGTACCTGTTGGGACTACTCCACCCTCTCGTTCTTCGAGTCGGAGATCCTGAAGGCTACAGGTAAGCGTTACACCCTCTGTGAGGCATTTGTTGCCAACAAGACCTATATGGAGCGCGCTATCCAGGTGGTTCGCTATCATGGTGACTGTCAGTTTGCACAGGGCGGCTCAGCCGAGGACGTACTTCATACGCTGAAGACCCACGGTATCTGTCCTATTGACGCCATGCCTTTCCCAGGCTCACTCTATGGCGACTCCCTGAACAACTTCAATGAGTTCTTCTCGCTCCTCGAGCCTTATGTGGCAGCTATCTCCAAGAGCAGTGCCAAGAAGATCTCCAACCAGTGGAAGGCTGGTTTGCAGGGTATCCTCGACGCCTATCTTGGCAAGTGTCCGGAGAAGTTCACCTACGAGGGCAAGGAGTACACTCCGAAGAGTTTCATGGCCTCGCTCGGCATCAACCTCGACGACTATGTGAGCATCACCAGCTATACCCATCACCCCTTCTACACAGCCTTTGCTGTTGAGGTGCAGGACAACTGGCGCTTCCCGCTGAGCTACAATGTGCCGATGGACGAGATGATGCAGATCATCGACAATGCCGTTGAGAACGGCTATACCGTTGCCTGGGGTGGTGACGTATCAGAAGAGGGTTTCACCCGCAAGGGTCTCGCCTATGCCGTTGACACCAAAGCCGCTGAGAGCCTCGGTGGCAGCGATATGGCCCGCTGGCTCAAGCTGACTGCTGAGAAAAAGCGTAACATCATCGACTCCCTCGGCTGCAACGTGCCTGAAGTCGTGCCTACACAGCAGATGCGTCAGGAGCGTTTCGACAACTGGGAGCTCACCGACGACCACGGTATGCATATCTTCGGTAAAGCCAAAGACCAGAACGGCAAGGAATACTATATGGTGCAGAACTCATGGGGTAAGACTGGCGACTACAATGGCATTTGGTATATGACCAAGGCCTTCATCGCTGCCAATACGATGGACTTCCTCATAAACAAGAAGGCCATCCCCGCAGAAATTCGCAAAAAACTCGGTATCTAAGCCTGAAAATCACCATTTTTAGGTAAAAATCGGCATAATCTGTTATTTTTTTCGCAGATTATGCCGTTTTTTCATTTTTTATTCTTATCTTTGGGCGCTAATTTGGGTTATTATACCCTTTTCGGCCACCAAAGCGACAAAGAATAAAAAATAATATATTAAATGCATTTCAAAGGGGATTACGAACCACCTACATCAGAAAGACGAGCGGCAGCTAAGGAGCTGGGGGAGAAGATTGGCATGAGTCCGATTCTCGCCGACCTACTCATTCAGCGTGGCATCAAGACGGAGAGCGCAGCCAAGCGATTCTTCCGTCCGATGTTAAATGAATTGATAGACCCGTTCCTGATGAACGACATGGACGTGGCTGTAGACAGGCTCAATGACGCCATGGGGCGTAAAGAGAAAATCATGGTATATGGCGACTACGATGTCGATGGATGTACGGCGGTAGCTTTGGTGTACAAGTTCCTGCAGCAGTTCTATTCCAACATTGAATACTACATTCCCGACCGTTACGAGGAAGGTTATGGTATCAGCAAGAAAGCGTTGGATATGGCTGCTGGAAAGGATGTAAAACTAATTATTGTGCTCGATTGCGGCATCAAGGCAATCGATGAAATCAGTTATGCCAAATCACTTGGCATCGACTTTATTGTGTGTGACCATCACGTGCCCGATGACGATCTGCCCGATGCAGTCGCCATCCTCAATCCAAAACGTGAGGATTCCACCTATCCCTTCAAGCATCTGTGCGGCTGTGGCGTAGGCTTCAAGTTCATGCAGGCATTCGCCAAGAACAATGGTATCCCCTTCTCAAGGCTCATCCCATTGCTCGACTTCTGTGCCGTCTCGATTGCTGCCGATATGGTGCCTGTGACGGGCGAGAACCGTATTCTGGCCTTCCACGGGTTGAAGCAGCTGAACCAGAGCCCTTCAGTGGGTCTGAAGTCCATCATTGAAATCAGCGGTCTGACGGGCCGTGAGTTGACAATGAGTGACATCGTGTTCAAGATCGGCCCTCGCATCAATGCCTCAGGACGTATGCAGAACGGTACGGAGGCTGTCGATTTGCTGGTGGAGCGCGATTTCGAGAAAGCCCTGTCGGAAGCCAACCATATCAATGTCTACAACGAGCAGCGCAAGGATGTGGACAAGCAGATGACGGAGGAGGCCAACCAGATTATCGAGAAGCTGGAGAGTCAGAAACACCACAACAGTATCGTGCTCTACGATGAGAACTGGAAGAAGGGTGTGGTAGGCATCGTGGCCTCGCGTATGACGGAAATGTACTATCGTCCAACAGTCGTTCTCACCCGTAGCGGCGATTTGGCCACAGGCTCCGCGCGCAGCGTAGCCGGCTATGATATTTACGACGCTGTGAAGAGCTGTCGCGACCTGTTGGAGAACTTCGGTGGACATACCTATGCTGTAGGTCTCTCGCTGAAAATCGAGAATATCCCTGAGTTCAGGCGCCGTTTCCAGCAATATGTCAACGAGCATATCCTCCCAGAACAGACGGAGGCCACGCTCGAAATCGAGGAAGAAATCGACTTCAAGGACATCACCAAGAAACTGCACAACGACCTGAAGAAATTTGCCCCTCACGGACCCGACAACGAGAAACCAATCTTCTGCACCTGTAACGTCTACGACTACGGCACATCGAAGGTGGTAGGTCGTCAGCAGGAGCATATCAAACTCGAGCTGGTAGACTCGAAATCATCGAACGTGATGAACGGCATCGCCTTCGGACGGAGTGCTGATGCCCGCTATATCAAATCAAAGCGTTCCTTCGACATCGCCTACACCATCGAGGAGAACATCTACAAGCGTAGCGAGGTGCAGCTTCAGATAGAGGATATCAAGCCCTCGGAGGAGTGATTAATTGATTGACAATTGACAATTGATAATTATAGGGAGGTTCTCCAGAAGTATTGGGGCTACGATGACTTTCGCGGTATCCAACGGGAAATCATCGAGTCGATAGGCAGTGGACACGATACATTGGGACTGATGCCGACAGGCGGCGGAAAGTCCATCACCTTTCAGGTGCCAGCGCTCTGCAGCGAGGGCACCTGTATCGTTATCACCCCACTGATCGCCCTGATGAAAGACCAGGTGCAACATCTGCGCCATCGCGGCATCCGCGCAGCAGCCATCTATTCAGGTCTCTCGCGCGAAGAAATCATCACCACCCTCGAAAACTGCATCTTCGGAGGTGTCACCATCCTTTATGTCTCGCCTGAGCGCCTCTCTTCAGAACTCTTCCGCACCAAGCTCCGCCACATGAAGGTGAGCTTTATCACCGTCGACGAAGCCCACTGCATCTCACAATGGGGCTACGATTTCCGACCCTCCTACCTCGAAATCGCTGATATCCGCAAAGATCTGCCAGGTATTCCTGTATTGGCGCTCACCGCCACTGCCACACCCACCGTCGTACAAGATATTCAGGATAAGCTAAGCAATCCCCTGGATCCCAGACATCCTGAGATTTCCAGCCCATCTTGTCCATCCTGTCCATCCAGCTTCAACGTCTTCAAGATGTCGTTCGAGCGCAAGAATCTTGCCTATGTCGTACGACGCACCACGGATAAGCGGCAAGAACTCATCCATATCCTTGAGAGCGTGAAAGGCTGCGCCATTGTCTATGCCCGCAGTCGCCGTCGCACCAAGGAAGTAGCGGAACTGCTTTGCGAAGCAGGCATCAGCGCCACCTTCTACCACGCAGGCCTCGATACCAGCGTCAAGGATCAGCGTCAGCGCGACTGGCAGGAAGACAAGGTACGCGTGATGGTCGCTACCAATGCCTTCGGAATGGGCATTGACAAGCCCGATGTACGGGTGGTGCTCCATATCGACTGTCCCGACTCCCTCGAAGCCTATTTCCAGGAGGCCGGCCGTGCAGGGCGCGATGGACAGAAAGCCTATGCTGTGTTGCTCTACAACGATGCCGACCACCGCAAACTCGACAAGCGCATCAGCGACACCTTCCCTGAGAAAGACTATGTCAGAAAGGTCTACGAACATCTTGCCTTCTTCTATCAAGTGGGTGTAGGCTCTGGCTATCACGCCACCTTCGAGTTCAACATCGATAAGTTTTGTCATGCTTTCCGCCACTTCCCCATCCAGGTAGACTCCGCCCTGAAAATCCTGAATCGCGCAGGCTATATCGAATATACGGAAGAACAAGACAACCAGGCACGCCTGATGTTCACCATCAGCCGCAACGAACTCTACAGGTTGGAGAATGTTACACCCAACGAGGAAAAAGTCATCACCGCCTTGTTGAGAAACTACGGTGGACTGTTTGTCGATTACAATTTCATCGACGAGGGATTTATCGCCAGCCAGTGCAGCCTTCAGCCCCAGCAGTTGTATATGATCCTGAAAAACCTGAGCGAGAAACATATTCTGCATTTCATCCCTCAGAAGAAGACACCTTACGTGCGCTATCTGCAGCGACGCGAAGAAACCGAGAATGTGCAGCTGCTGCCTGCGGTCTATGAGGAGCGCAAGAAACAGTTCCGTGACCGCATCGAGGCAATGATGGCCTATGCGACTAACGACCACGTCTGCCGTAGCCGACAGTTGTTGCGCTACTTTGGCGAGGAGGATAGTCATGACTGTCGTCAGTGCGACGTCTGCCTCTCCCACCCTCACAATCAGGTGAACGAGCCGCTCAACAGCGCAGAGATCCACGCCATTCTCGAACTGCTTGCTGACGGCAAGCCCCACCATATTACAGAATTACGCGACATCCAACTGCCCACAGAGCTATTGAATGTCGCGCTCGAATATCTGCTGCGCGAGGAATACATCTATCAGGAAGACGGCTTCCTCAGCAAGAAAAACTAAAAATCGAATTTCAATTGTCGCTCGTCCTCGTCGTCGTGCTCGTGACAATAGCTGCTGCCATCAAAACAGTGCGTACACACCTTGCACTTCGGCATACCGATGGCCTTTATCAGATCCTCGAGCGAGGCGAACTTCAGCGACGACAGTCCCAGACGATGGGCTATCTCAGCCACCATCTTCTTATATTCTGGTGAATTGGTGGTGGCATAGCGCTCCAGATTCTTATGGTCGTCGCCCTCGAAATCGCGGATGATACGACGTGTGATCAGTTCCAGATCGCTCTTCGACGAGGTGAAGCCGATAAACGGACACCCATAGACCAGCGGCGGACACGAGATACGGCAATGCACCTCCTTAGCACCATAGTCGAAGAAGGTCTTCACATTATCCCTCAGCTGCGTACCGCGCACAATGGAGTCGTCGCAGATCACAATACGCTTATCCTTCAACAAAGCAGGGTTCGGAATCAGCTTCATCTTGGCCACCAACGAACGGCGCTCCTGATTACCAGGTGTAAACGAGCGAGGCCACGTGGGCGTATATTTAAGCACCGAGCGGTTGTAGGGCACACCCTTTCCCTCAGCATAGCCCAAAGCCATGCCGACACCAGAATCAGGCACGCCACACACGCTGTCGATCTCCGTATCGTCCTTCTCACCCATCATCTTACCATTCTTCTCACGCACCATTTCCACGTTGATGCCGTTATAGTCTGATGCCGGGAAACCGTAGTATACCCAAAGGAAGGAACAGATCTGCTCACGCTTGAAAGGCTCCTGCAGCACCTCCATGTGGTCGGCCTGCAGATAGACAATCTCTCCTGGGCCGAGGTCGCGCACACGATGATAGTCGAGATTGGGGAAACTGGTCGTCTCGCTCGAAACGGCATACGCGCCCTCCTTCTGTCCTATCACGATTGGCGTACGGCCGAGGAAGTCACGTGCCGCAATGATACCCTTCTCCGTCAGGACGAGCATCGAGCACGAGCCCTCTATCTTCTTGTATACCAGATTGATACCCTCCACAAAGGTACGGCCCATATTGATGAGCAGCGCCACGAGCTCCGTCTGGTTGATGGTATTAGCCGAATACTCACTGAAGTGCATACGACGATCCAGCAACTCATCGGCAATCTCTCTCATATTGTTGATCTTCGCCACTGTCACCACCGCATAGCGACCCAGGTGAGAATTGACGATGATCGGCTGAGGATCCGTATCGCTGATGACACCCACGCCCTGATTGCCGGAAAACGAGTCGAGCTCGTCTTCAAACTTCGAGCGGAAATAGTCGCGCTCCAGATTGTGGATCTTACGGCTGAAGCCTTTTTCCTTGTCGTACATAACCATACCCGCACGCTTCGTACCGAGATGCGAATTATAGTCGGTGCCGTAGAACAGGTCGTTCACACAGCTCTTCGTGCTGATGGTTCCAAAGAATCCTCCCATACCTTATTATATAAAATAGTAGAGGAACGATGCGATGCCTTCGAGTGCAGGCTTGCGTTGTCCCTCTATCTCAATCTTGAAATCTATCTCTGCCTTACAGATGCCGCGCAGGTTCTGGATGTTGTGCAGTTTGGTAACCAGCCTTACCTTCGAACCTGTTATCACGGGCTGGCCGAAGCGCATCTTGTCCATCCCGTAGTTCACAAGCATCTTGATATTGTGCACCTCGATGATCTGGTCCCACATATAGGGCAGCAGCGACAATGTCAGATAGCCGTGAGCGATGGTGCTCTGATACTGGCTCTCTGTCTTGGCGCGCTCCACATCCACGTGGATCCACTGATGGTCGAGCGTTGCGTCGGCAAACATGTTAATACGGTCTTGGTCTACTTGCAGCCAGTCTGAGGCACCAAGTTCCTCACCTAAGTGGGCTGCAAATTCGTCGTACGAATTGATGACTAATTTTCCCATTTCTCTCTAATTTTGCTGCAAAATTACTCATTTTCTCTCATATTTCGCATACTGAATCCAAAAAATTCGTTAAAAACCTACATTTTCTTACTTCTTACTTCTTACATCTTACATCTTTTTCGTACCTTTGCACCCGCTTAACCGCAGGAAGGGTGTTTTCCAGAGTGGCCAAATGGGGCAGACTGTAAATCTGCTGTCTTTCGACTTCGGTGGTTCGAATCCATCAGCACCCACAAAAAAAGCTCGCTTACTCAGCGAGCTTTTCTTTTTATTTATCAAGAAGATTACAGTTCCTGGTTCTCAGGGCGCAGTTTGCGAACGGTCTCGCCAGCGCGCCACATCTCCTGATTACGCATAGCCTCGAGCTCCTTCTCCAGTCCGGCACGATAGTCGGGCTTCGAGTTGGCGTCGATGGTAATCTGAGCCTCATTACCCGTCTGAACAGAGTAGTAGAGCCACTCCATCACAGGCTTGATGGCATCGTGGAAACGGGGAGCCCAGTCCAATGCACCACGCTGAGCAGTGGTCGAGCAGTTGGCATACATCCAGTCCATACCCTTTGCACCAAACAACGGGCCAAGGCTCTGTGTCAGCTCCTCAACAGTCTCGTTGAAAGCCTCCGAGGGAGAGTGTCCGTGCTCGCGGAGCACCTCATACTGTGCCAGCAGCAGGCCCTGGATGGCACCCATCAGCGAGCCGCGCTCACCAGTCAGGTCACTTGTAGCCTCACGCTGGAAGGTGGTCTCAAACAGATAACCTGCGCCAATGCCGATACCGAAAGCAATCGTCTTCTCCTTAGCCTTGCCTGAAGCATCCTGATAGATAGCGTATGAGCAGTTCAGACCGCGACCCTCGCAGAACATCGTGCGCAGGCTCGTACCAGAACCCTTCGGAGCCACCATGATCACGTCGACATCCTTCGGGGGAATCACACCCGTGCGGTCACTCCAGTTGATTGCGAAGCCATGAGAGTAGTAGAGCGTCTTGCCCGGCTTCAGATATTGCTTGATGGTGGGCCACTGCTGAATCTGACCAGCATCGCTCAGAAGCATGCAGAGGATGGTGCCCTTCTCAGCGGCCTCCTCGATCGAGAACAGTGTCTCACCAGGAACCCATCCGTCGGCCACAGCCTTGTCGTAGGTCTTACCCTGACGCTGACCAACGATCACATTGAAACCGTTGTCGCGCAGGTTGCAGGCCTGTCCAGGACCCTGAACGCCATAACCAATCACGGCGATCGTTTCATTCTTCAATACTTCACGTGCTTTCTCCAAAGAGAACTCCTTGCTGGTGACTACAGTCTCCATCACGCCACCAAAATTCATTTGTGCCATAATAGCTTTTGTTTTTTGTCTCGGCTTCTCCGCCAAGTGTTATACATATCCCTTGCGTACCATGCCAGCCCTACCCGAGAGCCGTCGTCTTGCCAGTCCGCTCCCACCCTACTCCAAGGGTGCGACGAGGGGGTTAACTAAAAAATCGGGGACAAAGTTAGCAATTTGCAGCCAAACTGCCAAATATTCTGTCACTTTTATAGCAAATTAACCAAAGTAGTCATGAAGACAGGCCCTGAAATGATATGAAAAAAAAAGATTTTCCTTTGTATTTTGCTAATTAAATCGTATCTTTGCACTTTAGAAATACGTTTCAAAAAAATAATAATGTGACAACAATGCTGATCATTCTTCAATTGCTCATTGTACTGACCATGATTTTTGTCGGTGCCAAGGTTGGCGGCATCGGACTTGGCATCTATGGCATGGTAGGCGTATTCATTCTTGTGTTCGTCTTCGGACTGGCGCCAGGCACCATCCCCATCGACGTCATGCTCATCATCGTCAGCGTCATCACCGCCTCGTCGGCTCTGCAGGCTGCCGGCGGAATGGATTACATGGTGAATGTGGCGGTGCGGTTTCTGAAGAAGCACCCCAGCCGTATCACCTTCCTGGCACCGCTTGTTACCTGGCTCTTCACCCTGATGACTGGCACGGCCCATACCTGTTATGCATTACTGCCTATCATCGCTGAAATAGCCCGCAAGGAGAAAGTCCGTCCCGAACGTCCGATGAGCATAGCCACCATAGCCGCATCACTGGGCTGTACGGGCTCTCCCGTGTCGGCAGCTACAGCAGCTATCATCTCGGTAGAACTGCTGGGTGCCAACGGCATTGGCTTGAAGGATGTCCTGATGGTCACCATACCAGCCTCCATCATTGCCATACTGGTAGCCTCGCTGGTGCAGAACTACGTGGGCAAGCCCTTGGAGAAAGACGAGGAATATCAGCGGCGTCTCAAAGAGGGCTGTTTCGCTGACGAGACGGAGCAACAGGAGGATATCCGACATGCCAACCCGCATGCCCGCAGGGCTGTCCTGGCATTTCTGTTTGGCGAGCTGCTGGTGTTGCTCTTCGGCATATTCCCGTCTTTGCGACCTTCCTTCAATGGTGTCCCGTTGAACATGAGTTCCGTCATAGAGATGGTGATGATGAGCGTCGCCGGTCTGATACTTCTCGTGGGCAAGGCCGATGTGCGTATGGCGATGCAGGGCAATGTCTTTGCCTCAGGCATGAATGCGATGGTATCCATCTTTGGCGTCGCATGGATGGGCAGCACCTTCTTCGAAGGCCACCACGCAGCCATCCTCAGCAGTGTAGAGGGCACCTTCGAAGCCTATCCCCTACTCTTTGTCCTCCCCCTCTTCGTGTTCAGCATCATGCTTTTCTCGCAGGCAGCCACAGCCAAGATGCTATACCCTGTGGGGCTGGCCATGGGTGTTCCGCCTTTGATGCTATTGGTAGTGTTTCCCGCGGTAAACGGCTATTTCTTCCTGCCCAACTATCCCACAGAGGTGGCAGCTATTGGGTTTGACCGCACAGGCACCACCCGTATTGGCAAATATGTGATCAACCACTCCTTCCAGTTGTCTGGCTTCATCACAACCTTTGTCAGCATCGCCGTGGGCTATCTCATCGTAACATTCTTATATTAACAGTAAATCCCTCGCACAATCGTGCGGGGGATTTCTTGTTTCAGAGCGTAATGGGTCCGAAGCCCATGCAACTCGTGGTCGTGATGGCCGTCAGGAAGGCCGTGAGGGCGGCTACTATCACCTTCACCGCTACCTCGATGACTCGCTTCTTCATACGTCACCTCCCTTCTGGTTAATCCTTGTCGAGGCCATCGTCACCGTCGTCGTCGCCGTTGTCACCGCCTCCGGTATTGTCACCGCCTCCGGTATTGGTGCCGCCACCTTGCTCACTGCTCTGGCCGCCGCCCTGCTCACTGCTCTGGCCGCCATTCTGACTCTGCGAGCCTCCCTGGTTCTGCGAGCCTCCATTCTCTGTGTTCTCTGTTCCCTCTGTGCCCTCTGTGTTTTCGTTGTCCTCCACCTCGCCGCTGTCGCCGGAGGTTACGCGCTTCAGCACTTCACCGTTCTCGTCGAGACAGGTAATCTGGATCGAGGTGTTCTTCAGCTCGTCCTTCAGGTCAACGTTGGGCGTGAAGATGATACGTCGTACGGTAATCAGGTTAGTCTTCACGTCCTCCAGCTTCTCCACCGCCTTCGAACGAACGCCGAAGCGCATGGTTCCCAAGCCGGGCAGAGGGATCGAATGACCCTCGGTGGCCCACGTGCGGAGCACTTCGCCGGCAGCATCCCAAGCCGCCTTGATCACACCAGCAGAGATGCCTGAGTGGGTAGAGGCCTCTGCGAATACCTTCTTCTCCTGGATGGGGATGTACAGGTCGGGACGCATCACGAACTTCATACCAGGATTCTTACCCAATTTCACTTCACGTCGTTGTGCAATTACTTTAATAGCCATAATTCAAATAGTTTTTAGGTTAGAAATGTCAATTAATTTATTAGTTCTCTCGTTGTCGCCTTTCCCAGCTGCACCAGGGCCCCATTAAAGGAAAATGTTGCTACCATTAACGCGCGCAATTTCTAGATTTAATGCTTGCAATTTTTATCCTTAATGCTAGTGTCACCGCTGTTTCAATTTGACACTGCAAAGGTACGAAAAATTCAGCACATCTACAAGGCTTTTCTGATTTTATTTCGGATTTATTTCAAATGTTAAAATTTGAAGTGAGAATCGAAAGGCACGGTGTACCGACGTACCGACGTACCGCCGTACCATTAAGATTTCGCATTTACACCTCCTACCCACTATATATTTATATTATATATTATATTATTATAATAATATAATATATAATATAAATTAATAACCAACATTTCCCCTCAACTGTCATATTTCAAATGGCACGCCGGTACGCCGGTACGCCGGTACGTCTGCAAAACTGGATAGTTATGCAGAACAATTCATTAGCGGAAAGTTGGTTTATCAACGATTTTCACCGCAAGAACAGCATGGCTGCTCAGCGGGAGGTACAACAAATGTCATTGCATCCCTGCTCGCGGGAGCAGAAGCTGGCACAGATTCAGAGGATCAAGGAACACTCAGCGACTACCAAAGAGAGTGCCAATTTGGAGCGCAGCAAGAAGCAGTAATCGAACAATGGGCCAAGGCCGTAGGTAGCCACAGGGACAGGCGACTGGGTATATTTTGATGTCCCAACCACCTGTCCCAATGACTATTTCGCCACTTTTCATTGAACTATCGCCCTATACCGAGAACTATCCAATCCACATAAGTGAACTATCTAATCTCCCAGATTGAACTATCCTCGCTTGACGCGAGCTGCTTATAACACTAGACACCCTCTAGTTTCATACTAAAAGGTGTCCAGTGCCAAGCTGAATCTCACAAAAGGGACCGTCCCTATTGTGTTACTAACCTCTTCTGGTTTATTTTCTTTTAGCTTTAGGATTTGTCGTTACAGGACGAATAGTTAATGCTGACCATTTACGATTTTGATATATTGAATAACTATCATTCGCATTTAAGCTATATGCATCTGAACTATTATAACAACTGCCTGTCCAATATGCGAGTGTATTTCCAACCTTAGAATCGAATATTCCTACCTTATATCCAGCTGCTGGCATAAAAATAGAATTACCATTTTTGCCTTTTACGGTATACCCATACTTATCTCCGACTTTCTCCCATTTCCATGTGCATTTATTAATTAATTCTTCCATTTCTTCTTTTGTTGGCAAACGCCATTCTTTACCAAGATTTACTGTAGCAGCGTCGTAGTCTGTACCACATATATTGTTGCCTATATCTATGTAGCTTTGTTTGTCTTTATCATAATAGATATAATTGTCTGCATTATATGGAGTCTTATTTTTTTGTTGAGTTTCTCCCCAAGCAAAATAGCGGCCATATTCTTCTGGTGACTTTGCTCCAACATTATATGAGGCCCAATAAACTGACAGCCCTAGATCAACTGCATCTCCAGCTGTTTCTGTCGGGTCTGCTGTTTTATTGGAGAAATCGATATAATCTACATTATCTGCAGAATACTGTACGAGTTGACCATTCTTGAAATGTACATTAATGGTCTGTGCAAATGCTGTAAAGTTAATTGCAGCCAATACTATTGTGAAGATATATTTTTTCATTGTAGTGTTATTTTTATGGATTGTTTGTTTGATTTGATAATAGAAATTCCTGAGGGGAGAGTTGAAATAGGAATTGTTAGAGTTCCATTTGATGATACTTGATAGGTTTCTATCAACGTGCCACTTACGGTAAATACACGTACTGACTCGCCAAACTGAAAGCCATTGAAACGAACAAAACCAGCATCAACGTTGATCTCGCCTTGTTGAGTGACGAGTTCTTCAATTCCACTACTGTTGTTGGCGACTTCACCAATTTTGACTTTAGCTAATTCTGTGGGTTTATACTCCACTTTAACCCCATCCGTTGTTAGTGTGACAGTAGTTCCATCGAACACCAATTTAGGATGGTCAACCAAACGGTATTCAATTACTTCGCCTGAAGACAATTCCACAATAATGCCTTGCACTTTTTCTTGAGCAAAACACCTTGTATGTCCTAAGACTAATAGAAGGAATACCAATAATAAACATTTAGAATTCTTCATCATATAATTTAGTTATTTGATTATACCCAAAAGAAAACGTGGACAATTTACTTCGTCTACGTTTCGGAGGTATTGGGGATAACCTATCAATCTTAAACGAGCAAATGCCCACGCCGAACGGCGTGAACTATCTACTTCAGTTCTTGATTGATTCTTCAAATTCCCCAATTATCCGAAA
>JAEEGG010002172.1_pt1 | contig 51292 bp, 30 predicted proteins | sample 9134161 | NCBI WGS metagenome assembly JAEEGG01 (sample SAMN16246543, study PRJNA631951) | gut metagenome | biome: gut microbiome; feature: rumen; material: CR-attached | host: Bos | place: Iran: Karaj | collected 2018-10
CGGTCCTGCCTTTGGCATGAAGCTCAACGGAAAGAAAGTGCTTCTGAAAGGCTACGCCAACCACCACACGCTGGGCGCTCTGGGTGCCGCCAACTATCCGCGTGCCATCGAGAAACGCCTGCAGCTGATGAAACAGTTCGGCATCAACCACATCCGCACCTCGCATAATCCCTACAGTCGCGAGTTCATCGAGTTGTGCGACAAATACGGCATCCTGGTGGTCGACGAGCTGTACGACAAATGGACACGCCAGCACACCGGCGGCCGTGTGGCGTTCGAGCAGTTGTGGCAATACGACGTGCCTGAATGGGTGAAGCGCGACCGCAACTCCCCGTCAGTGGTGATGTGGAGTCTGGGCAACGAGCTGCAGCAAGACCCCAACCAGCCGTTCAACGATTTTGGCGTCACCATGTTTAAACTCATGAAGACGCTCCTCCACCGCTACGATTCCACTCGTCTGGTTACCGTGGCCATGCACCCCCGTTACCGTAACTGGGACACCGACTCGCTGCCCTGCGAGCTGGCAAAGGTTACTGACATTCAGGCTTATAACTACCGTTACATGTATTTCCCCGGTGACGGACGGCGCTTCCCATGGATGACCTTCTACCAGAGTGAGGCCAGCATTGCCGCCATGGGGCCGAACTTCTTCGAGATGGACCTTGACAAGGTTATCGGACTGGCGTATTGGGGAGCCATCGACTATTTAGGTGAGAGTCAGGGATGGCCGGCAAAGGGCTGGGCTCAGGGAGTGTTCGACATCTCGTTGGAACCCAAACCCAAAGCTTATTTCATGCGTTCATTCTTTGTTCCCGATGAGCCTATGGTCAGCATTGCCGTTATAGACAAGAAAGGGGATATGATGTGGAACGGCGTTCAGACCGGCAACGACGGTATGAGCAGCCACTGGAACCGACAGCCGGGCAAAGAGCTGCAACTCATCACGTATACCAATGCCGACGAGGTGGAGCTAAAGCTCAACGGCAAGAGTCTGGGTAGGAAAAAGAATCCCAAGAACGATCCCAAGCAGCGTAACCTAATCAAGTGGGACAGCATCAAATTTGCCGAGGGAACCCTGTTGGCCATTGCCTATAACAATGGGAAAGACGTAGCTCACCACCAGATTCAGACAACTGGTAAGGCGGTAAAGCTCAGTGCATTAGCAGACAACATTGAGTGGAAGGCTGATGGCATGGACCTCATGCATGTGCGCGTCGAGGCCATAGACAGGAAGGGCTGGCGAGTTCCCATGGCACAAGACGAGTTGTTCTTCGAGGTTGAGGGTGACGCACAGATTGTAGCGGTTACCAACGGCGACATTAACTCGGAGGAACTGAACGTGCAGAACCACCGACGTTTATGGAACGGTTCGGCCATGGTCATCTTACGTGCAGGAAGAAATCCGTCGAAGGTGATTCTTAGGACCAAAGCCAAGGGCTTTAAGACGATTACCACAAAACTGGAAACGAAGTAAGTTTTCCTGAATATCACACAAAAAATCTGCACCCTAAAAGCTTGACGAACAACGCTTAGGGTGCAGGTTTTTTATGGGTATCACTCCAAAGAGAACGAGGGAGTTTAATTCTCCTTTCGTATGATATATTACTCTTAGGAGAAGATTCTTTATTTAAATCCGAATAGAGCGAGGGAGTTTATTTCCCCTTCAGGTATCCAGCCAGTTTGCTATTGATATCGCGCAAGCCTTTCGCCACACTCTTCGCATTGGTCTTGGCACCTAACAGCGAGGTGTGCGTGTGATCATGCTTGAAATACTTGGAAGCCTTTTCCTTGCTGCCACATTTCTTGTCCAGGAAGTCGGCGGTGATGTTGTGTAAGTCGACAAACTCAACGCCCGTCGCTTCCACCACCTCACGATACCATTTGCCGTAAGAGTCGTTGCGACGCTCAATCTTTCCACCAGGCCATTCGTTACGTGGCGTCAGGGAGACAAGAATCGGAGTTGCGCCTTTCTCGCGGACATCGTCGATGAATTTCTTCAGATACCAACCGAAAGAATAGACCACAACATAGTCTCCCGGACGAATGCCGGCTGTCACGGGCAGCGTCTTGTCGACCACATTGCCGTTGTTCTTCACGGACTTGTCAGTCATCTTGTAAACGTGGCAGGTGTCCTTGGCGCTGGCGATGGAGCCACGGAACTTCGGTTTGTCAATCTCGCCAATATCGTTGTGTCCAAACTCTATCAGCACGAAGTCACCCGGCTGCAGGCTGTTATAGACACGGTCCCAACGGCCTTCCGCCAAATAAGAACGGCAGCTGCGACCAGCCTGCGCCACATTCATAACGGTTATTTTATTTGAGTCGAACACGTCGTAGGCTACTGCACCCCAGCCCCACATATCATCTTTGTCCTTATCCTTATTCTTTACTGTGCTGTCGCCCGTTATCCAAACCACAGGCTTACCCTCAGCACGGTTCACATCATGACGTGGCAGGTCCACATTCTTCATCATCGCCTGCAACGGTCTGAGCATGGGGTTGCGACTGTTCCAGATTCCCTCTGCAGCAGATCTGGCATTCATCTCAGCACCAAACTTACTCGTATGAATATGATCGCCAAAGAAATGATACTTCTCCTTCCACTGACTAAATCCATCGAGCTTCTGTCCGGAAATCTCGTTTAAGTCCACGAAGGGAACACCTTCCTCGGCTGCCACCTGCATGAGCCATTGGGAATGAGGCTTACGCACAATCTTCCCATTCTCATCGTAAGCATCGCGGGGAGTGAGCGACATCAGAATCGGGTGAGCTCCGGCTGCACGGATGTCATCAATATACTTTCGCATATAACCACCGAAAGTATATACGGTCTCCTTCTTTCCTGTTTCCTTGATGGTCACATTCAACGTATCGTTTCCGACACCGGGAATGCTGGCACGGGCACGGCCATTATCGTACGGGCCATTATCATTATGTCCGATGGATACAATAACCCAGTCGCCAGGTTTCAATGCCTGACAGATAGGCTCCCACAGGTTGTTGTAGAACGTGCGGCTGCTCATGCCTCCCAGAGCCTGATTCTCGACCGTAATTCTATTCTCATCGAAGAACTCATGCTCAAAATAGCCCCAGCCCCACTGGCCGTTGTTGCCGTTGCCAAGGGTGCCGTTTCGCATCGTGGAGTTACCCACCAGGAACAAAACAGGATTGTTGCCGCGTCGCGTGCTTCCCGGCACAGGCCTGGCGGTCTGCGCAATCTTCAGGCTGTCGAAAGTGTTGTCAACCACTTTGTTAACATCCTCCACACCCTTTCGGTCGGTCACCTGGGCGGTTGCACCCAAAGTCAGGAACAAGCATCCCGCTATCACAAGATTTCTCTTCATCATATCTGTAAAAAACAATGTACTATGAATGATAAACCATGAACTATTCTACCACGACTTTCCGTCCCTTGTGGATATAAATGCCCTTCACCGAGGGCTTGTCGACGCGCACGCCCTGCAAGGTGTACCATGCACCGTCGTTTACCTTATCAGCCTCCACAGACTGAATGGCAGTAGCAACACCCTGGAACGAATCAATATAATCGGGCAGATAATATCCCAGATGAGGCGGTTGGTTATAAGCCACATTCTGCCATGCCACACCCATGCGGTATACATGGTCGTGCATCAAGGTGGGCACACGGTAATCGGTGGCGGTAATAGTGGTATAGATATTCAGTCCGTCGTCTGTATTATTTCTGACTATCAGCTCCTCTCGCCAGTCGCCAAAGATATCAGCAGAAAGACACGGCGTTGCCTTCGTACTGTTGTTTGACTGACCGGAAATAGTCGTGCGACCAACTCCTAATGCAGTAGAGTTGGGGTACTTTGTGATCGTGATACCATCCAGCAGCTCATCATACTGGTCACCATCCCAATAGATACGGAAATTCATTGAGGGCTTGGAAGAGCCTGCTTGCTGGCCACTTATAGCATTATACGGATTCTGGTTTCTGCTGCCACTGTCGAATCCTCCATAAGCCGACCAAAACTCATAGCCTCGGTTGTCGCCAACAATGTCGGCAGCAAGTCCACGACCATTGTCCTGTCCGCTTTGTCCGCCTTTGTATATGATCTCGCCTGTTGCTGCATCATGCATATCCCACGCATATGTACCCTTTTCCTCATGGACTTCAAAAAGCTCCAATCCTGGACGGTCGGGATTCAAATCAGCCAAATGAATGGCGTCACCATGACCAAAGCCAGTGGCATAAAGCAAAGAGCCATCATCATCAACAGCAGCAGAACCCCAGATAATCTCATCTTTTCCGTCGCCGTCAACATCGGCTACCGAAAGATTGTGATTTCCGTTACCGTACATAGTATTACTCCCACTGCCACTGGTGGCCTTTGGGGCTGTCACTTTTGCAGACTCACTCATATTAGCATCTACAACACTGTATTGTGTCTTCGAGTCTGAGCGATGCAACCAACGGTGTTTGAGTTGCTGTCCGTCGAAATCCACTGCCCACACATAAGCATAGGTATAATAACCACGGGTAAAAACACCACTAGGATTCTCATTCTGTCCACCAAGATAAGCAACAGCAGCCAAATAGCGCTCACCACGATTACCGTAGTTACCTTTGTCACTCTTCCCACTACGGTCATCCCAGTTGAAAGTGCCTGTTGCCTCACTCAGTTCGGCTTTTGCATTACGGTTGGGATAATAGGCAATGGTATGCACGGCTTCGCCTGTCAGCCCATTGAACACCGTCAGGTATTCCTGTCCACCATCGATACGGCCACCGCTCACCCGCCAGTCTTTCGTATTACTGGCAGCCTTGATTCTATCATCTGTAGCAGCCTGGTTCACATAATTGCCGGCTCCGTCCTTACTACCGGGAGCTGTTTTGCAAATCATTTCAGCCTTACCATCCTTATCGAAGTCGTAAACCAAGAACTGTGTGTAATGAGCACCTGCACGAATATTGTCGCCCAAATCAATGCGCCAAAGCTTTGTGCCATCCAATTTGTAGCAATCAATATATACACTTCCAGAGTTTCCGCTACCGATAGAGTTGTCCTGCGACGTGGAAGGGTCCCACTTCACGAAAATCTCATATTGGCCGTCACCGTCAACATCACCTACACTACAGTCATTGGGCGAATAGGTGTAGGGCATGTCTACAGCAGAACCGTATGTTTTTGAACTTGAATCGTAAGGTTTCCAACCAGAAATGGTTCCGCCCGCAGGCCGGTCGAGCTGAAGAGTCATATACATTTTATTCCAAGGCGTAACAGCTTCTGTCGTATCTACAGCAACACCATCCTGCCAAGTCACAACCTGGAACTTTGTACTTGCACTGCCCGTAAGAGTCAAATTTGTACGATCAGCGTATTTTCGGCCATCAGCATAAGGTGCTCCATCTCGAAGAATAGAAAACACTGTATTATTGTTATCCGTCCCCAGCAATCGCCAACTGAGAAAATAGCTGCCTGTCGTAGCCGTTTTAAGGGCGACTAACCCACGGTCCAACTTCTCCATCTGACTCGTTGACGTGTCGGATGGCTTCTGTGCAAAGCCACCCAAGACACATGCCAAGCATACTAATACCAATAACTGTCTCTTTATCATTTTCATATACTATTTTACATGGAATTTCTTGCCGTTCATAATGTAAACGCCTTTCTTCAGGGGCATTTCCACACGCTTACCATCAAGAGTATAAATCTTGCCGTCGTTCATACCGTTCGCACGGATGGTCTGTATGCCAGTCGGCTGATCGGTTACACGCAGTTTACCTTCTGGTTTCAACAAATCTGTTGTATCCCAATAGAGTCCTTCAGGAAGCTCGGGCAGATGAATGGCTGTAGGTGTACCGCTAAAAGAACCAGCTGTCCACATCACGAACTCATCCCCCTTTTGGGGCACGAACCCTTCTCCTAATTCAATATTCAACTCTCCATTAAAGTCGAAATTACCACCTACAACTACCCATGAGCGGGAATACTGGTTACCGGTATTGCTATAAATAGCCAAAATCAATTTCGAGCCTTCAGCCATGTTGAGGTTGCCTGTGGATTTGATTGAACCAAACCGGCGTGTTGATGTAAAATCACCTGGGTGCAATACGGCACCACTATTAAAACTGATATTACCTACCGTTCCCTGGCCTACCATAGTTGCTTGGTCTTGAACGGTAGCTGTAGCTGAACCGAAAAGTGAACTAGTGGTTTTCGTATTGTTCAGTCTGATTTCTCCTCCACGGAAAGTGTATTCATTGGCTGCCAAGGCTTTAGAGAAGGTCCAAGCGCCATCGCCATCTTTAATGACATTCACCCTTCCATCAAACGTTCCATTAAACTTTATGTCCTCATTAATTCCACCTACCGTAAGAACTCCCGTAAGACTCAACACACCAGAACCCACGAGATTACCTAGCGTAAGATTGCGGGAGCCGCCCGTAAATGTAGTACCACTTGAGATGTTCAGCGTAGCCTTTGGTAAACCGTAATTATTCTCCCAACTGAACACGGGGTCATAACTCTTATCCCACTTCACTGTATGAGAAACTAACGTCCCTTCAAACTTGCTCCAATCGCCCTGCAGGAAGTTCCTTACCCAAGGCGCATAGACATGAAGCGTTCCCTTACCAGTAAGACGGCCTTTATAGTTACAACGACCGTCAAGATAGACAGTACCCGTACAACCTTCTGGAACCTCCCAGTTTGCACTGCTATTCGAATAGGAATAAGTGTCATAAATATCATTGACCGTCACATTGGAGCCGTTAAAGATGATCAGGTTAGGTACTGAATGGTTAGCACCCGATTCGTTGATGTTCACCGTACCGGCATCGATATAGAGTTTATCGAAGGCGTTACCTGTGCCAAGAGACAATGTACCGTCACCCGTCTTGTGCAACTCTGAAGGAACCGACGTACTCTGACGCTTCACTGCTCCAGTCTGATAGAAGGTCACTCCTCCAGGAGTCTCTATGGTTCCGCCATTTTTCTGCAACGTCACGAGATGAGTGGACTGTAGTGTCTCACTGCCAGCGAGCGTACCTCCATTCATATATATCTTGTTTTCAACGCCACCAAAGGCACCATAATCCACACCATCGTTATTTGCCAGTTTGGCTACAGTCACTTTTCCATCATTCAGATAAGTAAAACCAGTATACTTGTTCACATTGTTGATAACCACACCGCCAGAGCCATTCTTCGTCATCGAGGCATCACCAGAAATAGACTTTCCACTAAAGGTGAAGTCCTTTGAATTGTTGTTGAATGTCACACTGGCAGGATAGACATCACGCACGATATTGACAGTTGTTTGAGTGGCATCGTCGTTGAACTCAACGGCATCACCCGAAACGAAAGCGCTGATATTGTTTCCACTCTTGAAGTTTTCCGTCTCATTAAGGTTCCAATCGGAATTCACACTGCCATTCCACGTCAGCGAAGTGGCATCGCGCAAGGCTTTCACCACGAGTTTCAGTTTTCCACCTTCAATGGTGACACTGGCATCCTGACCTTCCAAGCCCGCAACCTCAATATCGCTGATATTGCCGTTTACAGTTCCGACCTCACCGAGTTCGTATGTACCTACTTCGAGAACGGAGCCTGACAGCGGAACTATCTCAATCACTGGGGTGTTGTATTCTGGACCGTACTTCCAATCTTTCGCTTCGATGGTCAGCGCGTTAGCTTTCAGTTTATCTGTAGTTCCATTGCTATTCACATCCATCACAATACGGGCACCAAAGTTCAGTTTCAGATCACTGACCTCCACCGTACCAACCTGATTAGCACCGCCAGGACGAAGCACAGAGGCATAGTCCATCTCAATACCTTTCTGGAACTTACCGCCATTGGAGTTCAACTCGGCAAAACGGTTCAGCCACACACGACTGTTCTGCATAGTGCCATCGAAATTCAGCACGCCAGCCCAAATATCAGTAGGTCCGCTGTAGGTCTGAGTGACGTTTGGCAACGTCAGAGCACCGTCTCCCTGCTTCACCAGACGCATAGTACCGGAGAATGCACCGCCGGTAAGTGTATGCGTATAGGTTTCAGTCGTAATATTGTTATTGTCATCATGTCCCTGTACCCATGTCGGCGCATTGTCGAAGAAGATATAGGGAGCAGCACCATTAGCCACACTGACCGACATATTGTTGGTTTCAGCCATGAGGACCTGCTTGTCGTTGTAAGATGCATCTATGCTACCTCCGTTTTTCACCTCCGTGCGGTCTGTCATCGTCAGAGCAGGAGGAGCCATGGTAATACCTTCCAGTTCACCCAGGAAATAACTGGTATGAGGGGGCTGATTGTAGCCGCACATTTGCCATACCATGGCCTGGCGATATTGCATATCGTGCCAAAGTGTGTAGTTGCGCCATTCTGTAGGAATGGTGGTGGTATAGATGCGGATTGTATTGTCCTTAGTACGGGCAATGACCTCCTCACGCCAATCACCCAAGACGTCACCTTGGTAACAAGGTGTAGCCTTGGTGTCGTTGTTGCAAAGACTTCCGGTCAGGGTCTCAATGTTACCATTCCCCATCTTATGTATGCGCATCGTTGTGTTTGCACCACTACCATTCAACGTCTCCTCCAGTAGGTCACCATCCCAATAGATACGGAAGTTCAGATCAAAATCTGTCGAGCCAATTTCCGGGATGTGGTCATTATAGACTGTACTGATTGGCCTGTCATGGCCAGATGCACCGAGGGCACCAGGAAATTGATTGGAGAAATTACCGCACATGGAACGTCCGTCATCACTACCAGGAGAACTGCGGTAGTAAATCTTACTCGTGGTAGCATCACGATAGTTATTGTTTGGGCGGTCCTCATTACAGGTAAAGATTTCCTGACCGTGCATATAGGGATTGAAATCACTGCAATGCTGTGCATCACCATGACCAAGTCCAGTAGTGGAAAGACCACTTCCATTATCATCGATCACCATTGAACCGAACACGATCTCATCGCGACCATCCCAATCAACATCGGCCACTCCATAGTTATGATAGCCTTGTCCGTACCAAGGGCTGCCAGAATTCTTACAATTCCAACGCCATCGCTCGCTCAACTTATGAGTACTTGGATCTACGTCGAGCGCAATCATCTTATGCTGTGTATAGATACCACGGGCGAGGAAAATGCTAGGTTTGCGGCCATCAAGATATGGAGCCCCAAAGAAATGCTTCGTAGAGCGATGGCCATAACCGTCACCCCAAGCAGCCTCAAGGCTTGTCTCACCGTTTTCCAACCGCTTCAGCGGATATTCCATCTGATCATACACCTCACCTGTCTCACCGTTCAGATAAAGCAGATATTCCGCGCCCTGATAAACAAACCACTGGCCACTGCTAGTAGATGCCAGATAGTTCTTAGAAGCATCACCGATGGTGATAACCTGCCCGTTTGCAGTATGAATCTTTGTTCCGTCAGAAGCACGCAACACAGCCTCAGCCTTACCGTCCTGATCCCAGTCGTAGGCCACAATGTTCTGCTCGTTGTTCTGGAAGTCGGCCATGTTGGGCCCCCAGTCAATCCACCAGAGTTTCTTGCCGTTGAGCTTATAGACTTCCATAATGAAGTACTCGCCGTTATAGCCAGTTTTCTGATATTTTGCTCCTGCCCAGCTGGCATTGTCGAACTTCAGCAGGATTTCCATTTCTCCGTCACCGTCGACATCGGCACAGCAGGCATCATTGGGCACGTATGTGGACGTCAATGACCCGTGATCTGGGGTAATCTCCAAATAGCTTTGTGACCAGGGCTTCACGCCCGTGCACTTTGCCTGTGCCACTCCACGAACGATAGCCTCCACCTGATAGGTGTTTGAAGCACTACCACTGCCATCAGTATAGTTAGACACGGTGAGTGGCTCTGTGTTCAGTTTTGTGCCGTCGCGGTAGATGTTGTACGTAACGTCATAATACTCCTCACCGAAGATGCGCCACGTGCAAAATACGCCGCTGTTGGTCTTTACGGCCACCAGTCCACGGTCGAGTTTGTCCATTGTACGCTGGGCAAAACCACTCATTGCTGTCAAGACGAGCATGAGAAATATCAAGTAGAATTTTTTCATCTTTTATTTAGAGTTTTAGTTATTAGTTTGACATCAAAAATGTAGACACACTGTTCTGCTTGCAAAATTACTATAAATTCATGATAATCAGAAAGGAAAAATGCGATTTAACCTATGTTTTTTGAGAGACCACAAAAGATAGCTATTTCGTCATAATATTATTGGCTCCATTACATGCTTTCAATCTGTAAGCAAGCTCTCTAAAATTGATGGCAAAATACGACGATCAGGCATTAAATATTCAACCAAAAAAAGAGAGTTTGTGATGTCAAACTATCAATCAGTAAGCATATAATAAGTTCCATTTATTTTTGTTTCTCATGCATCCAAACGCTCGTGTTGGACTCAAACAAATGCAATCAGGCATCAATTTGCATATAACTAGTCTATCAATTACAGTCTAATCAGGCATTTGTTACAACTCAACTAGGCATTAATTGAAGCCTAATCGGTCATCAATTAAAGTGTATTTGATGACCAAATATAAAGCCCATCCGCATTATTTTAAAAAACAGTATCAAATATCATGAGATGGAATGAGTTACAATTTGAAGGCACTCCTCTATGAGATTTGTAGAAAATAAAAAAATCTCCTGCCCGCACATAGCAGACAGGAGATTTATCAATTATATGTATTCCTATTGAAGATTCGATAGTTACTTCACAACGAACTTCTTACCCTGCTTGATGTAGATACCCTTCTGCAGAGACTTCACCTGAACACCATTCAGGTTGTAGATAGGAGCATTGTGGTCAGAGATAACCTTCTGATCGTTGTTGAAGATCTCGTTAATGCCGGTAGAGTTCTTTGCGCGAAGCACGTAGATGCGGGCTACAGAGGTGTCTACGCGATAAACCGTGAATGGGGTCGTACCAGTGTAAACCGCGGTAGTCAAATATTTGTGCAACTTTGCATAATCAGCGGCAGCGTCATCCTCTGTCATATTCTCCTTATATACGGCAGGCAGTTTGCCCTCACCATCGGCAATAGCAGCACCCTGATAGTAAGTCGGGTTGACACTCGTTCCATAGCTGGTTATCTTACCTACTACGATAAAGTCATTATCGGTCAGGCCATCAACTCCCATAGGAGCATCCTGAACCCATGCGCCACTATTGTCATCGCCCTTACGTCCCGGAGAAATGATACCTACGCCTGTCTTGAAGTGCAGGTTCACTGTGTCAAACCATACGTATACAGGAGCGAAAATCTGGTGAGCCTTCTCCTCGTCGATAGTAGAACCAAGTATTTCATACTCCTCGAACTTGTTGTCCTCAAGAGTAGCGCCCCAAGGATAAACCTTAATCGTGTCACCAACTGCGGTACCCTTTACATAAGAGTACATCAGGCGGCCACGGGTATTCCACTGATCATTCACATTAGAGGAAGAAGCTACAAAACCCTTCTCCAGAACCTCGGCACCAGTCATATGCTCGTAATCAAAGTCGTAGAGAATTTCAAACTCGCTGTCATTGGTAATCGTGGTAGAGTTGCTTACATAGCCCATAGCCTTGGTAGTAACAGTGAGCACACCCTTGTCCTCAACCTTTACATTAACGCCCGAGTTCTGATTCTCGAGAACAAAGTCATTCTTACCTGATTCTGACTTGAATGAGAAATCCATGAAAATCTCTGGCCGCATGTCCACTGTGGAGTTGTCTACCTTGAACTGCCATGTTTTAGTAACGCCTTCCTCTGCGTTTACAATCTGATAGGTGGGAAGAGGCAACTGGATTGGCGTGCAATCAACCACCTGCTCTATTGTGGCAGAAGTCATAGAACCCATAGTAGTGTAAGCTTTCAGAGTACCAGAAGTAGTAGTTTTGTACACATAAGCACCTGCTACTTCGCCAGCGTCAAAATAACTGACTGTGGTCTCGTTGCCATCAGTTCCGATAACGTGAAGTGTCTCGCCTTGCTGGAATGAAATGGTATAAGTACGCTCATTGTCTTGTACACCAGTGAGTGCAATAACAGGATCATTGGCATAGTCACCAGGCACACTAACAATAATATTGTCGACATTTGTTCTTGACTGATAGCGAGCATTCATAATATAGAAACCGCTGGCATACATATCAGCGTCCTCTGCCATAATCTTAGAGCCCTTCTTCGAGAAGCTATCGTTGCTGATACCAGTTAACTCGAAAGACACCTCGCGAGTAGACATGTTGACTGTAAGAAGAAGGTTGTACCAGTCACCTTTAACAGGAGAAATCGTATTCTCTTTATCGCCATTAATGTACCAGAGAGTATGGTCAGTGGAACCTTGAGCCTCATCTGTATTACTGTTCTGAGACAGGCTGAAGAAACAGTTAGGAGTAACGGTATTGAAGTCACTCCAGTCGCTACCTGCTGCTCCGTTGGTCTTGGGGCACTTCTCACCAGAGAATACAGCAATCTCACCATTGAACTGGTTGTTACCGAAAGCCTCGAACTGGAAATCAATGCTTACACTATATTCAGTCAGTCCCTCTTTTACAGGGTCATAAATGGCAGCACCCCAAAGGTTGTGAGCCGAACGGCCATTCTCCTGAGGGAGAAGGAAAGAGATGTATTTTCCCTCATCATCACCTAAAATAGAGAGCACAGTATTGTTGCCGTTACGAGTCCAAGTCGATGGCACGCCACCTGCCTCGTAGTTCTCTGTGTAGAGGAAACGGTCGGCATATACATTGACAGCAAACAAAGCCATCAAAACCGTTGTCAATAAGTAAAATTTTTTCATAATTTAAACGTTTAAAATTAGTACTATTGGTTATTTTGTATGTTATTAGCGTTTGATTTCGATGGTAAAATTACACATAATTTATGAATGCACATTGGCTTTTATCAAAAATTTATGTGTTTTTATCAAATAAGAGGGCAAGGAGTCTTTACTCCTTACTCTCTTATTATTATATCATTACCAACCAGGATTCTGCGTCAAGTTTCCACCCGACTTCAAAATCTCACTCTGAGACAATGGGAACAGAAACATCTTGTCGTCCCAATAAGAGCGTGTCGAAGAGTCACTCTGTGGGGTATAGGTAAAGCTCTCGTCAGCATTCTTAGTGATGAGCATAGAACGAATGGTGCGATACTTCTGCTCTCCAGCCTTCTTCCAACGGCGCAGATCATAGAAACGATGTCCCTCAAAGGCCAACTCTACAAATCGCTCGTTCTCCAGGCGTTCAGCAAATTGTGCAGCATTCAAATCGCTGGCGATATTGGGCTGCTTGGCACGGGTGCGCACGGTGTTGACAGCCTGTGCGGCAGTCATATTAAGTCCGCTGGCAGTCTCATATCCACTGCCCGTGTAGTTGAGCATTGCCTCTGCATAGTTCAGATAGAACTCAGCCAAACGGAAAATTACCCAGTGGTGACGTTCTGTCGTAGCATTAGAGGCTCCAATAGTGAGGCTCTTATTGACATACTTCTTCAGATAGTAACCTGTTGGTGTAGCATAAGCAATGGGCTGACCATTGGCTCCACCCTGATAAGTCTCAAGAATAGCGTTAGGCCACTGCTCACCATTCACTGCCACTGTCATAGCCAGACGGGCATCACGATTTGCATAGGGATTCTGTGGATCATAACCACTTTCGGCATCAGTGATGGCCTTACCATTAGTCATCTCATAAGCATCAACCAAATTCTGTGTTGGGCAATTTCCGCCTCCAGCATTCTCCAATCCTATAGGGAAGTTATACTTCTCAAAATTGTTGTTGCTAGACGATATGCGGCGCACCAAGATGCACTCCTCGGTGTTCTGCCAATTATCCTTCTGGAACAAGCTACTGTAGTCTGTCGTCAGTTTCATTCCACGATTCTTGCAGGCATCAATCAGTTCCTTGTTGGCAACAGCTGCCTGATGCCAACGCTCACGATCGTTGCTGGGATTGAAGAGGGGGCTGGCATAGTAAAGAGCTGCACGAGCCTTCAGGGCTAATACGCAGAGATTATTTACACGGCCTGTCTCATTCTTGCTCTTCAGCTGAAGGTTACCTAGGTCACTATAATCCTTCACAATAGTATCCTTAATGGCATCGCATTCAGAATTGATGAACTGGAACACTTCATCAGAAGTAGCACGCGGCTGGACATTAGCCTCATTGGCATCCATTGCGTTTACAATAAGGGGCACACCGCCAAAAGCACGCACCAGACGGAAATAGTAATAGGCACGCAGGAAACGGGCCTCGTACTGCAGGTTCTGATACTGATGGATTTCCTCACGGTAGTCCTTGTCCATCCTGTATTCATCAAACGTCTCATCCTTAAACTCATCGAGGAAGAGATTGGCATAACTGATGCCGCGATAGCACTTGGTCCACAACGAGGCGTCATTATTGTTTGTAGCACTCCAACCACCATCGTAGAATTTCTCAATGGCATTACCAGAATGGCTATATACCGACTCATCGGTAGCCGAAGCCAGAAGGGCTCCGCTAAAGTTACCGAAATCATAGTCCAGATCATTATAAATCGACGTCACGAGGCCAGCAGAACGAGAGAATGTAGTCTTTACGTAGTCCTCATCGTAGATGCTATACTCCTTGTAGTCCATTTTATCTCCACAGGATGCAAGCGCAAGCATAACAACAGCGAGGCTCACTATATTTTTGATTTTCATATCCTTCATTTTTTTGAGTTATATGTCAAATTACGCAACATGATTAAAGTGTCACTGAGAGACCGAAAGCAATGCTACGTGTCATTGGAGCTGCAACACCATAAGAAGCAGCATCTACTTCATCTAAGTGATCGAAAGTAAAGAGATCTACTCCACGCACATAAAGCTTTGCAGCATCAACAATCTTCAAAGGCTGAAGCACTGACTTTGGCAGGTGATAATAAACCTCAACATTGCGAAGCTTCAGATAAGAGCGGTCACGCAGCCAGAAAGTACTGGTCTGGTAGTTGTTTGCATTGCTGCTCGATGAGAGACGGGGATACTCTGCATTGGCATTGTTGTTCTGCAGACTCCAACGTCCATCATAAACCTGCTGGGCCAGAGAACTGTTGTTGATGAGTCCCCAGTAGTAGCCCTGAGAGTTAAGCACAGCACTATAGTGGCCCACGCCCTGGAACATAGCATCTACACCAAATCCTTTCCAATCCAATCCAAGATGGAATGAATAATAGAGTTCAGGAGCAGTAACGCTGTAACCTATCTTTACCTTATCGTTGGCATCAACCACGCCATCGTTATTGACATCTTTGTAGCGGATATCACCAGGACGAACAGTTGTGAAAGTCTGTCGGGGTGCAGCATCAATCTCTGCCTGTGAGGTGAAGAGTCCCTCGGCCTGCAGGCCATAGATAGACTTCAGAGGGTTGCCTGTCTGCACTAGATTCTCGTATGCACGGGGCTCCTCAGCCATGTCCTTAATCTCGTTCTTCGAGAGTGTGAGGTTTCCACCCAGATTCAGAGTAAAGTCGCCGAACGACTTGGTGTAATCGAGGGCAACATCGAATCCATGCTGGTCTACCTTGCCTTGATTCACATATGGAGCACCAAAACCGATCAAAGAAGTATACATACCGGCACCCGAGCACCAAATGTCATAACGATGGTTCATGAAGTAATCGAACTCTAAGCTCAGACCGCCAAACAGGGTGGCATCGAAGCCTATATTCATTTTGCGAGCTTTCTCGTGAGTAGGAGCCAACGTAGCCATTGTGCCGAGGGTAGTGGTACCATAGATGTCCTGAGCAGCAGTAGCATCAACGAAATAGTAAGCAGAAGCGCCACTTGTTGAATAACTCTGTGAATAATATGTCCACACGTCCATATCATCACCAGGCAGATAGTCGGCATTCAAAATACCGAACGAAGCACGCAGTTTCAGGAAGTCAAGCCAACTGACATCCTTGAGAAAGTTCTCCTTAGAGAGAACCCAAGCAGCAGATACTGTGGGCGAGAACGACCACTTTGTATCAGGAGCCAGACGACTGGAACCACTATACACAAGAGCCAAGTCGGCAAGATACTTTCCCTGATAGCCATAATGAGACCACCATGAGTAGTTCTGACGATAAACTGTGCCATTTCCGCCGTTCACATGCTCGTAGTCATAGTCCCACTTCAACTGGCTATAAAGATAATGGTCGCCAAAAGAACGGTCCAAAGTGAGACCTCCCGCTGCAACTAAACGACGTGCAAAAGCCTTCGTTGCAGCTGACTTGCCCATCTCGGTACGCTCACCACCAGAGAAATATGTTCCCTTTGAAAACACACCATCAGTCCATACAGCAGGATAGCTGCCATAGGCAAATGTCTTGCTATGATCCTCGTAGAGAGTACTATAGGTATCGTAGCCTGCCTTCAGGAAGAAACCGAGGCCCTTAATCCAAGACGAAAGATCCTGAGTAAGAGTCACGTCAGAAAAGAGACCACGCTCATGAGTCTTGTAATAAGCTGCATCAGTAGACAGACCTACTGGATTCACCGTGCCAGCCCATGTGGAGTTTCCTCCCCAGTCACCATCTTCGCTCTTGATGGGGAATGCAGCAGAAGGCAGGTTGTAGATATTAGTCCAAAGGTCGGCCTGACTTCCGGGCTGCGATACCTCGCTGAGCAATCCGCTGATGTTTACCTTCAGCATTGTGGTTGGAGTGAGGTCGATGTCGAGGTTCATACGTAAGTTGCCACGCACATACTTATCCTGTGTGCTATAGCCATCTGTCTCGTTGGGGCTTTTGATGAATCCCTTGTCAGAAAGCAGGTTCAAGGCAGTGTAATAGCGGAAACGCTCACCACCACCTGTGAAATCTACTCCTACCTTATTGGTCACACCATGATGACGGAATGTCTCATCTACCCAGTTTACGCTGGGATACTGATAAGGATACTGTCCGCTCTGGAATGCACCCACGGCATTCGCATCATAACGCGCACCTGCTCCCTCATTGGCCAAGGCCTCGTTCATGGCAGATGCATAAGTAGCACCATTCACGAACTTAGGACGATTTACCTGATAATTAATAAGGTGATCATAGTGAACCGACATCTCGCCGGAATTGTACTTTCCTCGCTTGGTTGTCACCAGTATGGCACCATTGGCACCCTTGTATCCATAAAGTGCAGTGGCAGCGGCATCCTTCAGTATAGTAACACTCTCTACATCCTCAGGGGCAACCACAGTGATGTTACGCTCCACTCCATCTACAAGTATGAGTGGAGTGCTGGTACTCAGGCTCTGCAGACCACGGATGTAGAACGTGGGATTCTGAACAAAATATGTGCCACCACCATCGAGGGTCATCAAACCATTACCCTGACCGATGATAGAGTTGCCGATGTTCTTGGCAGAACGCTTGTCGACATTATCACGTGTGATGACAGACACCGAGGCAGTCGACTGTCCACGAGTGAACGCCTTCTGTGCACCTACGTCAATGGTCTGATCGACAAAAGCAATGCCAGTGCTGTCCTGCTGTGCTGCTGCCGGTAGGCAGATGCCTGCAAGCAGCGTCAGCGCGAATATATTTATCTTTTTCATATAACTGTCAATCATTAAATTTTTCAACATCAGTTCAGAGCTTACTCCCAGCCAGGATTCTGTACGAGGCCATAGCCCTTATTGATCTCAGTGATAGGCAGCGGGAAGAGAAGCCACTTCTTAACTTCATTAGAGTTTGGATCGAGATCCCACATCACGCGACGACGGTTCTGAAGAGTGAACTTCTCATACTTGAAGTAGTAGGGTTCCTCAACACCATTGTCTTTATCATTTCCAAGATAGGGGTTGTAATTCTCAATCCAGTTGCCCATCACATTCTGCAGACGAGTAATTTTCAGTCCGTGCAGTTCACGGGTCATCCAGTCTGTTCGCTTATAACGAATCATGTCATAGTAGCGGTTGTTGCTCATACCCAGCTCACAAGCACGCTCACGCAGAATCTCTTCAATAAGCAGGTTCTTGTCAGTCTTCACTGCAGGAGTATACTGTTCAAGATTACCCAGACCAACACGAGCACGCACACGGTTCACGCAGTTCAGGGCGCCATTTACGTTGCCTGTCTGAGCCAAAGTCTCAGCCCACATCAACAGCATTTCATCATAGCTGAGATATACCCAGTGGATAAACTTACGGTGATACTCCTCACCCAGAACGTACTTCATCGTACCAAAACCAGTGGCGAATGCAGTAGCCAACTGCTCAACGATTTCTCCATTCTTGTTAGCAACAGTAAACTTAGCGTGCTCACCACCAACCCAGAGCTCATAGATGTCACCAGAAGACTTACCTGTAGTCCAGTCAAGGGTTAACTGCTGGCCATTAACTATAGCATTCTCGTAGAGACGCGGATCGCGGATAGGATACTTCTGCAATGTAACACGACCAGACTTGATTTTAGGACTGAAGAAAATCTGTCCTTCGGGAGAAAGCCTTTTTGCACTGTTATTTACGATAGCATATTTAGGTGCTTCTCCAAATACAAATGGCTCACCACTTGCCCATGGGAACATCTCTATATACTCCGCAGTAGGATTATAACAGTTTCGATTGATGCCACTGCTCGGAATTGCCCAGTTCCACCAAGAATAAGTACCCTGAGATCCATAGACAGTGTTCACACGAGTAGAATGGATAACTTCCTTGGAACCCTGATAAATATAACCCATACGATAAGCCTGACGATAGGCATCGGCACTGTTCTCTGTGGCCTGATTGAGTTGATAGAAAGTTCCACCAGTGCCCAAAGAGAGACTAGTTGGATCGTTCTCGCCATTAGCTGCAAAGAACTCACGGCATGCCTGTTCGGCTTTTGCCCAACGCTGCTGGTCATAATTTCCATACCATACAAGACTGTCCTGTTCGGCCTGTGTAGTACCGCCATAATAAGGCTGGTCAGCATTGTAGAGTGGCGAAGCAGCAAACAGCAAAATCTTTGCCTTCAATGCACGGGCTCCGGCAGCAGTCCAACGACCAGTATTATTATAAGCATCAGTATCGGTAGTGTTGCCGTCCCATGCCCAGCGCAGATGAGGAATGGCCTCATCGAGCAGTCCAACCATGAAATCCACAGTCTTCTCTATACTAGAACGCTTCAGGAAAGAATAATCACCCTCTAGACCTGTATATGCCTGAGTGGCGATTGGCAGTCCACCGTAAACAGAGAATAGGTCGAAGTAACGAGCAGCAATCAGACACTTGGCTTGAGCCACCATGTTCTGTTTCTCTGTCTCGCTCAAATCGGGCACACGATCAATATTCTCTATCAGAAGATATGCCTGACGCACCGCAGCCCAGACCTTATCGTGGATAAATGCTATCAGTGCATCCTGATTGGCTGAAAGCGTATTTGTGTAATAGTTGTTGTAGATAGCAAAGCCAGACCAGTGAACCTGGTAGCAGTCAGTAAGTGCATCAAGTTTTCCTTGGTAGGCGTTCACACTTGTTGGAGCAGCACTCTGAGCCGTAAAGGGCAGGCCGTAGTACTGCATACCATAGATACCGGTGAGGAACTGGCGTGTGTATTCGGCACTATTAAAAACCGTGTCGATGGTAACCGTTCCACCTGGTGCCTTCTCCACAAAGCTGTCACCCACCTTTACGTCGTCAGTGCAGGCAGAGAATACTCCTGCTGCGACCAGCGACAGTGCGCAAACGTTAAATATATGTTGAAGTTTCATAATTGCTTTGTCTTTATACCTTATTTATATTATAATTAGAAACCTACCTTCAAGCTAGCCGTATAGGTTCGCTGCAGCGGATAGGAAGGAGCGTTACTGGCACGGGTCTCAGGATCACCCCAGATATAGGGAGAGAAGGTGAGCAGGTTATAGGCACTGATTGCCAGTTGCAACCGATTCAGACCAATTTTCTTCATGAAAGGAAGATTGAAGTCGTAGGCTAACTGTATTGTCTTTATACGGAAATACTTGGAATCTTTCTCATAAAGAGTTGAATTGGAATAGTTCTGGCCCGCATTCAATATGGTGGCACGTGGATACTCAGCTCCCTGCGAGGGATTCTCCGTGGTCCAAGTATTTGTGAGGTGATATTTTAGCAGTCCACCGTGGTTATCGGCCTTGGCAGAATCAAACGGACGGCGGAACACGTCACTAATCAGACGGGAAACGTTCCATGCACCTGTCATCTGGGTGTTGAAAGAGAGAGCCTTATACTGGAATCCGATGGTCAATCCGGCGATGTACTCTGGATCGTCTGTAAATGCATTGCCACGGAAAGTATCATTACCATCAATCTTACCATTCTTGTCAAGGTCTACGAGAACTGCGTCTCCATACTCCAGTTTACCCACCAACTGATCGGGGAATGGTGAACCGAACTCTTTCTCATAGTCTGCCTCTGCGCCTTGATAGTAGTACTTCCAGAACTTGTAAAGCGAACGAGATCCGATACGGTTTCCACGCTCATACATATATTCGTTGGCCTGAGGAGCCTCGTACTTCTCCTTAATCTCATTCTGGTTATATGACACATTCAGCTTAGCCCAATAACGGAAGTTTTCACCAATCTTGTCCTGCCAGTTAAGAGAGGCTTCCCAACCCCAACTGTCAACCTCACCAAGGTTGCTCCAAGGAACTGTGAAACCAAGCACCGAGGGAGCGGTCAGGTCTTGCAGCAGAATGTTTGTACGATGCTCACGGAAGTAGTCGAACACACCACGCAGGCGATCGTTGAAGAAGTTTACATCGATACCATAGTCCTGCTTGAAGGCCTTCTCCCACGATACATCAGGATTGTTCTTCGCTGCTTCCACAGCACCTTTAGCCACTGTAGAGTTCTCTACACCGAAGTTATATGCGTATGGATTCTTATCCTGATCACGAGGTCCACCAATACGTTCGGTTAGCTCTGTGGTGTTCACAAAGTATGGGTCGGGAACATACATGAATCGGGTGGTACTGATCTTGTCATTACCGACAAGTCCCCATGAAGCACGCAACTTAACAAAGCTGAACACTTTCTTCAGCGGTTTGAAGAACGGTTCATCACTGACTACCCAGCCTATAGAACCTGCGGGGAAGAAACCGAAGCGCTTGCCAGGGGCAAAGTTCTCTGAACCATTGTAACCGACGTTGAACTCTGCAATATAGCGGTTGTTCCAGTCATAAGTTACACGCCCTACGAGTCCTACGTAAGTACGAGGGATATCCTCATATGCACCAGAAATATAATACTGTTTGCTTTGGTTGTAAAGAGCCAAGGCTGAAATAGTATGGTTTCCAAAAGCACGGTTATAGTTAGCCGATGCCTCAACATACCAGTCACGTCCTTTACCAGTGATTGAAGAAGAGTATGAGGGAGGTACAGTGTCACCGTTCTTTCGATAGAGGATGGTATTACCATCTTCCTGAACAATCGGGGTATAGTTAGCCACACCGGCATTCACCGTACGACGAGATGCAAACGAGCTATTATAAGATCCCTTCAACTTTGCTGAGAGGCCCTTGGTTAGGAAGTCGAGCTTCTGATCAAGAATAAGGTCGAAGCTCAGTTTATTAGCATTGTCCTGATAACCTCCAGGCTGATATGCATAGTATGTCATAGGCGACTCACCAACAAAGGGCAGAACAGTACTGGCATAAATATTGTCCGATGGATCGACTGAGTTTACAATATATTTTCCATCGATGATACCTGGGCTAACAAACGGGGTGGCCTGATAGATGGCCTTAATCATACCTGATGAGCCCTGACCTGTGATGGGTGACGACTTGTCGTCGACTTTACCAGCAACATTCAGGCTGAGCAAGGTGGTCTTGGTGACATTCAAGTCGATATTTGCACGATAGTTGAAACGCTGGTACTGATAACCAAAGTCGTAATCAGTGCCGAATTGCTCGAACAGGCCATCCTGAGTGAACATACCGGCAGAGATGAAGTACTTCACCTTCTTGTTACCACCAGAGATGTTGACGTTGTGTTGCTGCTGCAGAGTGACATCCTTCATGATATAATCAGCCCAGTCCATACTTGGCATACGGATGGGGTCTGTACCATTTTTAAAGGCATTGATAACATCCTCGCTGAAAAGCGGAGTCTGCCCGTCATTGCGCATCATCTGATTGTGGTACTGCGCATACTGATAAGAGTTTGCCAATTCGATCATTTTAGTCGGCATCATAGCTGAGAAGGACACGCTACCAGAGATGCGAGCCTTTCCCTCAGCACCACGCTTGGTGGTAATCAAGATAACACCGTTTGCACCACGCACACCAAACACGGCAGTAGCAGAAGCATCTTTAAGTACAGTAATACTTTCAATTTCATTCGGGTCGATGTCCCACATGTCACGCTCAACGCCGTCCACCTGAATCAGAGGATTTGCATCCACCCAAGTAGCTTTACCACGAACGAAAATACTTGCTGCATCGCTACCCGGCTCACCAGAATACTGCACGGTGGTCACACCTGAAAGCTGACCGGCCAGCACATTGTTTACTGATGATACCGGCGTACGAACGAGGTCCTCGCTCTTCACCGACGAGAGGGCACCAGTCACGGTAACCTTCTTCTGCACACCATAAGCCACAACCTCAACACCTTGCAGGGCAACGGCATCGGGTTGAAGGGTCACCTTCATACCATTCTGCGCAGCCACCTCAAGGGGCTTGTAGCCAACATAAGTAATCCTCAGTTTCTGGCCTGGCTTGGCCTTAATCGTGAAGTTACCATCAAAGTCTGTTACTGTGCCTTGGCTGGCATTGCCGCCAACGACAACGACGGTTGCTCCAATAACTGTCTCTCCCAGGTCGTCGACAACTTGTCCCTTGATGACATCAGACTGCTGCACATCTTGCGGTGCTGCATTAGCTGTCTGAACACTCAACGGACAAAAAGCGGCTACTAGCAAAGCAGTTATCAAAAGGAACAATCCCTTGATAAACTTTTTGTTATTCATGTTAGAGTTTTAGTTATTTGTAAATTATTAATAGTTTCAGTAAAAAATTGATCTGTTACAGTTAGCTTTTTAGGTTATGACTGCAAAGATAATCAATTTATTTGATTTCCACACCATTTATCCTCAGATTTTTAACGATGGTGTTTTCAATCATTGCCTTATCGAAGGCATTTTTCTCGTCTTGGACATCACTGTTTTCGAACGTGAAGTCAACGAGACGATATTTGTCAGATGTTCCCACATCGAAGAAATTCTTGCATTGCATCCGGATGCCACGCATCACGATATTGTTGCATTGTGACAAAGGCATGTCGTCGCGCTGTTCTGGTTTGAAGAACTGTGTCCAGGGGCGAACAACAAGGAAACTGCCACAACGACCGGTGAAGTCCTCAACGGTGACATACTCATAATGCTGAGGTGTATCGGGACGCATTTTCAGCCACAACACGCGATTGGCATCTTCCGCATAACAGCGGCGCAAGATAATGTTACGGTCGTGAACCGACTCACTACCCAGCGTAAGACAACCGTGTACACGGCCATAGGTACAGTCTTCAATAATAATATTGTAATTAGGACCGTTATTCGGATCCTTGTCTGCCCAAGTGCCCTTACCACCTTTCAGCACAACGGCATCATCGTTGACATTCATGTAACAACCATGCACGAGCACGTCGTGACAGAAATCAATATCAATGGCATCGCTGCTGGGCGCCCCGCGATTAGGCTCTGCTGCATAGACGCCACTTGTCGGAGCATAGATGTAACAGCCGATATAACGGACATGATCACTATGATAGACGTGGTTGGTCCAGAAGGGACTATTCATCAGCCGCACATCCTGGACAGTAACATTCTTACTATTAGATATGTATGTGAGGCGTGGGCGCATTGCCTCAAGATTCGTGCACTGGCGATTGTATTGACGGCGAATCCAAAACTCTTCCCAATAAAGATGTCCATTACCATCGAGTGTACCCTTGCCGGAAATCGTGAAACCGTCTACATTGTCGGCATTCACCAATGCGGCAAAGTATTTGATTGACTGGCCTTCCATACGAGTGTCAACCAACTTAAAGTCACGAATGCGCTCAGAGCCTTTCAGCTTTCCGCCATCGGAGACATGCAGGTGAGTGCCCTGCTTGAAAAACAACGAGCCACTGAGGAATGTGCCTTGCGGAATGACAACCACTCCCCCACCCTCATTGGCTGCTAGGTCGATAACCCGTTGAATGGCCTCTGTCTGAACGATTGTACTGTCGTTCTTAACGCCGAAATCAGTAATCACATACTGCTTGCCCAATGTGCTGACATCAACTTTCGTGGTGTCGCTAAACCAGGCAGGAATGGGCGTACCATCAGGAAACAAAGCGGGAGTCTGTTTCTTCTTTTTTGCGCTAGCGGGAACTATTATCAGGGCTAACAACAATGGTAACAAGTATTTATTCATGAAGTCACTATATATAGTTTGCGCTGCAAAGGTATAGGTTTTTAGGTGTCTGCCTCATGGAATTTTGATTTTTATTGTTTAATTTTTGATAATTGAAAATAAAGTATGCAAAACGCTTTATTTAAGCGTTGTAGAGCAGCCTTCCAGAACTCCAGAGCAGCCCTTTAGAACTCCAGAGCAGCCCTCCAGCTATCATCAACACGCCCATTAAAAATTCCGGGCAAAACTATCGTTTTTTGGCATTACCCCACAAAGATTTCACATGCAACTCCGGAGATTTCCGACGAAATGCTTGCTCAAAAGAGACTGTCATTCAACAAGATAAACGGGCAAAAGAACCAGTAAAAGAAAAGTTTTTACGTTTTTTCTCGTCGGTTACACTTTTTTTTCGTAACTTTGCAAAGAAGTAGCGACTACATCCTGCTATGGCATGGAAAAGAATTCGTTTCTTTTGCTCTTTGCAGGGTTTTCGTAGCCTTACCTGTTGATAACTGAGGAATAAACAGAAAAAAAACAGATTATGAAAGATTTTTTTAAGTATGTAGCTGCCACGGTTGTTGGCCTCATTTTGTTTTTTGTTGTTATCGGCATCTTTGGTGCCATGAGCATTGTTGGTATGATTGCCTCGAGCGAGGCCACAAAGAATGTGAAAGACAACTCAGTTTTTGTTTTGAATCTCTCGGGAGCCATGAGCGAGCGCTCAGAGTCTTCTATCAGAGACCAAGTGATGGGCCAGACCGCAGGGACTATTGGCCTGGAAGATGTGCTCAAAGCCATTGAGAAAGCAAAAGACAATGAGAAGATTAAAGGAATCTATATCGAGTCAGGCATGTTCGCGCCCGACACATACGCCGGCTTGCAGGAAATCCGCAATGCCCTTCTCGATTTCAAGAAGAGCGGAAAATGGATTGTTTCGTATGGCGATAATTACACACAAGCCACCTATTATCTCGCCTCGGTAGCTGATAAGATTTTCCTCAATCCTCAGGGGCAAGTCAGCTGGCAGGGAATGGCTTCTCAACCATACTTCCTGAAAGACCTGATGGCTAAATTCGGTGTCAAGATGCAGCTGGCCAAGGTCGGGGCCTATAAAAGTGCTCCTGAGATGTTTACTGCCGACAAGATGAGCGACCCCAATCGTGAGCAGGTGACTGCCTACGTGCAGGGCATCTGGAACAACATCCTGAAAGCTGTCTCGGAAAGCCGCAAAATCAGCGTGGAGGCACTTAACCAGTATGCCGACAACGTCATCACATTCACCGATCCAAAGAACTATGTAGCCTATAAGTTTGTTGACAAACTGATCTATGCCGACGAAGTGAAGGGTGAAGTTAAGAAGATGCTGAAGATTGACGATGATAAGAACATCAACCAGCTGAGCCTGGCAGATATGGCCAACGTAAAGAAAAAGAACAGCGATGGCGAGCAGATTGCCGTTTACTATGCTTACGGTGACATCGTAGACAACGAGAGCGGCGGCTTGTTCAATACAGGTGGCCACTTGATACAATCCGGTGTGGTGTGCAAGGACCTGGAAGGACTGATGAACGACGAGGACGTGAAGGCCGTTGTCATCCGCGTTAACTCGGGCGGTGGAAGCGCCTACGCCTCTGAGCAGATTTGGCGCAGCGTAAAACTGCTGAAGGCCAAGAAGCCTGTTGTCATCAGCATGGGAGGTATGGCTGCATCGGGCGGTTACTATATCAGTTGCATTGCCGACTACATCTTTGCGGAGCCCACCACTCTGACGGGCAGCATCGGCATCTTCGGCATGTTCCCCGACGTGAGTAATCTGCTGACACAGAAACTGGGTGTGAAATTCGACGAGGTGAAGACCAATAAGAATGCCGGATTCGGTTCGCTGGCACGTCCGTTTAACGAAGAGGAAATGTCGTATCTGAATGCTTATATCGATCGCGGATACGACCTGTTCCGCTCGCGCGTTGCCGAAGGCCGCAAGATGTCGGTGGAAGATGTTGAGAAGATTGCCCAAGGACATGTTTGGCTGGGTCAGGACGCTCTGAAAATCAAGCTTGTCGATCAACTGGGAGACCTCGACGAGGCCATTGCCAAAGCAGCAGAATTAGCAAAGCTGAAAGAGTATTATCCTGCTTATTATCCTGGCAAAGCCGACTGGATTACTCAGCTGATGAATGAGACAAAGAGCAAAGGCAGCTATCTGGATGAGCACATGCGTATGCTGTTAGGCGAGCTTTACGAGCCTTTCATGCTGTTGAAGAATATCGACAAGCACAACGCCATTCAGGCCAGAGTGCCGTTCTCGCTGAACATCAAGTAAATCAACATTTTAGGACTCAAGACAAACAAGATACATACGACTATCGGATATGGAAGGCGACTTTATCAAAATCAACGAATGGTTGCTTCCGCTAAGCTGGCTTTACGGACTTGGCGTGAAAATGAGGAACCAGCTATTTGAGCTTGGTATCCTGAAAAGTCGCAGTTTCAAGACTCCTGTCATCTCTGTGGGAAACATCACCGTAGGCGGCGCAGGAAAAACGCCGCATGTGGAGTACCTCATCCGCCTGTTAAAGGACCAGCATCAAGTGGCTGTGCTCAGCCGGGGTTATAAGCGCAAGAGTAAAGGCTTCATACTTGCAGACAAGGACACTCCCATGCGCATGATTGGTGACGAGCCTTATCAGATGAAGCAGAAATTCCCCGATGTGACTATTGCCGTGGACCGCAACCGTTGTCACGGCATCGATTTACTGACCGAATCTGCCGACGAGAAAAGCGCTGATGTGATTCTGCTTGACGACGCGTTCCAGCATCGGTATGTTAAACCGGGTATCAACATCCTGCTTGTAGACTATCACCGACTGATCATTTACGACAAGTTAATGCCTGCAGGTAGATTGCGTGAGCCAAAAGACGGAAAAGCCAGGGCTGACATTGTTATTATAACGAAGTGCCCGGCAGACCTAAAGCCGATTGATTATCGCGTCATTACCAAGGCCATGAACCTGTTCCCCTATCAGGAGTTGTATTTCTCAACGATTGACTATTGTCCGCTTGTTCCGCTATTCGGCGGTGAGGAAATCAAACTGGAGGAAGTTGAAGACATGAATGTGCTTTTGCTGACAGGCATTGCCTCACCCAAGCAGATGCAAGAAGACCTGACGGCAATGGGAGCGAAAGTCAACACACTCACCTACTCTGACCATCACCAATTCAAGAAAAAAGATATCGTCCGCATCAACGAGATGTTTGCCGCAATGCCTTCTCCGAAAATGATCATCACAACGGAGAAAGACGCTGCCCGCTTGCATGATATGGAAGGATTGAGTGGCGAGGTCAGGAAGAGCATCTACGAACTGCCCATCAAGGTGAGTTTTATGCTAGAGCAAGAAGAAGAGTTTAACCATAAAATCACAGGCTATGTACGAAAAAATTCAAGAAACAGCATCCTGGTTAAAACAAAGGATGAACACAAGTCCAAAGACAGCCATCGTTCTGGGAACGGGCCTCGGACAATTAGCTTCAGAAATAACTGATACTTACGAGTTTCCGTACAACGAGATTCCCAATTTTCCTGTATCTACCGTAGAAGGTCATGCTGGAAAACTCATCTTCGGAAAACTCGGTGGCGTGGATATTCTTGCTATGCAGGGACGATTCCACTACTATGAAGGCTGGTCGATGAAAGAAGTAACATTCCCCGTGCGCGTGATGTACGAGCTGGGTATTAAGACACTTATTGTCAGCAACGCATCAGGCGGAATGAACTCCTCTTTCAAAATCGGAGACCTGATGATTATCACCGACCACATTAACATGTTCCCCGAGCATCCTCTGCGCGGAAAGAACTTCCCCACAGGACCTCGTTTCCCCGATATGCACGAGACATATAGCCAGAAACTGGTTGCTATGGCCGACCAAATTGCTGAGGAGAAAGGCATACATGTGGTTCATGGTGTTTATGTTGGTGTACAAGGTCCGACCTTTGAGACACCCTCTGAATATAGGATGTACCGTAAACTTGGTGGCGATGCCGTCGGTATGAGTACTGTGCCTGAGGTCATTGTTGCCCATCATTGCGGTATTGAGACATTCGGTCTGAGTGTTATTACCGACTTGGGAGGTTTTGAGGTGCCAGTAGCAGTTAGCCACGAGGAAGTTCAAATAGCAGCTAACAAAGCCCAGCCGCTCATGGCAGAAATCGTGCGCGAGTTAGTTGTTCGGCTGAATAAGTGAAAAGAGGCCGGCTTGAGTCTTAACATCACGAACCGATTCTAGTAACGTCAAAACTGTAATCTACAGATAATCTACAGAATGGAAATAGCAAAACTGGGTGAGTTTGGATTAATAGACCTGCTCACGAAGGACTTGAAAAAGAAAAACGAAAGTACGAAATACGGCGTGGGCGATGACTGCGCCGTACTTCATTATCCTGACAAGGAAGTGCTCATTACGACCGACATGCTGATGGAAGGTGTGCATTTCGACCTTACCTATATTGACATGCAGCATTTGGGGTATAAGTCGGCCATGGTCAACATTAGTGATATTTTTGCCATGAATGGCACACCGCGGCAAATGACTGTCAGTTTGGCTTTGAGCAAAAGATTTACAGTAGATGACGTTGTGGCATTCTATCAAGGCTTACGAATGGCCTGTGACAAGTGGGGAATAGATATTGTCGGCGGTGACACTACTTCTTCTTATACAGGTTTGGCCATCAGCATCACCTGCATTGGAGAAGCACCAAAAGAGAACATTGTATATCGTAATGGAGCAAAGGAGACCGATCTGATTTGCGTTTCAGGCGATTTGGGAGCATCGTATATGGGGCTTCAACTGCTGGAGCGTGAGAAGTCGGTCTATTATCAGATGGTCAATGAGCATCGGAAGAAATACTCCTCTAACACGAAAGATGGTGAGGGAGCAGAACAACATCCTATCCCAGATTTCCAGCCCGACTTTGCAGGAAAAGAGTATTTGCTACAACGCCAACTGAAGCCTGAGGCCCGCGGCGATATTATTCAGAAGCTTCGTGAAGCTGGTATCAAGCCCACCGCTATGATGGACATCAGCGACGGTTTGTCGAGTGAGCTGATACACATTTGCAAGCAGAGCAAGTGTGGTTGCCGCGTATTCGAGAAAAACATCCCGATAGACTACCAGACAGCAGTAATGGCTGAGGAAATGAATATGAATGTAACCACATGTGCCTTAAATGGTGGCGAGGATTATGAGCTGCTGTTTACTGTTCCCATTGGAGATTACGAGAAAATCCAAAGCATTGAGGACGTGAAGCTTATTGGCCATATTACCAAGCCAGAGCTGGGTTATATGCTGGTAACCCGCAGCGATCAGGAGTTTGAATTGAAGGCACAAGGCTGGAATCCTCTACAGTAAAATGGGGGAAGTAACTAAGGAAGAGGAAATATTAAAAAAGGTTAACGAGGGGCATTTTATTAATAGTCATTCAAGGATTATCAATTAAAATTCTTAACTTTGCACTCGCTAAAAAGAAATGGTGCCTTAGCTCAGTTGGTAGAGCATCGGACTGAAAATCCGTGTGTCCCCGGTTCGATTCCTGGAGGTACCACTCCTCCTTTCATTATGACCCCGTAAAGACTTCGGTCGGAGCGGGGTTTCTCTTTATAAATCGAATTAAAAAAAACACAATCTATTAAAACTAATCAGACCTATGAGAAGAATTATTCTCACAACTATCCATGTTTTACTCGCTGCATATATCTATGCCGGCGACTATACGAGCTATTATCAGAATCTGCCTGTCAATATGACGACAGTCACTACGCCACAGATACCCGACTATCAAGTGTCAATTACTCAGTTCGGAGGAAAAGGTGACGGGCTGACCGACAACACAGAGGCTTTCAACAAGGCCATCGGTGACATTAACAAAAAAGGCGGGGGGCATCTGATTGTACCTGCTGGCGTCTATATGACCGGCCTTATTTCCCTGAAAGACAATATCGATTTGCATCTGGAGCGTAATGCCATCATCATGGCAACACCCGACAGAGACAAACACTTAAGGACCGACCCCAAGAGCGGCGCGAAAGAAAACCGTGCCACACCGCTGATTACTGCCAGTAAGCGCAAGAACATCAGCATTACGGGCGAGGGTACTATTGACGGCAACGGTAAATGGTGGCGCCCGGTAAAGAGAAGTAAGGTCAGCGACACGGAGTGGAGCCAGTTCATGGCGATGGGAGGAACAGTTGTTGAAAACGGATCGCTTTGGTATCCTTTCAATCTCAAGCACCAGCCTAACATTGCCGACAGTTACGAGGCCCAGGAACGCATGCGCACCCATCTGGTCCGTTTCACCGACTGTGAGAATGTGCTCATAAAAGGTGTTACCCTGCAAAACTCGCCTAAGTTTCATTTTGTCCCACAGCGTTGCCGGAACGTTATCATCGACGGCATTACTGCCCGATGCCCTTGGAATGCCCAAAATGGCGATGCCATCGACATTGGCCAGTGCAAAACGGTATTGATTGTCAATAATGTCATTGATGCTGGCGACGACGGCATTTGCATGAAAGGCGGAGTCGGACCAACAGCATTGAAAGACGGCCCCTGCGAGGATATCCTCATTGAGAACAATACAGTTTACCATGCACATGGCGGATTCGTAATAGGCTCTGAATTCTGCGGCGGCATGAAGAATATTGTGGTTCGCAACAATACTTTCAGCGGTACCGACACCGGCCTGCGTTTCAAGAGTGCTATCGGTCGCGGTGGGAAAACCGAGAATATCTTTATCAGCAATATCATGATGAATGATATTAAAGACGAAGCTATCGTCTTTGAGACCACCTATTGGGACAATCATGTAGGAGCAAAGAAAACAGAACTGAAAGAGCTGGAGTTCGTGCCAGACTTCCAGGATATTCACTTTAACAACATTATCTGCCGGGGAGCTAAAACGGGAGTTGCTGCCCACGGTGCTCCTGGAATGATTCACAACATCACGGTGGAGAACAGCATCTTTTTCTATACCAAGTCGAGCAAAAGCATCGACGAGGCATGCGACATCAAGTTGAACAATGTGCTTTTCAAAACGTTTGGCAACTGATTGTCCCTCCTCATTCCCGAAACGATGATTAACCTTTTATCACCACATACCAATTAGAGCAAAACTATTATGAAGTCAATCAAGGAATTGTTTAAAATAGGCCGTGGTCCCTCGAGCAGCCACACCATGGGACCGCATCGTGCCGCAACCATCTTCCTTAACAGGAATGCAAATGCCCAATCGTTCGAGGTAACCCTCTATGGAAGTCTGGCAGCCACAGGCAAGGGCCACATGACCGATGTGGCCATTATCGATGTGCTTCAGCCTGTCGCCCCGGTCAATATCATTTGGGAGCCTACGGTATTTCTTCCCTATCACCCCAATGGCATGAAGTTCAAGGCATTCTATCCCGACCACACCGACGAGTGGACCGTTTATAGTGTAGGCGGTGGAGCTTTGTCTGAGGGTGAATATGATAGTTCCCTGAATACGCCCGACGTTTATGACATGAACTCTCTGACGGAGATTATGAACTGGTGCCACCGTTTCGGCCGTGGATTCTGGGAATACGTGGATAAATGTGAGGATGACGATATTTGGGATTACCTCCAGAATGTGTGGAACACCATGAAAGACTCCGTGGAGCGCGGTCTTGACCATGAGAGTGTCCTTCCAGGCATTCTGAACCTGCCACGCAAAGCCACAAAATACTATGTAAAGGCTTGCGGATATAAGCCGTCGTTACAGTCTCGCGGTCTGGTATTCGCCTATGCGCTGGCCGTCAGCGAGGAGAATGCCTGCGGTGGAACCATCGTCACAGCCCCCACCTGCGGGTCAAGCGGAGTGCTCCCTGGAGTATTGTACCATTTATGGAAAGGACATCAGTTCTCCGAGCGCCGCATCCTGCATGCTCTGGCTACTGCCGGCCTTATCGGTAATGTAGCAAAGCACAACGCCTCGATTAGCGGAGCAGAGGTAGGCTGTCAGGGAGAAGTGGGTGTTGCCTGCGCTATGGCCTCAGCCGCCGCATGCCAGTTGTTTGGTGGCGCCCCCTCACAGATTGAATATGCCGCAGAGATGGGCCTTGAGCATCACTTGGGAATGACTTGCGACCCTGTGTGCGGTCTGGTTCAGATTCCATGTATTGAGCGAAATGCTTTTGCGGCCTGCCGGGCTCTCGACTCAAACCTCTACGCAGCCTTCTCCGACGGAGTTCACCGAGTGAGTTTCGACCAAGTTGTGCGCGTAATGAAACAAACGGGCCATGATATTCCTTCCCTCTACAAAGAAACCGCAGAGGGCGGTATTGCCAAAGAGTATCAGCATCCTTAAAAGAGTTTCGGCATCTTAAGAAGTAAAAAAAATTGAAGGGTTGAACAAAAAAATGAGGCGGAAGCAATAACTTTCCGCCTCTTTTTATTCCATAGCACTTAATGGATTCTCATCTCTTCTGGTATGCCCGTCTGATCAGAAGCTCACTTTGACGCCCGCGCCATTGTAGGAAACCGTTTTTGTGGTTCCGTCGGGGAGTACGACTGTGAACTGGCGCTCTTTCAGCATGCCCGGATAGGTTCCTTTGCGCTCCCCGATAGTCAGCTGGCGGCTGGCGTTGCTCCAATGGAAGGCAATGGTAGCGTATACGCCCTTCTCATAGTTGTAATTGTCACCCTCATCCTCATAGAGAAGGAAGTCGGCATCTGCGCCAGGATAAACCCGCAGCTCCAGATTCTCCCACGACTTCTCGCCCACATATTGCATCTCAGGCCCTAACGGCAAGATACTGCCCGCACGAACAAACATGGGTACACGGTCGAAGGTTGTCGACAGCGAGACTGTCTGTCCGCCACGATAGAGCTGGTTGGTCCAGAAATCATACCATTGAGCACCTTTCGGCAGGTATTTCGTTGCCGTTTTTGAGTCCATGAAGTTAACGGCCTGCACCTCATTTCCACTGTCCGTCTGCTTTTTGTCCCAGCCAGTCATAGCATCCTCGCGCACCACTTTCTCCTGCGTGTACTGAGCCTCCACGATAGGAGCAGCCAGAATACTCCGTCCGAACATAAACTCGTCTGTCATATCCCATACGCGCTTATCACCCGCGAAATCGCTGAACAACGGTCTCAGGTAACTCTCGTTGTTGTTTGTCACTTGCCAAGCAGTACTATACAAATACGGAATAAGCCTATAGCGCAGCCGAATAGCCTTCTCGATGGCATCGTAAGCAGGTTCTCCCTTCTTTCCAAACTGCCAAATCTCGCGGGGAGCATCGGCTCCGTGGCTTCTGAACACGGGGCAGAACAAGGCATATTGCATCCACCTGACGTAAAGCTCCTGGAACTGCGGATTGCGTGGTGCCGAGCCTCCGCCTTTGGTATTATATGAGCCGCAGAAGAATCCGCCAATGTCGGTATTGAAATTGGGATTGCCCGTAAGCGAGAAGCTCAGTCCGGCAGGCAGCTGCTTGCGAAGCATATCCCACGACGAAGCCACATCTCCGCTCCACATATTCGAACCATAATGCTGCTGGCCTGCAAAAGCCGAGCGCGTCATGATAAACACGCGCTTATCTGCTGATGCCTTGCGCTGGCTATCATAGACTCCCCTCACCGTACAAAGCGGGAAGGCATTGCGCAAAGAGCGCCAGGTACCACCGGCATCACCTGCACGATGGTCGTAGTCAGACTCCTTGGGATTGAAGAAATCGGGGTCGGTAGAGTCCATCCACCAGGCGTCGGTGCCTTTATCGAAGAGGTTCTTCAGATTCTGCCAATAAATATCGCGGGCCTCCTGTGAGAAAGCGTCGTAGACACGTACTCCGGAGGGATACTCCATGCGGGGAGGCCAGAATGTCAGTCCGCTTTGCGGCCATGTCTGGAAATCGAACAGCAGTCCCTTTTCGTTGAGCTGACGGTAGGCCTTGGTCATCGGACCGAAACTTGCCCAGATGCTGATCATGAAATGGGCATTCTTCTGGTGCACCTGGTCAATCATCTGCTGGCCGCGAGCATACTCGTCGGTGAGGAAGTCCATCGCATTCCACAGATAGTTGGAGCCCCAGTACTGCCAGTCCTGAATGATTCCGTCGAGAGGCACCTGCAGCTCGCGGTACTTGTCCACCACGCCCAGCAGCTCGGCTGCACTCTTGTAACGCTCCTTGCATTGCCAGTAACCGAAGGTCCACAACGGGAACATCGGCACCTGGCCCGAAAGGTGGCGCATCTGCGCTCTCACCCCGTCGGCAGAGCCGCCATACATGAAATAATAGTCAATGCCGCGGCCTACCTCCGATGAGAACCGCATACCCTGCTCATCGTCATCGAATTGCGTGCGCGAGTAGTTGTCCCAGAAGAGGCCCCACCCTTTTACCGACTGCAGCACGTTCTGGAAGTCCTCCAGATTCGACTGCTCCATCAGCTTGTGCTCTCCGCGGCGGTTCATCTTCCCGTTCTGGATGGTACCCAGGCCGTAGACAGCCTCGCCCTTGTCGAGCGTGAACGACTGGGTGACCCGGTATTTCCCTGCGTCAGGGCCTTCTTGGCGCTCCTCAAACGAGCAATTCTTCTCGCGAAGCAGCAGTTTCCCCTTCGAGAGGAAGCTGATCGCACCCGTCTTGGGATTGACCGTTACCGTAAGCTGGTTGCTGCTCACGCTGTTACCGCTCTTTTTCAGGTTGACAACCTCGGGCTTTGCCGTCACCACAAGCCGCTCGTCGAGAGACTCCTGGCCGGCAGGAAACTTTACAACGCGCACGATGGCGGGAGTGTAAAACTCAACTTTCACACGGGTATTGCCCACTTGCTTCTGCCAGCCAACTTCCGCATTGGCCGTGGCAGCCGTCAGCAACATGACTGACAACAAGCCATTTCTGAATGCTTTCCTCATAAAAAAAAGACCGTTTGTGATGGTTACTAATTGTCTGATTACTGTCAGATTACTGTCTGCAAAGATAAGAAAATAAATCAATGACGCCAAGAGACAGCCATAAAAAAAAATGGGAATGATTCACATCATCCCCATTCATATTCCTGAATTCAATCTGACATAATTATCTAACTTAAATATCTGTTTGTGATTACTACTTGCTAACCTAATAATCCAAGGAATACGTACTATATATTGATATTTAGTTTTTGTTGTCAATAGTTTGACGCAAAAAAGAGAAAAAAGTTTAATGAGTGTCGGAAAAAAAATGTATCTTTGTCAAAAAATAAACTCGTATGAAGATAATCCTATACATATTTCTTGCGGGAATGCTCTTCGTCTCATGCGGCAACAAGGGCAAAAAACAGCAGGAACAGACGGTTGTCATCGACACCATTCCCATGATGATTATGCAAATCCAGAAATGCTCGAAGCTCTACACGGCCGAGTATAAGGTGCATAAAATCGTCACCCACACCGACCAGCTGAAGCTGAAGGGAAGCATTCTGCAACAAGTTTTCAACATTCAGCTGCCCATTGGCGACCGCAAGGTGGCCATCCCGATGGACGCCACCTTGAAGGCCTCTGTCGATTTCAGCCAGTTCTCGGCTAACAACATCCGCCGCAACGGACAGAAAATAGAGATTATCCTGCCCGACCCCGAGGTGACCATGACCAGCAGCCGTATCGACCACGAGAACATCAAAAAGCACGTCTCTATCCTGCGCAGCAACTTCACCGATGCCGAGATGACCAGCCTGGAGAAGCAAGGACGGGCTGCCATCCTGAACAGCGTGCCGAAGATGGGGATTATCGACATGGCCAAAGACAATGCCGCCCGCACCATCATTCCCATGATCGTGCAGATGGGATTCAACGAGCAGGACATCACCATCACCTTCCGCAAGCAGTTCACGGTCGACGACCTGCCGAGAATGCTGGACATGAGAACCATTGAGAAACTAAAGAACTAACAAGCTGAAAACCGAGAAACGATGAACGAGATAAAGAGCAACAGTAATAGTAACATCAAGAAGAAGGCGGCTAAGAACCGTGTAAGGCAGGTTAGCGAATGGCTGCTGCTGACCATTCTGGCCGTCATCGTGCTCGTCATAATACTGGCTGCGGTGGTAGTCTATAAGGTGACCCAGACGTCGGTGGGCGTGGATGTGGACAACAAGATTGAGCTCACGCCCACGCAGATCACCTCCATGGAGGCCATCGGCGAGTGGGAGTTTCTCTCCATCAGCGACGAGGAGATGATCGACACGGTGAGGAAAGGCTTTTTCAGCGACGATGAGCTGGTGCGCATCTACTACGGCACGCTCCGGCTGGGCGTTGACATGCACAAGGTCAAGCCGGGATGGATTCAGCAACGCAAAGACTCTATTATCATCACGTTGCCTCCCATCGAGCTGCTGGACAACGACTTCATCGACGAGGCACGCACCCAGTCGTTCTTCCAGAGCGGAAAATGGAGCGAGAAGGATATGGCTACGCTCTACAAACGCGCCTACTACAACATGCGCAAGCGCTGCCTGACGCCCGAGAACATCAAGAGCGCGGAGGAGAATGCCTCCACACAATTCTATAAGCTCCTGAAAACCATGGGATTCCAAAACGTAGTGGTAAGAACGGGCAAATGAATCATTAACGAACAAACAATCTTCTTCCTTCCAGATGAACCAGATACTATCCGACATTAGCAGTTTCCTTTGGGGCTGGCCGATGATTATCCTGCTTCTCGGCACGCACATCTACCTGACCATCCGCCTGCGTTTCCCGCAACGTAAGATTATCACGGCCATCAAGTTGTCGTTCCAGCGCGATCATGGTGCCACAGGCGATGTGAGCCAGTTTGGCGCCTTGGCTACTGCCCTGGCTGCCACCATCGGAACGGGCAATATCATCGGAGTGGCTACGGCTGTGGCGCTGGGAGGCCCCGGGGCTGTGCTCTGGTGCTGGCTGACGGGCGTGTTCGGCATCTCCACCAAATATGCCGAGGGCCTGCTGGCCATCAAATACCGCGTAAAGACTGCCGACGGCCGCATGCTGGGCGGTCCGATGTATGCCCTGGAGCGCGGTCTGGGCTGGAAGTGGATGGCCATCCTGTTTGCCTTGTTCACCTCGATAGCCGCCTTTGGCATCGGCAACACCGTACAGGCTAATGCGATTGCCACGCTGACCTTCGAGACTTATGGCATCTCGCCCTACCTCACGGGCGCTGTTGTCTGCCTGCTGGCGGGAGCCGTTATCCTGGGGGGTGTAAAAAGTATCGCCCGCGTGTGCACGATGCTCGTCCCGTTCATGGCGGTCTTCTATGTGGTCGGCTGCATCGTCATCCTTTTCATGAACGGCAGCTACGTGTGGCCGGCCATCAAGCTCATCTGCACGGCCGCCTTCACTCCCGAGGCTGCTGGCGGAGGATTCATCGGGACAACCGTCATGATGGCAGCCCGTTTCGGTATTGCGCGAGGCCTGTTCTCCAACGAGTCGGGAATGGGTTCCGCCCCCATCGTGGCAGCTGCCGCCCAGACCCGCAATCCTGTGCGTCAGGCCTTGGTGTCTGCTTCCGGCACCTTCTGGGACACGGTCATCATCTGCGCCCTGACAGGTATCGTCATCGTCAGCAGCATCATTGCCTATCCCGATATCGACTACAGCAACGGCGCCGTGCTCACCAAGATGGCATTCAGCAAGATACCTTACGTGGGAGCCCCTCTGCTGACGGTAGGCCTTCTCACCTTCGCCTTCTCAACCATCCTCGGCTGGAGCTACTATGGCGAGCGTGCGGCTGAGTATCTGGGAGCCCGCCAGTCGGTCTATCGGGTGCTTTATATCATCGGCCTCTTCATTGGTAGTGCCGTGAGCCTCGACATCGTCTGGAACATTGCCGACTGCATGAATGCGCTCATGGCCATTCCCAACCTCCTGGCGCTGCTCTTCCTGAGCGGTGTCATCGTGAAAGAGACCCGCAAATACCTCTGGAACGACCGCCTCAACGACCACGATGGCGAGGAAGAAAATGATTAGAGCTCTCCCTTTGATTTGAGGTCCCTAGGTATCCCTAGGGTTTCCTAGGTTTTCCTAGGTTTTCCTAGGGATTCCTAGGTTCTCCTAGGCCTTCCCCCCAAAGAGCTTCCCAGCCCCTGGTAGTGCCCCTTTTCTGTCCCTTTACAAAGGTACAAAAAATATCTCAGACCACCAAATTTGGCGCTCTGTACAGCGTAAAAATTTGTTAATCTCAGAGTAAAATTCCGTTAAAAAAGGTAAAAAGAAAGCATCTTTGTCGCCCCGTAAAAAATGGGGAAATCCGCTGGCTTAGAGGCTTATCAGCCCCTGCCGGAGCCCTGCTCAAGAGCCTCTTTTGTCAATCACCTCGTAGCCCTGGTATTTGCTTTGGGGGAACTTAAAACTGTCGTCGCTGATACCTCCGCTCTTGAAATTGGAGATCTTGATGGTTGTATGGAAGATAGACACCTTGATGCGCAGACTGAGCGGGTAACGGGTTTTCTTGTCCAGCAGGGCACGAGCCTCTTTGATGCCCTTCACGCCGCGTTTCGCCTTCAGGGTAATCACATAGCCCTCTTTCGAGTCGGCGATGCTGTAGAGGTAGTTATCGGGCTCAAACGTGAACTTCGTGGCATATTTATCGCGCTTGTCATCGTTGGCGGTGAAGATGGTTACGGTCTTTTTCTTGCGGTTTGCCAGCCAGTAGGTCTCACCGTCGCAATACGCGTTGTATTTCTCGTCCACAAAACGGCTCTTCTTGCCTTTATACCACACCGTCCCTTCGGTCTTATACACGCCGATGATATTCACCGCATAGTGGAGCGTTGAGCCCTGGGCACCGAACACCAGGTCGTAAGTCTGGTCGAACATCTTGCGAGCCTGACGCTCATTAGGCGTCTCAGCCATCGATGTTGCCACCGCAGCCACGAGCAACAGGGTCAGCAAAGCGTATCTCTTCATCCTATCAATCATAATTGCCTGCAAAAGTACAAGAAAATTCGCAAAAACAATCCTGTTTGGAAAGTTTTTTTCCTAGGGAGGCCTAGGGGTTCCTAGGATTTCCTAGGGGTTCCTAGGGGTTCCTAGGCTTTCCTAGGATTTCCTAGGGCTTCCTAGGCTCTCCTAGGCTTTCCTAGGCCCTCTCCTAGCTCCTCCAGCCTTTTCCTTAGCGCCAGATTCTCGGCTTTCAGGCGGGCATTCTCGGCCTCGAGGGCTTTCAGGCGGGCGTCCTGTTGCTGTCGGTAGCCCGTCCGCGCGGCATACATGCGCTCCTTGATGCCGCCCTCCTTCACGAAGGTCTCTTCCAGGCGCTCTATATAGGCGCACATCAGCTTGTCGGTCTGATGGCAGAGCGTCAGCGCCAGGTTGGCCATCTCCTCGTCGTTCATCTTCCCCAGCAGCGGCTCGTAGTCGCCATAGTCGTTGTGGCGGTGGCAATAGTCGCGCAGGCGCCTCAGGCGTGGGTTGCCAGCCTCCCATACCGCCAGCTGGTGGGTGTGCAGATAGTCAAGATAGTCGGAGCGCAGCTCCTGAAGACTGCCGCGCGCCACATTCATCAGTTTGATTTCCATTTCCGAGCTGGTCTGTCCGTCTTCAGAGCCCTCCACGATGTTCTGCTTCCCCGAGCGGGCAGCCTGCACCATCTGGTCCACCGTCCGGTCGCCGTAGGCTGGCAGATAGCGCCGGCAGAACTCCACCGTCAGCTGATAGAGTGCGTCGCTCTTCCGGTAGAAGTAGAGCTCTCTCCACACCACCGCCTTCTTCAGCACCTTCCCCCTCGTCTCGTCATTCTCACCCATAATGCACCATTAACAATAAGCTTTTTATTGATTAGTTAATATGAATAACAGGAAATAATATCCCCTCGAAGCGCAAAAATACAGATTATTACGGAAAAACGGGCATGGAAAACGGACTTTTTTATGCAAAAATGGGCTTTGGGAAGGAAGAGGCTCCTCCATCAAGGATATTGCCAACCCAAGCGGAGAACTCCCATCATGCTCAGGCACAGAGACTTACAACATCTTCAAACAGACCGACTGCTGTCAGCAGAAAGCAGAAAAACAAAAAATGTCACATTGTCACATTGTTGCAGTTAGGCGTAGTAATAGGAGCCCCCTCCAGCTCCCCCAAAAGGGAAAAGGAGCCCCCTCCAGCTCCCCCAAAAGGGGGAGAGCCCAACCCTGCTTGAGTCCACTTTTATTATGCATTATGCATTATGAATTATGCATTAAAAAGAATCTGTGGAAATCTGTGGGCAAAACAATCAGTGGCTTGCCGCAAAAGAAAGTCCTGCTGGGGAATCAGCAGGACTTAGCGTTTAAAAGAGACTCATTAGTCGTTGCAGGGTCTCCTTCGCATCACCTAATTCAAGGTGCACGCCTCTCTCTCTCGTATACAGCGGGTTCTCCACGCCGGCATAGCCGGGCTTCAAATCGTAGTTGCAGATGATGACCTCGGGCGCCTGGTCGACGTTGAGGACGGGCATTCCGTAGATGGGAGTGCCCTCGGCGTTGCGGGCGGCGGGGTTGAGCACGTCGTTGGCTCCGATGACGATGGCAAGGTCGGCCTTGCCGAAATCGTCGTTGATGGCCTCCATCTCGTAGAGGTCCTCGTAGGACACGTCGGCCTCAGCCAGCAGCACGTTCATGTGGCCGGGCATACGGCCAGCGACGGGGTGGATGGCGTAGCGCACGGTGGCGCCCTTGCTGACGAGCTTGTCGGCCAGCTGTTTCACCTGATGCTGGGCCTGGGCGAGAGCCATGCCGTAGCCAGGAACGATGATGACATTCTTCGCGTTGGCCAGCGCCTCGGCAACAGGGTCCTTGGCCTCTTCGGCGACGGCGGGCTTCTGCTGTTCGGCCTCGTCGAGCTGAGCACTAAGTGTCTGCACGCGGCCCTCCAGGTTCTTCACGATTTCCTCGAGTTCTTTGATTTTCTTTTCCAGATCCATAACTCGTTTTACTAATTGTTCGTTTTCGTTATCGGTTTGTACTTTATTATCGGGTTGTTTTTGAGTGGGTTTGCGGGTAGTACCCATGAGGATGCTCAGCAGGCTGCGGTTCATGGCGCGGCACATGATCTGCGTGAGCAGCAGTCCTGAGGCTCCTACGATGCCTCCTACGGCCACGAGGAAGATGTCGGAGACTGCCATACCGGCAATGGCTCCGGCGACGCCTGAGAGCGAGTTGAGCAGCGAGATGGTGATGGGCATGTCGGCGCCTCCCACACGGATGGAGAAGAACACGCCGAAGAGTATCGACGACAATATGCAGCCCAGGATGGGTAGGAGCATGCTGCCGCTGGTGACCGTTCCCATGACGATGAAGGCGATGGTGAACAGGAGCCAGAGCATGGTGAAGAGCGAGTGGGAGGGGAGCACCACGGGGCGCTGGTTGAGCACGCGGTGGAGCTTGCCGGCTGCCACAAGGCTTCCCACGAGGGTGATGACGCCGACGGCGATGGCGAGCATGGAGGTGAAATGCACGAAGGGCAGGTAGTGGTTCTCCATGATGGCGGCTATCTGCTCGGCGCTGAAGGCCAGACCGGTGGCTGAGAGGATGCCCACGAGGGCGGAGGCTCCGCCGCCAAGACCGTTGAAGAGGGCCACGAGCTGGGGCATCTGTATCATCTGCGCCCTGCGCGCCATCGTGCCGCCGATGAGGGCTCCGACGATGATGGAGGGGTAGATGGTCCACGCGCTGACGACGCCGCTGAACCAGAGTGTGGCTACGACGCCGACGAGCATGGCGAGGGCTGAGAGCAGGTTTCCGCGCACGGCGGTCTGCACCTTGCTCATCATGGAGATGCCTGCGAGCACGGCCACCGACAACACGATGCTGATGATGATCTGAATGGTTGCCATAGCCGTTTACTCCTTATGCTTCTTCTTGTTGAACATCTGCAGCATGCGGTGGGTGATGCCGAAGCCGCCGAACACATTGACAGAGGCGAGGATGATGGCGGCGCAGCCGATGACTTGCGCCGTAGCACCCACACCTGGTGTCATCATCGGGTTGAACAGGGCATAGCCGGTGGCCGAGATGGCGCCGACGATGGTGACCCCCGAGAGGGCGTTCATGCCCGACATGAGCGGGGTATGCAGCAGGCTGGGCACATTCTTGATGATGAAATAGCCCACCACTGTGCATACCACGAACACAATAATCAGTATGATTGGTGAAATCATAAGCCTGAGAGAGAGGTTACAGCCCCATTGCCTCGCGGGCACCGGCGTGAACTAACTGTCCGTCGATACAAACCAGACTCTTGGCAACAATCTCGTCGGTGCGGTCGACAACGACCTGACCGTCCTTCACCAAGAACTTCACAAGGTTGTAGAGGTTGTTGGCAAACATCCAGGTAGAGCTCGTCGGGAGCAGTCCGGGGATGTTCTTCACGCCCATGAGCGTGACGCCGTATTTCGTCTCGATGCCGCCCTTCGGGGTGAGCTCGCAGTTACCGCCCTGGTCGATGGAGATATCGACGATGACCGAGCCGCGCTTCATGCCCTTGACCATCTCCTCGGTGATGATGATAGGAGCCACCTTGCCGGGAATGAGTGCCGAGCAGAACACGATGTCCATCTCCTTGATGGTCTCGTTGAGAGCCTCCTGCTCCTGGATGAGCACGTCGGCGGGCAGACGCTTGGCATAGCCGCCCTCGCCGATAGCGAGCTCTGCGGGAACGGTGGTGTCGACAACCTTGGCACCCAGGCTACCGGCATTCTCGGAAGCCATCGGACGGATGTCGGCGGCATAGGTAATGGCGCCCAGACGCTTGGCTGTTGCCAAAGCCTGCAGACCGGCAACGCCCACGCCGATGACCATCACCTTGGCGGGCTTGATCTGGCCTACGGCGGTGAACATCTGCGGCATGAAGGTGGTGAGGTGGTTGGCAGCCATCAGGATGCCCTTATATCCGGCACAGGTGCTCATCGAGGTGAGAGCGTCCATGTTCTGTGCGCGGGAGATACGGGGAATGCAGTCGAGGGTAAAGGCGGTAACACCCTGAGCGGTGAGCTTCTTCACCATCTCGTGGTTCACGGGAGAGGCGGGGTGGATGAAGGTGATGAGGTACTGGCCTTTGTGCATCATCTCAACCTCGTGCTTGCCCAGCTGCTCGTTGAAGAGAGGCTCTTTCACCTTCAGGATCATGTCGGCCTTCTGGTAGATTTCCTCGGGGTTGTCGAGCAGTTTGGCACCGGCGGCTGCATAGTCCTCGTCGTGATAGAGGGCACCGTCGCCTGCGGTCTTTTCTACTAAGACCTCAAAACCGTCTTTTACAAATTTTGCTACTGTTTCGGGAGTAGCGGCTACACGAGCTTCGTCGTGCATGATTTCTTTGGGAATACCAATAATCATAGTCTTAAATGGTTAAAAAGTGAATGTTTTACTATTTGTTTTTCTTGATTATCTAACAAGGTTGGCACGTGTTTTTTCTTTAACACGACAAAATTACTCTTTTTCCTCATTCGTGATAGTCCGCTTCGCGGTTTTAACGTATAATTAACGCGATTTTAACAGTAATTTACCTAAAAGTGGAGGCAGAATTTACTATTTGTCGGAAAGGAGTGGCGAAAAGGATGGGGAAACGACCATTTTGCTCATCGAAAATGACCATTCCGTTCGTTGAAAAATGCTTATTAAAACATGGGCCATTGTGTTTATTCAGCATGGGCCATTGAGCTTATTGGGAATAGCTTATTAAAAACATTGGCCATTGAGCTTATTGGGAAGCCAAATTGCCAGCCAATCATGCTCAACGGTCAACATTTAATACCCCAAAATACAATCTTCACAAACCATTATTGTTTAGTTGTTAAGAAAAAGTTCAAAACTCAGTTTTCAACGCTCAAAAACGCTGTTTTCAACGCCCCAAAACGCTGTTTTCATCGCTCAAAAACGCTGTTTTCATCGCCCAAACTGCCATTTTCAACGGCGGAAAGAACGCCTAACTAAGTGCCATTCCTATCTGATAGACGGCGGCGCTGACGAGCCAGGCAAGGGCGGTGGTATAGACGGCGGCAAAGACAGCCCATTTCCAGGAGCCGCTCTCGTGCTTGATGGCCACGATGGTGGCTATGCACGGGAAGTAAATGAGCACGAAGAGCAGGAAACAGAAGGCGATGAGCGGCGTAATACCGTCGGCACTCATCTTGTCGTACAACCGCATATACTTGCCGCTGTTGGCGCTGGTGAACGTGTCGTCGTCAGCAAACGACTCATCGTCGGAGTAGAGCACGCCCAGCGAGGAGGCTACAATCTCCTTGGCGCCGATGCCCGCAATGAGGCCCACGTCGAGCTTCCAGTCGAAGCCCTGGGCGCGGAAAACGGGCTCTACGGCCTTTCCGATTCTACCGATATAGCTCTGCTCCTGTTGTGCCTGCGGGTCGAGGCTCTCGTCGTGGGGGAAGTAGCCCAGGGCCCAGACGATGACGCTGGCCACGAGGATAATGCCTCCCATCTTCTTCAGATACTGTTTGCCTTTCTCCCACGTGTGGCGGAAGATGGCCTTCCATGTGGGGAAGCGGTAGGGCGGCAGCTCCATCACGAAGGGGGTGTCCTCGCCTCTGACGAGGCATTTCGTGAAGATGCGGCTCATGAGCACGGCGAGGAAGATGCCGATGACGTAGAGCGCTATCATGATGCTGCTCTGGTATTTCACGGCGAAGAAGGTGCCGATAATCATGATGTAGATGGGCAGACGGGCTGAGCACGACATCATGGGCAGGATGAGCATCGTGACCAACCGCGAGCGGCGGCTCTCGATGGTGCGCGTGGCCATTACTGCCGGCACATTGCATCCGAAGCCCATAATAAGGGGAATGAACGACTTGCCGTGCAGTCCCATCTTGTGCATCAGCTTGTCCATGATGAACGCCGCGCGGGCCATGTAACCCGAGTCTTCCATCAGCGAGATGAAAGCGTAGAGGATGAGAATCTGCGGCAGGAACACGATAACGGCTCCCACGCCTCCGATGATGCCGTCGACAATCATGTCGCGCAACGGGCCCTCGGGCATGGTGGTGCTGACCAGACTGCCCAGCCACGCCACGCCGTTTTCTATCCATTCCATCGGGTATTCACCCAGTTTGAAGGTTGCCTCGAACATGATGAAGAGCAGCAGAATGAATATGGGGAAACCCAGCCAGCGGTTGGTGATGAGCTTGTCGAGCAGGTGGGTCATCTTATAAGTGTCCTCGGTCTGGCCTACCTCATAGCCGGCCTCCTGAAGGGCGCCGTGGATGAACCCGTATTTCGCGTCCATGATGGCGGTCTCGGAGTCCACTTTCTTCTCCTCCATGATGCGCTGTGCGGCATGGTCGCGGGCTCTGATGATTTTGTCCTGATAGGGGAGTGTCTTGATGAATTTCTCGGCGTCGCGGTCGTTCTCCAGCATCTTGATGGCCAGGTAGCGGGTGGAGTAGCGGTGGCGCACACTCTCGTCGGCCTTCAGCTTTTCCTGAATGCGCGCAATGCCGTGCTCAATCTCATGGCCGTGGTTGATGTGGATATGGCGGAAGCTGGGCAGGTCGCCCTCGCGGCTCTCGTAAACCTGAATGATGGTGTGGAACAGCTGGTCGACACCACGCCCGCTCTTGAAGACCGTAGGAACCATGGGAACACCGAACAGCTCGCCCAGTTTGTTGTAGTTAATCTTGTCGCCTCGTTTCTCGGTCTCGTCGTACATGTTCAAGGCGCATACCATACGCAAGTGCATGTCGATGAGCTGAGTGGTCAGATAGAGGTTGCGCTCAAGATTGGAGGTGTCGATGACGTTGATAATCACGTCGGGCGTATTCTCGATAATCTGCTTGCGCACATAGAGCTCTTCGGGCGAATAGGCTGAGAGCGAGTAGGTGCCGGGCAGGTCGACCAGATTGAAGTGGTAACCCTCGAAGTCGGCGTGGCCCTCCTTGGCGTCTACCGTAACACCGGAATAGTTGCCCACACGCTCGTGGGCTCCGCTGGCAAAGTTGAACAGGGATGTCTTTCCGCAATTCGGATTGCCCACCAAAGCCACATTGATGGTCTTGTGGCGCTTCTCGGCCTCGGCATGCAAGTGCCTGACCGACATGGGCTGCTCGTCGTCTGCGGGCGAGTCTACATAGATGGAGCCCTCCGAACGCCCTGCATCCGTATTGCCAGCCGGGTTGCCGCCGTCAGAGTTCTCACCGGCTGCAGCGGCCTGCGCTGCCTGGGCAGCCTCCGTATCCGACACCACCTCAATCATCTTTGCCTCGTCGTGACGCAAAGAAATCTCATAACCCATGATTTTGTATTTCACGGGGTCTTGTAAAGGTGCGTTTAGCAGTACTTCTATCTCCTTGCCATGAATGAAACCCATCTCAACGATGCGCTTCCGGAATCCTCCATGGCCCATGACCTTGACGATAACACCTTTTTCGCCGGTTTTCAAGTCCGATAGTCTCATGATTCTGTTTTATTTGCCTTAGGAATGGCAAAGATACGAAAAAAATCCGTTTAACTCGATTACAAATGGGTGTTTTTAATGAAAATACCTACAAATGAGTAGGGAGCGGCTCGTTTACTCCCTCAAAGAGAAGCGGAACTGATGGTCTTTGAGCTCCCACGTGGCCAAATCGTAGCGTATGAGGCGTGCCAGAAGGACGATGGCCTGGTGGCGCGGTACGTGTGCCCTTCGGACGATTTGGTTGAGTGTCTGCAAGCGTTGCTGCCCCATGGCTTCCATCATCTTTTTCCCTGCCTCGTTGATGGTCATGAGTGTACCTTGTTGGGAGCGCTGCTCACGCCAGATGGCCAGATGCACGGGTGAGGCTACGATATTCTCGTCATGGATGCGTATGTAGGCTCTTTTCAGGCCTTTCTCGTCGAATGCGCAAACGGGCTTTTTCTCGGATGGCGGAACCGTGGCTATAACGAGTGTGCGGCCCTCAACGTGGTAAGTGTCGAATTTGATGGAGGCGGAAGGCTCGCAATACTTGTAGGCAGCCGCGTGCATCATGAAGATCTCTTCCTCGGAGCGCACGCCAGAGATGACCCCGTCGTCGCGTACTCCTATGAGCAGCCGCCCTCCGTCGGTATTGGCAAATGCCGATACCGATTTGGCTAACTTGTGAGCATCAGCCACTTTGTACTTAAAGTCCTGCTGCTGGTGCTCGCCTTGTCCGATGAGCTGCTGAATGTATTTTTTCTCGTTCACTTGCGTAAAGAGTCTTCAGGATACTTTGGTTTGTCCGACTGCAAATGTACACATTAATTTTGAGAAATACCGCCGAATTTTGAGAAATACCGCCGGATAGCTGGAATAAATCCATCAGAATGATGACATTCTTTGCCAACAGGCTATGGAAACTATTTATGACGGAGGTCCTTAGCTGACATATTTGTGGCGGAGGTTCATCGCCAACATATTTATGACAGAAATCCATCGCCAACAGGCTATGGAAACTATTTGTGGCGGAGATTTGGTGTTTTGGAAAAATAAGCTTATCTTTGCGGCAATAATATGAACGAACAAACTACCGATAGATGATGAAAAGACCCTTGATGTCGTTGTTGTGTATGGCCTTGTTATGGGTGTGCATACCCCTGTACGCCCAGGATCAATGGGGACATGAGTACAGAAACGATATTCCTGTTTATATTGACAGTATTCAGGCGGAACTGACCTATCCGCTCGCATGGGGTAAAAGTGGAATTAAAAACTTCAGGAAATGGAAGAAGACGGCGCGTGCCAAGGTGTTCGAGTGCATGATGGCCCCACCGCCAAAGGCCTCGTCTTACGATATGAAAGTGCTGGCGGAGGAGCAACGCGATGGATATAAGGCTCGGAAGATTGAGTTCTCGTTGAGCCGCTGGTACAGGGTGAAGGCCTACCTGCTAATCCCTGATGGCGTGGGACCATTCCCGACAGTCAACCTCCTTCACGATCATGGTGCCCATTTGTCTATTGGCAAGGAGAAGATGATCAGGCCTTTCGCCGTAGAAAAGAGTGTGGTAGACGATGCTGACGCGTGGGTGAAAAACCTTTATGGAAACCAGTATGTAGGCGATTATCTGGCCAAGCACGGTTTCGCGGTTTTCTCCATCGACGCACCGTTATGGGGTGAGCGTGGACGGAAGGAGGGTGTAGACCGCAACCGCTACGACATCATTGCCGGCAACATGATGATGCTGGGACGCGACCTGAGCGCTTTCATGACCTACGACGACATAGCCTCGACGGAGTTTCTGGCCACCTTGCCTGAGGTGGACGGTAACCGCATCGGGTGTGCGGGCTGTTCCATGGGTGGCTATCGTGCGTGGATGCTGGCAGCATTGAGCGATAAGATAAAGGCCGGTGCTTGCATATGCTGGATGGGCTCAACCTTTGCGCAACTCTCAAATCATTACGGGCGGAAAGAGAACGGGGGCTTCGCCAACTGTATCCCCGCCCTCCGACAGTATTTGGATTATCCTCACATAGCCTCGCTGGCATGCCCCAAAGCCATGCTGTTCGTCTCGGGAAAGCAAGACCGTCTTTTCCCCATTCCTGGTGTGGAGGCCGCATACGAGGTCATGCATCAGGTGTGGAACAGCCAGGGGGCTGGGGAGAAGCTGAAGACCAGTATTCTGAAACAGCCCCATGAGTGTAACTTGCAGAATCAGAAAGAAATACTAGATTTCATGAAATCAAATCTATGATACAAGAATTCCAATTGCGTGTTCTGCCACAACAGGCAGCCACAGAGAGTTTTCTGAAAACATACGTGGCTAACGAGAAGGGTATTGATGCCAGGAGTATCACGCATATCCGCATCCTCAAGCGTAGTATTGATGCCCGGCAGCGTACGATTTTTGTAAACCTGAAAGTCCGCGTATACGTCAATGAACAGCCCACCGACGAGGCGTATACTCCTACTGTCTACCAAGATGTCTCTGATGCCCGTGAGGTTATCGTGGTAGGAGCCGGTCCCGGTGGCTTGTTTGCCGCTCTGAAACTCATAGAATTAGGGTTAAAGCCCTTGGTGTTGGAACGTGGTAAGGATGTGCATGAACGCAAGAAAGACCTCTCGAACATTACGAAAACGCAACGTGTAGACCCTGAGAGTAACTATTGTTTTGGTGAAGGTGGGGCAGGAGCCTATTCCGATGGAAAACTCTATACCCGTAGCAAGAAAAGAGGGTCGGTGGAGAAAATCCTGAATGTGTTCTGCCAGCATGGTGCGTCAACGAGTATCTTGTCGGACGCCCATCCGCACATCGGCACAGACAAGTTGCCGCGCGTGATAGAGAATATGCGGAATACCATCCTTCGATGTGGTGGCGAGGTTCATTTCCAGACAAAGATGCTTCGCCTCATTACAAGTAGCCCGGCTTCTGGAATTGAGGAGGGAAGAAAGATTATCGGTGTAGAGGCTGTCAAGACCGACCCGGTAACAGGCGAGAAACGAGAAGTGGAATTTACTGGTCCGGTCATCCTTGCAACTGGACATTCCGCACGGGACGTCTACCGCTATCTGCAGGAGGCAAGGATTGAGATAGAGGCCAAGGGTATTGCCGTAGGGGTGCGACTTGAACATCCCTCAATGCTCATAGACCAGATTCAATACCATAGGAAAGAAGGCAGGGGCAAGTACCTCCCTGCCGCAGAGTATAGCTTTGTGACGCAAGTTGACGGCCGCGGTGTGTATTCTTTCTGCATGTGCCCAGGTGGTTTTGTTATTCCTGCGGCTACAGACAAAGAGCAGATTGTCGTCAACGGAATGAGTCCAAGTAACCGTGGTACGCAATGGAGCAACAGTGGTATGGTGGTGGAGTTACGTCCTGAAGACATTGCCGGTGACAGCCCGTTGAAAGTCATGCATTTTCAGGAAGAACTGGAACGAAATTGCTGGCAGCAGGGTAATATGCGCCAAACTGCTCCGGCTCAGCGCATGGCTGACTTCGTAAACAACAAGTTAAGTTACGATTTGCCCAAGAGCTCCTATGCGCCTGGACTGATATCGAGCCCGTTGCATTTCTGGCTGCCGTCTATGATTGGCTCACGGCTTCAACAGGGTTTTAAGAAGTTTGGGCAGATGAGCCATGGATTCCTTACCAATGAGGCTGTTCTCATAGCAACTGAAACACGTACATCATCTCCGGTTAGGATTGTCCGCAACCCCGAGACCCTCCAGCATTTGACAGTCAGAGGCTTGTTCCCATGTGGGGAAGGTGCTGGTTATGCTGGTGGCATAGTATCCGCCGGAGTAGATGGAGAACGTTGTGCTGAAATGGCCTATTCGTATCTCATCGACTTTGCCGGTTGAATGTGGGATATTAAATAGCTGGGGGCAATCAGCACAAACACGCTAATGGCCAAAGTGGCAATGTTGATAAGAATGATGAGCGGAATGTTCAATTCTACTGGAACGGTGCTGACATAATAGGTAGTTGGGTCGAGTTTGATGAGTCCTGTCACGCGTTGCAGGAGTATGATGCCAATACCCAATAAATTGCCGATAATCATGCCTTTACCGATAATGAAGACGGCAAACCACAAGAAAGTGTGACGAATGGTTGTGTTGGTGGCTCCTATCGCTTTCAGGACACCAATCATATTGGTGCGTTCCAGTATGATAATCAACAATCCTGAGATCATGGTGAATCCCGCTACGCAAACCATAAGCCCAAGGATTATCCATACGTTCAAGTCAAGTAAGTCTAACCATGAGAAAATCGAGGGGTAGGAGTTCTTGATGGTGCTCGACGAGAACGTTGCCCCATAATTGTCGGTAGCGCGGTTTACATGCTCGACCATATATTTAGCAGTTTCATTCAACTGCTTGAAATCCTTGACAGTAATCTCCACACCAGAGCATTGATCTGGTTTCCATCCGTTCAGTTTGACCGAGGTGTATAAATCGGTATATACAATGATCTTATCGAACATGGCAAGATTCGTCTGGTATATCCCGGCTATCTTAAAACGGCGTGCTCTTACATTATTGTTGTCGAAAAAA
>JAEEGG010002174.1_pt1 | contig 51268 bp, 51 predicted proteins | sample 9134161 | NCBI WGS metagenome assembly JAEEGG01 (sample SAMN16246543, study PRJNA631951) | gut metagenome | biome: gut microbiome; feature: rumen; material: CR-attached | host: Bos | place: Iran: Karaj | collected 2018-10
GGGATCCTCGCACTTGATGCGGATGGAATTGATCCGCGCCTGGTCGAAAGGCGAACCGGGAGGCGCCTCGTACGGGAAGTTCCTGAGGGTCACCTCGATGCGGAACACGGCGAACAGGTGCTCCAGATACACGTGGGCTACATCGCCGGAGATCTTCACCTCGCCCAGCATCAGATCGACGTCGGAGATAGAAGACGGATCATCGTGCTGCAGGGCGCCCGAAGCGGTCGAAAGGTTTCTCATATAAATGGTCTGAGAGTACAGCCTCACGCCATCGAAGATCGAATTGCCCGCGTACGTGTCCACGGACGGATACAGGCAGATGACCTTGTCCCCTTCGTTTCCGGTCCAGGTACCGGAGAATTCCGCCTTCTTGCGGCCAGCCTCCCCGGTAGAAGTGAAGATATCGACGGCCGTGATGCCGTCCCGGTCGAAAGAGACCACCGTGATGGACTCTTCCGAGTCCCAGGAGCCTTTCAGCGTCCTGTCTTCCGTGTCGTATTCATAAAGCGTCTTCGTGCCCACCGGAGCGGAGACGGACGCCTGGATCGTCATCGGGACGCCTGCCTTCTTTTCGACCGGCGTCTCCTGGCAGCTACTCATCAGCACGGCCGCGCAGGCCGTCATTAAAACACTCGTTAGGATGCGTTTCATCTTGCAATTTTTCAATAGGTTAAAAGTCCAAATCCCAGCCGTGTTCCATATCAGGGACCTCTCCACTGGCACAGACAATGCCTTCCAACATGACCTCAATGACCTCTGTCACGGGTGATTCATAAGTGATTAAGCGTAAAACTTCCATTAGGTGTGTAAATAACGTCTAAAACTAGACACGATTAATGTCGTTCAATACTAGTAAATAAATAGTGAAGCACACTTCTTAGTTCAATCTGTTTCTTTCCCTTTTTCCGGCCACCCACCTCAAAGGTTCATTACGGCTTCTTTGTCGAAGTGGAATTCCCACCAGTTATTTCTTTGATGCAGGTACATACCGTTGCGTTGTTTCGGTACAAATATATGAAATATTTGAGGTATTGGAAGTACTCGCTCATAGTTTGTGGAGGGCACCGTAGTGCTTATTGATGTTGGTGATGGCTCCGTAGGTCTTTAGGTAGCGGTAGGCCTGCGCGTCGGAGAGTCCGAAGTGCTGGGCGAATTCGTTGATGAAGGCGATGATGTATTCTTTTTTCATCGCGTCGGATTTGGTCATGGTGGCGATGTCGATGTAGGGCTTCATGATGGGGTTTCGACAGTTTTGTTGACACCAGGTCTAATGCTGAAACAGATTTTACGAAATTCATACAACTATTTTATGATTTTCGTAAAACTTGGCATTATCTTTGTCTTTCGATAGGACAAATTAAACTCGAAGACAAATGAACAATTCAACGCAAAAGAGCATCAAGCGGCTCTCCATCGCCACCCTCGTCATCGGCGGGATCACCCTCGCCTATCTATACTGGGAGATGATCGCCCAGCTGTGGGTGGACAGTTATATCTATCCCCTGACCTGGAACCCGGACATCAAGGGCTGGCAGATCTTCATCCTGGTGGCCCGGTTCGTCGGCCTGACGGCGCTTTTCGTGCTGTGCTGCATCTTCCTGCACCGCACCAACAAGGGCCTGAAGGACGGTGAGATCTTCCCGAAGTCCAACATCTCCCTCATCCGCTGGACGGCACTCGTGGCCGCACTCCTCGCCTTCGTCAGCAGCAATTACCCGGCGGTGGTGAAAGGAGAGTCAGAGATGATGCTGGAGTCCAACACCATCCTGATCCCTCTCATCGTCCTTCTCTTCGCAGGACTCTACAAAATGGCTTACCTGGCGGCACAAGACAGCAAACTCGCGATATGATCACGGTCAACCTTGACAAAATGCTCTGGGAGCGTCATATGAAGCTCTCGGAACTGTCCGAAAGAATCGGCATTTCGATGACCAACCTGTCTTTGCTCAAGACGGGAAAAGGCCGCGCCATCCGCTTCTCCACGCTCAACAAACTCTGCAAGGTGCTGAGCTGCCTGCCCGGTGATATTCTTGACTATCAGCCTGATCCGGAAGGCGTTGAAATCTTGGATGATATCTATGCGGATTAAGCTTCTTCTAGCCCTTTCATTGCTCCCTTCCCTGCTCTTCGCGCAGGAGCGCGTCACCGTCAGGGGGCGGATCCTGGACGGGAATGGCGACGCTGTTGAATATGTCCAGATTGGTATGCCCAGCCATCAGATCGGGACCATTTCCACCGCTGACGGACGCTTCGAGATCGAAGTCCCCTGCGACACGCTGGTGTTCTTCCACGTATCCTATCAGTCGGCAGCCTATCCAGTCACCGGCTCTGCCGAGGATGTAGTCATCGTCCTGCACGAACAGGAATTGCCTCCGGCCGTTTCCATAGGTGGAAACACAAAGGAAAAATATCTCCTTCGTCCCGGAACGAGTTTGCTGAAGAGCGTGGGAATCATCACGACGTCCCTGCGGGGCGAACACCCTTCGGGACGGGAAATAGGTTCCGTCGCCCACGCCAAAAAGCCATTTCTTGTGAAAGACATCCTGCTTACCGTCCGCAGCAACCATATCCCCGGCTGCGTCGCCTCCATCAACATCTACCGCATCGAGGAAAAGAAGGAATCGTTTGTCAACGTGCTTCACAAGCCCATCTACTTCGATGTTGCCGTATCGGATGATCCGCAGGATTTCGACATCCAGCCGGAAGAAGCCCTTCTGCTGGAGCCGGGCAAATACTTCATCGCCTTCCAGGTCGTAGGTTGCAATAACGAAGTCCTGCAGGCCTTCCTTGCCAAAACACAGGAGGAGCAGGAAACCCGGGAGCTGAGTATGGACTTCAATATCTACCTCAAGAGCAGCTATGTCCGGGAGGTGGCTCTGGGTGGAATGGAACATCTGCCCGTCAACATCGGTGTTGCTGTTAAGGGGCTGGAGTATCAATGATAAACGAGGTAACTTTCTGTTTTATCCTTGATCACGATCTCGCCTAAATAACGTATATTTGTCTTCGTGAAACGTTTTTTCTTATTTGTCCTGCTTTCGCTGGCGGCCCTGCAGCTGCCGGCGCAGGATCTGCCGCATTTCAAGCGCATCGTCAGGGAGTTGAGCTCCGCGAAATACCAGGGGCGCGGCTATGCCCGTGACGGCGCCAACAAGGCCGGGAAATACCTGCAGAAGGAATTCCGGAAGGCCGGGGCGGACGAGGTGATCCTCCAGCCCTTCACCATCGACATCAACACGTTCTGCGGCAAGGCGCAGATGTGGGCCGACGGCCGCAGGCTCCGCGCCGGGGTGGACTTCTCGATGCGGGAATACTCCCCCGGCGTACACGGGGAATTCCCGGTGTACTTCGTGGACACGCTGAACTTCGATCCCGATCGGATCTACCGTGACCTGGCGAAGCCGGAGAATGCCAACTGCTTGGTGTGCTGCGATTTCTGGTTCACATACCGGCACCGCGAGGTCTTTTCCCGCCTCCAGACGGCGGGAGAACTCCCCAATGCCGGTCTCCTGTTCACCTGGGAGGCGCCCATCAAGTTCTTCAAGGCCTACGGCGAGAAGGTGGTGGACAAGCCCATCGTCTGGGTGACGCCCGAGGCCGTCGAGGGCGTGAAAAGGGTGAAACTGGACGTGGACAACGAATTCCTGGAGGACTACGGCTTATTCAACGTCATCGCCAAGGTCGAGGGCGCCCGGCACGACAGCTGCTACCTCTTCACGGCGCACTACGACCACCTGGGCAACCTGGGCCGCAAAGTTTATTACCCCGGTGCGAACGACAATGCCTCCGGTACGGCCGCCATCGTCACCCTGGCCGCGCACTACGCCGAGAACCGGCCGGCGTTCGACTTGTACTTCGTCGCCTTCTCCGGCGAGGACGCCAACCTGCGGGGATCCACCTTCTTCGCCGAGCATCCCGTCGTCCCGCTCGAGCGGATCAAATACCTGTTCAACATCGATATGGTCGGAGACGACAACCCGGTCCTGTACTGCGAGGTCAGCGATGCAGGGATGGCGCAATTCCCTGCATTCGAAGCGATCAATGCGGAACAGCACCTCTTCGAACGCCTGAACCGCGGGGAACTGGCCGCCAACAGCGACCACTACCCTTTCGCGGTCCGCGGCGTGCCCTGCATCTTCCTGGAGAACGAGGAAGGCTCCGCTTTCCCCCACTACCACACTCCGGCCGACGATATGAAGACGGTCCGGCTTGAGAGCTACGAACCGGTGTTCCGGTTGATCACATCTTTCATTTCCCGATAAACATTCCATCTATGGTTCCTACCGCTTCGATCGTCATCCTGATCATCAATGCCATTATCGGCTTCGTCCTGCCGGTTTGTCTCGTCTGGTGGCTGGTCAAAAAGTACAAGATCAACTTCGTCACGGTCCTGATCGGCGCGGCGACCTTCTTCATCTTCGCCCTGATCCTGGAGTCCATGGTCCACGCGGTCGTCCTGAAGGGCCCTCGCGGCGAGGCCATCCAGGGGAACGCCTTGTATTATGCCCTTTACGGCGGCCTGATGGCCGGCCTGTTCGAGGAGACGGGACGCTTCCTGTCGATGAAATTCCTGATGAAGAAGGAACCGACCAGGACGCTGCCCGCCATCGCCTACGGCGCCGGCCACGGCGGGATCGAGGTGATCCTGGTCTTTGCGTTCTCGATGATTTCTTCGCTGGTCCTGGCGCTGATGATCAACGCCGGCCAGGCGGACGCGCTGCTGGCCAAGGCCCCCGCCGAGGCGCAGGCGCAGCTCCAGGAGCAGTTCTCCCAGCTTGAGACGACCGCCCCGGCGGAGCTCCTGACCGGCGTCTGGGAGCGCATTTCAGCCCTCATCCTGCACCTGTCCCTGTCCGTACTGGTCTGGGCGGCCGTCCGGAAGGCCGGCAAATGGATCTGGCTCTACCCTGCCGCCATCCTGCTGCACGCCCTGGTGGACGGCGTCACCGTGATCCTGGTGAAAGGCGGCGTGGGCAACGTCGCCATCGAGTTCATCCTTATGGCTATGGCCGTCGCCATCGCAGCCATCGCCTGGATGGTGGCCGGAAAGGCCTTCTGCAAAGCGGAATAAGGTCGAAGAAAAAAAACAAGCGCCGGGCCCATTGGCCTGGCGCTTGTCGTTTTAAGCCCACTTGTCTTCGGCTACCGGTAGTCGGATGTCGCTCAGATACTGGATCTCGTTGAGGAACCACTGTCCGGTGCTCGGCTTCTTGCGGAGCTTGACGGGCCGTTCGTTGTCTCCCCCGCCCGACTTGAGCCAGAGCGTCGCCCAGCCTTCGTTGTCGAAGGAATAAGGGTTGGACGCCACGCGGATCGTGTACGGGTTCGTCGGGGTGTAATTGTTCTCCGGCGTAGCGCCGACGAAGAACGAACGGGGCTTGTATCCCTTCCCGGCCATCCTGTCCTGGATGTGCTGCTTCTCCAGATTGGAGAGCGGTTCGGGGCCTTTCAGGAAGTTGAGCATCGCGAAGCACGCTTCGGGATCCGCCTCATAGCGGAGCAGGGCCACGACGGTCAGCGCCGCCACGGCGTAGCAGTCCGTCAGGGACGCCTCCGGCAAGGCCTTCAGCTGCTCGAGCGTCTGCGGAAGCGACGGGAAGCTGTAGGTCTTGGTGCCGACGGCCTTGGTGGCGGCTTTGACTACCTTGCCGCCCAACTTTTCGAGGAGTTGCTGCAGAAGTCCGGCCATAGGCTAATACCACTTGTCCTCGTTCGCCGGGAGGCGGATGTCGGACAGACACTGGATGTCATTGAGGAACCACTGGCCGGTGCTGGGCTTCTCGCGAAGCTTCATCGGGCGGGGATTGTCGGCGCCGCCGGACTGCAGGTAGAGCGTCGCCCAGCCGGCGTCGTTGAAGGAATAGGTATTGGACGACACCGTGATCGTGTACGGCTTGGAAGGAGTATAATTGTTGTCCGGGCGCGCCCCCTTGAAGAAGGAGAAAGTCTTGTAGTACTTGCCCTGCAGGCGGTCGCGGATGAACTGCTTCTCATACGTGGAGACCTCCTCCGGACCCTTGAGGAAATTGAGCATCTCGAAGCAGTCCTCCGGGCTCTCCTCGTAACGCGTGAGCGCGAGGATGGTCAGGGCCGTGGTGGCATAGGGTGAATCGAGCTTGGCCTCAGGAAGCCGCTGGAGCTCCTGGACATTTTTCGGCAGGGAGTTGAAAGTGAAGGTCTTGTTGCCTCCGAGGCTGGAGCCGCCGCCCGACAGGCTGCCGAGAATCCCGCAGCCGGCCAGAAGCAACGTGGCGGACACGATACAGATGATACGTTTCATAGCTATTCTTAATGGATTAAATGGCTTATTCCTTGGCCAGGCACTTCCAGACCACGGCGGACAGGGCGGCGCCTGCGAGCGGGGCCACGAAGAACACCCAGACATTGGCGAGGGCCTCGCCACCGGCGAAGATGGCCGGGCCGAGGGAGCGGGCCGGGTTGACGGAAGTACCGGTCAGGTTGATGCAAACGAGGTGTACGAGGATGAGGGTGAGACCGATGGCGAGACCGGCGGGCTTGCCGGCGCCCAGCTTCTCATCCGTGGCGCCGAGCACCACGAGCACGAAGATGAAGGTGGCGATGAATTCGACGAGCAGCGCTCCGCCCACGCCGCCGGCGTGCGCGACGCCGTTGGTGCCGAGGGCGTCAGGGTTGGCTCCCGCGAAAAGGAGGCCGAAATCAGGGGTCATCGTCTTGGCGAGCAGCAGCAGGAGCGCGCCGGCGACGATGCCGCCGAGGATCTGGCCGCACCAGTAGCCACAGGCATCCTTCCAGCTCATACGGCCGGACAGGGCGACGGCGAAGGTGATGGCCGGGTTGATGTGGCAGCCGGAGATGTTGCCGATCGTGTACGCCATGGCGACGACGGTGAGACCGAAAGCGATGGCGGTGCCGACGACACCGGCGGGGGTGCCACAGCCAAGGAACATCGCGGTGGCGCAGCCCAGGAACGTCAGGACAAAGGTCCCGATACATTCAGCAAAATACTTTTTCATATTAAAATGTGGTTTAAAGGTTTGGTTTCACGTTGCTAATTTAACAAAAATCCCTATTTTTTGCTAACTTTACCCGATAGAAATCATAAACTAATCACCATATGTACGACGCAACCAACGGACTTTACATCGCCCACGGCCCCAACGGGCCCATCTCGATCATTGGCAAAATGGCCAACCGCCACGGTCTCATCGCCGGTGCGACCGGTACCGGCAAGACGGTGACCCTGCAGGTAATGGCCGAATCCTTCAGCCAGGCAGGCGTCCCCTGTTTCATGGCGGATATGAAGGGAGACCTGTCCGGCATCAGCCAGGCCGGCCGCCTGAGCGGCTTCATCGAGAAGCGCCTGCCGGAGTTCGGCATCGAGAATCCCCAGTTCGCCGGCTGCCCGACCCGTTTCTACGACGTGTACGGCGAGCAGGGACATCCAATGCGCACCACCATTTCCAATATGGGGCCGCAGCTGCTCAGCCGCCTGCTGGGCCTGACGGAGGTGCAGAGCGGCGTGATGGACGTCATTTTCCGTGTCGCGGACGACCGCGGCCTGCTGCTCCTGGACCTCAAGGACCTGCGGTCGATGCTCAACTACGTCTCCGACCATTCCTCCGAATATTCCCAGCGCTACGGCAGCGTGTCCGCACTCAGCGTGGGCGCCATCCAGCGCTCGCTCCTTTCCCTGGAGAACCAGGGCGCCGACAAGTTCTTCGGCGAGCCCGCCTTCGACATCCAGGACCTCTTCGCCGTGGATGCCAACGGACGCGGCATTATGAGCGTGCTGGCGGCGGACAAGCTGATGATGAACCCGAAGCTCTATTCGACCTTCCTGCTCTGGCTGCTCTCCGATATCTTCGCCTCGATGCCGGAGGTCGGCGACCTGGACCTGCCGAAGCTCGTGTTCTTCTTCGACGAAGCGCACACCCTCTTCACGGACACCTCCCCCGCCCTGGTCAGCAAGATCGAGCAGGTGGTGCGGCTGATCCGAAGCAAGGGCATCGGCGTGTACTTCATCACACAGAACCCTTCCGACATCCCCGACAGCATCCTCGGCCAGCTGGGCAACCGCGTCCAGCACGCCCTGCGCGCCTACACGCCCAAGGACCAGAAGGGCGTCAAAGCCGCCGCGGAGACCTTCCGCGCCAATCCCGCCTTCAAGACGGAGGACGCCATCATGAACCTCGAGACCGGCGAGGGCCTGGTCAGCTTCCTGGACGCCAAGGGCGCCCCGAGCATCGTGGAGCGCGCGAAGGTGCTCTTCCCGTTCAGCCAGATCGGCCCCATCACGGAAGGCCAGCGCCTGGACATCAACAACGCTTCCCCAGTCCGCGGTAAATATGACCATATGATCGACCGTGAGTCCGCGTTCGAGATCCTCCTGGGCGACCAGAAGAAGGCCGAGGAGGAGCAGGCCCGCCAGCAGGCGGAGATCGAGCGCCAGAAGGAGGAAGCCCGCCAGCAGGTCGAAAGGGACACGCCGCAGTACCGCGAACCGCGCGGGGCCGCGAAGGCGACCACGGCGTCCAAGAAGACTTCCAAGGCGAAGAAGACCATCGCGGGCACCGTCGCCGCGGCGGCTGCCACGGCCGCCATCAGCACCATCTCCCGCAGCGCCGGCACCGCCGCCGCCAACGCCATCACCGGCAAGAAGACCAAGAGTACCAAGAGCACCGGCGAGAAGGTGATCCAGAATGCGACCTCCAGCGCCATCCGCTCCCTCACCCGCAGCATCCTTGGAAGTCTGGTGAAGTAATCGAGAATGAAAAGGTTAGTTAGTATATCATTCGCGGCGCTCCTGCTGCTCGCCCTGGCATCCTGCCATCGCAAGCCGCAGGAGGAGCCCGTCCTTCCCGAACCCGAAGCCCTTCCGCCCCTGGGCTTCTACGCGGACCGTTTCGACGCCGACACGATGGAGATCCGCAGCGGCGAGACCTTCTCCGGGCTGATGAACCGCCTGGGCCTTGGCGCCCGCGCCACCTACGATATGGTGCAGCTCTGCGACCCGGTCTTCGACGTGCGCAAGATGCGCGCCGGCAACGTCGTGCAGGCCTATTACACCACGGACAGCACCCACACGCTCAGCTATGTGGTCTATGTCCAGGACCGCATCCGCTCCTTCGTGTTCCAGTGCACCGATTCGCTGGCCGTCTGGAGCGTGGACAAACCGGTCGAGCACGAGCACAGGATCACGGACGTGACCATCACCAGTTCCCTCTGGAACGATATGATCGCCTCCGGCGGTTCGCCGAATCTCATCATGACTCTCGCGGACATCTACCAGTGGAGCGTCAACTTCTTCGCCCTGCAGGACGGCGACCGTTTCCGGATGATCTATGACCAGAGCGTCGTGGACGGACAGGTCGTGGGCATCGACACGGTCCATTTCGCCCTCTACAACAGCGCTTCCGGCAAAGAAGTGGCGGCCGTGCGTTTCGATACCGGCGAGGGCGGACGCAGCACCTACTGGGACAAGGGCGGCGAAAGCCTCAAACGTATGTTCCTGAAGGCTCCGCTCAAGTACAACCGAATCAGCAGCGGCTTCTCCTATGCCCGCAAGCATCCCGTGACGGGCGTCGTCAAGGCGCATACGGCCGTGGATTACGCGGCTCCGACCGGCACGCCGGTCTATGCCATCGGCGACGGTACGGTGATGCGCATCGGATGGGATGGCGGCGGTGGCGGAAATCGTATCCGCTTGAAGCACGCGCGCGGCTACGAGACCAGCTATATGCACCTGTCGAAATTCGCCCCCGGGCTGAAAGTCGGTTCCAACGTGTCCCAGGGCCAGTTGATCGGCTATGTCGGCGCGACCGGCACGGCCACGGGCCCGCACCTGGACTTCCGCGTTTTCGAAAACGGCAAGGCCATCGACCCGCTTTCACTCAACTCCCCTGCCTCCGAGCCGCTGGATCCGAAGTTCCTGCCCGCCTTCAACGCCCTGTACGAGCGCTATATCGACGAGCTGAACGGCATCCTTCCCGCCGCCCGTATAATGCCGTCGCTGAATCCGGATGCAAATTGAGCCGGTCGCATACTTCCGTTCTCCCCTGTCCGAGAAATTCGGCCTGCCCCGCCAGGCCGGGCTGGCGGAGTCCCTCCGCGGCACCGTCGTGCTGGAGCCGGCCTTCCGCGCTCCGGAGGCGTTGCGCGGCCTGGACGGCTTCGAGTATCTCTGGCTCATCTGGAGCTTCCATCTCAACCGTGAAGACGCCGCCGGGAGCCTGACGGTCCGCCCGCCGCGCCTGGGCGGCAACGAGCGCGTCGGCGTGTTCGCCTCGCGCTCGCCATACCGTCCCAATCCACTGGGTCTCAGCTCCGTACGCATCGAAAGCATCGATGCCGAGGCCGGCGAGATCCGCGTCCTCGGCGCCGATCTTGCGGACGGCACGCCCATCTACGACATCAAACCTTACGTCGAATACGCTGACAGCCACCCGGGCGTGCGCAGCGGCTTCGTGGACGACACGGCCTGGCAACCGCTGAAAGTGATCTTTCCGCGCGAGGCCTATCATACCTTCGAACCCGCCGACCTGGACGCGCTGGAGCAGATCCTGGCCCAGGACCCCCGTCCCCAGTACCAGGACGACCCGGAACGAATTTACGGCCTCCTGTTCGGAGACCGTAACATTCGCTTTCGCGTCGAGGGCGGTACCCTCACCGTCGTAGGAATCGATCCGTCCTGATCAAGGCAGGAACGGACGGACGGGAGCGGGACCCGGTGCCGGAGGCGGCGGAAGGGGCCTGCGCCAGGGTTCGGCGGCCTTGTCGCACAGGGCGATGAAATGGGCCCGCAGGGCGGTCCACTCGTAGTACGGACCGGAAACCGGCTCGAGGCCCGGGAAAGTCACTTCCTTCTCATTGTAGAGGACCTTCACCAGCACGTCATCCTTCTTGTTGCGGTAGAAGATCATCTGGCAGTTCGTGGCCATCGGGACCTGGAAGAAGGCATACCAGCCGCGCTGGCTGGCCTCCTGATACGGGAAGACGCGGTGCTGCGTATCGTCCACGTTCAACAGGGCGGCCAGGGGCAGCACCGAGGTGTCGTGGCCGAAACGAAGGTCCGCGGCGCGGTGGCTGCCGGGTTTCAAGGCGGCGTCCGCCTTCTCGATGAAGTCCATCAGCAGCGGCCGTATGGCATAACGGATCACATCGCCGTTCTCGGCGGAACCCGCCCACATCCGGTAAAGGGAATTGTTGCCGCCAGCCCAGAGATAGACCAGCTCCTCCGGCGTGAAATACTGGTTGAAGATGTCGATGTCGCCCAGGTCGTCGATGAGCTGCGGCAGGCCGCCGGCGGAGAAGATCGCCCGCACGAAAGGCTCCGGGTTGCCCAGTTCCTTGAGTGCGGCGTCATAGTCCGTGAAGAGCGGACGCAGGAAACGCGAGAAATCATAGCCCGGCGTGCCCGCAGCCGGCTGGTAGGCGCGCGGCCCCGCCTGCTGGCGGGCCCTGTAGGCCGCCATATCCATCGGCGGACGCTCCGGTTCGCCGGGACGGCGGATGTTGAGGCTGGGGTTGATGTACTCCATGAAGCGCTCCGCGCTCGTGTAGGAGAAATCGAGTTTGGGATACAGCACCGTGAGGCTGTTGGTGAAGTTGCACATACTTACGATGCAGCGTCCGACCGTGCTGGAGAAGCTGTTGATCTCCTGGCGCTCCTTGTTCTTGAAGACTTCCGGGAAACGCGCCGCCATCCGCTGCGCGAGCTGTTTGTGCTCGCGGGCGCCGCGCGGCGTCAGCGTACCTTCCATCCCGACGTGGGCCTCGACGATGCGCTCCACCTGTGCGTACAGGGATTTCCCGGCAGGGGTCAGCAGACCGAGGGAATCCAGGTGGAAGAATCCTTCCTGGGCGGCGCGGGCGAAGGTGGAACTGCCTTCATAGCGGGAGCCGTGACGGCCGTAGTGGGAGATGTAGAAAGGCTTGTAACCTTTCGGTGCAGGGGTGTCGTCGATCGGGAAGAATTCGTAGTAGTGCATATTGTTGGAAGCACGGTACGGATTCTCGGTGATCAGGCGCAGGGCTTCGTTCTGGGCGCCCAGGCTGAGGCACAGGACGGCCGTAAGGATAAGCGTAAGTATTTTTTTCATATGTGGCAGTTTATCGGAGGCAGGAGGTTATGTGGAAGCAGTGCTCCTTCTTCTCGTATTTGACCAGGATATGCCCGAGTTTCTTCTCGTCCCGCAGGACTTCCGCGAGAACCTTGGTCAGTTCGTAGGGTTGCATGAATTCATCGGTCTCCTCGTCGCGCCAGTAGCGCGTGTAGGTGATGTCGAAAGTGGTGCCGTAGCAGTGTGCGGAGTTGTCGGACGCGTTGGGATTGCCGCTCTTGCGCAACCGCGTCACGTCCTCCTCCGTGCGCAGGATGGAGGAGCAGACCAGCTTGTATATCGGGAACTGCTTGCGCGAAAGGGAGTCGTGGAAAGCCTTGGCGATGCGGTTCAGCTCGCGGGCGGCGGCGCCTGTCAGATAAGGCACGGAATAGCGCAGGTCGTCGATTTCGAGAAAATCGGTGCTCTCGACCGGGACGAGGACCTTCAGGTCCAGGTCGTCCCGCTTCTCCGGGATTGCCGACAGGCCCATGACCTTGGCCATATTGAGATGCGCTTCATTGAGGTCGTCGAACTCCTTGCCGTAGTTCATCAACTTGGTATAGTAGATGATCTCCCGGGCCTCGGACTCCCCCGTCCCTTCCACGTCGTCCTCTACGGCCGCTTCCTCCTCCGACACGGTCTCCCCGGGCTCTTCCTGTTGCGCGGCGATCTGCTCCGTCCGCTCTTTCGGCGCCCTCTCCTTCTTGCTGCAACCCCCTCCCACCAGGATTCCGAGCAGGAATCCCAGCAGGAAGGGAGTCAGCAGGATAAGTAGCGCTTTCTGCTTTTTCGTCATGCTTTCAGGACGGGCTGGCGGGCGGCGGTCGTCTCGTCGGGACGGCCGATCGGCGTGTTGTGCGGGGCGCCGTGGAGCATCTCAGGATCGGCCTTGGCCTCTTCCGCGATCTTGCGCATCACGGCGATGAAGGCGTCGAGCGTCTCCAGCGACTCCGTCTCCGTCGGCTCGATCATGATAGCCTGATGGAACAGCAGCGGGAAGTAGATCGTAGGCGCGTGGAAGCCGTAGTCCAGCAGGCGCTTGGCGACGTCGAGCGTGCTCACGCCGTTGTCCTCCAGCAGTCCGTCGAAGACGAATTCGTGTTTGCAGACCGTCGGGATGGGCAGCTTGTAGCAGTCCTTGAGGGATTCCTTGATATAGTTCGCGCCCAGCGTGGCCAGCTTGCCGGCCATCTTGATGTGCTCGCGGCCGAGCATCAGGATGTAGGCGTACGCCCGCAGCATAATGCCGAAATTGCCGTGGAAGCCGCTCACGCGGGGAATGTGCAGGAACGGGACCACCTTGTCGGATACGCCGACTGGGCCGCTGCCGGGACCGCCTCCGCCGTGCGGGGTGGAGAAGGTCTTGTGCAGGTTCAGGTGCATGATGTCGAAGCCCATGTCGCCCGGACGGACCATGCCGAGCAGCGGGTTCATATTGGCGCCGTCGTAGTAAAGCAGGCCGCCGCAGTCGTGCACCAGCTTCGCGATTTCCTTGATGTCACGCTCGAAGAGGCCCAGGGTGTTGGGGTTCGTCATCATAATGCCGGCGACGTCCGGACCGAGGAGCGGCTTGAGCGCTTCCACGTCCACGAGACCGTCGGCCTTGGATTTCACGACCACGATCTCCAGGCCGCAGACGGCGGCCGAAGCGGGATTGGTGCCGTGGGCGCTGTCCGGGACGATGACCTTGGTGCGGGCGAGGTCACCGCGGCTCATATGGTATTCGCGCATCAGCATCAGGCCGGTGAGTTCGCCGTGGGCGCCCGCGCAGGGCAGGAAGGTGAAATGCTTCATCCCCGTGATCGCGGCGAGGGCCTTGTCCAGGCCGACATAGACCTCCAGCGCGCCCTTGACGGTCGCGTCCGGCTGCAGCGGATGCAGGCCGGTGAAGCCGGGCATATTGGCGATCTCTTCGTTGATCTTGGGGTTGTATTTCATCGTGCAGGAGCCGAGCGGATAGAAGCCCGTGTCCACGCCGAAGTTCATCTGGCTCAGGTTGGTGTAATGCCTGACGACATCGACCTCGCTGACTTCCGGAAGGTCCAGCTTGCTCTCCCGCCAGACAACGCTGTCCGCTGCCTGGCAGCAGCTGCCCTTCTGAAACCGTGCCACCCTCGGCATCGTAAGAGGGAGGGGCCCATCGCCAGATGGGAGGGGTCCGGCGCAGCCGGACGTTTCAGAAGGGCAGGCTGCTGCCGGCAGCGAATAACCGGTCCTTCCGGGTTTGGAGAGTTCGAAGATGAGTTTGTCGTAGTATTTCATATCGCGTTCCTCCCCTATTTGACAGATTTGACGATTTCGATGATGCGGTCCATCTCCTCGCGCGTGTGCTTCTCCGTGACGCAGAAGGTTACGTAGCCTTCCTCCGTCTGGAGGGCGGCGAAGAAACCGGCGTCGAACAGCGCCTGCTGGAGCTTCTCGACGTTGCAGAGCGGCTTGAGGCAGAACTCCTTGAGGAATTCGCCGTCGAAGACGCGTTCGAAGCGGCCCGTGGCGAGCAGCGCGTCGTGCAGGTAATGCGAGCCTTCGTAGCAGAGGGCGTTGAGCTTGCGCATACCCTCCGGTCCCATCAGGGACAGATAGACGGTGCACCAGAGCGCCATCAGGGACTCGTTGGAGCAGATGTTGGAAGTCGCCTTCTCGCGACGGATGTGTTGCTCGCGCGCCTGGAGCGTCAGGACGTAGCAGCGTTTGCCGGAGGCGTCCGTGGTCTGGCCGACGAGGCGGCCCGGGAGCTTGCGCATCAGGGCCTCGGTGCAGGCCATGAAGCCGACGTAAGGACCGCCGAAGCAGAGCGGAATGCCGAGGCTCTGGCCGTCTCCGACGGCGATGTCGGCGCCCCATTCGGCCGGCGTCTTGACGACGGCCAGCGCGGACGGGTCGCAGTATTCGACCAGCAGGGCGCCCATCTGATGGACGAGCTCCGCGAGGCCCAGGTGGCTCTCGATGATGCCGAAGCGGTTGATGGACGGGACGATGACGCCCGCCAGGTCCAGTACGCCTTCAGCGACCTCCTCGGCCACCTTGTCGGTGACGACGACGTTGATGCCGGCGTATTTGGCGTAAGTCTTGATGGTGTCGATCACGTTCGGCAGGAGCCGGGCGGACACGATGACGGAATTGCGTTTCTTGGTGCTGGCGACGCACATTCGCACCGCTTCCGCGGCGGCGGTGGGGCCGTCGTACATCGAGGCGTTGGCGCAGTCCAGACCGGTCAGGCGGCAGATCATCGACTGCCACTCGAAGATATAGCGGAGCGTGCCCTGCGAGATCTCGCACTGGTACGGCGTGTAGGCCGTCAGGAATTCGCTGCGGGAGGTGATGTACGGAATCACGGAAGGAACGTAGTGGTCGTAGGCACCCTGGCCGACGAACACTTTCAGCCGCGCGTTCTTGGCGGCAAGGCTCTCGAAAAAGTCACGAACCTGCTGTTCGCTCATGGCGGACGGCAGGTCGTACTCCCCCTTGTAGATGTATTCCGCGGGGACATCGGCGTACAGATCGTCCAGCGAGCTGACGCCGATCCTTTCGAGCATTACGCGGATATCTTCCTCCGTCTGAGGAAAATAGCTGAATGCTCCCATATCCTTACTTGGCGATTTCGGCGTAGGCGGAAGCGTTCAGCAGGGCGTCGAGCTCTCCCTTGTCGGACATCTCGACCTTGATGATCCAGGCCTCGTAGGCGTCTTCGTTGATCAGCTCGGGCTTGTCCTCGAGTTCGTCGTTGCGGGCGACGACCTTGCCGGACACCGGGGCGACCAGTTCGCTGGAGGTCTTGACGCTCTCCAGGGCGCCGCAGTCGTCGCCGGCGACGACCTCGTCGTCCACGTCGGGCATTTCCACATAGGTGATGTCCCCCATCTCGCTCTGCGCGAAATCGGAAACGCCGATGATGGCCACGTTGCCGTCCACCTTGACCCATTCGTGGGACTCGCTGTAGAGGAGTCCATCTATAATCTTGCTCATAATCCGTTTATTTTTTTGATTTATTTCTTGTAATTGGTCTGATAGAAGCGTTTCTTGACGACGACGCCCGGGAAGGCGTTCTTGCGGACGCGCACCCACAGCGGCGTGCCGAGGGCGGCATAGGCCGTGTCCACGAGGGCGAAGCAGATGCTCTTCTCGAGGCTGATGGAATGGTAGCCGGTCGTGACGACGCCTACTGCGGTACCGTCCTCCAGCTCCACGGGATAACCGTGGCGCGGGACGGCCTTGTCGGCGAGTTCGATGCCGACCAGTTTCTGCGCGACGCCGTTCGCCTTCTGCTCCGTGAGCGCCTCCTTGCCGATGAATTCCGGCTTGTCGAGCTTGCAGAACATACCCAGCCCGGCCATAATCGGGGAGATGTCGGCGGTCAGTTCGTCGCCGTAGAGCGGCAGGCCCGCCTCGAAGCGCAGCGTGTCGCGGCAGCCCAGGCCGCAGGGCTTGACGCCGGCGGCGAGCACGATGTTCCAGTAATTGCGGATCAGTTCAGGCGCGGCGTAGATCTCGAATCCGTCCTCGCCGGTGTAGCCGGTGCGGCTGACGATCACGCGCTGCCCGCCCCGCTCGAAATCACGGAAGGTATAGAAAGACAGCCCGGCGGCTTCGTGGAAGCCCAGCGCGTCGCAGACGGCCTTTTCGGCCAGCGGGCCCTGGACGGCGATCTGCCCCCAGGCGTCGGACTGGTTGTCCAGCGTCACCCGGAAGCCCTCGGCCTGCTCTTGCATCCAGGAGTAGTCCTTGTCCACATTGGCGGCGTTGACCACGAGCAGGAAGTGGTCCGGCTCGAACTCTTTGTACACGAGCAGGTCGTCCACCGTACCCCCGTCGGGATAGAGCATCATTCCATAGAGGATGCCGCCCGCCTCGAGCGTGCGGACGTCGTTGGTGAAGATGTGGTTGACATAGTTTTCCGCATCGGGACCGCTGATGAAGACTTCTCCCATATGGGAAACGTCGAAGACACCGGCTGCGTGGCGCACGGCGTTGTGCTCGTCGATGATGCCGCTGTACTGGATGGGCATATCATAGCCCGCGAAAGGGCTCATCTTGGCACCAAGCTCCACGTGGAGGTCATGCAGACAAGTCGTTTTAAGAAGATTATCCATTTTGGTTATTGCGTGTTACTTGAGAATTTCGAGGTCTTTCTTCAGGATCATCTTGGGGTCCATCATCGCCACTTTCTGGAAGAGGATCACCTGGTTGCCCAGCGACAGATAGACTTTCTCTTCGTGCTTGCCCTTGCGCCACCATTTGTAGAATCCGACCGGGTCGTTCTCGAAGGGGATTTTTGCAAGAATCCCGGAGCTGTAGCCGGGATAATCGATGACGAGGCGCAGGCCCATGAATTTCTTGTAGTAGTCGGGGTCGGCGCGGCGGAGCTTGCTGACGAGCGGATTGAGGACCTCCATCGTGTCGACCTGCAGGGTCTTGTCCCGCACGATCATGCGGTGGATGCGGACGGGATCCACATTGAGCCAGGCACCCATTCGAAGGGTCTTGGGGCCCTCCTCCGTGTCGAGCGTAAGCTCGTCCATGGAGAAATAGACCTTCTCGGGATCCAGCGGATATTGTCCTTCCAGCGACATTTTCTATTTTAGCAAGATTCAACAAATGTAGGGATTATTTTTATTTTTTCCTATTTTTATGGCGCCATGCAGCGAATTAAAGCCGATTTTTCGTGTTTCGAGGGCACGAATTGCTACTGCTCGGCGGACAGTGCCGGGCGGATACGGCGTGCCGTCGCCGCGCTGCCGCTCCACGCGGTCCACGACATCGGCACCGGAGACTACCATTATGTAAGCCTGTTCTGGCTGGAGCGGATCCGGGAGCCCTTCTCGCTGGTCCTGTTCGACCACCATCCCGACGACCAGCCGGGGGCGTTCGGCGAGGACCTGCTCAGCTGCGGCGGTTGGGTGGCGCAGGCGCGCAAGCTGCCGCTGCTCCGCTCGGACGTCTGGATCCGAGATGCGGCGGACTTCCCCGCCCTGGAGCGCCTTCCTGAAGGCCCGGTCTATCTGTCCATCGACCTGGACGTCCTCTCCCCCGCTTTCGCGCACACCGACTGGGACCAGGGCACGATGCGCCTGGAGGAATTGCTTTCCGCGCTGCGCCGGCTCACGACCGAGCGGCGCGTGCTGGGCGTGGACCTCTGCGGCGGGCTGACGCCCGAAAAAGGAGCCTCCCCGGCGGACGAGGCGTTGAACGCCCGCACCGGGGAGGCCCTGTGGGCAGTGTTCGCCGAACTGACTATCTGAGGGCGAAGACGACCGGGACGCTGTAAGTGACGGGGACGGCCTTGCCGCCGACCTTGGCCGGCGTCCAGTCCGGGGCGCTCTCCACGACGCGCAGCGCCTCTGCGTCGAGGGCGCTGGACACGCTGTTCACCACCTTGGCGTTCTTGATCTTGCCGTTGGCGTCCACGACGAAGTTGACCAGCACACGGCCCTGCTCTCCGTTCTCGATGGCGATCTGCGGGTAGTTCAGGTTGTCCTGGATGTACTTCACGAAAGCGTTGGAATCGCCCCCGTTGAAGGTCGGCTGGACCTCGGCGGCGCTTGCAGGCAGGATGTCGTCAAGCTTCTCGAGGGCCTCGTCCGCGCGCTCGATGCCCTTCTTGGCGGCATCTTCGGCCTCTTTGGCAGCCTTCTTGGCGGCTTTCCCGGCCTTGCCGGCAGCGTCCTTCACGGCGCCTTCGACAGACTCGACGGCTTCGTTGGCATTCTTCAGGGCTTTCTCTTCCTCCTTTCCGTTGTTCTTGCAGGAGAAGACCATCATCGTACAGGCGACGATCATGGCGATGGTAAAGATTTTCTTCATATTAAAGTACTGATATTTGAATAGTTTCCAGTCGCAAAAGTAATTATTATTCCGCTTCGTTGTACCCCGTCCCACTAGAAAACAGGCGAGAAGAGACGCGTCAGGGACTCCAGGAAACGGCGGAAACCGCTCCGCGCCGCCCAGGCTTCCGGCGTGATGCGGGTGCAGTCCCGCTCCTCCTGCAGGAAGGTCTCGCGCATCTGGACGGCGAAGGGCGCGTCGTAGAAGAAGGCGTTGATCTCGCAGTCCTGCTCGAGGCTGCGGATGTCGAGGTTGGTGGAGCCGACCGTCGCCACTTCGTCGTCGGCGACGACCAACTTGGGATGCAGGAATCCCTTCTCGTAGAAATAGATCTTCACCCCGGCGGCGAGCAGGTCGGCGAAATACGACTGGCCCGCACACTGGATGATGTTGAAAATGTTCAGATCCGCCTTTTGCGGGATCATCATCCGGACGTCCACGCCCGACAGGGCGGCGTTGCGCATAGCTGCGAACAGCGCATCCCCGGGGATGAAATAAGGGGTCTGGATATAGACGTAACGCCGGCTCGAGGCGATCATCTGTTCCACTCCGTACAGAATCGAGCGGTAAGCCCCCATCGGCTCGGAAATGGCCATCTGCATCAGCAGGTTCCCGGCGGGGGCCAGCCGCGGGAAGTATTCCGCCTTGTCCAGCAGCTCCCTGGCGGAGAACCGCCAGTCCAGCAGGAAAGCCGCCTGCATCTCGGCCACCACGGGACCGGCCACGCGCATATGCGTGTCGCGCCAGACGCGGTGCTTCCCGCCTTTTGTCAGCCCCTCTGCATAGCGGTTGGCGATGTTCATCCCGCCCGTGTAGCCGATGCGCCCGTCGATGACGACGTTCTTGCGGTGGTTGCGGTAGTTGGCGTCGATCAGGTCCCAGATGCCGCCCTGGCGGAACACGTGCAGCTGCACGCCCTGCTTCTCCATATTCCGCCGGTAGAAAGCGCGGCGGTTGCAGTTGACCACGCCGTCCACCAGCACGCGGACTTCCACGCCCTCCGCCGCCTTGCGGGCCAGCACATCCGCCACCCGCCGTGCCGTCTCGTCCTTGGCGAAGATGAAGAACTGGAAATGGATGTGGTGACGGGCCTGCTCAAGGTCGGCGAGCAGCTCTTCGAACATTGGATTGAAGTCCGTATAGACGCGCACGTCGTTGCCCCGGACCGGCAGTGCGTGGCCGGTCTGCTCCAGGAGCGTGACCAGATTCTTCTGGGCGGAGGGTGGTTCCGTGCACAGCGAATCGCCGACCGCATCCCGCACCCGGGCTTTGATCCGGTCCATCTCTTCCCCCCTCACCAGGCGGCGCCTCTTGCGGCTGATGCCGAAGAAAATGAAAAACAACAGGCCGACCGGAGGCAGCAGGACAAGGGTAAGGATCCAGGCCAGCGTCCGGGAGGGATGGCCGTTCTCCAGAATTACCATCACGACGAGGGCGAGCAGGAGGACCAGGAGAAGGAGAGTCAGCCAAAGAGGCATGGATGGAGCTTATTCTTTTTTGTTTTTTTTGTGAAGATAGCAATTTCCCCCAAAAAATGGTATCTTTGACTTATGTTTTCATTCTTCATCAGCGTTGTCGCCCTGATCCTCGGGTACTTGATTTACGGCAAGTTCGTCGAGCGGGTTTTCGGCCCCGATCCGTCGCGCCAGACCCCGGCGGTGGCCAAGGCCGACGGTGTGGACTTCATCCCGATGCCGACCTGGAAGGTCTTTATGATCCAGTTCCTCAACATCGCGGGCACGGGTCCTATCTTCGGCGCCATCATGGGCGCGAAGTTCGGCCCTGCGGCCTACCTCTGGATCGTGCTGGGTTGCATTTTCGGCGGAGCCGTGCACGATTACCTCAGCGGTATGCTGTCGCTGCGCAACGGCGGCGCCGGCCTGCCGGACCTGATCGGAAAATACCTCGGCAAAAAGACGAAGACCGTGATGCTCTGCTTCTCCATCTTGCTGCTCGTGCTGGTGGGCGCCGTGTTCGTGTACAGTCCGGCCGTGATCCTGAAGGACCTGGCCGGCGACGGATCCAACGCCGCCTTTATGATCTGGGCGGGCGTGATCTTCGTCTATTACATCATCGCCACGATGCTGCCGATCGACAAGATCATCGGCAGGATCTATCCCATTTTCGCGATCGCGCTGATCTTCATGGCCCTGGCCCTGATGGTCGGACTCATCGTCAAGCATCCCCAGCTCCCGGAGCTCTGGGACGGCCTGCAGAACCGCTCACAGACCTGGGGCGGCAGTGGCCAGCCCATCTGGCCCTATATGTTCGTGACCATCGCCTGCGGGGCCATCAGCGGCTTCCACGCCACGCAGAGCCCCCTGATGGCGCGCTGCCTCAAGAATGAGAAGCTGGGCCGCCCGGTCTTCTACGGTTCGATGATCACCGAAGGACTCGTCGCCCTGATCTGGGCCGCCGTGTCCTCCTATTTCTTCTTCTCCGGCGGAGCCGCGGAAGTCGGCGGTACCTTCGCCGATGCGGCGCCGACCGTGGTGACCAAGGTCTCCCGCGCCTGGCTGGGCATCCTGGGCAGCATCCTGGCGCTGTGCGGCGTCGTCGCCGCGCCCATCACAAGCGGCGACACGGCCTTGCGCAGCGCGCGCCTGATCATCGCCGACTTCCTGCATTTCGAGCAGCGGACGACCGCCCGCCGGCTCGCCATCAGCATCCCGCTCTTCGTCATAGCCGCCCTGCTGCTCTGGTTCAACATCGCCAACGAAGACGGCTTCAACGTGATCTGGCGCTATTTCGGCTGGGCCAACCAGACGCTCGCCGTGTTCACCCTCTGGGCCGTGACCGTCTATCTGTCGAAGGAGCGCAAGGGCGCCTATTACCTGATGACCCTGCTGCCGGCCTGCCTGATGACGGCCGTCAGCATCACCTATCTGTGCATCGCGCAGATCGGCTTCAACCTCCCGCTCGGCTGGAACCGCTGGATCGGCGCCATCGTGATCGTGGTCTCCGCCACCCTCTTCTTCCTTTGGAAATGCAAACAGGCCCGCAAATAACGGACATCTATGGCTGACGAAAAGATTATCTTCTCGATGAACGGTGTGGGGAAAGTCCTTCCCCACAACAACAAGGTCATCCTCAAGGACATCTACCTCTCCTTCTTCTACGGGGCCAAGATCGGCATCATCGGTCTGAACGGCTCGGGCAAATCGACCCTGCTGAAGATCATCGCCGGCGTGGAGAAATCCTACAAGGGCGAGGTGGTCTGGGCGCCGGGCTATACCGTAGGCTACCTGGAGCAGGAGCCGCAGATGGACCCGTCGAAAACGGTCCTGGAAGTGGTCCAGGAGGGTGTCCGGGAGGTGATGGACCTGCTCGCGGAGTACAACGAGATCAGCCTGAAGTTCTGCGAGCCGATGTCGGACGACGAGATGAACGCCCTGATCGAGCGCCAGGGCGAGCTGACCGAGCTCATCGAGCATCACGACGGCTGGGAGATCGACGCCAAGCTGGAGCGGGCGATGGACGCCCTGCAGTGTCCCCCGCCCGAGGCGAACGTCGCCACGCTCTCCGGCGGCGAGCGGCGCCGGGTGGCGCTCTGCCGCCTGCTGCTCCAGCAGCCCGACGTGCTGCTGCTCGACGAGCCCACGAACCACCTCGACACGGAGAGCATCCAGTGGCTGGAAGCCCACCTCAAACAGTATAAAGGCACGGTCATCGCCGTCACGCACGACCGTTATTTCCTGGACAACGTAGCCGGCTGGATCCTCGAGCTGGACCGCGGCGAAGGCATTCCCTGGAAGGGCAATTACTCCTCCTGGCTGGAACAGAAGAGCCTCCGCCTGGCGCAGGAGGAGAAGCAGGAGAGCAAACGGCGCAAGACCCTCGAGCGCGAGCTGGAATGGGTCCGGATGGCGCCGAGGGCCCGCCAGGCGAAGCAGAAAGCCCGTCTGGGCGCCTACGAGAAACTGGCCTCCGCGGACAGCAAGGAGAAGGAAGCGCGCCTGGAGATCTACATCCCCAACGGTCCTCACCTGGGCAACAAGGTGATCGAATTCCACGACGTGTCCAAGGCCTATGGCGACAAGTTGCTCTTCGAGCACCTGAGCTTCGTGCTGCCGCCCGCGGGCATCGTGGGCGTGATCGGCCCCAACGGCGCCGGCAAGACTACCCTCTTCCGCCTGATCATGGGCATCGAACAGCCCGACAGCGGCACCATCGAAATCGGCCCGACGGCCAAGATCGCCTACGTGGACCAGCAGCACAAGAGCATCGATCCCGACAAGACGGTCTATGAGACCATCGCCGGCAATTCCGAATGGGTGCGCCTGGGCGGCCGGGACGTCAACGCCCGCTCCTGGGTATCGCGCTTCAATTTCTCGGGCGCCGACCAGGAGAAGCTATGCGGGGTCCTTTCCGGCGGCGAGCGCAACCGCCTGCACCTGGCGCTGACGCTCAAGGACGAGGGCAACGTCCTGCTGCTCGACGAGCCGACCAACGACGTGGACGTCAATACGATACGTGCCCTGGAGGAAGGTCTCGACGGCTTCGCGGGCTGCGCCGTGGTCGTCAGCCACGACCGCTGGTTCCTGGACCGCATCGCCACGCACATCCTCGCCTTCGAGGGCGAAGGACAGGTATATTTCTTCGAAGGAAGCTACTCCGAATACGAGGAGAACCGCAAGGCGCGCCTGGGCGACGCCGAGCCCAAACGCTTCAAATACAAAAAGCTGATGGAATAATGAAGAGAACGTATTCAGACGACATAAAGACCCTCCAGGACAGCATCCGGCGCCTGCAGGAGATCAAGGAAGTCCTCTACGCCGTGGAAGACGTGGCGCTGGAGGTCGAGCGCAACGTAAGCGAGATCGACGCCCGCATTCCCCTGCGGGAGAACATAGACCAGATCCCGGACGCCGCGCAGCGCGCCCAGGCCGAACACGCCCTGGACCTGCTGGAGGAGACCTTTGCCCTGATCGACGAGATCCTCGGCCCGCCCGAGGACGAGATGACCGGCGAGCCTGTCGGCACCCCGATGGACCCGGTCGCCCGGGGCTCCCGCAGCGAAATCCGTCTGGAGGATTTCCTGCGCAACTACAAACCCGGCAGCAAGAACAAAGTTAGTTGACAATGGCATACGACATTTCCATCAAGCTTCCGCAGGGCTGGGTCTCCGACCTGGACAGCTATCTCGACGAATCCGGCGTGGAGATCACGCACCTCTCCTGCCACCTTCCCAATGACAAGAAGCAGACCGACGAGGCGCTGATCGACGCCTATGTGGGTCCGATGCCGGAGGACTCGACGGCGGCGGACCAGGCGCTGGCCAATTACGCCGACACGGTGGGCTTCGACGAAGAGGACCCGGAGGACTTCGACCCCATCGTCGAATGGCCTTTTAACGGCAAGAAAGCCTATGGTTTCGAAGCGCTGGCGGAGGACGACTCCCCTATGCGGATGATGTGCCTGGAGCCCAAGAAGGGCATCCTGGTCATCCTGGTCGTCCTGGCCAAGGACGACGACACGCTCGTCGAAGCCGTCCAGCTGGCGGAGCGCGGCCTGCGCCTCAAATAGATGGACCAGCCCAAGATCGAGCGCGTACTGCGCCTGATGACCCTGATGTCGGGGAGCGTCGAATACACCGTCGACGAACTCGCCGACAAGCTGGACACGTCCTACCGTTCGATCTACCGCTACATCGACACCTTCAAGGCCTGCGGTTTCGCCGTGGAGAAGGTCCACGGCAACATCTACCGCCTGGCGAAGCTGTCCCCGAAGTATCCCGACCTGGACAAGCTGGTCTATTTCTCCGAGGAGGAGGCCTACCTGGTCAACCACCTCATCGACCGGCTGGACCCGACCAACGCCCTGAAAGCCGGCCTGCAGCGCAAGCTGGCGGCCATCTACAGCAGCACCAGCATCGCCGACTACATCGACAAAAGGTCGAACGCCGCCAACGTGGAAGCCCTCTCCCGCGCCGTGCGGGAGCAGAAGGCCGTGCGCCTGCTGCGCTACGAATCCGGCCACAGCGGGCAGATCCGCGACCGCCACGTGGAGCCGTTCGGCTTCACGACCAACTTCATCGACGTATGGGCCTTCGACCTTGAGGACGGGCACAACAAGATCTTCAAGATCAGCCGTATGGAGGAGGTGGAAGTGCTCGATGGAGAGCCCTGGACGCGTGCGGACGAGCACGAGCGCCTGGGTATGGACGTCTTCCGTATGGCAGGCCGGGAGGCTTTCCGCGTCCGGCTGCGACTGTCGATGAAGGCCAAGAACCTGCTGACGGAGGAATATCCCCTCGCCGAACGGGACCTGACCCCGGATGGCGACGGCTGGATCCTCGACACGGGCATCTGCGCCGTGGCGGGCGTCGGCCGTTTCGTCTCCGGCCTCGCCGGCGAGGTTGAAATCCTGGAAGGAGAACCGCTCCGCGCCTATTTGCGCGAATATTCGCAACTTTTTTCTCAATTTTTTTCTCTTTGACAAGACCTGTCAAAACGGGGGCGTACCTTTGCATCGTTGAACCAAGGAAACAAAGGTACTATGAGCAAGAACGAGAAATTATTGAACCTCCGCGCCGCCCTCGCGCAGCAGATCACCGACCGCACGCACAACGAAGACGCCGCCCGGCAGATAGCCGGCACGGTCTCCAGCGATTTCATAGAACTCTTCGGCGAGCTCGACCTGATCCTGGCGTAGCGGCAGTCTTAATCCTTTAGAATAATTCGGACAGGAAGCCGGCGACGGCCTCGAGCCCCGCGGCATCCTCTTCGTCGAAGGTGGCCAGCTCCCGGCTGTCGATGTCCAGCACGGCCACGACTTCCCCGCCCTTCAGGATAGGGACGACGATCTCGCTGCGCGATGCGGAGCTGCAGGCGATGTGTCCGGGGAAAGCCTCGACGTCCGGAACGACGACGGTCTCGCGCCGCGCCCAGGCCGTGCCGCACACCCCTTTCCCGAAGGGGATGCGGGTGCAGGCGATCGGGCCCTGGAAAGGTCCCAGCACCAGTTCCCGGCCCTGGACAAGGTAAAACCCCGTCCACCAGAATCCGAAAGTCCCGTGGATGAGCGCGGCCGCATTGGCGAGGTTGGCCGTGCGGTCGGACTCCCCTTCCAGCAGGCCTTTCAGCTGGCTGTGCAGCAGTGAATACTGTTCCGCTTTGCTCATCGGACGTCACGTTTGCGGGCGAAGAGCAGGATGGCCGTCAGCAGCACCCCCATCACGACGGCGGGCACGGAAGCCTCGGCGCCGAAGATACCGCCCGTGACCCAGTCCGGACCGGTGATGACGGGAGAGAAGACCTTGTCCAGGATAGGGACGCCCGACACGGCGAAGCCGAGGACGTTGCCCTGGACGTAATTCCACGCCCAGTGGATGCCGATCGGAAGCCAGAGCGTGCCGGAATACTTGTAGGCGGCGCCCAGCAGCAGGCCGGCCTCGACGGCGATCGCAATGGAGCTCCACACCGTCGCGCCCGGATTCGGCAGGTGCATGAAGCCGAACACCAGCGCAGATACGATCAGCGCGACGACGGTGTTCCAGCGGTCGTCGATCAAGCGGAACAGGACGCCCCGGAAAATCACTTCCTCAAAGACGGCGACGAACAGGAAGCCCAGAAAGGCTTCCACCTGGGGCAGGACGTTGAACTGCGCCCCGGAAATGGCATAGCAGCGCCCCAGGGCCATCAATCCCACGACACAGCCGAAGTACAGGGTGCCAAGCAGCAGGCCCAGGCCCAGGTCGCCCCAGGTGCGTTTCAGCGTGAGCTCCATCACGGGCCGGCGCTCGGTGAGATTGGTCCAGATGGCGTACAGCAGCAGGCCCAGCAGCGCTGCGACCAGTGAGAGCAACATCCGTAACCAGGGATTCGCCGGCAAGTCGGTGACCAGCTGGAAGATGCCGTACAGAAAGCTGAATAGCAGCAGGCCGCCCAGCAGGCAGAGAATCCATTTCCAGAGCGGCATACGCGCCGCCGACGTATATTTTTTCATTGAATAGTCAACTTATCCAATGCAAAGATAGCACAAATAATCATTCTTTGGTGCGGACCTCCGCCTTCGCCTTTTCCAGCTTGTCGATCACGCGGTCACACCAGGCGTCGAAGTCCGGATCGGGTACCTGGAGCTCCGGATGGGCGAGGATGTAGCGTATGGTCTGGCGTACGCCCCGGGCGAAAGGCATCTCCGTCCGCATCTCCGGCACCAGGCTCTTCAGCTTGGCGTTGTCGAACAGGACCGTACGGGCCTTGTCGCCGATCAGTCCGCCCTTGAAATCATAAGGCCCCGCGGCATCGAGAAACTCCGAGGCGACGTGGTAAGGCTTCAGCTCCACGCCGAGCGCATCCGCTATCGCCTCGTGGATCTGGTCCCAGGTGAGCGTCTCGTCCGAGGTGATCTGGAATGCCTCGCCGATGGCCTTCGGGTTCCCCATCAGGCCGACGAAACCCCGGGCGAAGTCGGTATTGTGCGTGAGGGTCCATTGCGAGCTGCCGTCGCCGTGGATGATGACGGGCTTGCCGTCCAGCATCCGCTTGAGCACCTGCCAGGAACCTTTGTCGCCGTGCACGCCCACGGGGACGGAACGGTCTCCATAAGTATGGCTCGGACGGATGACCGTCACGGGGAAACCCTCCTCGCGCCATTTGCCGAAGAGGAATTCCTCGCAGGCGATTTTGGCGCGGGAATAGGCCCAGAACGGGTTCTCGAGCGGAGTCTGTTCCGTGATGAACGGGCTCTGCGGCGGTTTCTGGTAGGCGGAAGCCGAACTGATGTACATATATTGGGCGGTACGGCCGCGGAACAGGCGCCAGTCGCGTTCGACCTGCGGAGGCTCGAAGCCGATGAAATCGCATACGCAGTCCCACTGCGTCCCTTCCAGCTTGCGCGCGACATCCGCCTCGTCGGCGATGTCCGCACGGATCTGGCGGACGCCCGCAGGGACTTCGTCGCTGTGGCTGCCGCGGTTGAGCAAGGTCAATTCCCAGCCGGCATCCTGGGCCAGGCGGGCGGTGATGGCGGTACTGATCGTGCCTGTGCCGCCGATGAAGAGGGCTTTTTTCATGAAAGGAGTGTGTTAAATTCGTTTGCGGAAGGAGAAGCTCAGGCAGAGCGTGATGGCATCCTTGCCCGGCAGGGACGGATCGGCGTAGAAAGTGTGTCCGTACTGGATCTTGTAGCTGATGTCCCCGCTCTCCGTCAACAGGTGGGAGAAGCAGATGTCCGCCCGTGTGATGGCGGACCGGGTGTCCGAGAGATCCCGCTGGAAGCGGTCCACGCGGGCGGTGAGCTGCAGGCGAGAAAGGAACTGGAAGCCGGCGAGTGCCATTATGCCGTCGCTGCGCAGGGCGCCGGTGATGCCGTAGATGTTTTCGCTCCGTACAAACCATTTCCCGTTGTCGAACCAGATGCCCGCGGAGATGCGGTGGCGGGCGGCGGGCGCTGCGTTGCCGGCGGCATCGGCAGGCGTATAGTGTCCGTACATACCTCCGAGCGAGATCTTCAGGTTGCGGGCAGGCTGGAAGATCAGGCGGCCTTGGAGGTCCTTGGCGGCGTTGTTGTCTCGGAAGCTGTAGCCATTACCGTTGTACACGCCCACGCAATATTGCAACAGCGAATACCCGTCCTGGGGCCACAGGGAGCCCGAGAGGGATATGCCTACGTCACGGCTGCGGGAGTTGATCCCCGTCACGTCCGAGGAATAACCGCCGAGGGCGGAAACGGCCTGCGAATAGCCTATCATCCCGAGGCTGACCGGCGAGAAGGTGGTCTCCGCCAGGAAAGGCATCTTCTGGATGCCGGCGCGGATGCCGATCTGCTGCAGCGGCTGCCAGACCGCTTCGCAGGTCATGAACCGCGCCCCGAGGACATCGTAGGAGAGATTGAAGCGGAAGCCGTCCCCCGCGGAGCCGAAGCCGGCGGAAAGCATACTCAGCGCCGAAGTGCGGAAGTTCGCGTCTTGCACTGAATAACGCTCCATCACCAGGGTGGCGGAGGAAATCGTGGGATGCAGCAGCCACTCCCCTGCCGTCTGGGCGGAAAGAATCCGGGGAAGCAGGAGCAGAAGACAGAGCAGGCGGAATCGCATAAGGTTATCGTTTCTGCAAATATATAAAAAAAAGGACACCCACGCACGTGGATGTCCTGTCTTGACAAGTCTTTCGGCTCAGAATCCGCCGGGGCCTCCGAACCCTCCGAAGCCACCGCCGGGACCGCCCATCGGAGGCATGCCGCCGCCAAAGCCGCCGGCCTGGAACTGGCGTTCCATCTCACGCTGGCGTCTGAGCTGCTCCTTCTCCTGATCTACGCGGTATTTCCGGTATTGCTTCTTGGTCATAATCTGCTTGAGGCCCTCCTCGTAGGCTTCCTGGTTGCCGGCGAGCTCGTTGTATTGGTCCATCATCTGGCCCATACGGCTCTCCATGTCAGCGAACATGGCTTCCCGCTCCTCTTCTGTCATCGAACGGAAATCACGCTGCATCATAGTGGTGTCCACGGCCATCTGGAGCTTGCCGGAATAGGCCAGGTTCAGCTCCAGCAGCGCCTGCCGCTGAGCATCGTCCAGGCCATACTTCGTCGCGACCTCGTCGGTCTTCTCCTCCGGAGTCTTGGTGTCGGCAGCCGAACCCATCCCGCCCATTCCGGGAAATCCGCCTCCGCCCATAGGAGGGAAACCGCCGCCCATCGGCGGCTGCGCATTCAGGCTGAGCGCGCCGGCCAGCAGGCCGACGACTGCGAGTAAAAGAAATCTTTTCATCAGTTTTAAAACATTATTATGCTCCGGTGCCGCTATTCTCTACAAAAAATATACCACGCTTCGAAGAAAGGAAAACATAAATGCCCCTGCAGGCATCTGCAAGGGCATTCCGGAGGTGCGTAGCGGAATCGAACCACTGTGACAGGTTTTGCAGACCTGCGCCTAGCCACTCGGCCAACGCACCGTTGGGAATGCAAATATACGAAAATTCCAAATAATTCCTTATTTTTGGACAGAAAATACCACGGTTATGAGAACAATATCCATCCTCCTTCTGCTCCCCTTGCTGGTCGCCTCCTGCTCCGCATCGCGCCAGAACAGCCAATACGTCTCCAATCCGGGCGACGAAATCGTCGATATCGGTTATACCAAGGCCCGCCGGGACGCCGTCACCGGTTCCGTCAGCAAAGTCAAGATGGACAATACCCGGATATACTCCAACATCTACGAATTCCTGGAAGGTAAGGTGCCTGGGCTGACGGTCCAGGGAGAATCCATTCGCATCCGCGGCAACAATTCCCTGCTCGGCAGCAACGAGCCGCTGATCCTCGTCGACGGCGTCGAATTCACGAACATCAGCGACCTCAATCCCAACGATGTGGAGTCCGTCGACGTGCTCAAGGACGGCACGGCCTCCATCTATGGCGTACGCGGCAACAACGGCGTAATCCTGATCAAGATGAAGAAGTGAGATGATCAGGCATCTCATCTTCGATTTCGGCGGCGTACTCGTGGACTGGAATCCACGTTATGTGTTCGTCCCCTGGTTCGGGGACGCCGCCAAAGCGGAATGGTTCCTTACGGAAATCTGCCCTTATGAGTGGAATGCGCAGGTGGATCTCGGCCTTACCACGGCGGAGGTCACCGAAGCGCGCGTGGCCGAATTTCCCGAATGGGAGAAAGAGATCCGGATGTATTATGGCCGCTGGATCGAGATGCTGCACGGAGACGTCCCGGGGATGGAGGCGCTGGTGCGCGAATACAAGCGGCGCGGCTATCATATCTGGGGCCTGACGAACTGGTCGTACGAGCTGTTCCCGCTCGTGCGGGACCGCTTCCCGGTCTTCGACTTGATGGACGGAATCGTCGTTTCGGGCGTCGAGAAGGCCATCAAGCCCCATCCCGAGCTCTATCATATCCTGCTGGACCGTTACGGCCTGAAGGCCGGGGAATGCGTCTTTATCGACGACAACGCCGCCAATGTGGCCGGCGCCGAAGCCGTCGGAATCAAAGGAATCCTGTTCGAAGGGGAAAAGAAACTCCGGAAGGAGTTGGACGCGATTCTCTAGAGTTCAGCGAGTACCGTCTCGCAGGCGCGGACGATATCCCCTTCCTTGACTTTGATTTCGGCATCGAGCGGCAGGAACAGGTCGATGCGGGAGCCGAACTTGATGATGCCGCACTGCTCCCCCGCCTTTACCGTTTCGCCCTCGCGGGCATAGCAGACGATGCGTCGGGCGAAGCCGCCCGCCAGCTGCTTGAAAAGGATCTCCTGTCCGGAAGGCGTCCGCAGCCCCACGCAGCTGTGCTCGTTCTCCTCGGAAGCCTTGGGCTTGAAGGCGAGGAAATGCTCTCCGGGATGATAGCGGTAATAGACGATCTCCCCGTCGGCGGGCCAGAAGTTCGCGTGGACGTCGAAGAAATTCATATACACGGAGATCTGGATGCACTCGCGCTTGAGGTACTGGTCCTCGAAACAACGGTCCAGGATCACCACCTTGCCGTCCGCCACGGACGTGACGCTGCGTTCCGTCCCGCCGCGCTTGCGATGGGGCACGCGGAAAAAGGCCGTCTGCCACGCGCAAATCCACAGCACGAGCACGACCAGCGACCACTTCAGCCAGGGAACGTGCACGAAGCACAGCAGCACGGCGACGAGCACTGCGCTGCAGCCGTACACGATGGCCAGGCTGCCCAGGGAGTCGCGGTCTATTCTCATAACAGTTCGATGATGGTCAGGTAGATATAGGCCAGGGGTATGGCCACGAGACTGCTGTCGAAACGGTCCAGCATACCGCCGTGGCCGGGAATGCACTTGCCGGAGTCCTTGACCCCGAAATGCCGCTTCCACATCGACTCGTAAAGGTCGCCGCACACGCCGCCGGCGCTCACGATGGCGCCGAGGGCGATGCAGTGCCCGAGGCCGTATTGCAGCCAGCCCAGGTAGTAGAGGCCCACGGCGGCGCCCATTCCGAACACGAGACCGCTCCAGAAGCCCCACCAGGACTTCTTCGGGGAAATGCTCGGGGCGAGCTTGCGCGCCTTCGGCCCCTGCCCGAATGCCGTGCCGAGGCAGTAGGCGCCCACATCCGACAGCCAGATGATGATGAACAGCGACAGCAGCAGCCAGCCGTCAAACACCTCCCCGTCCATCACGACGATGGGGGCGAGCGAGATCGGCAGGGCGATGTACAGCAGGCCTACGTACAGGATGGACAGCTCGCCGAAACCGTCCCGCGAAGGGAGCAGTAGACAACTGACAGGGACCAGGAGCAGGGCCAGGAAAGGGATCACCAGCCAGGCCAGGCTCCAGCCGTAGAAAAAGTGGCACGCCACGAAAAAGAAAGACAGGGCGCCCGCCGCCAGGGCCAGTTTCTGCTGAAGCTGGAAACGCGTCCCGAGCGCCATCCGGTAGAACTCCTGGAGGGCGATCCAGAGGATGGCGATAAACAGCGCACCGAACAGGGTCCGGTCCCAGATGAGACCGAACACCATCACGGCCGTGAAAACGACGGCGGACAGGGTGCGGGTCCAGAAATTACTCATCATTCTCTGCTTTCTCTTCTTTGCGGAGGCGTTCTTCGCCGTGCTTGCCGGCCTTGGGGCCGAAAATCTTCTCGATGTCGTCGGCCATTATGACCTCCTTCTCGATCAGCTGCTCGGCCAGCTGCGTGAGACCGGCCCAGTTGTCCTTCAGGATCTGGCGGGTCTTGGCCGTGACCTGGTCCACGATGGCCTTCACCTCGGAATCGATCAGCTCGGCGGTCTTCTCGCTGTACGGCTTCGTGAACTCGTAGCCGCCCTGCGTGTCGTAGAAGGAGATGTTGCCCACCTTCTCGCTCATACCGAAGTAAGTGACCATCGCATAGGCCATCTTGGTCATACGCTCGAAGTCGCTCAGCGCGCCCGTGCAGGGTACGCCGTCGTTGACCATTTCCTCGGCCACGCGGCCGGCGACCAGGCTGCACATATCGTCCAGAATCTCCGTCTTGGAACGCGTGACTTTCTCGTCCGGAAGCATCCAGGTGATACCCAGGGCCTGTCCGCGCGGGATGATGGAGACCTTCAGGACGGGGTCGCATCCCGGCAGCAGCCAGCCGGCCACGGCGTGTCCCGCTTCGTGGAAGGCCGTCAGGCGCTTCTCGTCCGGGGACATGATGGTCTTCTTGCGCTCGATGCCGCCGACAACGCGGTCCACCGCATCGGAGAAGTCCTGGTTGTTGATGTCGGACTTGCCACGGCGGGCGGCGGTCAAAGCCGCTTCGTTGCAGACGTTGGCGATGTCGGCGCCGGAGAAGCCGGGCGTATTCTTGGCAATCAGGTCGAGGTCGAAATCCGGGGCGAGCTTCAGGGGCTTGAGGTGCACCTGGAAGATGTCCTTGCGCTCGTTCAGGTCCGGGAGCGTGACGTGGATCTGGCGGTCGAAGCGGCCGGCGCGCATCAGCGCCTTGTCCAGGATGTCGGCGCGGTTGGTCGCGGCCAGCACGATGACGCCGCTGTTGCTGCCGAAGCCGTCCATTTCCGTCAGGAGCTGGTTGAGCGTGTTCTCACGCTCGTCGTTGGAGGAGAATCCCACGTTCTTGCCGCGGGCGCGGCCCACGGCGTCGATTTCGTCGATGAACACGATGCAGGGAGCCTTCTCCTTGGCCTGGGCGAAGAGATCGCGTACGCGGCTCGCGCCCACGCCCACGAACATCTCCACGAAGTCGGAGCCGCTGATGCTGAAGAAAGGCACGTCGGCCTCCCCCGCCACGGCTTTCGCCAGCAGGGTCTTGCCCGTACCCGGAGGGCCGACGAGCAGCGCGCCCTTGGGGATCTTGCCGCCCAGTGCGGTGTATTTCTTGGGATTGCGCAGGAAATCCACGATCTCCATCACCTCCTCCTTGGCGCCGTACAGGCCGGCCACGTCCTTGAAGGTCACGTTGACCTTGTTCTTGTCGGCGAGCTTGCCCGTGGACTTGCCCACGTTGAAGGGATTCATCCCTCCGCCGGCTCCACCGCCACCGCCGCCGCCCATCTGGCGGCCCATGCCGCGGAACATCCAGCCCCACAGGAGGAAGAGGAGCAGCAGCGGCAGGATCCATTCCAGGACGTTGGCCCAGATCTTGGCGTCGTTCTCCATAATGACCTTGACCTGCGCGTCGGCCGGGAGCTCCGCGTTGACCTCGGCGAATTCGTGCTCGGGATCGAAGCGGGTGGAAGTCAGGAAGAAGAAGTGCGGGGAACGGGACGGCACCTTGCCGCCGGCGAACATATCGGCATACTTGCCGAGCCGGTCGGGCTGCACCGTGATGGTTCCCTTGAAATCGTTGCGGACGAAATGGATCTCCTTGATGTCGCCGTCCAGCATCATCTGGCGGACCTGCGGCCATTCTATTTTCTGCGGCGAAGGGCCGCCCTGCGAGAAGAGCATGTATCCGATCGCCACAAGGAGGATGATATAGAGCCAGGACAGGTTGATCCGTATGATCCTCGGCTTCTGGGGATCGTTATTGTTGGGTTTTTGAGCCATCTTGTGTATTTTTGCTGGACAAATATACTAACAAAAATGGAACCATCCGATTCCCGCGCGCATATTATATGGCTGGATGAGGCCGATTCGACCAACAAGGTGCTCCGGGAGCGTCTGGAGGACCTTGACAATTTGTCAGTCGTGGCCGCCGTCGCCCAGACGGCGGGGCGCGGACAGGGGGCCCACACCTGGTATGCGAGCCCGGGCGCGAATCTCACTTTCAGCATCCTGTATCGCTACGGGGATGTCCGGGTGGCCGTGTCGGACGTGCTGCTCGTCACGCAGCTGACCACCCTCGCGATCCGGGATTATCTGCTCGGACACGGGGTCGAAGGGCGCATCAAATGGCCCAATGACATCTGGGTCGCGGACCGCAAGATCTGCGGCATCCTGATCGAGAACATCCTGGAAGAAAGTTTCCTGCGTGAAAGCATCGTCGGCATCGGACTCAATCTCAACGAGCGGGACTGGCCGGCGGATCTCCCCAATCCCGTCTCCCTGTCCGAACTGACCGGAAAGCGCTACGACGTCCCGTCCGAGCTGGCCCGGCTGGAAAAAGAAATCCGCCGCCGCTTCGCCCTTCTGGGCTCCGACGACGGCAGGAAGTCTCTGCAAGAAGAATTCGGAAAATATATGTTCAGGCTCCCCGAAGAGCCTCGATAGCCGCTGCCGGATCCTCCGCGCCGAAGACCGCGCTGCCGGCCACGATCAGGTCCACGCCGCCCTCGCGGATGGTCTTCGCATTCTCCAGATTCACCCCGCCGTCGATCTCGATGAGCGCCTTCGCGCCGCGGCGCTCCAGCTCGGCGCGCATCGCCGCGACCCGGTCCAGGGTCTCGTAGATGAATTTCTGCCCGCCGAAGCCGGCAAAGACGGACATAATCAGGAAATAATCCGCCTTGCCGATGTACGGGTACAGGCGGCAGACGGGAACGTCCGGATTGATCGCCACGCCGGCCTGCATCCCGAGTTCGTGGATGCGATTGATCAGGCGGGCGGTGTTGCGCCCCGCCGCCTCCCAGTGGAAGGAGCACATCTTCACCCCGTCCGCGGCCAGCTTCTCCACCCAGCGCTCCGGATGGACCACCATCAGGTGCGCGTCCATCGGGACCGTGGCGATCTTGCCTACCTGGTCGATCACCGAGAAGCCGAACGAGATGTTCGGCACGAGGGAACCGTCCATCACGTCGAGATGGAGGATGTCGCCGCAGCGGTTGACCAGCTGGACATCCTTCTCGAGACGGAGGAAGTCGGCTGCCAGGATGGAAGGGGCTATCTGGGCCATATTCAGAGGATTACGAAGATGCCGGCACGAGCATCGACTCGATGTCGGTGACATATTTCTTGAACACCTTGTCCGTCGCCATCAGGTCGGAGACGGTGGTGCAGGCGTGCAGGACCGTGGCGTGGTCCTTGCCGCCGATCTCCTGTCCTATCGTGGCGAGCGAACAGTTGGAGATGAGGTTGCGGCTTAGGAACATCGCGATCTGGCGGGCCTGGACGATCTGGCGCTTGCGCGACTTGGAGACGAGGTCCTCCCGGCTGATGTTGAAGTACTCGCACACGGACTTCTGGACCTTGTCGATATTGAGGTCCACCTTCTCCTCGCCCACCAGATTCTCCGTGATCGAGCCGGCGAGCTCGAGCATCGATTTGTCGCGCTCCACGGATGCGTGGGCGATCAGCGAGATCAGGGCGCCCTCCAATTCGCGGAAGTTCGAACGGACGCGGGAGGCCAGGAAATCCAGCACGTCGGCAGGCAGATCGACGCCCTCGCGCTCAGCGCGAGAACGAAGCATACGCTGGCGGGTCTTGTAGTCCGGCTGGGTCAGCTGCACCGACAGGCCCCACTTGAAGCGGGACAGCAGGCGCTCTTCGAAGTTCTGCAGCTCCACCGGCGGGCGGTCGGAGGTGAAAATCAGCTGCTTGCCGCTCTGGTGCAGGTAATTGAAGATGTTGAAGAAGGCATTCTGGCATCCCGGACCCATCAGGTCCTGGATGTCGTCCAGGATCAGCACGTCCAGTTTCATATAGTACGCCATGAAGTCCGTCAGCTTGTTGAGCACGGACACGGCGTGCATATAGGTGGTCTTGAATTCGTTGCCGGTGACATACAACACCACCTGCTCGGGGAACTTCTCCTTGATGGCGATGCCGATGGCCTGCGCCAGGTGCGTCTTGCCGAGACCCGGACCACCGAAGATGAACAGCGGATTGAAGACCGTCTTGCCGGGGGCGTCGGCGATGTTCTCGCCGGCGGTGACGCCCATCTTGTTGCACTCCCCTTCGATCAGGTTGGCGAAGCAGTAGGCGGGATTGAGCCGCGGGTCGATCTGGACCTTGTGCAGGCCCGGATAGATGAACGGGCTGGGATTGGCGGACACCTGCGTGCTGATGGTCACCTCCGGATTGACCGGGACCGCGGCACGCTGGCCCGGCAGCTTCATGGCCGGCTGGTTCTGCACGGGACGGACTTTGTAGCCCAGGCGGGCGTCCTCGCCGATCACGCGGCGGAGCGTCATCCGGAGCACGTCGAGGAAGGCGGACTCCAGGTACTCCTGGAAAAAGATCGTCGGCACCTCGACCGTCAGCTTGGAGTCCTCGAATGAGACGGGACGGATCGGGCGGAACCACGTCTTGAACTGCTGCGGCTCCACGATCTGCTCAATGATTTGCAGACAGTTATCCCAAATGTCTATATGTCTCTCGGACGAACTCATGCGGTATCTGACAAAAAAACGACCGACGGACTCCGTCGTATCGCAGTGCAAAAATGGAGGAAAAAAAAGTGAAAAAATGTTTTTTGAGATATTGTTTTTTAACTTTTTTTGGCTTAAATATTAGATAAATGAGGTGCAGGTTGCTTCTTTTCTATCTATCGTATTTTCAGCCTGTTATGTTCGTTAAAAAAACAATAAGTCGTTTAATTTCAAGACATTTACGTAATTAGATATTTTCTAATTTAGTAAATAAACGTTTTTCACTTTTACAATCGGCTCTATCAAGGAAAAACCTAGAAATACGGTCGCACCTTATTCTTCCCGCGTGACCTTTTCCCCGTCGATTTTGACCAGGAAAGCATCCGGATATTTTTTGCGGATGGCGGTCAATTCTTTCTTCGCCGCAGCCTTCGTGTCGCTGACTCCGATATAGTATTTATAGAGCTCGCCGCTGCGGATGATACGGGGGGTGTAGCCCAGGAAATCCCGGGCGGAGGGATCCATTTTCCGCTTGACTGCGAAGATCTGCACGGCATAAACGGTCCCGTCCGCCGGCGCTTGCTTGTCTTTGCCTGCGACCGTCTGGTTCTTCCCCGTGTCCGGTGCGGGCACGTCCAGGGTACCGTCGTAGATGCCTTTGTATTCCTTGATCGCCTGGAAGACCCGTTCCGCCAGCTTCTCCCGTTCGGTCTGGCTGCGGAGGACGGTCAGGTCGCTGCTGTTCGAGATGAAGCCCAGCTCCAGCAGGACCGCCGGCATGGCCGTGCGCCAGAGCACCAGGAAGGGATCCTGGGAGATCCCGCGGTCCGTCTTGACCGGCCCGTCCTGCAGGTGCTTCTGCACCAGCTGCGCGAAACGGATGCTCTGCTCCAGGTTGGAGTTCTGCATCAGGCTCATGAATATATAGGATTCCGGATCGTTGGGGTCGAAATCCCCGTATGTCGTCGAATAGTCGTCTTCCAGCAGGATGACGGAATTCTCCCGGCTGACGATCTCCATGTTGCCGGCGTACAGGTCGCGGTTCTTGTTGCTCGACTGCCCCAGCACGTGGACGGAGAATCCGTTTGGCGAGGTTTTCGCATTCGAGTTGATGTGGATGGAGATGAAGAGGTTCGCCTCCGCCTTGTTGGCGATGTCGGCCCGGTCGTTCAGCGTGACGTAGCGGTCGTCGGAGCGGGTCAGGATGACCTTGACGTCCGGGTAGGCTGCCTTGATCTTGTCGGAGAGCGTTTTGGCGATGTCGAGCGTGAGCGTCTTTTCGTAGGTCTTGCTGTCCGAGCTGACCGCACCCGGGTCCTTGCCGCCGTGGCCTGCGTCTATCACGATCGTGGACAGACGAAGGTTGTCTCCGGCTGCGTGGGCCATGCAAACGAGCAAGGCGAGGATCAGGCAGATTGTGCGTTTCAAAAAATAGTGCTACTTTTGTAGATTAATGCAAATATAGGTAAAAAGTCCCATTTGAGGAAGTCTATATACATATTTTGTGCCTGGATGCTCCTGCTGCTGACGCTCGCTCCGCCGGAAGCCTCCGCGCAGCTGCGCCGGAACCGCCGTTCGGAGACCGTCTATGGCACCCGCGTGGAGAAGGAAGTGGTGCTCCCGGACTCGACGGAACTGGCCCGCCGCGACTCCCTGCGCGTGGTGGATTCGCTGCGCCGGGCGGACTCCGTGTCCCTGCTGGGCAAGAGCTCGCTGGAGGTCCCCGCCTTCTCGAATGCGGCCGACTCGATGATCAGCGATTTCTCCAACGGACGGCGCCTCATCTACTTCTACGGCGCCACGTCCGTGCAGTATCAGGATATGGAGCTCACGGCCAACTATATGGAATATGATATGAACGCGGGGACCGTCTATGCGCGCGGCGTGTACGACTCCCTGAAGGGCACGTGGGACGGCCGTCCCGTGATGAAGCAGGGCTCGCAGACCTACAATATGGACGAGGTGCGCTACAATTTCAATTCACGCAAGGCCCGCATCAAGAATATGATCACCAACGACGCCGAGGGCATCCTGCACGGACGGGACATCAAGATGATGGACGACCATTCCATCAACCTCTCCCACGGTATGTACACGGTGTGCGACGCCGACCATCCGCATTATTACGTGGACCTGAGCGTGGGCAAGGTGATCAGCCAGACCAAGACGACGGTCTTCGGCCCGGCCCACCTCGTCATCGAGGACGTCCACCTTCCCTTCATTGGGCTCCCCTTCGGCTTCATCCCCAAACGGCCCCAGCGCGCCACGGGCCTGCTGATGCCGACCTTCGGCGAAGAAGAGGCCCGCGGTTTCTATATGCGCGACCTGGGAATGTATTTCGTCTTCGGCGACCACATCGACCTCTCCGTGACGGGCGACTATTACACCCTCGGCTCCTGGGGCATCGACATCAATTCGCGCTACAAGGTGAATTACAAGTTCAACGGCAGCCTGTCCCTGAACTATTCCAACGACCAGACCGGCGAGAAGGGTTCCCCGGACTTCTTCCAGACCCGCAACTTCGGCCTGCGCTGGTCCCACAGCCAGGATTCCAAGGCCCATCCCGGGACCACCTTCTCCGCTTCCGTCAACTTCCAGAGCCCGTCCAACAGCCGGTACAATTCGCGGAGCGTGAACGAAGCGGTGCAGAACCAGATCTCCTCCTCCATCTCCTGGGCCCACAACTGGAACGGCAAGTTCAACCTGAGCATCAACGCCCTGCACAGCCAGAACTCCCGCGACTCCTCCTACACCTTCACCCTGCCGAACATCACCTTCTCGATGAGCACGATCTATCCGTTCAAGCAGAAGAACCGGGTGGGTAAGGAACGCTTCTACGAACGCATCTCGTTCGGCTACAACACCTCGCTCCAGAACAAGATCAACTTCAAGGCCTCCGAGTTCGCGCTCAACCAGTCGTTCCTGGACCGTTTCCAGAACGGTATGGCGCACAACTTCAGCATCGGACTTCCGAACTTCCAGATCCTCAAGTACATCAGCTTCGCGCCGTCGGTCTCGTATTCGCAGAACTGGTTCTTCCGCAAGACGGAATATGCCTACAATCCCGAGACGGACAAGGTGGAAGCGCACCAGGGCAAGCAGTTCGGCGCTTTCGGCATCACGCAGAACTATTCGATGGGCGCTTCGATGAGCACCCGCATCTACGGCACCTTCAATTTCGGCAAGCATCACCGCGTCCAGGCGATACGGCACGTGATCTCCCCTTCCATGTCCATCTCCCTGAGCCCGGACAAGGCCACGTATGCCAACGGCTATCGCACCCTGGTCTACCGGGATGCCGCGGGCGAAGAGAAGACCTACGAGTACAACGTCTATTCCGGCCAGATGTACAGCCCGCCGGGCCGCGGCAAGTCCGCCACCGCCTCCCTGTCCATCGGCAACAACCTGGAAGCCAAGGTCCGCGACTTCGCCGACACCACCGGCACGGGCACCAAGAAGGTCAAGCTGATCGACCAGCTGTCGATCAACACCAGCTACAATTTCCTGGCGGACTCCCTGAAGATGAGCAACATCTCCATGAGTATGTCCACCACCCTATTCGGGAAAGTGCGCATCACCGCCAGTGCCGGATTCGATCCCTATGCCATCAGCCGGGAAGGCCGCCGCTACAACCGCTTCGCCGTGGTCAGCGGACAGGGCCTCGCCCGTCTGACCAACGTGTCCGCCTCCGCCTCCTATTCCATTTCAGGCAAGGGTGCGATGAACGGCTACGACGGCACGGGCAGGGACGGCCGGGGCACGGCGGGAGCCGCCGACTATTACCAGCGTATCTTCTACCATCCCGTCACGGGAGAATACATCCCGGAGGGGTGGCTCTATTACACCAATCCCAACGTCCCCTGGTCGCTGAATACGAGCGCCAGCTTCAGTATGATGCGCTCCTATTCCTACGACAAGGGGCAGGAGCGTCTGACACACAAGGACCGCATCACGGCGACCCTGAGCGTCTCCGGCAACATCAAGCTCACGCCCAAGATGAACATCACAATGAGCTCGGGTTATGACTTCGTCGCCAAGAGATTGACGACCACCAGTTTAAGCGCATCCTACGACCTGCACTGCTTCAACATCGCCGTGTCCTGGATCCCGACCGGAAACTGGAAGTCCTACAGCTTCCGCATCGCCGCCAACGCCGCCGCCCTGGCGGACCTGCTGCGCTTCAAGAAGACCAACAGCTATTGGGATAATTGATTTTTTTTGTGTATATTTGCACATCAAAACCAACCGGCGTTCGCCGGGTTTAAATTTTCCTTATGATACACAAACTGTTCGAGCTCGACAAGATGAACAGAGAGCAGCTCGAGTCCATAGCCAACGATCTCAATATCAAAGGCATCAAGAAACTAGACAACGAAAATCTCGCTTATCAGATCCTGGACGCGGAAGCCCGCGAGGAGTCTGTCAAGCCTTCCGTGACGGCGGACAAGCCCAAGGCCCGCCGGGGCCGTCCTGCGAAGACCAAGGCCGGCGAGGCCGAAGCCAAGGAAGCCGCTCCCGCCGCGGAGCCGGCGGCTGAGGCGAAGCCGCGCACCAAAGCCCAGAAACCTGCACCCAAGGCTGAAGCACCCGCCGAGCCGGCGAAGGCCCCCGAGGCCGAGGCCAAGGCGGACGACGCCGCTCCGAAGAAGCGCGGCCGCAAGCCCAAGGCGGAGGCTCCGCAGAAGACCGAATCGGCTCCCGCGCAGGAGCAGCCCAAGTCCCAGGAGAAGGAGGCGCAGCCTTCCCCCGCCCCGCATCAGCAGAACCAGGCGCAGGGCCAGCAGCATCCCCAGCAGGGGCAGAACAATGGCAATCAGCAGCAGCGCCAGCGTCCGCAGAACAACCAGCCGAACGGCCAGCAGCAACAGAACCAGCGCCCCCGCGTCCCCGAATTCGAAGGCACGGTCCAGGCGACCGGCGTGCTGGAGATCATGCCGGACGGCTACGGCTTCCTGCGTTCCTCCGATTATAATTATCTGAATTCCCCGGACGACATCTACGTCTCCCAGCAGCAGATCAAGGTCAACGCCCTCAAGAGCGGCGACACCGTGGCCGGCGAGATCCGTCCGCCGCGCGAAGGCGACAAATATTTCCCGCTGGTGCGGATCAATTCCGTCAACGGCCGGAGCACGGAGTTCATCCGTGACCGCGTGCCCTTCGACTTCCTGACCCCGCTCTTCCCGGACGAGAAATTCAACCTCACGGGCAATGGCCGCAACAAGGATGTCAGCTGCCGCATCGTGGATATGTTCGCCCCGATCGGCAAGGGTCAGCGTATGCTGATCGTCTCCCCGCCGAAGGCCGGTAAGACGCTTCTCCTAAAGAGCATAGCCAACGCCATCGCGGACAATCATCCCGAGGTATACGAGATCGTCCTCCTCGTGGACGAGCGTCCGGAAGAGGTCACGGACATGCAGCGCAGCGTGCAGGCGGAGGTCGTCGCCTCGACTTTCGACGAGCCCGCCGAGAAGCACGTCAAGGTGGCCAATATGGTCATCGAGAAGGCGCGCCGCCTGGTCGAATGCGGCCACGACGTCGTGATCCTGCTCGACTCCATCACGCGCCTCGCACGAGCTTACAATACGGTGCAGCCCGCGTCCGGCAAGGTCCTCACCGGCGGTGTGGACGCCAACGCCCTCCAGAAGCCGAAGCGCTTCTTCGGCGCGGCCCGCAACATCGAAGGAGGCGGCTCCCTGACGATCCTCGCCACGGCCCTGACCGAGACCGGATCCAAGATGGACGACGTCATCTTCGAAGAGTTCAAGGGCACCGGCAACAGCGAAATCCAGCTCGACCGCACGCTGGCGAACCGCCGCATCTTCCCGGCCGTCAACCTCGTCCTGTCCGGCACCCGCCGCGACGACCTGCTCTACCGCTCCGACCAGAGCCAGCGCATCTGGATCCTGCGCAAACTCCTGGCGGATATGAACCCGACCGAGGCGATGAACTTCATGCTCCAGCTGATGGACGAGTACAAGACCAACCAGGACCTGCTGGACAATATGTCCAAGGTCACGCCCCGCGAAGCGAAATACTACGACAATTATTAGTCGTCCGGAAACAGCTTGCCCCCTGAAGCGCTAAAGAAAGAACCCTGTTGGGAAAAGCGCTTCAGGGGGCAACTGTTTTCCGGACTCCGATTACTTCGTTCCGAAGATCCGGTCTCCGGCGTCGCCGAGACCCGGGACGATGTAGGCGTCGTCATTCAGGTATTTGTCGATCGCCGCGACGTAGATGTCCACGTCGGGATGCTCGTCCTGCACCTTCTTGATGCCCTCCGGCGCCGCCACGAGGCACATCATACGGATGTTCGTGCAGCCGCGCTCCTTGAGCAGCTTGATGGCGTCGCAGGCGCTGCCGCCCGTCGCCAGCATCGGATCGGTCAGGATGACGAGGCGCTTCTGGATGTCCTCCGGAAGCTTGCAGTAGTATACCACGGGTTCGTGGGTCTTCTCGTTGCGGTAGAGGCCGATGTGGCCGACTTTGGCCACGGGGACGAGGGTCTGCAGGCCGCTCATCATACCCATACCGGCCCGGAGGATGGGGACGATGGCCAGTTTGCGGCCGGATACCCGCCGCGCCTTCATCTTGCACAGGGGCGTCTCGATCTCCACTTCCTCCAGCGGAATGTCGTGGGTGACCTCATAGCCCATCAGCAGCGAGATCTCGTCGAGGAGCTGGCGGAAATCCTTGGGTCCGGTCTCCTTGTCGCGCATGATGGTCAGCTTGTGCTGGATCATCGGGTGGTCAATAACGTGAACTTGGCTCATAGTGTATGATTGGTTATAGTTGTACAAATATAATCATTTCTTGCAAAGCGCCTGCCCGGCGAGGAAGCAGACGGCCGCCACGACCATACCGTTGATGGACGGGATTCCCCACTTCACCAGGTTGGCGACCACGGCGCCGAGCACGACGCCGGCCACGGCCCACCAGTTCACCGGCACGACCGGCATCGAGTCGTCAAGATACTTCCTTCGGTTGCAGAAGTAACTCAGCACCAGGATGATACCTACGGGAGGCAGGGTGCAGTTCAGCACGTTCAGCCAGTCGCAGAAGTTCCAGTACAGCCAGACGGCGGCCACGGTGCCGATGATGCCGGAGCTCAGCACCATCGTCTTCTTGGACAGGCCGAAGATGTTCGACAGGCCGAGGCCGCAGGAGTACAGCGCATTGTCGTTCGTGGTCCAGATGTTCAGGCCGAGCACGAGGATGGCGAAGTAGAAGAGATTGAGGTTGAGCATCACCTCGAAGATGTCGTTGCCACCCGCGTAGATGCTGGACACGGCGCCGAACAGGAACATCAGGCTGTTGCCGATGAAGAAGGCCACGACCGTAACCCACAGGCCCACCCTGGCGTTTTTCGCGAAGCGGGTGAAATTGGGTGTGGCCGTGCCTCCCGAGACGAAGCTGCCCACCACGAGGCCGGCTCCCGCGATGATCGACAGGTCCTTGGTGCCGCGGGAGAACTGCTCGACCAGGCCGGCGTCGCCCCGCTTGATGGCGAGAATCATCGCCACGGTGCCGAGGATGGCCACCAGCGGAACCGCGATGTAGCTGATCACCGTCAGGCTTTTGATGCCGAAATAGGCGCTCGCCGTCATCAAGATGCCGGCGACGGCCACGAGTACGTAGCCCAGCGCGGGCATATGGTCAGGCGTCACCTCGAGTCCCATGATCTCCTTGGCCACGGGGATGGCGAACATCGCCAGGCCGACGCCGAACCAGCCCATCTGCGTGAAGCTGATCATCGCGCTGGGCAGCCAGCTGCCCTTGGTGCCGAAGCTCCTGCGGGCCAGCATATCCAGCGTGAGACCGCTCTCCGCGCCGATGTAGCCGAGCGCACCGGTGTAGGCGCCCAGGATGATGCCGCCCAGCAGCATAGCCAGGATGAAGCCCTTGAAATCCAGCCCGGCGGCCATCTGCTGGCCCACCCACATGCTGGCGGAGAAGAAGGTGAATCCGAGCATGATCATAAACATGCTCACGTTGCTCTTGCGGCCGGTCTGCGCAACCTTGCCTGCGGTGTAGTCGTAATCGACCCGGTTTTTGGTAGCCATCGTCTTTTATTTTATTGGATATATTTCCCGAGGTTTTCCTTGATCTCACGGATGCGCCGCCGGCAGATCTCCTCCAGCGTGCGGTCCGACAGCAGGTCCAGGTAGTGCTGCTCCAGTTCGTAGAGCTTGCGCACGTCCAGGAGCTGGTAGCCGCAGATGCGGCGCCACCGCTCATAGTCCACCGGCCGCTCGTAGCCGATTTTCTCGGCGACGAAGGCCGGGAAATCGACGCCCGGGGCCGCCGCAAGCAGCGCTTCCCAGTAATCCATCACTTCTTCGTAGTGGACGGGGATCTCGTAGCGGCGCGCGCCCCCGTCGTAGATGATGCATTTCTCGAAGAGGGCGTCCTCCAGGAAGCTCAGCACGTAGTGGCGGAATTCCGGCGAGATGATGCCGTCCCGCCAGCCGAAGTCGATGTCCGGGATGTTGATGCCCGTGACGCCCTTGTCCTCATAAACGGTGAAGATACCTTCATAGAACACGCAGCTGAAGCCCTCGAAATCCGGGAAGAACTTGCGTATCGAGGCCGTGAAGTCCTCCATCAGGGGAATGGCCTTGGAGCCGCCTACGGTGAAGAAAATGATGCGCCGCAGGCTCCCGCCCCGCCGGCGGAACCGGTCGATGACCTGCGACAGGCACATCCGCAGGGTATCGCCGCTGGCGATGATGTCGCCGATCAGCAGGGTGATGTCCTTGGCGATGTGTAGCTTCTCGTATTTGATGTCCAGCCCCGTGATCACCCCGTTCTCGATCTTGCGCTCGCAGGAGATGAAATTCATATTGGGGACCCGGATCCCGGCCTTATAGCAGCATTCCTCCAGCGGATAGTTCAGTCCGCCGCGCAGGATGGTGAGGATGTCGACTTCGCTGACGAGGCCCTGTTCGGAGAAATAGCGGAGGGCGGTCGTGGTGGAAGGGGTCATCGCAAGGTACGATTCGTAGCCGACCACTTCCGGAGACGCCATCAGATGGCGGGTCCCCTCCCCGCTGACGATGTAGTATTCGTTGCCCAGCCCGACGGCCTGCAGTTGGTAGATGCTCGTGCTGTTCTGCATGCCCAGCAGCCGCAGGCAGGCATCTTCAGGTATATACGACATGAAATCTCCCGTTAGGTCCAATCGGGAAACAAATATACTGAAAAAAATTCGTATTTTTGTCAAGGATAAAAGCTCCTGACCACGACATGCTAAAAATCTTCTGCAAGAACACCGGAACCTTCCAGGAATTCCAGGAAGGGACCACATTGCTGGAAATGCTCCCGGCTTTTGATTTCGAACGCCCCTGCGACATTCTCTCCGCCAAGGTGAACAACGTGGCCGAAGGACTCAAGTTCCGCGTCTTCAACAACCGCGACATCGAGTTCCTCGACTACCGTTCCTACAGCGGCCGCAATGTCTATTGCCGTTCGCTCGCCTTCCTGCTCTGCAAGGCCGTCCGGGACCTGTATCCCGATTTCCACGTCGTGCTCCGGAGGCCGATCTCCAAGGGCTATTTCTGCAATGTGGACAAGCCGGACGGGACGGAAATGTCCGAAGCCGAGACCTTCGCCATCCGCGACCATATGAAGGACCTCGTGGCGCGGGACATCCCGTTCCGGCGCCACGAAGTGCAGCTGTCGGAGGCCATCCGCATCTTCAAGAAGCTGGGCTACGACGACAAGGTCAAGCTCCTGCAGACCAGCGGCGACGTCTATATCACCTACTATACCCTCCAGGACACGGCGGACTATTTCTACGACGCCCTGGTGCCCTCGACGGGCCTGCTGAAGGTCTGGGACCTGGTCCCCTACCGCGGCGGTATGCTGCTGCGCGTCCCGGACCGGCATTCCCCCGAGGAGCTGGCTCCCTTCTTCGAGCAGCCCAAGACCTTCGACGTGTTCTCGGAGACGCTCCGCTGGAACCGCATCATGGGCCTGGACAACGTGGGCGACGTCAACATCGCTTGCCAGAGCGGCAAGGCCTCCGACCTGATCCAGGTGGCCGAGGCGCTCCAGGAGAAGAAGATCGTCCAGATCGCCGAGGAGATCGAGCGGCGCCACGAGCTGGACGACCCCGTCCGCATCGTCCTGATCACCGGACCCACCAGCAGCGGCAAGAGCACCTTCTGCAAGCGCTTGAGCGTCCAGCTGAAGGCCTGCGGCCTGCATCCCGTGTCCTTCTCCACGGACGACTACTTCGTCAACCGCCTGGACACGCCCAAGTTCCCGGACGGATCCTATGATTTCGACAATTTCGAGACCGTGGACCACGACTACCTGCAGGAGGACGTCCTGCAGCTCCTTGCGGGCGAAGAGGTCGAGGTGCCGGAATACAACTTCGTGACCGGCAAACGGGAATACAACGGCAAGAAACTCAAGTTGGACGACCAGTCCGTCCTGCTGGTCGAGGGCATCCACGCCCTCAATCCGCAGCTGACGAACCTGGTCCCCGACGCTTCCAAGTTCCGCATCTTCATCAATACGATCACCAGTATCTCGCTGGACGACCACAACTGCATCCCGACCAGCGACAACCGCCTGCTGCGCAGGATCGTGCGCGACTACAACAAGGGCGCCTTCACGGCCCGGGAGACCATCTCCAACTGGCCGAATGTCCGGCGCGCGGAGGTCAAGTGGGTCTATCCTTTCCAGGAGACGGCCGACGTGCTCTTCAATTCCGCGTACCTGCTGGAATTCGCCGTGCTGCGCACGCACGCCGAGCGCATCCTCGCCACGGTCCCGAAGAACTGCCCGGAATACAGCGAGGCGCACCGCCTGCTGCTCTTCCTGCATTATTTCGTGCCCGTGTCCGACAAGGAGCTCCCGCCCACCTCGTTCATCCGCAGTTACATCGGCTAGGTTCGTATGCGTTTACCGGACCATTTCGACCCTGCGGAGCGCGGAGCGCGCGCCCGGGCTTTCTTCCAGGAGGGATACAATTGCTGCCAGGCCGTCCTGCTGGCTTTCGCCGACGTGCTTGAGTCGAACGGGCTGGCCGGCGAGGAGCTGTTGAAGACCATAGGATCGGGCTTCGGCGGCGGTTTCGGGCGTATGCGCGAAGTGTGCGGCGCCTTCAGCGGCTGCACGGTTCTGGCCGGCTTCCTCTCCCCTGCCGTCACACCCGGCCAGGAGACGCGCACGGCCAATTATGCCCTCGTGCAGGAGCTGGCGGCCGGTTTCCGCGAACGCAACGGCGGCAGCATCATCTGCGGCGAATTGCTGGGGCTGCGCGAACGCAAAGCCGAAGGCCCGGTGCCGTCTGAGCGCACGGCGGAGTACTACCGCAAGCGGCCCTGTCCCGAAATCGTCTGCAACGCGGCCACGCTCGTGGCGGAGAAAATGAAAGAAGCAGCCCGTTGAGGCTGCTTCTTCATTTATCGTCGTTCCGGGCTTGACCCGGAAACGTCCTACATCGCCTGGGCGACCGCAACGGCGACGGCGACGGTGGCGCCGACCATCGGGTTGTTGCCCATACCCAGGAAGCCCATCATCTCCACGTGCGCAGGCACGGAAGAAGAACCGGCGAACTGCGCATCGGAGTGCATACGGCCCAGGGTGTCGGTCATACCGTAGGAGGCAGGGCCGGCGGCCATGTTGTCCGGGTGCAGGGTACGGCCGGTACCGCCACCGGAAGCCACGGAGAAGTACTTCTTGCCCGCGAGGACACGCTCTTTCTTGTACGTGCCGGCCACGGGGTGCTGGAAGCGGGTCGGGTTGGTGGAGTTGCCGGTGATGGAGATGTCGACGTTCTCGTGCCAGTTGATGGCGACGCCCTCGCGGACGTCGTCGGCACCGTAGCAGCGCACGCCGCCGCGGACACCGTCGGAATAGCGCTTCTCGCTGACGATCTGCAGCTTGCCGGTGGCATAGTCGAACTGGGTCTGGACGTAGGTGAAGCCGTTGATGCGGGAAATGATCTTCGCAGCGTCCTTGCCGAGACCGTTCAGGATGACGCGGAGCGGCTTCTGGCGCACCTTGTTGGCCATTTCAGCGATCTTGATGGCGCCTTCGGCGGCCGCATAGGACTCGTGGCCGGCGAGGAAGGCGAAGCACTCCGTCTCCTCGGAGAGCAGGCGGGCGGCGAGGTTGCCGTGGCCGAGGCCGACCTTGCGGTCGTCGGCGACGGAACCGGGGATGCAGAAGGCCTGGAGGCCCTCGCCGATGGCCTCGGCGGCCTCGGCTGCGCTCTTCACGCCCTTCTTGATGGCGATGGCGGCGCCCACGACATAAGCCCACTTCGCATTCTCGAAGCAGATCTTCTGGGTCTCCTCGCACATCTTGTACGGGTCGATACCCTTCGCATCGCAGATGGCCTTGGCCTCGTCGATGTCCTTGATACCGTACTTGTTGAGAGCTGCATTGATCTGATCAATGCGACGCTCGTAGCTTTCGAAAAGTGCCATGGTCTCTTACTCTTTACGGGGATCGATATATTTAACAGCATCCTTGAAGCGGCCGTAGGTGCCTTTGGCCTTCTCGATGGCCTCGGGACCGGTCGCGCCGGCCTTGAGGGCGTCCATGAGCTTGCCGAGGTTGACGAACTCGTAGCCGATCACTTCGTTGTCGGCGTCGAGGGCCATTCGGGTGCAGTAGCCTTCCGTCATTTCGAGGTAGCGGGAACCTTTCAGCTTGGTGCCGTACATCGTACCGACCTGGCTGCGGAGGTTCTTGCCCAGGTCCTCGAGGGAACCGCCGACGGGCAGACCGCCCTCGGAGAAGGCGGACTGGGTGCGACCGTACACGATCTGGAGGAAGAGCTCGCGCATCGCCGTGTTGATGGCGTCGCAGACGAGGTCCGTGTTGAGCGCCTCGAGCAGGGTCTTGCCCGGGAGGATTTCGGATGCCATGGCGGCGGAGTGGGTCATACCCGAGCAGCCGAGGGTCTCGACGAGAGCCTCCTCGATGATGCCGTCCTTGACATTGAGGGTCAGTTTGCAGCAACCCTGCTGCGGGGCACACCAGCCGATACCGTGGGTCAGGCCGGAGATGTCCTTGATTTCTTTTGCATGCACCCACTTCCCTTCCTCGGGGATCGGTGCGTTGGCGTGGTTGGCGCCTTTTGCAACGCAGCACATCTGCTGCACTTCTTTGGTGTAAATCATATGAGTAATTAAGAAATAAAGATCGTTCTTTTTGAAATCTCGCAAATTTAACAATTCCGGCGTAATTTACCAATAGACCCCGCTGCGGTCCGGACGATTTTTTGTATCTTCGCACATTATGTCATTGGCAGCCGATACCATCTGCGCTCCGGCGACTTCCGTCGGCACGGGAGCCGTCTCCTTGGTCCGCATCAGCGGGCCGCAGGCGCACGCCGTAGTGGACGCCCTGGTGCGCTTTCGCAGCGGCAGTGCCGCGCAGGCGAAGGGCTACAGCCTGAAATTCGGCGAGGTCGATGGGCTGGACGAGGTCCTGGTGTCGCTGTTCCGCGCTCCGCACTCCTACACCGGCGAGGACGCGGCGGAGATCTGCTGCCACGCCTCCCCTTTCATTGTCAGCACGCTGCTGGAGCGGCTCACGGAAGCCGGATGCAGGCTTGCTGAACCGGGTGAATTCACCCAACGGGCCTTCGTAAACGGGAAAATGGATCTCGCGCAGGCAGAGGCTGTTGCAGACGTTATCGCATCTTCTACTTCAGCTCAGCACCGCGTGGCGATGAATCAGTTGCGCGGCGGCTATTCCGCGGAGCTGCGCGGTCTTCGTAAGCAATTGCTGGAGCTGACCGCCCTGATGGAGCTGGAGCTGGATTTCAGCGAAGAGGACGTGGAATTCGCCGACCGCGCGCGGCTCCGCACCCTCCTGGACACCGCCTGTTCCCACTGCCGGCAGCTCGCCGACTCCTTCCGGCTCGGCAACGCCATCCGCAACGGCGTGCCCGTCGCCATCGTCGGCGCCCCCAACAGCGGCAAGAGCACGCTGCTGAATGCCCTGCTGCACGACGACCGCGCCATCGTCTCCGACATCCCCGGCACCACACGCGATACGGTCGAGGAGACCTGCGTGATCGACGGCGTGCTGTTCCGCTTCATCGACACCGCCGGGATCCGGGAGTCGTCAGATGAGATCGAAATACTGGGCATCGAACGGACCTTCCGGAAGATCTCCGAGGCGGAGATCGTGCTCGGCGTGGTCGATGTTTCCGACCATCCCGAATCGCTTGAAACGGCCCTCCGGACGATGGTCG
>JAEEGG010002175.1_pt1 | contig 51251 bp, 43 predicted proteins | sample 9134161 | NCBI WGS metagenome assembly JAEEGG01 (sample SAMN16246543, study PRJNA631951) | gut metagenome | biome: gut microbiome; feature: rumen; material: CR-attached | host: Bos | place: Iran: Karaj | collected 2018-10
GCCCCAGAAGATATAATCCACTCCTACAACCTTTATGCGGATGTTTACGGCATGTATGACGGAACTCACCGGAATCCCGGGATTAAGCTGGTTTATCTTCATTACAACAAACTCGCTACAATCGATGCCCGGTATGCAAGATACGACCTTTATCTCGGCCCCGGGGCCAGCACTGGATATGTGTGGGATCATGCTGCGGACAGGCGCGGAATAATACTTACCGCAGACCTAGGCATGGCATTCAGAGCCTGCTTCAAGAGGAATGTCGACGTGGAACTCGGCATTTTCGCAGAATTGGGCTTCGTATCCGGGGAATCAGGAGGAAAAACACAGATAAAGATTTACCAGAACGGCCTTTTGCAGGCTCTCATACCAACGCTGAAGATAATGTACCACTTTTGATGAAACGGCTGTCCATCATATTCCTCTTCCTGCTCTTCAGTCTGCCGGCAATGGCCGGCGGAGGAGGGTTCTCAGGCCGTTTTCATCCCGGAGTAGAATGGGGGATGTCCCTTACTCCGGCATCTTTCCACCATTATAATTACCTCGACGAATCGATAGGTTTCAGGATCAACGACGAAGGGTGGGATTATAATACCAAACTCGGTGCATTCGTTCTGGGCTCGGTTGCATTCGATATCACCCGGACCTTTAGCGTGGGATTGCTTTCCGGATGGCAGGGGGTGGAAAGGAACCGAAGGATAGTGCCGTTGATTTCCAGGCTGTCTTTCTATCTGTCGGGGGTGGATGATGACAGCATCTTCGTTTATACCGACCTGGGTCTGGCCCTGAATGAGCTGAAGAAGAAATGCAATTTCATACAGATAGGAAGCGGATACCGTCTATTGCTTACCCCCGGCTACTCTCTCAATCTCCGCGTGAGCGGAAGGATAGTCTATGACCGCCCTGAAGTGTGGGATCCCATTGAGGAAGAATACATTTCAGAGCGCAACATCAAGCGTAATGACGCCTGGTACTGCGCCCTGAATCTTGGCTTTTCCCTGGAATTCTAGAACAGGGCGTTAACCTTTGCAATTATCTCGTCTGCAGGCAATTCCGGGCTTAAAACGAGTTCGGGTTCAAGAAGATGGAAGCCTTTTGCCATTGCTGCCAGGGAACCACCTCCGGTTATGTTCAGCATCACGACATCTTCTTTCCGTACCTGACCTTCACGGACAGCGGTGGCAAGCGCATAAACGGCGCATGCTGGGGCGGGGAAGATATCATACCCTTCCAGATTGCGGAACTGGAGTATCCAGTAAATGATATCGTCGTTGCTGGCCAGGAAGGAGTCTCCACGGCTGTCGACAAGAGCATCATAAAGGCCTCCTGCGATGCCATAAGGAGGTTTGCGGTTGCTTAGCACCTTGGCAAGGATACTTTCGGCCTGGCGGCGTCCCACCTCAGGTTCAAGAGCAACGAGTTCCCTCTTCCTGGCCTGCCATGAATCGTGCAGAAGGGTGAAAGGCTTGTTCTGAGCGACGAAAATCTTCATCTTGGTATTGCCGAACCGCCCGTCCTCGATAAGGCGGAGGTTGTTCTCCCAGGCGGCGATTGCACCGGTGCCTGATCCCACTGCCTGGAAATAAGCGTCAGGGATGCATCCTATGGCCTCTACGGCAGAAAGTAGGGTAGTACCCATGCCGTCGCGTCTGGCGACGTTCTTGGCCCCTCCTTCTGCGAAATAACGGGGGTCCTGGCATATCTTCTCGCCAAGGGCGATGGCATCGTAGTAATCCGAGCCGGCGGGGGAGGCGACAAGCTTGACGCAGGGGTTCAACTTATGCTGGAACCAGAGGTCGTGGCGGTTATCGAAAGGAACGCAGATCACGATAGGAATGTCGTTGTCCGAGCATACCTGTGCGAAGGCGCGGGCCGTATTGCCGGCCGACTGCACCACAAGCGTGCGTTTTTCCTTCTTGTCCATGCGGGCGCACACGCTGAATGCCTCGGTCTCCTTGAAAGAGCAGGTCTGGAACTTTGCACCAATCTTCGGATTATAACCGGAGAAGGTGATGTAAAGATTATCCAGGCCGAGAAACTTGCCCAGGCCCTTACTGTGATAGGTGACAGGGGCACAGGAATGGCGCAGCGTGCGCTGGATAGGCATCCATTCGGCATAACGGTAAAGCCCCTTGAGGTCGTCACGCGGAGTGAACTTCTTGTTCTCGTAGACGGCTCTGACCAGAGAAGGGGAGGGGGCCTCCGGATCTGCAAGAGTCCATCCGCGGTCTTCGAAAATGCGGCCCGTGCCGACATTCATCAGTTTATACTTGGTTCCTTGAAACTTCATGGCAGCTAAGGTTTATAATGCATAGAAAAGTTTGGTCATATAGGCTGCAAACAACAGCAGCAAAAGCGTCGCATCGAAACGGTCCAGAATGTTCTTCTTTCCCGTGTATATCCCCGTCCAGACCAGTATGATGCTGAGCAGGAGGGCGGCATAATCGTACATGTCCACGCGGGCGAAACTGGTAGGGGAAACTATAGCGGAGACGCCCAGGATCAGGAAAAGGTTGAACACGTTGGAACCCAGTATGTTGCCAAGCGCCAGCTGGCTGCGTTTCTTGGCCAGGGCCACGATGCTCGTTACGAATTCAGGCAGGGAAGTACCCATCGCCAGCACGGTTATGGCGATGAACTTGTCGCTCACGCCTATCATGCGGGCAATACTCTCCGCGGAACGGACAAAGAGCCTTCCTCCCAGGATGAGGCAGACCAGACCTCCGACAATCAATATGATAGCATAATAGAGAGGGAAGTCTTTGGAAGGCGTTTCTTCTTCTGCGGGAGCGTCAGTGCGGAAACTGTAGATGATATAAAGGATGAACAGCGCTACCAGCACTATGCCTTCTACCCTGCTCAAGCCCCCGTATTTACCCATGAAGACCACTATGAAAGTGGCCAGGATGGTGATGGGTATGTCCCGGAATTTGTTCTGGCGTGTAATCGCAACCGGCACTATCATGGCCGAAACGGCCAGTATGAGGCTGGTATTGAATATGTTGGAGCCGATGATGTTGCCAACTGCGATATCGGAATTCCGGGCTATCGCGCCCGTTACGCTTACCACCAATTCCGGTAGGGAAGTGCCGAAACCGACTATGACCAGGCCGATGACGAATTCACTGATACCCGTCCTGCGCGCTACGGAAGATGCTCCGTCCACCAGGACGTTCGCCCCGCATATAACCATGGCGAGGCCCAGAAGCAGGGTTATTATCTGTAAAAACATTGTGTAAAGTTACTCCTTTATTTGCAATTTACAAACATTCTCTACATGCTGGGTATGCGGGAACATGTCAACGGGCTGGACGGCGGTTATTTCGTATTTTTCCGCCATCATGGCAAGGTCTCTTGCCTGGGAGGCCGGATTGCAACTGACGTAGACGATACGCCCCGGAGCAGCGTCCATTATGACTTTCACGACGTCTGGATGCATGCCCGCACGGGGCGGATCGACTATCATCACGTCCGGACGGCCGTGTTCGGCTATGAAATCCGCCGTGAGCACGTCCTTCATGTCTCCCGCGAAGAATGAGCAGTTGTCTATCCCGTTGGCCTCGGCGTTGATACGGGCATCCTCGATGGCCTCCGGAACATACTCGATTCCAATCACCTTGGATGCCTTGCGGCTCACGAACTGGGCTATGGTACCCGTGCCGGTATAGAGGTCGTAAACCACCTCATCTCCCTGTAAATCAGCGAATTCCCTGGCCACTTCGTAAAGATTGCATGCCTGCAGGGTGTTGGTCTGGTAGAAGGATTTAGGTCCTATCTTGAAGCGCAGGCCCTCCATTTCTTCATAGATGGCCTCATCGCCCTTGTACAGAATGCACTTCTGGTCAGATATGCTGTCGTTCAGCTTGGCGTTTATGATGTAGTAGAGAGACGTAATCTGGGGGAATTCGGCCGCCAGAGCATCCAGGAAGGCCTTCCTGCCACCGAAATCACAGGCAAAGCAGACAATGGCCATGGTTGCTCCGCTTTCCGTAGTACGGACGAATATGGTGCGGAAGACACCCCTGTTCTCCCTTATATTATAAAAGGGGATACCGTGCTCTATGGCGTATCTTTTCGCGAACAGGCGTATTGAATTGGATGGTTCCGGCTGGAGGAAGCACTCCTGCAGGTCCAGAACCTTGTCGAAGAACTTACCCACGTGGAAACCAAGCCCGCAGCGCTGTTCGTCCGTCAGGCCTTCCGGATCTTCGTCCGGGAGTATCCATCTGCGGTCGGAGGCCGTGAATTCCAGTTTGTTACGATAGAAAACCGTACGTTCGGAGGGAAGGGTAGGGAGGATTTCAGGAACATTCAGATGTCCGATACGCACCAGCTGGTCGTAGACCTGCTGGCGCTTGGCTTCAAGCTGGAGAGTATAGGGGAGAGGTTGCCATTTGCAGCCGCCGCATACCCCAAAATGCCTGCAGAAGGGCTCCAGACGGTCTTTTGACGGTTGTTTGATGGTCAGAATACTGCCCTCCAGATAGTTCTTTTTCTTTTTAAATACCCTGATATCGACAACATCTCCCGGAACGGCGAACGGCACGAAAACCACCTGTCCGTCAGGACTGTGAGCGATAGCCTTACCTTCGGCTGCAACAGCCTCGACCGTAATATTCTCCAGGACTAAATCGACTTTCTTTCTAGACATCTTTCAAAATTAATCCATCCTGAAACATCCAGTGTTTCCCGAATGCGAAGATAAGCATTTTTTTGCTACATTTGTAGATAGAGCCACTTTTGTTACACAATTTATATTATGTTAAGTTATAGATATTGATCAATCCCCTATACCATGTTATTACCTATTTTACAAGCTGAAGCGGCGGCCGTCGAAAAATTCACGGCCGACTCCATCCAGGCCAAGACTGCCGAGACCCTCGACTTGATCAGAAACACAGACACCAACGTCCTTCTCGAGAATCTCGGCCAGCAAGCCATCCATTTCGGCCTCAAGGTGCTCGCAGCGCTGGCTATCTACATTATCGGCGCCTGGATCATCAAGAGGATCACCAAACTCGTTGCCAAGGGCCTGGAACGCAAGAAATCCGATGCTGCCCTTGCATCCTTCATCAGGAGCCTCGTTTCCATCACTCTCTGGGTGCTGCTCATCATCATCACCATCGGCGCACTCGGCGTCAACACCACGTCCCTGGCCGCCCTCCTGGCTGCCGGTGGCATGGCCATAGGCATGGCACTGAGCGGCACGGTCCAGAACTTCGCAGGCGGCATCATGCTGCTTGTCTTCAAACCCGTTAAAGCCGGCGATTTCATTGAGGCTCAAGGCTTTATAGGCACTGTGAGTGAAATCAACATCACCAGCACCAAACTCATAACCCTCGACAACAGAGTGGTTTTCATCCCTAACGGAGCTCTCTCCAGCGGCACAATTAACAACTTCTCCGTCAATGAGTTACGCCGTGTTGACATAACCGTGAACATAGCCTATGGTAACGATATAGACAAGGCTAAGGAAACAGCCCTGGAGATAATCAAATCCAACCCCAGCGTACTGGACTCCTCCACCCCGGGCGCGGCTGATCCTTTCGTAGCCCTGCTCAACTTCAAGGAAAGCACCATAGAGCTGGTTACCCGCACATGGGTAAAGGCTCCGGATTACTGGCCTGTCTACTTCTGGATTAACGAAAACCTGTATGCCCAACTTCCCAAGAAAGGCATCAATTTCAGTTTCCCTCAGTTGAACGTAAATCTGAAGAACGGCTAGTCCTTCCCTATCAGGCTGAGAAACTCGCTGCGCGTGCGCGCAGAAGCGAGAAATACACCGGAAAAAGCCGACGTCGTAGTTACGGCGTTGGTTTTTTCTACTCCCCTCATGCTCATGCAGGTATGCATGGCCTCGATTACCACCGCAACGCCCAGAGGATTCAGGGCGTCCTGTATGCAGTCACGGATCTGTTCAGTAAGCCTTTCCTGCACCTGGAGACGTCTTGCATAGCACTCCACTACCCTCGCAATCTTGCTCAGGCCGGTAATCTTGCCGTCGGGGATGTAAGCCACGTGGGCCTTGCCGATGAATGGCATCATGTGATGCTCGCAAAGGGAATACAACTCGATATCCTTCACCACGACCATGTGCTTGTAATCCTCCTCGAAAAGGGCGGATTTGATGATTTCCGCGCCATCCTCTTCGTATCCCTTGGTGAGGAACTGAAGGGCCTTGGCGACCCTTTCCGGGGTCTTCAGGAGCCCTTCACGGGATCCGTCCTCCCCTATCAGGGAAAGAATGGCCTTGACGTGCTCCGAAAGCTGCTCCGTGGTTTCGGTATCGTATTGTTCTATCCTCTTGTATGACATGGTGCAAATATACAAAAAAAGGCGGACACCGGAGTGCCCGCCTTGAATCTGACATAAAGGATTAGTCCTTCTCGACAAGGGTAAGCTCGACAGAGGTAGTATACTTGTCGTTGCCGTTTTCGATATTGCCATTCACGTTGAAGAAGCAATAGTCTACGTTGTCGACCTTCTGGAAATCGAGGGTGCCGGTAGCCTTGGCGTTGAAAATGTAGTTTCCTTCGCCCTTGAGTTCATAGGCGAAAGACTTGGCGGTAGGCAGGGTATAAGGCCCGGAGAAAGAATCTGCCTTGGTGAAATTGATGAGGAAGGTTCCGTTCTGGGTGAAGTTGATATCCTTGACTCCGTAGTCAGCAAGATTGACATTGGGAACGTTCACCTTGTATTCCTTCAAAAGGTCTGCAACATCGTCAAGCTTCAGGACGCCATTGGAAGCCTCGAGCTTTACGCCAACGCCGTTCTTGTCGAGCTGGCCTCCCTTGACGGAGACGACGACGCGGACGACACCCCATTTGCGGCAGAGATTAAACTCGGTCGTTCCCTCCTGAGGAGCAGGAGTATTGTCAACCGTCTCGGCCGTAACGGTCTGTGTTTCGGAAGGAGCACCGGTAGCGCTGGTCATGGTAATTTCTACGGACTTGGTCTGGGCGTTTACCTTGACGGTGGCGAAACCTGCGATTTCATACTCACCGGTAGCTTCGTTATAAACATAGGTTTTGATCTCGATGATCTCATCGCCTGCAGAGGCCTTGGTCGAAACGACCTTCTTGGTGATGATGGCATATCCACCTTCGGTGAATTCGATGTCCTTGATAATGGTCTTGGTCTCGGCATCCTGGGAAATAACGACCTGCTGAGATTCCGTCACGGTGTTGAATTCAACCTTTACGGCAGCATCGGCAAGTGCAGGTGCTTCGAAAGTAGCTTCTTCTACCTTGGGGCCTTTGTCTTCCTTACGGCAGGAAACAAGTGCCATAGCGCCGAATGCGGCGGCTACGAGCAAAATTTTGGAAATGGTTTTCATTGTATAAAGGTATTGATTATTAATTCAGTTAGAACAGCCTGATCGTAAGGCCAAGGCGAATGACAGGCATGAATCCTTTGATATACGGCAAATCTCCGGCAGCGGCCTTGTCGAGGAGATCCTCGAAAGAGCCGATCTTATCCTTATGGTCGATGAGACCGGATGTAAACACCTGAGGCTGTCCGTCGTAGTTGTATCCAACGAACTCGAAGCCGTTGGTCTTCTGGACTCCAAGGTCGAGGTTGAGGTTCAGCCAGCTCTTGATGCTTGCAACACGGCCCCAGCCTATTCCGAAGTAAGGGCGGAACTGCTCCTGCCTGTCCCTCATGTCGAGATGGAGGACACCGGCCTTGTCGGTGCTGATGCGTATCTGTTTCTTTGCAGGATCCGTGGCTGCATCATCGTTAAGCTCGATGAACAAGGAAGAAGGATCCTGACCGGGGAAAGCTTCGCTAAGGGGCTTGCTTATATCTGCGCTGACAGACAATATCTTAGGATCGAGAATACCGCTCAGTCCGACGGTGAGATGGAATCCGCTGTTCTTCGAAAGATAGATGTCCAGCATTGCATTGAGGTTCCGCGTAAGTTCACCTTTGACAAGAATGTCCGTAAGATGGACGTCTTTACCGCTGATGGAATATGTTCCAAGGTCGGGAACTTCATACTGAAGAGGATAAACCTGATCCGGCACACCGACGGAATAATTGCCACGGATCTGGAAATGGTTTCCGAGAGGCACGCCGACGGTTGCGCTCAAGCCATCCATGATGCCTGCACCGACACCGATGCCGACATGGTTGCAAAAGCCGTAGGTCTTCCCCTTCTTTTCCTTCTTCGCCTTGGGCTCTTTCACTTCCTTTACCTTGGGCTCTTTGACCTTCTTTTCTTTCTTTGCCTTCTTGGTCTCGACGACGGGTTCTTCGGCGGCCGGTTCAGCGACCGGATCGACGACCACGGTTTCGGGAGAAAGGATTACGGGAGGATTCTGGGGAACATCGAATTCCTGTGCAGTAAGACCTGCCGGAATAAATGCCAGCGAGGCAGCAATGACTGCAAATGAAAGCTTCTTCATATTGTTAAAAATAAAACTGTTTCTTTCTTAACAAGTTACAAAGTTATAAAAAAGATGCAGAAAAGCAACAAAACGTGGCATGACTACGCTTCTTTTTCCTTGGCTGCCACGGGATTACCGTAAATGTGCCAGAAAATGTCCCTGAGCACGTTCTTGTCGAGTTTTTTCTCTGCCCTGGACAGTTTGTGCTCGGTATACTCGCGGAATTTTTTCAAATCCTCCTGGGTGTATTTGTCCGAATACTTGCTGCCGCCTGTCATCAGGTCGTAACCCATGTAGTTTGTTTTCCAAAGCCTGTATCCGGATATGATCCTCTCGTCCAGGATGCGGCGTATGGCCTGATAGCGGTCGTTCTTCTCGTACCACGAAGACCTGGTTATCTCCTTGTCCGTCAGCGGTGCGCCCACGGAAAGATGGATGCCTCCCTTCCACTGGCGTATGCCGGTAAGGATGCTGTGCATGTCTTCATCTTCCTTCTTATGATACTCCCCTGTCATCTGCTTTATGAGGATCTCCCTGGCCTTGCGGTAGTCGCAGGGCTCATATTCGTATGAGATGGACATCGGGACGATGTTCAGTTCCTTGAAGTTTGCCTTGAAATCCCCCGTCCCGCTCATGTCGAACATCTTCAGGAGCCCCTGCTCAGTCACGTCCAGGCCGTTCTTCGTACGCCCCTCGCGCTGTGCGATCCAGACCGAACTCTTGCCGGAGGTGATCTCGGAACGGATGAACTTGGAGAGGATCTGGGAAGAAAGGTAAACCTCCCTGGCGGAGATGCCGCGGATTACCGTGATCATGCGGTTCGAGCGGAGAAGGGTCTCCACCACCCCGTTCGCCAGCAGATTGCTACCCACGCATATCTCGGTAAGGGGCACGTTGTTCAGCATGAGCATCCACTGCGTAAGGGCCGGGTCCAGCACGATGTCCCTGTGGTTGGAAACCGCCAGGAACTTGCCGTCTATCTTGCGCAGATTCTCGACTCCGTCGTAGGTAAAACCGGATGACGACCTGCCCACCACCACGTTGACGGCCTTGGAAACTATCGAATACTGGAAATCGTCCACGCCCTTTATGTCCATGAGCATCTTCTTGAGGGTGCCTATGGGGAATTCGGGAAAGATGTATTTGCTGATTACCGGTACGGCCGGATGACGGGCGAGTTTCTGAAGGGCGGCAACCGCCTCTTCATCGTTATATGGCTGTATGTTCTCGAGGTCTTCCATAATCAATCGCGTCTGAATAATAAAGAGCTGTCGCCATAGCTCAGGAACCTGAACCCATGGGACAGGGCAAAGTTATAAATTGTTTTCCAATCTCCGCCTACGAATGCGGAAATCAGCAGAATGAGGGTGCTCTCAGGCTGATGGAAGTTGGTTACCATTATGTCGACGATGCGGAACCTGAAGCCGGGAACTATGATAATGCGGGTGCCGAGTTTCAACTCAGACAGGCCGTGAACTTCCAGGTAGGAGATGATGGCATCCAGGGCCTCTTCAGTGCCATAGGGATACTCCCTCTCGTAGGGAACCCACTGCCCTATGTCTTCCGGCTCTCCTTTCTCGATAATGGAAACGCCGGCATAGTAGAGGGATTCGAGGGTGCGGACGGACGTGGTGCCCACCGCGATGCAAGGGCGGCCTCCGGCTCGAAGCTTTTTCAGGAGATCGAGGCTGATGGAGAAAGGCTCCCTGTGCATGGGATGCTCGGCAACCCGGGAGCTTTTTACAGGCAGGAAGGTGCCTGCGCCCACGTGCAGACAAACATTTTGAGTATCAATAGATTTAGTGCGGATATTCTCAAGTACTGCTTCAGTAAAATGAAGACCTGCCGTAGGGGCGGCGACAGATCCTCTTATATGAGCGTAAAGGGTCTGGTATCGTTCCAGGTCTATGGCCTCCGTTTCCCTGTTGAGATACGGGGGAATGGGAACCTGACCGCACTCTTCGAGCACCCTGGAGAAGGGCTCTCCCCCCTTCCAGTGGAATTCTACTACCCCCGTCTGGCCTTCTCGGGAAATCAAGGAAGCCGTGAGATGCATGGCGGCAAGGACCGAATCCGAAGGGCAGTCATATGTGAGAATATCGTCCTTCCAGCGCTTCGAGTTGCCGATTACACATTTCCAACTGCATCTTTCAGTCGAAGCGAAACTGGTATTGTACTCTGCAGGCTGCACCGGTTCCAAGCAGAATATTTCGATATGTGCTCCGGTGTCACGCCTGAAATGCATCCTTGCAGGCACGACACGAGTATCATTGAATATCATGAGTGCGCCTTCAGGCAGGAAATCAGGCAGGGAACGGAATACGGATTCGGACGGGACACCGTCTTTATATATGAGTAATTTGGATGCATCCCGCTGTGGCAGAGGGTATTTTGCAATACGATCGTCGGTAAGAGGATAGTTATAATCTTCGATTCTGATATCAGGTATCATATTGCAAAGTTAATCATTTTATTCAGTCTTTGTGACCTGGTCATTTCATCGCATGAAATACCGATTCAAATGTTTACAAATTTAAATCTGGCGATTAAATTAATATGGTTTACAAATGTTCTTTACAAAAATATACCAAGGGCCGCATAAATAGTATAAGGAAAACTTATATGGGTATATATCGTTGGCCAAATATAGGATAATCAATGAATTAAATAGATTTATATATAGCTAATGTTTAAAACACGGCGCTTGAATATGCGCGTAATAATATTACGGTGGCCGCCAGAGCTGTCATAATAAAAACAATTTTAAGCTAATGCTGGGATTATAAAGGGTTTATATATAAAAACCTCTACTAAATATTTAGATACACTCCGAAGATATCTCTCTTCTCCCCTATTGACATTTACAAATTTAAATGCTTGTAAATACAAAAATAATTCTTACATTTGTAAAAAATTGTTTAGAAATATGAATTCACGCCTTCAGCAGTTTTTGAGCGCAGAGAACCTGACACAAGCTCAGTTTGCAGACAGTATCGAGGTTGCCCGGGCCAGCATCTCCCATATTCTGGCCGGAAGGAACAAACCGGGCTTCGATTTTATCGAGAATCTGGCCAAACACTACCCTGCCCTGAACATAGAATGGTTCATCACAGGTAAGGGGCGGATGTATAAAACGGCAGCCGAGCCCGCTCAGACGCAGATTCAAGCTGCGGAAGACAGTGATAGCCTTCTATTCGACAGTCCGTCCGAGCATATTGAAACCATTACTTCAAGTAAGAAGACACAAAGGTTTGTAAAAGAAAAAGTTATTGATAAGATTCTTGTCTTTTACAATGACGGCACTTTCGAAGAATATACCAACGGAAAGGAATAATTGGTATATTTGACCGTATGAAAACGGTTAAAGCATCCATCTGCACCATAGGAGACGAGATCCTGATCGGGCAGATCGTCGACACGAATTCCTCCATGATTTCCAATGCCCTGGGCGCAATAGGCGTCCGGACTGAGCATATGATATCCCTCGGGGACAGGCGTTCAGAGATAATCAATCTCCTCAGTAATGAATTGACCTGCTGCGACATAGTGATATCCACCGGCGGGCTTGGCCCAACTAAGGACGATATTACCAAAGACGCCCTTGCAGAGCTTTCCGGAAGCCAGAAATATATAAAGAATGAGGAACAGGAAGCCATGGTTCACAGTATCCTGAAAGCCAGGGGCCTCGACGTATTGGATATAAACCTGCGTCAGGCCATGGTGCCGGATACGTGCGAGGTAATCGTCAACCGCAGGGGCACGGCCCCCATTATGGTCTTCCGCTTCCCTGAAGAAAAATTCGGACATCCTGCGGTCCTTTATGCCATGCCCGGCGTTCCCTACGAGACCGAAGCAGCCCTCGGGGATGTGATAGAGGATATTAAGCAACACTTCAAATTAGAAAGCATATATCACAAAACAATAATGACTTACGGGCTTGCAGAGTCCGCCCTGTCGGAGCTGATAGCCCCCTGGGAAGACAGCTTGCCCGAAGACATGCATCTTGCCTACCTCCCCAACCCGCTCACGGGCGTGCGCCTGCGCGTTTCAGTATATGATGCGGGCCCGGATGCCGAAATGCGCGTAAACGAGCGTATAGAGGCCTTAAAACCTCTTTTAGGGGACAATCTCTATTCCAACTCGGATGACACGCTGGAGGCCACGATAGGCCGCCTTTTGAGGGCGTCCGGCAGCACTTTGAGCGTTGCCGAGTCCTGCACCGGAGGAGAGATTGCCCACCTTATTACGACAGTGCCCGGATCATCGGATTATTTCCTGGGTTCAGTAACCTCCTACTCCCCTGAAATCAAGGTGAAAATACTTGGTGTTGATCCTTCTTTGATCGAGCGTCACGGCATAGTCAGCAGCGCCGTCGCGGAGGCCATGGCGGAGGGCGTCAAGCGCATCACCGGAAGCACTTATTCCGTGGCAACGACAGGGTGGGCGGATGCCTATGGAGACGAGCACGAACCTGCCGGCACGGTATGGGTCGGAGTGGCTGGTCCGGACGGCACGAAGAGCAAAAGATTCCAGTATAAAGGAGACCGTAAACGCAACATCGAGCGCTTCGCAGCCTCCGCACTCGACTATTTGCGTCGTTACATTCGTAAATAAGCTAAATCATTGATAAACAATAAAAGTAACAGTGTAGTTAATTAGTATAACAACATTGTTACTTTTACATTTCTATACTATAATAACAACTTATTATTGCGCAGAAATCACGCGTAGAAGGTTATAGGAGGCCATTTTGGCAATATCCAGTTCACCATATCCCCTGGTTTTAAGCATATCGAGCAAGACAGGCAGTTTTTCTATGCTTTCGAAGCCTTTTGCCGTATGGTTGATACCATCGTAGTCGGTCCCGAAACCTACTCCGTCCACCCCGGCGATACCCACCGCATGCTCGATATGATCGAGTATCAAACTGGCTTCCGGCATGTCCCTTCCGTCCGGATCATCATCGTCGTAATCGGCAAAAGAATCGGTCAGGAAACAAGGAAAAATGCTCATGCAAACCACCCCTCCGGAAGAGGCGATTCCGCGTATCAGATCGTCCGGAAGATTACGCTTGTGGGAGCATAGTGCGGAGCAGCATCCATGGGTATATGCAACCGGCTTTTCGGACAGTTCAAGAACGTCACGGACCGTATCGTTGGAGGTATGCGCAACGTCTATCACCATGCCTAAGGAATTCATCCCCCTGACCAGTTCTTTACCCAGAGGGCTGAGACCTCCCCATCTCCCCTGCCCTGTGCAGGAGTCGCAGATGTCATTATCGGCACTGTGGCACAGGGTAACATATCGTACGCCCTCAGCATATAGCTCTTCCAGCACTCCCTTACGTCCCAGGAGGGCCGATCCGTTCTCCAGCCCTATGAAGATGGAAACAAGGCCTCTGGCGGCATTTGCCTCCATTTCAGCCCTGTCCGTAGCAAAGGCAACCTTGTCCGAATTGGCTGCAACCTGCCTTTTCAGCTCAGACAACTGCCTGAAGGCATACTCAGTTGCTTCTGTATTGGTCAAACTTGCAGGAATGTACAGTGCAAAGAAGGAACCGGTGACTCCCCCGCGAAACATCTTAGGGAAATCTACCTGCACCCCGGGATTATCTTTTCCGAAGTCTCTGCCACGGTACATCTGTGTGGGCGCATCACAGTGTGCATCAAGTATATACATAATTTATCTAATCTATCAGTTCACCCCATTCTTCGGTCTTTGCGTCCAGGTCCCGCTTGCATTCAAGGTACTCTCTTGTGAGTTCCATTATGTCATCTCCTTCCTTGGGGGCCGCAAGCACTGCCTCGATCTCCTTCATTCTCGCTTCGAGTTTTCCTATCTCCTTCTCCAGGAATTCGATTCTGTTGCGGCGTTTCTTATCTTCCTTACTCTTCGCACGCATCTGTTCATAACTCTCGCGCACGCCGGAGGGAGTAGAATCCATCTCGCAGTCATAGCCCCCCGTGGCTGTAACGGGAGGGACCCGCTTTCGGGAGGGGTCCGGTTTGCCGGACGGACGGAGAGATGGATTGCTACTCCCTCCGGGGAACGAACGTTCCAGTTCCTGGAGGGATTCCAGACGCCTCTTTGCGAGGAAATCTGAAACGCCGCCAAGGAACTCGCGGACATGGCCGTCCCGGAATTCATATACCTTGTCCACCAGGCCTTCCAGGAAGTCGCGGTCGTGGGAAACTATCACCAATGTGCCGTCGAAGGCCTTCAGGGCCTGTTTCAGGATATCCTTGGACTTGATGTCCATATGGTTGGTGGGTTCGTCCAAAGCCAACAGATTGTGGCTCTGGAGCATCAGCTTGGCCATGCCCAGCCGGGCACGTTCACCGCCGCTCAAAACCGAAACCCGCTTGTCTATGTCTTCCCCGCGGAATAGGAACTGGGCCAGGATGTCGCGCAGCTTGGCACGGATATCCCCCACTGCAATGCGGTCCAGGGTGCTGAATACGGTTTCTTTCTTGTCCAGCACGTCCTCCTGGTTCTGGGCGAAGTAGCCGAAATCGACATTATGTCCCAGGCGAGACTCGCCGGAGAAGGGCTCCAACTCCCCTACTATCACCCGCATCATAGTGGTCTTGCCCTCGCCGTTGCGCCCGACGAAAGCGACCCTCTCTCCCCTCTTGATCTCTATGTTTGCACCCCTGAATACGACCTTCTGGGGATATCCTACGGTCAGATCCGTGCACTTGTAGGCCACGTCGCCGGATCGGGGTGCAGGAGGGAACTTGACGGTAAGGGTGGCGTTGTCGGTTTCGTCTATCTCTATCCTTTCCAACTTCTCGAGGGCCTTGATGCGGCTCTGCACCTGATTGCTCTTGGTGGGCTTGTAGCGGAAGGCGCGGATGAAATCCTCCGTCTTCTCTATCATGCGCTGCTGGTTCTCGTAAGCCGCCGTCTGCTGGGCGATACGCTCCGCACGAAGTAATGTATATTGGGTATATGGAACCTTGTAGTCGTAGATACTGCCGAGCATCAGCTCCACAGTGCGAGTCGTGACCGTATCCAGGAACTTGCGGTCGTGTGATACCAGCATCACGGCACCCTTATAATCCTTCAGGTAGCCCTCCAGCCACTCTATGGACTCGATATCCAGATGGTTCGTGGGCTCGTCGAGGAGAAGCAGGTCGGGATGCTGTAGGAGTATCTTGGCGAGCTCTATGCGCATGTTCCAACCCTGGCTGAAGGTCTCGGTAGGACGGTCAAGTTCGTCCGGAAGGAAGCCAAGGCCGCGCAGAGTGCGCTCAGCCTGAACCTTAGGGGGTTCCGAATGAAACACTGCCAGGTGGTCGTTCAGCTCGTTAAGCCGCTCTATCAGAAGGGAATACTCCCGGGATTCATAGTCCGTGCGCTCGGAAAGCTCGCGGGTGATGCGCCCCACTTCCTTCTCCGCAGCATTGCTCTGCTCGAAGGCCGTCATGGCCTCATCCAGCACGCTGCGGCCCTTGTGATGCTCCATTATCTGCGGGAGATACCCTACCGTTATCCTCTGGGGCTTGTCCACACTGCCGGAGGTGGGCCTCATCTCACCGCAGATAATCTTCATCAAGGTACTCTTGCCCGCACCGTTCTTCCCCACCAGGCCGATCTTGTCGGTTTCGCTGATGTGGAAGTTGATGCTGTCGAAGAGAGACCAGCTGCCGAAATTAACGGTCAGATTGTTGATGGAGATCATTTGTCATACTTCTCCATCAGTTCGCGGAAGGTCTCCGGGCAGGCCATGATGCGGCCCGTCTTGGTGTTCAGGAAGCCTAGGACCACGGTTCCCTCGGCACATAACTGGCCATCTTGGTTATAAACGGCCTGCTTGACGGTCAATTTAGCAAGAGGGATGCTCTCGATATCGGCCGTAACGCGAAGGGTATCCCCTATCCTTGCGGAGGCGTGATACTTTATCTGGACGCTTGCAACGGGGAATACTATGCCGTCTTCCTGGCATTTCTCTATGCCGTAACCCCAGGAGGCGATCATCTCGTCCCTGGCGCACTCGAAATAGCGCAGATAGTTGCTGTGATGCACAATCCCCATGGGATCTGCCTCATAGTAGCGTACCGGGAAGGTGGTTTCGAAGTGTATCATAAGCCGAGGGCTTTGAGGGAGTTTTCAAGGGCCTCTATGCGCTGCAGGGCATCCGCCTCCTTCTTGCGCTCGACAGCGATCACCGCTTCGGGAGCGTGGGACACGAAAGCCTCGTTGGAGAGCTTGCGGCGCACTCCTTCCAGGAACTTCTTCTGGTAATCCAGATCGGCCTGCAGCTTTTTCTTCTCTTCATCCACGTTCACGAACTCGGCGAGAGGCACGCTCATCTGCACGGTTCCAACGATGAACGATGCTGCGGCGCCTTCGGCCGTGCCGGACTTGACTCTCACGTTACCAAGCTTTTCCAGCACGGTGGCAAGCTCGGCGAGGGAATCGTCGGCGATATAGAGATCCAGGGCCTGCTTGGGAGCCAGACCCTTCTGGGCGCGGATAGCGCGGATATTCACGATGGCCTCCTGCACCTGGGCGAACTTGGCCAGGAATCCTGCATCGAAAGGCCCTGCGACGGGCGTACGCTGGAACATGATGGTCTCTCCGGGGTTCCTCTCTTCCATGGCCTGCCAGAGCTCTTCGGTGATGAAAGGCATGACAGGATGAATGAGTTTGATAAGCTTGTCGAAGAAGCCTACCGTAGCCTCGAAGGTAGTGCCGTCTATGGCTTCGCCGAAGGCAGGTTTCACGGCCTCGAGATACCAGCTGCAGAAATCGTCCCAGAATAGCTTGTAGATGGACATCAGGGCGTCCGAAATGCGGAACTTGGAATAGTGGTCCTCAACCTCGGTGATGGTGCGGCTGAGCAGGTTGTCGAACCATTTCACAGCCACGAGGGCGGAATTGGGCTGAGCGGCCTTGACATCCACGTTCCAGCCGTTTATGAGACGCCATGCATTCCAGATCTTGCCGCAGAAATTGCGTCCCTGCTCTACCTGGCTCTCATCGTAGAAGATGTCGTTGCCGGCGGAAGAACATAGCAGCATGCCGATTCGCACGGCATCCGCGCCGTATTTGGCTATCAGGTCGAGGGGATCCGGGCTGTTGCCCAGGGTCTTGCTCATCTTGCGCCCCAGTTTGTCGCGCACGATGCCGGTGAAATACACGTTGGAGAAGGGCTCCTTGCCCATGAACTCCTCGCCAGCCATAATCATTCTGGCTACCCAGAAGAAGATGATGTCCGGACCGGTGACAAGGTCATTGGTGGGATAGTAATAGGAAAGATCCCTGTTGGGCTTGTGGTCCGGATGGCCGGGCTTCTCGGCGTCGAAAACGCTGATAGGCCAGAGCCAGGAGCTGAACCAGGTGTCCAGCACGTCCTCGTCCTGCCTGAGGTCCTCGGCCTTTATGGCGGGATTGATGGCCTGAGCGGCCTTCAGGGCCTCTTCGGCCGTGGGTTCAACAACATAGCTGCCGTCCGGCAGATAGTACGCGGGGATGCGCTGACCCCACCAGAGCTGGCGGGAGATGCACCAGTCGCGGGCATTCTCCATCCAGTGGCGGTAGGTGTTCATGTATTTGTCCGGGATGAACTTGGTGCGTCCGCTCTCGACGGTCTCCAGGGCCACCTTGGCAAGCGTTTCCATCTTCAGGAACCACTGAGCGCTGAGCTTGGGCTCGATGACGGCGTTGGTACGCTCGGAATAACCTACCGGCGATGTATAATCCTCTACCTTGAGGAGATTGCCGGATTCTTCCAGCATCTTAACTATCTTCTTGCGGGCCTCGAAACGGTCTTCTCCAACGAGGATCTGTGCCTTTTCGTTCAGGCGGCCGTGGTCGTCTATAATCTCGAGCACGGGCAGGTTGTGCCTCAGGCCGATCTCATAGTCATGCACGTCGTGCGCCGGGGTCACCTTCAGGCATCCTGTACCGAAGTCCATCTCCACGTAATCATCCTCGATGACAGGTATCTCCCTGTTTATCAGGGGGATGAGGACTTTCTTGCCCTTCAGCCAGAAGTGGCGCTCGTCTTTGGGATTCACGCAGATGGCGGCATCCGCCATGATGGTCTCGGGACGGGTGGTGGCGATCACCAGATACTTGTCCGTAGGCTTTCCGGCGCCATCGGAGATATAATACTTCAGGTGATAGAAGTGGCTCTGGGTGTCCTTGTGCACTACCTCGTCGTCGCTCACGGCCGTAAGGGCCTCGGGATCCCAGTTGACCATGCGCACGCCCTTGTATATCCATCCTTTCTTATAAAAGTATACGAAGGTGTTGATGACGGCCCTCGACAGGTCGGGATCCATTGTGAACTTGGTGCGGTCCCAGTCGCAGGATGCTCCAAGTTTGCGGAGTTGCTGGAGGATGATTCCCCCATGCTCCTCCTTCCACTCCCAGGCATACTTAAGGAACTCTTCGCGGGTGATATCCTCTTTCGATATCCCCATACCCTTCAACTTGGCCACGACCTTGCTCTCGGTAGCGATGGAGGCGTGGTCCGTGCCGGGAACCCAGCAGGCATTCTTGCCGTCCATGCGCGCCTTGCGGATGAGCACGTCGTTGAGCGTATTGTTCAGAACATGACCCATGTGAAGGATGCCCGTCACGTTCGGCGGCGGGATCACGATGGTGTAGGGCTCACGATTGTCGGGTTCGGAATGGAAGCAGCGGTTGTTTATCCAATAGGAATACCACTTGCCTTCAACATCCGCGGGATTGTATTTAGCGTTCAGTTCCATAGTCTGCAAATTTAATCAATTCCTCGTAAACTTTATGCACGGGGAAGCCCATTACGTTGTAAAAAGAACCGTCTATGCCCGTAATGGCGGCATAGCCTATCCATTCCTGGATGCCGTAGCCTCCGGCTTTGTCGAATGGACGGAAATTGTCGACGTAGTAATCTATCTCTTCCTGGCGGAGTTCACGGAAATGTACCATTGTTGAATCCGTAACCGTCTCCATATGGCTGGCATCCCGCACCGTTACGGCGGTGATCACCTCGTGTGTGCGGCCAGAAAGGGCTTTCAGCATGACAACGGCCTCCTCGCGGGAGTGAGGTTTGCCCATGATCAGGCCGTCCAGAAGCACCATCGTGTCGGATGTGATGAGGATTTCATCTTCCGCAAGCTGGCGGTGGAAGCCCTTCGACTTCCCTTCCGACATCAGGGCCGGCACATCGCAGTGAGGTGTGTCGGGGCTGAAATTCTCCTCGAAAGTATTCTCCGTATCTACGGTGAAATCCACGTTGAGCCCGGACAGGAGCTCGCGCCTGCGAGGAGACCCGCTGGCAAGTATCACCTTCTTTCCTTTTAGGTCCATCTTAGAATATCTTGGCGTAATCGTCCGCTTCGAAATACCACTTATTCTGGGCGCGGAGAACCTTTTCTATGACCTCGCGGAGGCATCCCTTTCCCCCCGGGCGCTCGCAGACATAGTCGGCAGCTTCACATGCATCCGCGGATGCATCCGCAGGGGCTGCACCTATCCCGGCAGCTTCCAGCACGGGTACGTCGGGCACGTCATCACCCAGGAAAACGACCTCCGAAGGCTTCAGGCCGTACTTTGCACAGAAATCGTCGAATGCCTTGATCTTGCCGCGGCATCCCAGGTAGATGTCTTCCGGAGGCAGGCCGCAGGTGGTGAAGCGGTTGCGGACGCCCTCCGTGTCTCCCCCGGTAAAAACGCCGATACGGTAGCCCCGCATGAGGGCCACCCGGATGGCGAAACTGTCTTTGGCATTGAATACGCGCACCATTTCATGGCTGTCGTAGGCCAGAAGGCTTCCGTCAGTCATCACGCCATCCACGTCGAAGGTGATGGCCTTGATATCCTTCCACTTCATTATGACTTGGTTCCCCCGTTAGGCATCATGTCCGCAAGATTGAAAGTTCCGCCCTTGGCGGCGCCTTCGAGCATGATGGGGCCGAACTGTGCCTCATATTTGCCCACATTCTCCATCAGCGCGTTCATCAGTCGCTTAGTATGCTCCGGGCTCATCACGATGCGGTTGTTGATCTTGGGGCCGGGCATTCCTGGAAGCGTGCTGGCGAAATCGATCACGAATTCGCTGCGGGAATGTGAAATTATGGCAAGATTGGAATATGAACCGCTGGCGATCTGGGGGTCCAGATTCAGGTTCATGGTGTTTTCTTTGTTACCGTCCATAGCTGCATTTTCTTTTACGATGCGAAGATACATAAAAAAAATGAGCTGTGACCCTCACGGGCAACAACTCATCTAACCACATAATTAATAACACTAAAACTAATAACCAATAGGCTGAAGGATCAGAACGACCACTTACTCAACCCGATTACAAAGATACGACTATTTTTTGTAATTGCAAATATTTTTTAAAAATTTTTGAAAAATTTTAATAATCAGTCTTACTTGTGTAGGGTATGGGATGCAGCTTTTGGGTAAGGTCCATTTTTATGCTGGGGACCTTACCCGGAAATATGGCTTCCAGGCACTTCCAGTGGGTAAGGTGTCGCCCCTGAAATTGGACCTTACCCGGAAACTTGGTAGAGCCCGGTCCGAATCGGGATCGAGGAGCGAAGCGACGAAGGCGGCACCAGCCGCCCGGCCGGGCCGGGTATTTTAGAGCGGAGCGAAAAAAATACGGAAAGGCGAAAAGGCCGCAGGGTACATTAGGGGCAGCGCCCCTAATAAGAAAGGTGGCGCGCAGCGCCAGCACCGAAAAAAGCCAGAAGGGGTCCTTCTGGCTTTTAGAGGTGCGAAGCGGAATCGAACCGCTGTACCAGGTTTTGCAGACCTGTGCCTAACCGCTCGGCCATCGCACCAAAGGGATTGCAAAGATAGAAATATTTTCTGAAACAAAAAAACAATGCATTTTCTTTACACATTTCTACCCGCGCCTGCATCTATATAAGGTAAACCTTATTGGCAAAGTAAAATATAAACTATAAATGTCATGAAAACAAAGTATTTGTTAATCATTGCAATCGCAGCGGTCCTTGCCGCAGGTTGTAAGAAAGAAAAGCCCCTGTCCCCCAAAGAGCAGCAGGATTCTCTCGAAGGCATGGGCATGGAACTCATCGAATATGCCGATGTGGAGAACTGGGGCGAATCCTTCAAGGCTGTCGCACAGTTTGGGAAAGCCGTCACCGACAAGAAGAACGACCAGACCATCTTCGAAACCGTCTCTGACAGCATCGAAAAGGAAGAAGAAACTGTCGTCGAAGAGAAAGAATATGGCTGGTACTGCAACTATCAGGAGCCTGGCGAATTCGTCAAGGAAAGGATAAGTACAATTCAGTTCGCAAACGCCAAGGGAGCCATTACCCTTGATGCAGAAAAGAAGGCCTGGGTAAAGGCGGACGCCCCCAAGCTCACGGTCACCGCCGATGTTGACGGAACTAGCATGACCGCCGAGGCGGAAATCAAAACTTCCGCTACAAAGACGTTGATAATCGAAAGCAGCAGCGAGTACTACAATACTTGGCCTGCCTATACTACCCGCGCCGCCATGGAGATGGAGAAAGTCAAGCACGAACAGGAAGACTACAGCTACTACAGCTGGGAACCCGTCAAGCGCACAACCGATGGAGTGGAGGAGTATCACTTCTACAATCCTGTCACCAAGGAAGATTACGGCTGGCTTTCCGAGTCACAGTTTAACAAGGACTACGACACCTATAAAGTCTCCGTGCCCGAAGGAAAGCGCAGCATGAAAAGCGTCAGCAAGACATACCTTTATGTCCCTGAGAGCATCTCCGCAAGCTTCCGCAAAGGCAATGAAACCATCGGCGACCTCACGATCGGCATCGACTACAAACCCGCGTCGGCAGGCAAGTTCGACATTGCAAATGATCAGACGGACGTCACCTTCTCGTTCTCCGCTGCCGGCTACTCCCTCAAGACCAAGGCGCTCAATTACCTCACGGACGGTGCCGAAGCATCTTATGTCTTCAGCTATGGCAAGAAAGACATCTTTACGATGACCGCCAAAGAGCAGGGCTTCAAGGTTTCATCCGAAGTGAAAGAGAAGAAAAACGACTACGACAATGGAAACGGCTATAAAAACGGAGACGTCTCCACAAACACCAGGTACTCGATATCCTCGACACCCACGACCGCGGAAATCAGTTTCGACCTTCTGGGCGAACTTCAGGTAAAGGGCACCGCCGATGTCGAGACCATTATCGCATGCTCCGACTCTCTGGACGCTTACCGCACTAACGAGAACGAGTTCAAGAAGTGGCTCAAGCAGGCAGAGAATGCATTCAAACTCCAGGCTTTCTACGACAGCAAGAAGTGCTCAGCCCACCTTGGTCTTGAACCGGAAAAGAATAAAGAAAATGGCGAATGGGAAGCTATCCCCGTCATCCGTTTCGACGACGGCAGCTCCTTCGCCATGTTCGAAGATTTCTTCAACAAGACCGATTTCGCCGACCTGATCAAGGCTTACGAAGACTGGAAAAAGAGCGTTGACAGCTACATTGACAGCGTCCTGAACAAGAAACAGTGAAGGCCGGACGCTTATATAGTCTGATATTTCGGTCTGCGTTGCTTATCCTCGGGCTCATCCCCGGCAGGATTTCGGCGCAGACCGATTCTTCTTTGGTGCACACGATCGACAGCACGGTCGTGGCCGCCCGCAAGCGCACCTCCCCCATCTCCGCAAAAGCGGAAACAAAGGTGGATGTCGCCGGCCTCGCAAAGCTCCCGGGAATACTCGGCAGCTCAGATCCCCTTCGTTTCATCAGGCTCCTGCCCAGCGTGCAGACGGGCAGCGAAATCGACGCAGGCATCCACATCCAGGGCTGCGACCACGGACACAACCTCATCAGCATAGACGGCACGCCCATATACGGAGCCAGCCATCTCCTGGGCATCTTTTCCGTCTTCAACCCAGCCCACTACGGCACCATGAACTACGCCACCACGGCATGCAGCCGGGGGCGTCTGGGAGGATATGTCGACATGATCCCGGACCGCAGCATCCCCGGACGCACCGCTTCGGGAAATTTCTCCCTTGGCCTGGTGGCCGCGCAAGGTAACCTAAAACTCCGCACTGGGGAGAAATCCGCACTGAGCGTATCTGCACGCAAGAGTTTTCTCAACCAACTCTATAAATCCTATCTGATGGTCGATGAAGACCCCTTCCTGTACGGATTCGGTGACGTCAACCTTGGATGGACCTGGCAAGCTACGGAAAAAGACCGCATCTACGCCGATGCATTCTACTCTTCCGATGCGGCAGATTATGCTTCGATGGAAAACAATCTCGGCGTACAGTTTGGCTGGAGCAACGCTTCCGGCGCTTTGCACTGGCAGCACCGCAGCGCTGATATCCTTCTGAAACAAAGCATCTTCGCAAGCGGATACGACGCCCGGGCGGACATCTCGTATAACGATGAAAGCGGATTCATCCCCTACCATACCCGGAGCGCAGGATACAAGACCGCCATGCATTGGCGGGACCTCGAACTGGGAGCAGACCTGTCCTACTACGACATCCTCCTCCCAAATCCCGTCCATCAAAACGGATCTATGACCTCGTCCAGCCAGGATGAGGCTCAGCAAGCTTTGGAAAGCCGCATCAGGGCCGCATGGACAAAGTACCTAGGGCTGAGTTGGAAGATCAGGGCGGAACTCGCCGGAGGATGGTATCAATCCCCCGAAAAAGAATCCTTCTGGCAGTTTGACCCTTCGCTCGCCGTCAGTTATGACATGTTCAGCTCAGGGAAGGTGGAATTAAGGGGTGGCAGCGCCACCCAGAACATCTTCCTGACCGGGGTAACAAGCATGGGCTTTCCCATCGAATTCAACTTCCTGGCCGGGAAATACGGTGCACCGCAACGGTCGATCTGGGCCTCGCTGGCCTACAACCGCGATTTCATGCAGGAGACCTGGGCCTTCTCCACGGAGCTTTTCTGGCGCCGTCTCTACAATCAGGTGGAATACACCGGCACCCTCCTGGACTACCTGCGTGCAGATTCGTCGCTCGCCGGAATGCTTACCGGGGCTGACGGATGGAACTATGGCATAAACCTCATCCTCCACAAGCAGGCAGGCAAACTGACGGGATGGCTGAGCGGGTCGCTGGGAAGGTCGCTCAGGCGCGGGGAAGACGGCAGCATCTGGCCATCCAACTTCGAGCGCCTGTTCGAAATGAACACCGTCGCCACCTGGACGGAACGCAGATGGGACGCAGGAGGCACCTTTACCGTGGCGTCCGGCACGCCCTTCACCGCCCCGGAATCCTTCTATCTGCTGGATTCCAAGCTTATCTGCGTCTACGGCCCCCGCAACGGCAAACGCCTGGCCCCCTACATCCGTCTGGACCTCAATTTCAACTGGTATTTCCGCAAGGACGACAGCCTGACCCACGGTATCAACTTATCCATCTACAACGCCCTGGCAAACGACAACGAACTCTCCTACCGCTTCAACTACCGCGAAGACGGCAGTTTCGCATACGTTCCATTCTCTTTCTCCCTCAAGCTGATGCCCGGCATCGGCTGGTTCTGCAAGTTCTGAAGATGAAAAAGGCACTTCTCATAATAGCCACCGCACTTCTCTGCTCCTGCAACGGGCCGGGAAGATGGGAAGACACTCCCGGAGAACTTGTGGTAGAAGGATGGATAGAAGCCGGAGAAGCCCCTGTGGTGATGCTTACCACCTCCCTCTCCCCCAGCCCGGAGTATACCTGCCTGGACTCTCTCAGCAGCCATATCGTCAAACGGGCGAAGGTTAGCCTGAGCGACGGCGACACTACCGTTATCATGTTCAGCAAGCAGGATAAGCGCTATATCCCGCCATTTGTCTACACCACCGGATGGATGACCGGCAAAGCTGGTAAAAGATATACCCTGAAAGTGGAATACGACGGCAAGACGGCCCGCGCAGACTGCATCATCCCCGAGCTGGAGCCCATTGCCGGAGTCAAGGCGGTGCCGGCGGAAGGCTCCGATGACCTCTACACCCTGGTAGTTACGCTGGACAACAAGGCCGGAGCAAACAAGTTCTACCGTATTTTAACAATGGTGGAAGGCGAAGATACCCGCTACGTCTCCTCTTTCCCAAGTGCGATCGAAGGATCTGCGCTTAAGGATAATGCCGAGATTACCATCACCCGCGGAAAGAGCATAGACCATCAGGAATTCTCCACCAAGTTCAAGAAAGGCAGCACCGTGCGGGTCAAAGTCTGCACATGCGAAGAGGCCACCTGCCGCTTCTGGATGACAATAGACGACCTTTCCACGCTCGGAAACACACCCTTCTTCCCCATGTACGACAATCCGGCCTCGAATATCGAAGGTGGACTCGGATATTGGGCCGGATACGGTGCGAGTTACTATACGGTAGAGATTAACTAGACCTCCTTTATCTTCCTGATAAGCCAAATCATGTAGATCCACACGACCGCAATGGCCGCCACAGCGGCGATCTGCGAGCCAGAGATATCGCGTATCCATCCCAGCACTGGAGGCAGGATGGCTCCGCCGATGAGGCCCACTATAAGCAATGCAGATACCTCGTTGGCCTTTTCAGGGGCGCGGCGCATAGCGAATGAGAAAACTATTCCGAAGAGATTGGCATAGCCTATGCCGAAGATGACCACCGCAATCAGGGCGGGCACGAGCCCAACTTTTCCAAGAAGAGCCAGCAGCACCAGGCCTGCCATTGCAAGCCAGCAGCCGGCGGCGAAGAACTTCTTGTCGGATACCTTCAGCAGAAGCGCTCCCCCGGCGAATGCCGCCACGGTGCGGGCCAGGAAGTAGAGGCTGTTGCAGAGGTTGGCCTTCTCGGTGCTCAGGCCGAACTGGTCGGTCATCAAGCGAGGCAGGGTCATGTTTACGGCAACGTCCGCCGCTACCAGTACGATTATTCCGAAGAAGAATGCAAGTATGTAATTATCCTTCAGCAGCACGAGCGTGTCCTTGATCCGCACGTTCTTCTGCTCCCGGGGCTGTTCCTCGATAGGGGTGAACCAGAGCCAGATGAGCCCCAGCAGCGAAAGGCCCGCATAGATCGGGAACAGCAACTGCCAGTGCCCGAGGGAAACCGCCGTCCACATGGCGATGAAGGGAGCCACGATGCTTCCGAAGGCCTTTGTGGCCTGTCCGAAGGTTATGGTGGAGGTAACCCTGTCCGCGTTTACCACGTCCGTCACCAGCGGGTTCATGGCCACCTGCAGGATGGTATTGCCTATGCCGATAAGCGAGAAAGCCACCAGCACGCTGCCGAAGCTGTAGGACACATAAGGCAGAAGCAGCGCCACCACGTGTATTGCGAGACTGACCAGAACCATCTTCTTCCTCCCCCACTTGGTGAGCGCCATGCCCACGGGGATGGAAAGCAGCAGGAACCAGAGATAACACGACAGCGAGATGGTATTCACGAGGCCGTCGGACATGTTGAAGTCCGCACGGACGTTATTGGTCACAAGGCCTATCATGTCGATGAAGCCCATGGCCAGAAAACCGAACATCACGGGCAGGATGACGGAAAGGGAGTTCTTTTTCATAATTGCTCTTCTATGGCGTGGATGAGTATGTGTATGACCTTGATGTGGATTTCCTGGATGCGGTCGGAATGGGGCGCCGCGGGGGCGCAGACGGCGGCATCGGCAAGATCTTCGAGAGGATTCCCGGCAGGGCCGGTGAGGGCTGTCACCTTCATCCCTTTAGCCTGCGCAGCCTTGGCGGCCTTCAGGACATTCTTGGAAGTGCCGCTGGTGCTGATGGCCAGGAGCACGTCTCCGGTGCATCCTACGCCCTCTACGTAGCGTGAGAACACATCCTCGAAGGAGAAATCGTTGGCAGTGCATGTGAGATATGCGGGATCGTTTATGGCAATGGCAGGAAGGCTCCTGCGGTTGCCACGATAACGGCCGGTAAGCTCCTCGGCAAAATGGGTGGCATCGCAGAGCGATCCCCCGTTGCCGCAGCTGATTATCTTGTGTCCGGCCTTCAGGGCATCGGCACAGAGAGCTGCTACGGCGGCGATGGAATCCAGCGTCTTCTCATCGGCAAGGAAGCGCTCGAGTTCTCCGCGCGCCTCCTGTAAATCGTTATATATCAGTTCTTTCATATTGCAGCGGCTAAGGATAATGCGGCGATGTCGCCTATGGCCTCGCCGAGTTCGGCGGGCTTAACCTTGCATACGGCGGCGGCACCGGGAAGGGCGTCCCGGTCGATAGCGGCCTGCATGAACGGGCGTATCAGGGCTTCCGCCCTCACGAAAATACTGCCTATGACTATCACCTCGGGATTCAGCATGTCTATCACCATAGCCAGGGCCTTGCCCAGATACGTGGCGGAGGTGCGGTAGATGCTTATTGCCAGCTCATCCCCCATCCTGGCGGCTTCCGCTACGGTCTTGGCGGTGATGCCGGCCAAGTTTCCGTCCGGACACCAGGCCACCTTCTCTCCCATCATAAGTTTCTCCTTGATAGCGGATGCTGCCAGCTGGGCTATGCCTCCCCCGCTCGCGAATCCCTCCACAGAACCGGCCTTTCCGTAGCCTACGGGGCCGAATTCGGAGAGGCGGATGTGGCCGAGCTCCCCGGCGTTGTCGTTGGTGCCGGAATAGAGCTTGCCGTCCAGCACCAGGCCTGCTCCGAGGCCGGTTCCGAAGGTCAGGAATACCATGTTCCGAGTGCCCCGGCCGGCACCGTACTTCCACTCTGCCAGCGCGCATGCATTGGCATCGTTCTGCAGGGCGGCCTTGATGCCGGTGGCATCCTCCACCATCTTCACGATGGGGATGTTGTCCCATCCGGGAAGGTTCGGCGGTGACATTACCACGCCCCTGCAACTGTCCAGAGGGCCTCCGCACGAGATTCCCACGCCCTTCGTGTTGGATGCGTCAAGGCCGTGGCGGGAGCACATGGCCTTCAATTCATCGATTATGCGCGCAAGAGTGCTTTTTACGTCAGTGGTGTCGAAACGCACCTTGTCGGCGATTTCCAGATTGCCGTCGGTATCGATTCCATAAATGACGGCGCACTTGGTGCCGCCCACGTCTATTCCGAGAAGATTGGTTTTCATATCAACAAATATAGTCATTATCTCTTAAATGTCAGTATCTTTGTAGCTATGGAAGTGCGTAATCTTTTGGATATCAGCTCTCGGGAGGAACTCTATCGATGGTATCAGGATAACCACGACAGGGTTTCTGACTTTTGGCTTCGCGTGAACCGGGCTTCGGCAGACTGCCCCGGCGTAATCCGCTACGTGGACGCCGTGGAGGTCGCTCTGTGCTTCGGTTGGATAGACAGCACCATGAAGCGCATCGACGACGGCAAGGCCATCCAGCACTTCACTCCCCGCCGCAGGGGCAGCAACTGGTGCGAGCAGAACCTGGAACGCTGCCGTCGGCTGATAAAGCTTGGAGAGATGACTCCCGCCGGACTGGCCGTCGCCCCGGATCTGGATCCTTCCCGCTTCGTCTACGAAGATTGGGTGCTGGATGCGATAAAGGCCGACGAGTTGGCCTGGAGGCACTTCCAAAGCTTTCCGGAGAATTATAAGCGCATCAAGATTGACCGCATCCAGCACTACAAGAACACCGACCGCGAAGAGTACGGCCTTGCCGTATTGCAGCGCTTCATCGCCGCCTGCCATGCCGGAAAGATGCAGCCCGGCTGGAGTGATTTCGGAAGGTTGGAAGGGTATTGAGCGAGGGTTTCGGGTAAGGTCCAATTATATGCCGGGGACCTTACCCGGAAATATGGCTTTCAGGCACTTCCAGCGGGCAAGGTGTCGCCCCTGAAATTGGACCTTACCCGCATGAGCCGCCAGGCGAACCGCCGGTCCAGGTCTTTTCAATGAGCGCATCAGCGCGAACGGCGGGAAGGTGATGGGGATTAGCCGCACTGCGTGCACCTTTTCCCCGCATCTCCACGAGCAAATAACTGCCAAAAATGCATTTGAGCGCACCAGCGCGAACGGCGGAGGCCGGTCCGAAGGACTAAGGCCGAGAGCCGCGGGGTACTTTAGGGGCAGCGCCCCTAAAAAACCATCTCCACGCAAAAAGGACTGGCGCATTGCCAGCCCTTTGCGTGGAGATAAGGGGATTCGAACCCCTGACCTATAGATTGCGAACCTATCGCTCTACCAACTGAGCTATACCCCCTTGTTAGGGGCTCCGCCCCTAAAATACCCTGCGGCTCCCGGACTACCGACATCGCTACGCTCCGTCCCGTCCTCCGCCGGCCGGTCTGAGGACCGGCTTTTCAGGCTTCCGGGCTGCAAATATAGTTATTTTCTACCAATTACAAACTCGTAATGGTAATTTTGATTGCTGAAAAGGGTGCGGCTGGGTTCGGGCTTGGCTCCCCAGCTGTCGTAACCGCCCACTCCGGTCATTGCGCCGTCAATGCAGAGTTCAACAAAATTCCGCACGGGAATGTCGTTTACGTGGCCCCAGATGCGGCTGCCGTCTTCGTTGCGGGGATCGAGATCCTCGATGGAAGCGCGCAGGGCGTTGAACTCGAAGGGATTATCGACACCAAGAACAAGGGCATTGCCTATCTCCAGCCAGTCGCAGTCGGTGTGATGGCCGGTCTCCTGGGGACGGACGTAAGGATAAAGTTCCTTTTCGGCACTGCCTTCGTAGAGGCCGAGGAAGGCGGCGGTATTTCGGTCGATGTAATTCTCGACGGGGCCGCGGCCGAAGTAGCGGAACTTATCGGCAGAAGCCTTCATACGGGTGCGGAAGCCAATCCTGGGCACCTCCATGGCAGGTTCGGAAGAACCGACGAAATCGGTGGTCAGTTTCAAATCCCCGGCATAACTCAATTTATAGACGACCTTTGCCATGCAACCGGAAGGAAGGGCGTAATCCACGACGATGGATGAAGAATTCTCGCCATCTACCATAGCGACGTTCTTGACGGCGGGATCGTTCTTCCACTCCGCTCCGCGAACCGGATACTTGTTGCCCCAGTCGTTGTCGATGGGAGCACGCCAGAAGTTGGGCTTGAGCCCAAACTTCTTGTCTATCAGGTTTTTGCCACGGCTCTTAAACGACACGACCTTGCCAGCGACAGGGTCGAACACCAGCTTCGAGCGCTTAGCCTTGAGCACTATCTGACCGTTGCCGCGCACCTTGGAAACGACCTTTCCGGCCAGATGCTTTGCCACGGGAGGTTCGGCACGAACCAGCACAACCTGATTCTCTGCCAGCACGCAACCATCTTCCAGAGAAGGCTGGGCACCGGCATTGGTGACGGTGAAGTTGATGTACCAGGTATGATCCATGGCCATGGAAGGCAGTTCAATTACAAATGCTTCCTCAGCCTGAGGTGCGGTTGCAAACGAAAGCGTGCTGTCTGAGACCTTCTCGCCGTCGGCATACAGGGCCCAGGCGAAGCCATACTTGTCCAGTGAACGGAAGTAATTGCGGTTCAGCACTTTGAACTCTCCAGGATTCTCCCCTGCACTGAACCATACGTTCTGATACCAATGCTTGATTTCAGCGCCGGCAGGATGCACGTCCAGGTCGGGATTGACCACGCCGTTGCAGTTGAAATTGCGGTCGGCGAACCATGCGGCGGGATCATTCTCGATGTCGCCGTAGTCGCCACCGTAGGTCCAGTACTTGCGGCCGGAATCATCCTTCACCGCCAGGCCCTGGTCCACCCAGTCCCAGATGCATCCGCCCTGCATACGCGGATGGCTGTACATCAGCTGCCACATGAGGTCGAAAGAGCCATTGGAATTGCCCATGGCGTGGGAATACTCACAGGCAATATAGGGCTTGTGCACGGGATCGTCGTCCCTCTCATAGTAGAGATTGGTCATCTTGGGATACATGGGGCAGTGCACGTCTGTGCCTTCCCTGCCCTCAGTACGCTCATACACCACGGGGCGGTTCATCTTCCCCTTCTCTAATTCCTTCAGCATCTTGTAGGTTGTCATGAAGTTGATGCCCATGCCGGCCTCGTTGCCGAGCGAAAGCAGGGTCACGCAGGGGAAGTTGCGCGTGCGCATATACATATTAAGGGTGCGGTCCTTGTGCTTGGGGAGCCATTCGATGTGCTTCGCGAGGGATTTTTCCCCATAGCGCATGCCGTGGCTTTCGATGTTGGTCTCATCGTAGACATAGAAGCCGAGGCTGTCGCAGAGCTCGTAGAACGCGCGCGGCTGAGGATAATGGCAGGTGCGGATGGTATTCACGTTCAGGCTCTTCATCACCAGCAGGCTGCGGCGGATGTATTCCCGGGAGGTATAGTGCCCGGTGAACTCATTGTGTTCGTGTAGGTTGACTCCCTTGAACTTCACCGGCTGGCCGTTGAAGAGCAGCACAGCATCCTTGGTGATTTCGGTGCGGCGGAAGCCCACGTCGAAGCGGGCATACTCCCCTTCCTTCTCGAGAACCAGGGTATAAAGTTCAGGCGTTTCGGCGCTCCACTTGCGAACGTCAGGGATCCTGCCCTTGAAAGGCACAGACCCTTCGGCAACCGCAGAACCGTCTGCATCCAGAAGCTTGAACGTCGTGCCCGCGGTGGCCTCCAGGCGGAAATCCCCGTCCACATATCCATCGAATAGGGTGGAGACAACCTCGAAGTCGAAGTCCTGCTTCACCTTTTCGGAAGACAGGTACACGTCGCGCTCTATGCCACTGATGCGCCAGAAATCCTGGCATTCCAGCCACGAGCCCGTGCTCCAGCGGGTCATCTTCATGAGCAGTTCGTTCTCTCCATCCTTCAGATAAGGGGTTATGTCGATGCGGGCGAGGTCCTTGGAATCCTCACTGTAGGCTATCTCCTTGCCGTTCAAGAAGGTATACACACCCGATTTGGCACCGCAGACGTTCAGGTAAACCTCGCGCCCGGCCCACTCGGCAGGCACGGTGAAACTCCTGCGGTAGATACCCACAGGGATGTCTTCCGGCAGGGTCGGCGGCTGCGGATCCACGGATGCAAACTCATAGGGGATGTTCACGTAGATGGGAAGGCCCCATCCCTGTACCTCCCAGTTGCCGGGAACGGTAATCTTTGTCCACTCCGCGCCGGAAAGGTCGGCGGGAACCTGCTTTTCGGAATCGAAATACAGGAAGTCCCACTCGCCGTTCAGGCACTTGTAGAAGGGGCTCTGCTCGATATTGTTCGGCATGGCGGCCCCTGCATCGGGGAAGAATACCACCTCGGTGCGCTTGTCCTGCACGTTTACCGATAATGAATTGATGTCGCGATGGAGCGGAAGGGGCTCCGTAATGGCCGCGAGGCCAAAGATCAGGGCTATTAGTTTCATATCTTCAAAGATACGCTTTTTTTCTTTATTTTTGCAAAATCATGAACGACAGCAAACGCGAAATCTGGATAGACTGGATGCGGGTGATAGCCTGCTTCCTGGTGATGGTTGTACATTCCACAGAACCCTTCTACCTCGGCGGCGAGGGCTCCCGTATCCTCACGAAGACCGATGCCTTCTGGGTGTCGCTATTCGAGATGATTTCCCGCGCCTGCGTGCCTCTGTTCGTGATAGCGTCCAGCTACCTGCAGTTCCCCATCCACTATTCAACCGGGGAATTCCTGAAGCGCCGCGCCGGCCGCATCCTAATCCCCTTCCTCATCTGGACGGTGGTGTACGCCCTCATCTGGGGTGAGCCAGTGGAGAATTTCAAGGGGCTGCTGCTGAACTTCAACTATGCAGCCGGTCACCTGTGGTTCGTGTACATGCTCATCGGCCTCTACCTCCTGATGCCACTGCTGTCCCCCTGGGCGGAGAAGGTAGGCAAGCGCGAGCTGGGGATCTACCTCGGCATCTTCGCCCTCACCACCTTCATCCCCTACGTCCGGGAGGCCTTCGGTGGAAACGCACCCGTCATCTACGGCCCCACGGGCATCCCGAACCCGGCGCATTATCCCCTCTGGGGTGAGGCCAGCTGGAACGCGTACGGCCTATTCTACTACTTCTCCGGCTTCGTGGGATACATGCTCCTGGGCCTCTGGCTCCGCAAGTTCGCAGACGGGCTGTCGTGGCGGAACACCCTTCTGGGCGCCGGTGCGTGCCTGTTTGCAGGCGGAATTCTGACCTTCGGCGGATTCTATCGCAGGATACTCTCTGATGCCGGCAGCTTCCCCTTCGAAGGTCCTGCCGGACACGCCGCACTCTGGGAAACGCCCATCTGCAACGATACCATCGGCGTGCTGCTGATGACCATCGGCACAATACTTTTCCTTCGCACGATTAACTCCTCCGGCGGATTCTACAAGAATGTCATTCTGCCAGCCTCCAAGGCCGGATACGGCATGTACCTCAGCCACATGGTGTTCCTCTCCATATTCGCGGGGCTGTTCCGCGGATGGCTCGGCATCGGCGAAGCCGGACGCCTGGGATTCTGGACAACCCCGACGGAGATAATCCTGACCGCTCTGGCGTCCTTCACCTGCACGGCAATAACCTGCATCCTCGTACAGAGGATACCGAGGGCGGGCAAATGGATTGTGGGATAAACCCTACTCTACATAGAGAAGCAGGCCCTTAAGGTATTCACCTTCAGGGTGATAGATGCCTACGGCGTGGTCTGCTGGCTGGCAGAGGCGGTCCAGGATGCGGACGCGTCGGCCGGTCTGCGCTGCGGCGGAAAAGACTGCCAGGGCGAAGTCTTCCTTGTCCACCACCTGCGAGCAGGAGAAAGTGAACACAAAGCCACCGGGGGCCACTTTTTCTATTGCACGCGCATTCAGGCGCTGATAGGCCCTCAATGCATTTTTCAGGGCTCCGCGATGCTTTGCGAAGGCCGGGGGATCCACTATTATGAGATCGTATTTCCCGTCCTCGACATTGTAGAGGAACTCGATTGCATCTGCCGTGTAGGATGTATGCTGTTCAGGAGTGAAGCCGTTCAGGGCGATGTTGCGGTCAACCATAGCCATGGCCTTTGCGGAACTGTCTACGCTGTCCACATGAACCGCACCGCCGCCAAGGGCGTAGACGGAGAATCCGCCCGTGTAGCAGAAAAGATTCAGCACGTTGCGCCCGCGGGCATAGCGTTCCACAAGGGCGCGGTTCTCGCGCTGATCGAGGAAGAAGCCGGTTTTCTGGCCTTCAGTCCAGTTTACGAGGAACTTGTGACCGTTCTCCAGAACGGAAGTCTCCCCCGCCTCGAAGCCGGGAGCCTGCCAGAGATAACCATCCACCAGTTCCAGGCCAGCCTTAAATGGCGCTGTGCCGCTGCTTTTGTCGTAGACGGCCTTCAATTGCTCTCCATAAACCTTCTTGAGAGCTTCGCAGATCTGGCTCTTGGCGCGGAACATGCCCACGGAATGCGCCTGGAGCACGCATACGCCGTCATAATAGTCTATTATCAGGCCGGGCAGGCCGTCACCTTCGCCATGTACCAGGCGATAGCAGTTGGTGAAGGCGGAATCAGTCAGGCCGACCGCCTTGCGGGCCCCGAACGCTGCCGCAAGAGCTTCTTCCCAGAAGGAAGGAGCGGTGGGATCCCCAGCGAAAGAAAGGATACGCACCGCGATGGAACCTATCTGCCAGTGGCCGGCGGCAAGATACTCTCCTTCCGCGGAATAAACGGCCACAAGATCCCCTTCAGCGGGATTTCCGACCACCTGGGCAACAGCCCCGGAGAAAATCCAGGGATGGAAGCGGCGGACGGATTCGTCACGTCCTCTTTTCAGATATATCTTTTTCATTCTTTTCCAATTTTTCCCTCAAAGCCAAGGGCAGTTGCTCCGGAGGACACATCTCCTCGGGCCTGAGAGGATGCTTCTCGCACTGCTGGAGTTTCAGGTACATCTCCCTGCAAACCCATGCATCCGTGGCAGCGTAAAGCTGCTGATGGGAATTCAGGGTCTCGGCCTCCCAGTTGGAAAGCTGCTGGCTCTTGGAGATTCGCACGCCAAGTATGTTGGCGGCCATCTTCTTCACGCTCTTGTCCCGTATTCCCCATTCCCAGACTATCTTCTGCAGGTCTACGAAGCCACGGGGTTGGAAACTCTGATATCGCTGCAGGCCCCGAACGTCGTCAAGCGAAGCGGCACCGACCTTGATTATATTGGGATTTGCAAGTATCGCACATATCCTTTTACGCATACCGAGCTTCTGAATCCTGAAGAGGAAAGCCTGATCTGGGCCGGAGAGCTGCAGGAGTGCTACTCCGTTATGAGGCTGGCCGGGAGTGAAAACAGGCTTGCTTTCCGTATCGAATCCCAGCAGCGTCTGTTTCCTGAGGTATGCTATTGCCCGGGAGAACTCAAGTCCCGGATGGCTTATTACGTGAATCTGCCCCTTAAAACACGCAGGTTCCAACTTCTCTATATCTTCGGGGGCTATGGTAAGCTTGAACATCAATTATTCTGAGGAATATATCTTTCGTTATACTGCAGCAGCATCAGCGCCTTCTCCGAACCATTCTTGGGTATGAGCATATAGTCGAGCTGACGCGGCTGAGAGATGAAGTGCGTGAACAGGTTCCCCTTGCGGAGGATCGAATAGGTTGCCTTGCAGATGCGGCTGCGGGAATCTATTATCTTGAATCCGGGAGAAATCAAATTTCCGTAAGTAAGTGATTCTGCGTTCATTACGGAAGTGATACGCTCCAGCGACTCCTTGAAAACAGAAAGGTCCACTCCAAGGTCGTCAACCAGGATGGCATCCAGCGGACGCTGTATTCCCAGCTCGGAATAGCGGTCCAGGAACGAAAGGAGAGGATCCTCCCCTTCGGGCACCTTGAACCCTACGCAAAGCACGCTGTCAATCTTTGCCTTGGCAGCTTTGGTACGGATATAAGGGCCATAGAGGTCGACCGGTGCGTTTCCGGCCAGGACTCCGACGGTAAGGATATCCTTGCCCTTGTTGGTTTCGACCACCTCATCCACGATCAATTGCATTGGAGTAATGACCGGAAGATGGCAGTTCAGGGCATTGAAAAGGGAATCTATGTCGTACTGGCCATACTGAGTCATGCAGGCGGAACCGAGAATGATCAGCTTGGCCAGGGGTTTCTTGCCCATTCCGCTGCGGTCGTAGGGGCTTACGAAGCAAAGGGTGTCCATCGCCGCAAGCACGTTGCGGGTTGTAAGTTCACGGAGATCCTCCAGGCGTCCGTCATTCACCATCTCCCCGAAATTGGAGAAATTGGCGACGGTGCAAACGGTCTCGCCGGCGAAATCCTTCAGTCCGTCAGGGTTGGAAGAACCATCCACATTATCATAAGCGTCACATTCCATCAGCACACTGGCCACAGCCTGCGTACGGGACCGCGATCCGAAGACGAATATGGCCTTGGAAGCATCCTTAGGATTATAATCCGACACAAGCCTATGCTCCGGAGAATAGCTGTCGCTGATGATTTCAGACACATACGGCACCGGAGGGTCCGAGAGCGTTTCCGTCTGCTTGTCCCGCAGGAAGAAGTACCAGACCGCCACGGCGGCAACCAGGACAAGAATGACGATTATGATGGTAGTGGTTTTCTTTTTCATCCCGTTTTCTTTTCAATCCGCGAATTTACACATTTTTTGTCAGATTCCCCGCTTCAATTTCTCTACGTAACGGTCGATCCTGTGCAATTCCCTGGGAATGTTTATGCTCTGCGGACAATGTGAAATGCAGCTTTCGCATCCTATACAGTGGCTCGCCTGCCGCAGAGTAGGGATTGCCTTGTCGTAGGAAGTCAGATATGCGTCACGCAATTTTTTATAGTTCTTCTGCTCCGGGCTTTGGGCATAAGTGCCATCGGTTATGCTCGTATTATAGTGCTTGAAGATGCCCGGGATATCAATTCCCCATGGGCACGGCATGCAATACTTGCAATTGGTACAGTTAACCAGAGGATACTCCTTTATCTGTACGGCCATCTGTTCCATGAAATCCAGTTCTTCCTCTGAGAGTGGCTGGAAATGACCGAATGTCTCAATATTCTCGATAAGAGGATCCATCGAAGTCATCCCGCTCAATACACAGAGCACCCGGGGGTAACTTCCGCAGAAACGGAAGGCCCAGGAAGCAGCTGAACGGTCCGGTTCACGGGCCTTCATCTGGCGGGAGATGCCCATAGGCACTTCGGCCAGCCGTCCGCCGAGCAAGGGTTCCATGATGATTATGGGAATCCCGCGTTTGTCCAGTTCAGAATAGAGATATTCCGCATTGCAGTTGCGTCTGCCGTCGGCATGCCGCCAGTCCACGTAATTCATCTCTATCTGGCAGAAGTCCCAGGTATACTCACCGCTGTCGTGCATCTGCATGAATGAATCGAAATCAGCCTGAGAGCCATGGAACGAAAAACCGAGGTTGCGGATGCGCCCCGCCGCCTTCTCCGCCTGAAGAAACTCCATCATCCCGTTATCCACATACCTGTGCATGAAGGCCTCCCTGCCCCCACGTCCTATTGAATGCAGGAGATAGTAGTCAAAATAATCGGTATGCATCTCCTCGAAGGAGTCCCGGTACATCTTGATGGATGCTTCCTTCGACGTGTTCCGGAAATTGGAAAGCTTCGTGGCGATGAAGTAACTGCTGCGCGGATGCCTGCTGAGGGCATCTCCGGCTGCGCGTTCGGAAAGCCCCTGGAGATATGCAGGAGACGTGTCGAAATAGTTCACGCCGTGTTCCAGGGCATAATCAACCATCTCGTTCACGGCTTCCTGGTCTATCACATCCTTGCCGGATGCATCCTTTACCATAGGCCAGCGCATGCAGCCGAAGCCGAGAAGTGAGACTTTGTCCCCGGTGACAGGATTCTCGCGCATTTCCATCTTCTCGGGTGTATCGGCGACCTGTGTGCTTTTAGGCTGCCTGCATCCTGCCGTCAGGGTGCCAATTCCGGCCACGCCTGATATCTTTATGAATTCTCTTCTGTCCATGATTCAACTCTCTAAATGATTATGACGACCGTTGACGGTGATGGCGCTAACGGGGCGGGCCGGACAGAGGTTTTCGCAGGCTCCGCAGCCGATGCACCTCTCTTCGTCCACCACCGGGATACGCATACCGTCTTCCTTTTCGATCATGCTGATGGCTCCTACGGGGCAATGGCGGGCACAGTTGCCGCATTTGACTCCCCTTTCTGCCACGCAGAGGCTGCGCTCTACGCTGGCGGTCCCGATATGGTACTGAGTCTTCTCCTCCGGCGTTATTTTCGTGATGGCTCCGGTGGGGCAAACCTGCGAGCATGTGGTGCACTCGGGGCGGCAGTAGCCGTTCTCGTAGCCCATCTCCGGCTGCATAAGGTGATCCAGACCCGTCGAAGGCCGAAGCACTTTGTTGGGGCAGGCCGATACGCACAGCTGGCAGGCCGTGCAACGGCGGTAGAAGTCCTTGACGCTCTTCGAACCGGGAGGCGTGATGGGGGTTTCGCGGTCCAGACGCTGTTTGGGAAGGATTTCCGCGAAGCCTCCATCCACTTTCTTGTCCTGCGCCTTCAGCGCGATGGATCCCAGCCCCAGCGCCGCTCCGGTCAGGAAAGCCCGTCTGCCAGCATTGGATTTTGTCTGGGCGGGTTTATATAGCTTGTATTTCAATGCATCGAACTTGCAGCTGTCGAGACAGTCGAAGCAGTCCACGCAGCGGCTGTAATCGATCTTGTGGTTGGCTATGTCGATGCAAGAGGCCTTGCAGTTGTGCTCGCAGAGCTTGCAATTCTTGCATTTGTCCGCATCGATAACCGGACGGAACAACGCAAAACGCGAGAAGAAACTGAGCGTGGTGCCCACGGGGCAGATGCCGTTGCAGTATTCCCTGCCGGTGAACCATGCCAGAAGTCCGACCACCAGAAGCGTCACGCCGGCAACGAGAGCGACCGTTCCGGGCGCGAAATGCAGTATGCCGTTCACAATGCGGCCGTATGCGCTATATGGTGCCAGAACTGCGACGAAAGCCTGCACCCCGGCGATCAGCATAGCTACGAACAGCACCCATATACCATATCGCAGCCACTTGTTCTCCTTCCTATATTGGAACGGCCTGCGGTTTCCGTGGGCACGCTTGATCAATACGCTCAACTTGGAAATGCCGTCCTGGGCCACTCCCAGAGGGCAGATGACCGAGCAATAGATGCGGCCGAAGCAAAGGGTGAGCAGCACAATGCCGATTATTATACCGACATTCAAGGCCATGACGGCGGGCAGGAACTGGAGTTTGGCCATCCAGCCAAACCAGCGGCCGGCATCCGGAAGAAGGCCGGAAAGCAGGAGCGTGATTCCCAATAAAAACACGACTCCCAGTGTGATTCGCAACTTTTTCATCAAATTGATTTTCTATCCCACAAATATAATAATTATCTTTGCCAGTGAAAAGCCAGTAGCCCTGGCCCGCCCCGCCGACTTTGGATTCGTCGTTTTCCCGGCGCTGGCCCTGTTTGCCTTCATGCTCGTTCTGCTTTCGATGGCGGTCCAAGGCACGTTCCTCCCCTGGATTTCGAAGATTAAGCGAGCAGATGCTCGATAAGAATCCTGATGCCGATTGCGATCAGGATGATTCCGCCTATGAGTTCTGGCTTCAGGCGTCGGGCGACCGCATCCCCGAAACGAACCCCGAGAAGGCCTCCTGCAATGCTGAACAGGAATGAAACCACCCCTATGGAAAGCAAGGGAACGGTCAGCGATCCTACGGTTTCGTAACCCGTGCAGGCAAGGGATATGCCGACCGCAAGTGCATCCAGGCTGGTGGCGACTGCGAGCGCCAGCTGGGTGCGCAGTTTCAGCGGATTGAAATGCTCATCTTCTTCCGGGGAGAAGGCATCCCTTATCATCTTTATGCCGATGAATGCAAGGAGCCCGAAAGCGATCCAATGATCATAGGCCTCGACACTGTGCTCGAAATAATGGATGAACAGCCAGCCCAGAAGGGGCATCAGGGCCTGGAACAGCCCGAAAAAGAACGCCATCCGGGAAAAGGCTCCCCATTTCATCTTCCTCACTATCACTCCGCTCACGATCGAAATCGTGAAACAGTCCATAGCCAGAGCAACGGAAATGAGTATTATTTCCCAAAGTGTCATCATTTTGTGTGCAAAATTACACAATACTGACTATATTTGTAATCTATAGGTATAAAAAAATGAGAGCAGCAATTTACGGCGCAGGGTCCATGGGAACCATCCTCGGCGCATTCATTACCAGGAAAGGAGGACAGATCGAGCTTATCAACCGCAACGTGGCACACGTCGAAGCACTTCGCACAAAAGGAGCAAAGGTGTGCGGTACGTTGAATTTCGTCCAGCCGGTAACGGCCTATACACCGGACAAGATGTCCGGAAAATACGACATCATCTTCCTTCTCACAAAACAGCTTCAAAACGCAGAGGTTGCCACATACCTGAAAGGATTCCTCTCGGAAGACGGTGTGATCGTAACCCTCCAGAACGGCATACCGGAGTTGTTGCTTGGCGAGATTGTCGGCGAAGACCATGTGCTCGGCTGCACCGTGGCATGGGGTGCGACGATGCTCGGCCCGGGCGTATGCGAACTGACAAGTTCCCCCGACAGCCTCACTTTCTCCCTGGGTAGCCTATCCCCAAATCCGAACTTCCATCTTCAGGATGTAAAGGCAATACTGGAGATGATGGGGCCGGTGGAAGTGGATCCCAACTTCATAGGCACCCGTTGGAGCAAACTTCTCATCAATGCGGCGTTTTCCGGCATGAGCACCGTGCTGGGTTGCACTTTCGGAGAAGCAGCGAAAAACAAGGCTTCCCGCAAATACGTTCAGGCACTCATCAAAGAGTGCATAGATGTCTGCGCTACCGCGAAGATACGGATTGAGCCCGTCCAGGGTAAAGATATCGTGAAACTGCTCGATTATCACAACCCCGTCAAGAAAGCCATATCCTTCTTCATCATCCCCATTGCAATCCGCAAGCACGCCCGCCTGAAAGCCAGCATGCTTCAGGATATAGAGAAGGGCAAGAAGACCGAAGTGGAAGCCATCAACGGCGTCGTTTGCGCTTACGGGCGAAAAGTAGGATGCCCGACGCCCGTCAACGACAAGGTGGTGGAGATAATCCACAAGATAGAAGACGGCAAGCTCGCCGCCTCGTTCGACAACTTGAACCTGTTTTAACCAGAGCATACAGAAGCATGCCGAGTATTTCAAAATCCGCCGGATCCATTCCGGCATCCGCAATCAGGATGCTCACTCCCTTCGCCGACCAGGCAAAGGCCGATGGAGTAAAGATTTATCACCTGAATATCGGCGCCCCGGATATCAAATCTCCGGAATCCGTGGCAAAGGCTCTTGCAGACTTCAGTTTCGACCATCTCCCCTATTCGAATTCAGCGGGGACCATCGAACTGCGCAAGGCCATGGTAGAGAAATACTACCCTAAGAAAGGCATAAAGATTGGCCTGGAGGACATTCTGGTGACCACGGCCGGAAGCGAGGCCCTGAGCTTCGTCTTCCATGCGGCCTTCGATCCGGGCGACGAAGTGCTGGTGATGGAGCCTTACTACTGCAATTACAACACCCTCGCCAAGATGAACGGGGTGGTCGTGAATGCCGTACACACCGACATCGAGTCCGGTTTCGCGGCCCCGGCCCCGGAAACGATCGAGGAACATATCACCCCCGCCACAAAGGCCATAATCATCTGCAACCCGTCCAATCCCACCGGTGTGGTTTATTCCAAGAAGGATGTCCTGGCCATTGCGGATATCTGCCGGAAGCACGACCTATTCCTGATTTCGGACGAAGCATACCGCGAGTTCTGCTACACCGACGAGCCCTATTTCTCGGTCATGCAGATTCCGGATTTCGAAGATAACGCCATACTTGTCGACTCCGTGTCAAAACGTTACAACCTTTGCGGAGCCAGGATAGGATGTCTGGTATCCAGAAATAAGGAGCTGATGGCCCTCGTGACGAAATTTGCACAGGCCAGGCTCTGCCCTCCCGTCATCGGACAAGCGGTATCCCTTGCCGCGATAGATGCCCCGGACAGCTACTTCAAGGCAGTCCGCGAAGAATACATCGCCAGGCGCGATTACACCGTGGACGCCCTGAACGCCATCCAGGGCGTGTATTCCCCCAAGCCTCAGGGGGCCTTCTACACGGTCGCCGAACTCCCCGTGGACGATGCGACGGCTTTCTGCAAGTGGCTGCTTACGGACTACCGCCTCAACGGCGAAACCGTGATGCTTACTCCTGCAGAGCCCTTCTACAGCACGCCGAGGCAGGGCCGCAACCAGGTCCGGGTCGCGTACGTGCTGGAGATTCCAGAGCTTGAAAAAGCAATGAAAATACTTGAAACAGCGTTAGTTGAATATAAAAAGGTTTAATCATGAAGAAGTTCGCCATCCTTGCAGCACTGCTGCTCCTCAGCGCTTCCGCTTTTGCCCAGAAGCCCAACATCAAGTGGCCCGACTATCAGTTCACCACCGATGTCGAGAACCCTATCACGTCCGTCAAGAATCAACACCGCAGCGGCACCTGCTGGGTATTCTCCACCCTCGGCTTCGTCGAATCCGAGATAATACGCATCAACAATATCAAGGACGAAGCGGATTATCCCGATTTCTCCGAAATGTTCGTAGTCTACAAGTCCTACCTCGAAAGGGGCGAGAAATACGTCCGTCTGGACGGCTGCCTCAATTTCGCCGCCGGCAGCGAGGCCGATGACGTCCTGCATGTCATAGAAGATTACGGCCTGATGCCGCAGGAGGTATATTCCGGAATGAACTATGGCACGGAACTGCCCGAACAGGGCGAGTTGGACTCCGCACTCAAGGCATTCGTAGGCGCCATCGTCAAGAACCCCAACCGGAAGCTTACTCCTACCTGGAAGGCAGGTTTCGAAGGTATTCTCAAATCTTACCTCGGAGAGATTCCCGAATCCTTCACCTATAAGGGAAAGAGCTATACTCCCGCATCCTACCGCGACGCCCTCAAGTTCAAGGTCGAAGACTATGTCAGCCTCACTTCCTTCACCCACCATCCGTTCTACAAGCCCTTTGCCATCGAAGTCAACGACAACTGGCGCTGGGACGAGGCATACAACGTGCCCATCGACGAGTTCATGAAGGTCCTGGACGACGCCATCCGCGCAGGCTACACCGTCGCCTGGGGAGCTGACGTAAGCGAGCCCGGTTTCACCCGTAACGGCCTCGGCGTACTCGTGGATCCCAAGAAGGTTACCAAGCAGGGCGGATCCGACCAGGAGCACTGGGTCGGGAAGGAAGAAGGCAAGCCTCAGCCCGTGGACGCTCCCGAAGAGCTTGTCCCCGACCAGGAATTCCGTCAGAAAGGCTTCGACAACAAGACCATCACCGACGACCACGGCATGCAGATCTACGGCATAGCCCACGACCAGTTCGGCACCAAATACTATATGGTGAAGAATTCCTGGGGCACCGACAACAAATACAAGGGGATCTGGTATGTGACCGAGAATTATGTCAAGGGCCAGAGCCTGGATATCGTGCTCCACAAGGACGCCCTTCCCAAGGACCTGAAGAAGAAACTTGGAATCAAGTAGATGGCTCTGAAGAAGCATATCCCCAATGCCATCACCTCGCTGAATCTGCTCTGCGGGGTGATTGGCATCGTGCTTTACTTCAAGAACAACGACCTCGCCTTCGCGGCAATGCTTGCCGCCGTGGTATTCGATTTCTGCGACGGCCTGGCGGCCCGTCTTCTGGATGCTTATTCCCCTGAAGGCAAGGAACTCGATTCGCTTGCGGATATGGTCAGCTTCGGCGTACTGCCGGCTGTCATGATGGCGGGAATGGCAGACTACCTCTATCAGGGAGGTCCCTGGAGATGGTTGTGCGCACTACCCCTGCTCCTTGCCGTTTTCAGCGCCCTTCGACTGGCAAAATTCAATCTGGACGAACGCCAGCACGGGAGTTTCATCGGCCTGCCGACTCCGGCTTCCGCCCTTATCTGCGGATCGCTTTGCTGCATCGTGCCCGACAACACGCCCTTCTGGGTGATGATTGCCGTGTCTCTGGTACTCTGCTGGCTGTTGGTAAGCAATCTGCCGATGTTCTCCCTCAAGTTCGGGAAAGACATCGAGACGGACGTTGCAACCAGGATGCTCCGCTACGCCATCTTCAGCATCGCAGCCATCATCCTTATCCTGGTAATCCTCCTGCATCTTCCCTGGCAGGCCATAATATTAGGCGTCCTCCTGGCATATATCCTGGAGAACGCCCTGTATTGTCTTTTCAGGCCAAAGGCCTAATACCAGAGAGCGGGTTCCGGGCCCATCTCGAATACGAGTTTCGCTCCCGAACGAATATCCTTGAAATCTATGAATGGCAGGTCGTAAGGCTTGCCATTCAGCGTTACTGACTGGATGTATTTGTTCTCCTTGCCATTGTTGTTTGCAACGACGGTGAAGGTCTTGCCGCCGGCTTTCACCTCGGCTTTGTCCACGATGGGACTGCCAAACCAGAAGCGCGTGGAAGCGGGCTCGGTCTGATAGAAACCAAGGGCGGAGAGCACGTACCAGGCGGACATCTGGCCCACGTCTTCGTTGCCGCAGAGCCCGTCACGGCCCGTGCCGTACAAGTTGAACATCACTTCCCGTGCCCTGTCCGCCGTCTTCCAGGGGAATCCCTGCATGGTGTAGAGATAGATGATATGGTGGCTGGGCTCGTTGCCGTGCACGTACTGCCCTATCATGCCGGTGATATCCGGGGCCGAGCCGTCCTCCAGAGCGGATGGAGCCGTGAAGAGGGAATCGAGTTTTGCCTCAAATCCTTCTTTCCCGCCGCTGAACTCGACCAGCCAGTCCACGTCATGCGGGGCCAGCCAGGTGTACTGCCAGGCATTTCCCTCAGTATAATCGGTATTGATGTGGCCGTAGGGATTGAACGGGGTACGCCAGCTGCCATCAAGCATCCTGGGACGGGCGAATCCGGTCTCGGGATCCATGTAGCTACGGTAGCTATGGCTGCGAAGGTCGTAGAAGGATGCGTCCCCGCCTTTGCCCAAAACACGGGCGGCATTTGCCACGGCTGCATCGGCGATAGCAAATTCCATATCCTTGCCAAGCGACTCCTTGCAGAGGTCGGAGGGAACGAATCCGTACTTGATTCGATATTCGTTACCTACGCCAACGGTGTCCAGGGAAGCCTTCAAAGCCTCGAAGGCGGCCTCGCGGTCAAATCCCGAGAACCCTTTCACGATGGCGTCGGCGACCGCTATGACGCCCGCCTCTCCCGGCATGCAGTAGGTTTCGTTACCCATCAGGTGCCAGATGGGCAGGAAGCCCTGCTGTTCCCCTATCTTCAGCATGGTCTCCACCATGTCGTCCATGCGCTCCGGTTCGATTATGCAGAGCAGGGGCATTTCGGCCCTGTAGGTGTCCCAGAGGGAGAAAGTGGTGTAGTTGTCGAAGTCAGCTTTCTCGTATACCTGATCGTCGGAACCACGGTATGAGCCATCGACATCGTTGAAGAGCGAGGGGGCTATCAGGCAGTGGTAGAGAGCGGTGTAGAATATCTTGCTCACTTCGTCGTCCGCATCTATCTTTATCTTGGAGAGTTCCTTGTTCCAGGCCTTGCGGGCGTTGGACCGGACTCGGTCGAAGTCCCATCCGCGCATCTCGGTGGCCAGATTCATCTGAGCACCTTCCATGCTGACCGGAGAGAGGCCCACCTTGCAGAGCACGGACTCCCCTTCCTCCGTGCGGAAATCAAGCCTCGTGAACATCCTCTCCACGTCCTTGCCGTAATCATCCACTGCAGCGATGTATTCCGATGAATCGAAGGGCCTGGAGAACTCGGCATAGAAGAAAACCTTCTGGTTCCTTGCCCAGCCCTTTGAGAAACGCCAGCCGCGGATCGCGTTTTCGCCGACAGTCTCCACGAAAGAGTCGGTGGTGTGGTCCCAGTTGCCGCCGTTCTTCAGGTCGAGCACTATGGCAGATTCATCGGACGCGGGGAAAGTAAACCTGTGCATGGCGCAGCGTTCGGTGGCCGTCATCTCTGCGAGGATGCCGTAACGGGTCAGGGGCACGCTGTAGTAGCCGGGTTCGGCGATCTCGCGTGAACGGTCGGCATAGGACCAGAGGCCGGTGGAGGGATCATCCTTCTTTCCTCTTGCATAAACCAGGTCCTTGCCTACCACGGGCATGACGGTTATGTCCAGGAGGTCTCCGCAGCCGGTGCCGCTAAGATGCGTGTGGGAAAAACCTATGACGGTGGAATCGGATTCATGATATCCCGAGCACCAGTCCCAGCCCTGTGAAACGTTCGTGGGTCCGGCCTGAACGAAACCGAACGGAACGTTTGCACCCACGAACACGTGCCCGTGGAAGCCGGAGCCGATGAGGGGATCGACCTTGGAGACCGGGCCGTCGGTACGGCCCGAGCAGGCAGCAGCCAGGAAAGCGGCCACTGCGAGAACGAGGGAGATATGTCTTTTCATGTTAAAGAAGTTTTCCGGGAAGGATTCTCAAGGCGGGACGAGGCATCTGGTTTTCCATCCTCGACGGTCCCCTGCGCATCATGGCCGTGGGTTCCGGCCCCGGTTCGGGGAGTTTGCCATTGATGGCGACTGAGAGCATCGTCTCGTTCTCGTCACCCAACTCGTATCCGTCCAGAGGATTGTCCTGGATTTCAATGTCCGGCGAGAGCCCGTTCGGCATGCTGGCGGTAACGCCATCCTTGTCCGCGTAGCGGGAAACCATCACGTAGATGCCCCAGTTGGTGGTGTTCTTGACCCCAAAGTTATAATGGTCTTTGCCGATGTCGTCTTTTACCCAATTGTACCACGTCGGGCCGTCCACGATGAAGCCACCGCAGAACTTGCCGCCGGAACGCTCACCGATGATATCCACGTCCATGTAAGGGAGAAGCCCGCATACGGTGCTTTCGGAAGCCGATGCGGAGTGTTCCGTCATGATGACGTGTAGTTTGGAGATATTCGGGTTTGCACCGGCAGTCGATACGATGACCTTTTCCCCGTCGTCTTCACCTATGTTGAATTCTGTTCCGAACAGGGACTTGTTCTCTTTCCATGCCTGTGTCAGGATGGAATTGTAGATATCCTGCTGGTACACGCTGCCGTTCTCCACTTCTTTTACCGGCACTATCATGGAAGCGAGCAATTCCGAAGTACGGGAATAGCCGCCGGAGTTATATCTCAGGTCCAGGACAAGTTCAGTGATGCCCGCCGCCTTGAAACTTTTGAATACCTCCACAAGCTTTTGGCAGGAAGCGAGGGTGAAACTAGTATAATGCAGGTAACCGATCTTCCTTCCATCCTTTTCGATAACCTTGTAACAGTTGACCGGATCCAGATACATCTGCCTGGAAGCCAGGGAGACATCGTGGCCGTCATCCATCGTCAGGACCGTGGTGCCACCACCCAACACCGTGGATGTAAGCAGGTTTTTATAGTTCTCGGGGGTAATGGTGGTGCCATTCAGGGCTATTACCTTGTCCCCGCGCTTGAGGCCGGCTTCGGCCGCAGGTGTGCCTGCATAAACGTAAGTTATCACGGCAACCACGTTCTCATGGCTCTCGTCGGAGTAATACAAGGCGAAATCCATGCCCGTAGAAACGGTATTGCCGTTGACTTTCCCCTGAAAACCCTCATAATCGTCCGTCATCTGAGTCCATCTGTCTACCTCGCTGCCTTCGGCATCCTTATACCGGACTGCGCGCACCTTGGCCACCGGATCGGTGTTGTATGCCCAGGACGACAGGCCGTCCTTGATTTCTTCGTTCCACAGATAATACGTGGACATCATGTTGTATGCGAATTCATTGAGGAAAAACAAGGATTGCTCCTCCTTGGGGAGCTTTTCCCATTCATTGTCCTCATCTTTGTTCCAGCAGCCCGTCAAGACAAGAAGGGAGAGCAGTGCGATAGGAAATAATCTTCTCATACTCATTTACTAATCGTACAAATATAATCATTATTTATATCATTAATCGGCAAATAATTTATATTTTTGTGGATATGACACGCAATAGCATCCTCGTCATCGCAGCAGCGGCGCTGCTGGCCCTGACATCCTGCGCCGGAGGCAAGACCGGCTTCCCGAAGATAGACCAGAATGGCAAGACGGCAATCGTGGCACACAGAGGCTTCTGGAACTGCGAGGCTGCCGGATTCGCCGAAAATTCCATCGCATCCCTCAAGGCCGCCCAGGACAATGGTTTCTGGGGCAGCGAACTGGATGTCCATATTACTACGGACGATGTCCTGCTCGTCTTCCACAACGACGATATAGACGGTATGCGCATTGACACATGCGCCGCTGAATGCTTTGCAGAGCACAGGCTCGCCAACGGAGAAAAGATCCCCACGCTCGATGAATACCTCACCCAGGGTGAGCAGTCGGACAAGACCGTCCTCGTCATCGAACTGAAGCCGGAAATCACCATGGAGCGCGAAGATGCCCTGATAGACAATGTCATGGCAACGCTCGAAGCCCACAACCTGCTGGATCCCAAGCGTGTGCTGTTCATTTCCTTCAGCAAGTACATCTGCGACCGCGTGGCAGCCGAGTATCCCGAATTCATCAACCAGTATCTTAACGGTGATTTCACCGCCGATGAACTCGCGGCTGACGGAATCAACGGTTTCGACTATTATAAGAAGGATATCCTCAAAGACAGCACCATCGTCGCCCGCGCCCACGAACTCAAGATGTCGACCAACGTATGGACGGTCAACGAGCCGGAAGACATGCAGAAGTTCATCGGCCTTGGCATTGACGCAATCACGACCAACGAGCCCCTCGTGCTGCGCGAACTTCTGGGAGATAAGGAATTCAAGAACTGACCGTGGCTGAGCATCTCGGACTCGTCATCTTCGATCTGGACGGCACTCTTCTCGACACCGTCGCCGACCTCGGCGAGGCGGTGAACCATGCACTTGCCAAGCGTGGACTCCCCCTCCATTCCCGTGATGAATACGTTCGCAAAGTCGGGCACGGGGTGCGGAACCTGGTTACCATTTCCCTTCCCGAGGAATTGCAAAGCGACGAGGCTCTCATAGACGAGTGCCTGGCGGATTTCAAGGCCTGGTATACTGCACATATAGATGTTTATACGCACCCATACCCCGGCATGCAGCAGCTTCTCAGGGACCTTCATTCCAGAAGCGTCAGGCTTGCCATAGCTTCTAACAAGTTCCAGTCCGGAACGGAATATCTGGTAGAGAAGTTCTTCGGCGACGTGCCGTTCGCTGCGATTCTGGGCAACCGTGAAGGCTTCCCCCTGAAGCCCGATCCTGCAATTGTGGAAGAATGCCTCCGTTGCGCAGGCGTGCAACGCAGCGAGGCCATCCTTGTGGGAGATTCCCTCACCGACATGAAAACCGCCGAAAACGGCGGCATCCCCGGCATCGCCGTCTCCTGGGGCTACCGAGACCTCCACGGCACACCCGGAGTGAAGATTGCGGAGAGTGTGGAAAACCTCCGGGCAGACCTGCAGTTATAAAAAAGGTTACAAAAGCTCAATTTCGAACAGGGCGATGCTATTGGATTCCAGGGTATAGGCGCTTGCGACGCCGGGGCGGCGGTCCATGCCCTGACTGTCGGTCATACGGACTCCTGTGACGCGCCAGCCGTCGGGAAGATGCAGCGAGACCTCACAGGGCGCATTCTGGGAGTCATCCTCATGGTAGCGCACCACAAGCAGGCGTACGCCACCGTCTTTCGAGCGAGCTGCACATGTGTAGATGTTGTCCGTGTCGCAGCCGGACTCCACTTGAGTGCCATAGTCCGCAAGTTCCGCCCAGTAGTACAGCGCCCAGTAAGGTGGCCGGAGGTCGCAGACAAACGGGGACCATGGGCCGCACCAGATCGTATTGGGCCTGAGGTCGTAGTACATCAGCATATCCACCGGCTCGTTCTGGCATGCGCACATGACAGCGCCCACAAATGCCGCACCCTTCACAGTGGGACGCATCTTACCGCTATAATTGTCCGTTTCGTTCCAACTGCGGTTGTAGTTCCATTCGTTGAGAATGGATTCTGCCGCTCCGAAACCTTTCTCGTCCAGCATCTTGCGGATGATTCGCACATCTTCGACGATGCGCGCTGGCTTGCGGTGGTACATATGGTGCGAGAAGAAGTCCAGCGGGGCCCCATTTTCCTTCACGCACTCCAGGAATGCCGGGCCGTACTTTCGCGGATTGGCAAAGGCTGGACCGCCTATTTTCAAGTCCGGGAAGCACTTTTTCAGGTGCTTCGCCGCGACCACGTACAGCTCGTCGAACTGCTCCATCGTGCCGGCCCAGGTTCGCGGATCAGTCTTCCAGCGGTCCTGCGGCTGGTCTAGGTCGGGTTCGTTCCAGATTTCCCAGTACTCGATGCCCATTTCGAAGCCGTCCGCCCAGCCTTCGTTGTAGTGCCGTATGATGTGCTCGCAAATCTTCGCCCACTTCCTATAGTTCGCGGGCGGATAGATGCCATACTTCTTCTTTTGATGCTCGATGCTCTGGCCGAGCCGGTAGAACGGCATCGTGCCCGCCTTCTGCATATCCAGCAGCACCACGTCACTGTTGGTGAAATCATAGGATTCAGGGGAATTCACGTTTGCGCTGAAATCCGGGAACACCTGATCGATATCGATACAGTGGCCGCCATATTCCTCGCCGAGCGGCGTATCGTGCGTCCGCGCGAACGGAATCCTGAGGGACTTGTAGCTTTCCAACGTATTGCCGGTAGGGCCATTGTTGGCAGCGTTCATCGGCTTCACCGCCCCCCGGACGGCGGACGGATCCATCGAAACCACCGCCTGGCCGCGAAGTACCACGCCGCACATGAGCAGCAGAAGCAAAACCGAAACGAAGACTTTATCTTTCATAGCATTGCAAATTTACGGAATTTCGGAAATATCGGCAAATAGTATTCTACAGGACCTTTTTCAGTAGGCTTGATTTTTGTTACACAATCCGCACTGAATTGATTCTTCATTCTGGATGACCCTTCGTGACCGTATATCACTTACCTGGCGCTACGGAAGAGCGCAGC
>JAEEGG010002178.1_pt1 | contig 51217 bp, 36 predicted proteins | sample 9134161 | NCBI WGS metagenome assembly JAEEGG01 (sample SAMN16246543, study PRJNA631951) | gut metagenome | biome: gut microbiome; feature: rumen; material: CR-attached | host: Bos | place: Iran: Karaj | collected 2018-10
TGCGCTTCGGGGGTCTGGGTTTCGGACGGGGGCCCCGGGTGTGAGGGCCTGAGTTTACCACGGTTGGACACGGTGAGACTTGGACTTGGGGGCCACGGTTTTACACGGTTGGACACGGTTTGAGGATGTGAGGACACCACGGTTGGACACGGTGAGACTTGGATTTGGGGGCCACGGTTTTACACGGTTGGACACGGTTTGAGGATGTGAAGGCACCACGGTTTAACACGGTTGGACATAGTTTTAATATCGTTATCTATAATAAAAAATATAAGAAATGCTGATATACCAGGAATTGAGTGATAAGATTCTGAAAGCTTATAACAATGTGCTGAACACGCTGGGTAAAGGACTGGCGGAAAAGGTCTACGAGAATGCACTTTGTATAGAGTTCGACGAAATGGGTATCCCTTATGAGCGCCAGAAACCGCTTGTAGTGGAATACAAAGGAAAAATTGTGGGTAATTATGTTGCAGACATCTTTGTAGATGGAAAAATCATCGTGGAGCTGAAAGCTGTACCTGCTATTACACGCGAACATATAGCCCAAACGTTGAACTACGTCAACCTTACCCACAGCAAGCTAGGCTATATCCTAAATTTCAGCCAGCAAGAAGGTCGCGGTTTCCAGCGTCTTCTAGGTCAGGCTGCCAAAGGATATGAGCAATAACTAGAATAACCGTACAAAACCATGACAAAAAAAACTAGAATTACCGTACAAAACCGTGTATAACCGTGGCAAAAAAAACTAGAATAACTGTACAAAACCGTGTATAACCGTGGCAAAAAAACTAGAATAACCGTATAAAACCGTGCATAACCGTGGCAAAAAAGAGAATAACCGTACAAAACCGTGGCACAACCGTGGCAAAAAAGAGAATAACCGTACAAAACCGTGCATAACCGTGGCAAAAAAAAGAGAATAACCGTACAAAACCTTGAAAACCGTGGCAAAAAAAAATAGAACAACCGGGTAAAACCGTGGCAACAAAAACAAACCGTATATGAAACAGAAACCTGATTTATCGTTTTGGAAGCTCTGGAACCTGAGCTTCGGATTCTTCGGAGTGCAGATAGCCTACGCACTCCAGAGTGCTAACATCTCGCGCATCTTCCGCACCCTCGGTGCCGACCCGCACGACCTGAGCTTCTTCTGGATCCTGCCCCCGCTGATGGGCATCCTCGTGCAGCCCATCATCGGCACCCTCAGCGACCGCACATGGACACGCTTCGGCCGCCGCATCCCCTACCTCTTCATCGGCGCGACGATGGCCGTGGCCGTGATGTGCCTGCTGCCCAACAGCGGCTCGCTGGGTCTGAGCATCTCGGCAGTGATGATTTTCGGACTGCTGATGCTCATGCTCCTCGACACGAGCATCAACATGGCCATGCAGCCGTTTAAGATGATGGTGGGCGACATGGTGAACGAGCGGCAAAAGGGCAAGGCATACAGCATCCAGTCGTTCCTGTGCAACGCAGGCAGCGTCGTGGGCTTCATCTTCCCCTTCGTCTTCACCTGGATAGGCGTGAGCAACACTGCCCCTGAGGGTGTCGTGCCCGACTCCGTCATCTGGTCGTTCTACGTCGGCGCCGCCATCCTCATTCTCTGCGTCATCTACACCACGATGAAGGTGAAGGAGTGGCCACCCCAGGAGTATCTGGAGTATAATCCTGTGTCGGAAGAGAATGACACCAAGGCCAACTGGTTTGTGCTGCTGAAGAATGCCCCTGCCGCCTTCTGGCGTATCGGACTGGTGCAGTTCTTCTGCTGGGCCGGCATGCTCTACATGTGGACCTACGTCGTCGACGCCGTGTCGCTCACCGTCTGGGGCACTGCCGACTCTAAGACGGCAGCCTATCAGGATGCCGGCAACTGGACGGGCGTGCTCTATGCCATCCAGGCCATGGGCAGCGTCGTCTGGGCCACGCTCATTCCCCGCTTCGGCAACATCAAGCGTGCCTATTTCGTCAGCCTGCTGCTAGGTGGACTGGGCTTTGCCCTCATCCCCTTCTGCCCCGACCAGTATATGCAGATTCTGCCCTTCCTGCTCATCGGCTGCGGCTGGGCTGCCATGCTCGCCTGCCCGTTCACGCTGGTCACCAATGCCCTGCAGGGCTACGGCCACATGGGTGCCTATCTGGGTCTCTTCAACGGCACTATCTGCCTGCCGCAGATTGTGGCAGCTATCCTCGGCGGCACCATCCTGAAACTCATCGGCAGCTCGCAGTCATCGATGATGTTCGTTGCTGCCGCCCTCTTCATCATCGGCTCCCTCTGCGTCTTCGGCATCAAGACCAAGAAATAGGATGCATCATACGATGCGCCCACTTCTCCCGTGAGAAGTGGGCGCATCGTTATTGTTCACCCCAACTAGGAAGTAGCTCTAAAACAACTTGTCGAGCAGCTCGTAGAACTCAGGACTCTCACCGACGACCGTCTTCACCACCTTGCCCTCGGGGTCGATGATGATTTTCGTGGGGAAGCCACTGATGAAGTAGTCGGTAGGTACCGTCGACTCTTTGGGTACAAAGACGTGCTTCCAAGGCAGCTCGTTTTCGGCGACAGCCTTCTTCCACTTCTCCTCAGTGTCGTTGCAGTCCATGCCGAGTATCTCCAGCTTGTCCTTGTACTTCTCGTAGTACACTTTCATGTCGGGGAAGCCCTTAATGCACCATCCGCACCATGAACCCCAGAAATCGAGCACGAGGTACTTGCCGCGCAGCGACGACAGCGCGAGAGGCTTGCCGTTGATGTCGTTCAGCGTGAAGTCGGGGGCTTCGGTGCCTGGTTCGAGCACCTTATTCTCTATCTCCTTCTGCTTCAAATATTCCTTCACCTCCTCCAACTGATGGTCGATATAGGCTTTCATCCTGCCGTTACGAACCTCCGGCGACAGCAGGGCGAGCGTCTCGTCGACATGGTCGGGATCATGGCTGGCCACCGAGGCGATGAGCATGGCAGAAATCTCTTCACCAGCATGAGCCTTGATGAAGTCGATGGCAGGCTGGGCATCATCTGTCTCCTCCGTCTTGCTGACGATGGTGCTGACCTCTGTGTAATGCTTGTAGAACTCCGAGCCGCTGAAAGTGAGGCCGTCGGCAGGCTTCTCATCATCGCAGAATCCCTCAGCTGTCAGCACTTCGCCAGGCACTGCTTCAACCAAGAAACTGTAGCCACCTTCTCCCCGCAGCAGCGACGGTGTGAGGAAAAGGAAAGCCTTCACCTCCGTCAAGTCTGTCGTAAACTTGAAAACGCCATTCTCTTTCACCAACGTGTTACTGTTGTGAAGATCGTCAGTAGAAAACACATAGAGCGAATCTCCGGGATTCGACAGTTTGGCCTCAATAGTCCATTTACCCGGTTCACCTTTTCTCCCCTGGGTGCAACTGCTCATCATACTGCTGACGGCAAGGATGGTGGCCAGCATCATCACCGGCGTCACCATAGCAAACATTCTCATTTTTCTCATAGTTATAATGTTTAGTTTTATGGAATCATGTGCAAAGGTAGGTATTTTTTCTGATTCCACCGCCAGACACACAAAAAAATAATACCCGCATTCACATTTTTTCAGTCTTCAGCCTCGGCCAATAACAGCTCAGTACCTATAATTTAGGCAACGATATAGCCATTGGCCTATATTTTTGCCTTAATTTATGTTAAGTTTGCGGGTGCTATTCCGCGTGTTTTGTATTTTATTTGTAATTTTGCGGTCAAACGCAAAAGGACTCGGCACTGCCGCATGCGAAGAGCCAGTTCTCTGCACGCGGATTGCACAAGTGCCGTGTTCCTAATCAAGTTTCAAAATATGTGGACTAAACCATACGGATTGCGCGAAGGCTTCCTCATCGGAGCGGGACTAATAGGGGTAGGAATACTGCTCGAACTCAGCGTTGGCCCTGTTCGCTGGGATGCCTTCCACTGGCCAGTCAACGGGATGGTGCTGGCAGGGTTCCTGGTGCTCATTGCAGCCATCTTCCTGCTGCGGAAGAAGGTTCATGCCTTCCAGTTCATCGGCACCTACAAGGCCGCCATACCAGCCCTGGTCTATACCGTCGTGCTGACCATCATCATGGGACTGACACGACAGACAAACCTCACCCCTACCCTCTCTCCGACCGGCGACGAAAGCTATACGGACGGTGGAGGTCTGTGGTTCAACCACATGCTGTCGTTCTGGCCCTTTGTGCTCATCTATGCCTATATCGCCGTCATTCTGGGGCAAATCATCATTCGTCGCACGCTGCATTTTCGATGGAAGCGCGATATTCCCTTCTTGTTGAACCACCTCGGCCTCTTCCTCGCCATGACTACCGCCACGCTGGGCAATGCCGACCTGCAGCGGTTGAGGATGATGGCGACGGAAGGGAAGCAGGAATGGCGGGCTATGGACGAACGGGGCATGATCCACGAGATGCCCATCGCCATCGAACTGAAGAAGTTTACCATGGAGACCTACGACGACGGCTCGCCCAAGCGCTTTGCCTCCGACATCCATATCCTGACAAAGGAGGGCAAGAAGTACAAGGGCACGGTCGAAGTGAACAAACCAGTGAAGGTCGACGGCTGGAAAATCTATCAATACGGCTACGACACGGAGATGGGATCCATGAGCCAGGCGTCCATACTCGAGCTGGTCAGCGACCCCTGGCTGCCGCTGGTCTATACCGGCATCTATATGATGCTGGCCGGTGCACTCTGCATGTTCGCGGGTTTCGCCCTGGTGAAGAGTGATGAGCGAAGAGTAAAGAATGGAAAGTGAGAGGGATATTGTGAATCGTAAACCATTAAATTGTAAACGACATTGGGCTGGGAGCATTTCATATATTTTGCAATAACGGCGGTAGTGCTGTGGGCCATAGGAGCCGGGGCAGCTTGGAAAGAGAAAAGGGCAGTGGCCTATACGGCCACCATACTGGGACTGCTTGTCTTTTTTTCATTCATTCTTTCAATGTGGGTGTCGCTGGAGCACCCGCCCCTCCGCACGATGGGCGAGACACGCCTGTGGTATTCGTTCTTCCTGCCGATGACCGGTATTATCGTCTATTCCCGCTGGAAATACAAGTGGATTCTCTCGTTCTCCACCGTCTTGTCCCTGGTGTTCATTTGTGTCAACCTCTTCAAGCCGGAAATCCATTCCAAGACGCTGATGCCTGCTTTGCAAAGCCCCTGGTTCGCCCCCCACGTCATCGTCTATATGTTTGCCTACGCGGTATTGGGCGCAGCCACGCTCATGGCGGTGTATCATCTTCTGCCCTCAAAGTTCTTGCTAAAGAAGGAAAGCAGGAATTCGAGCATGCCTGACAACAGCTCATCCCCCCAGACCCCTGACCTAGGTAGCTTGGACAACCTCGTCTCCGTCGGCCTTGCCTTTATGACCGTCGGCATGCTCTTCGGAGCCCTCTGGGCCAAGGAGGCATGGGGCCACTACTGGTCGTGGGACCCGAAGGAGACGTGGGCTGCCATCACCTGGTTTGCCTATCTGGTGTATATTCACTACAGGCAAATACCCACTCACCATCCGAAGCTGGCCTTGTGGATTCTGATCGTTGCGTTCATTCTGTTGCAGATGTGCTGGTGGGGCATCAACTATCTGCCTGCGGCCCAAGGCTCCAGCGTGCATGTTTACGGCCAGTAAGTGTGACTCAGTATGTTATATATTTATAGTTGTTTTTACCAATTTATTAATTATGAAAAAACTGTTATTACCGCTTCTGCTCTTTTTGGCAGGGTCTGCTAACGCAGCAGAAAACCCAGTGTTAACTATCGAAGGTGGTCAGGTACAGGGTGTCTTGGCCGACGACCATCCTGACGTGTATGTCTATCGTGGCATTCCCTATGCTGCTCCTCCCATCCGTGAAAACCGCTGGAAGGCTCCCCAGCCCGTCGTGCCCTGGAAGGGTGTGAAGATTTGCGACACCTTCGGACGCCCGAGCTTTCAGGCCATCCAGTACACCGGCGGATATTACACCGAGTGGGGCTACGGCAAGGAGGCCGCCTTCAGCGAAGACTGTCTCTATCTGAACGTGTGGACGAAGGCTCCCGGCCAGGTAAACAAGAAGCTGCCCGTGGCCCTGTGGATTCACGGCGGCGGCTACCGCGAGGGCTTCGGCTCCGAGCCTGAGTTCGACGGACAGGAGTGGGGCGCCAAGGACGTGGTGCTCGTCTCCATCAACTACCGTCTAGGCATTTTCGGCTTCCTCTGCCACCCCTTGCTGGCAGAAGAGAGTCCCAACAAGGTCTCCGGCAACTACGGCATCCTCGACCAGATTGAGGCTCTGAAGTGGATCAAGAAGAATATTGCGCAGTTTGGCGGCGACCCCAATAACGTCACCATCTTCGGACAGAGCGCCGGCGGCGGCAGCGTGCGCACCCTCTGCGAGAGCCCGCTGGCCCGTGGCCTGTTCCACAAAGCTGTCATCATGAGCGCCCAGGGCCTCAGCATCCCCAATCCTAACGGTGGCGGCATGATGGGCGGCCGTTACAGCGGCGGCTCCATCGAAGATGCTGCCAACAACGCCAAGAAAATGTTCGACTGGGCAGGAATGACCGACCTGCAGAAGATGCGCCAGGCATCGACGGAGACCGTCTTCGCGCTGCCTACTATCTATCAGCAGGTGAACAATCCCGCTCCTCAGGGCGGCGGCATGATGGGAATGATGCGTATGGGCATGGGCTTCATGCCGATGATCGACGGCTATGTCAGCGTGAAGAGCTTCGACGATGCCACCCGCGAGGGCACCCTGGCCGACGTGCCGTATATGATTGGCTTCACCCTCAACGACATGGGCAACATGTCGCCCAACATCGCCGAGTTCTGCAAGGTTCGCGGGCAGAAGGGCGGCAAGGCCTGGGCCTACGAGTTCGCACGCCCGCTGCCCGACGACGGCAGCCATCCCGAAGTGACGCAGCGCCTGCGCGGTGCCTTCCACTCCAGCGACCTCTGGTTTGTGTTCAAGAGTCTGAAGCACTGCTGGCGTCCTTGGACAAAGGGCGACTGGGACCTCTCAGAGAAGATGCTTACGGCATGGACCAACTTCGCCAAGTACAGCGACCCCAACGGCCCGAAGGGCGGCGCATGGCAGCCCTGCACTGAGAAGAACCCGAAGTTCATGGTGTTCAAGCTCAATGACAAGGATGCCGAGGCCTCCTTCTTCGGTGACCCGGAGATTGCTCCCCAGCAGGGCTTCGGTGGATTCCCCGGCGGCTTTGGCGGCCCCGGCGCTCCTGGCGGTGCCGGCAGGAGATAATTTACACTTAGGCAATGACATAGCAGTTAACCCGGGAATGCTTCTCCAACGGTAGTCGCTCCCCTCCCCCGGGGGAGGGGAGCGCCATGCGGAGCAGTTCATTCAGGGGGTCAACTGCTCTACTGTTGCCTACACTTATTTTGCCTCTCCTTCGCCGTAGATAAAGCTGAAGGCTCCACTGACGTAGTCGAAGATCTCGCCTTCACGGAAGAAGCGCTTCAGCTCTATCTCGGCGTTCGACGTAGAGTCGCTGGCGTGGACAATGTTCTGCTGGTTGCTCATCGAGTAGTCGCCACGGATGGTTCCGGGAGCTGCCTCCCGTCCATTCGTGGCGCCTGTCATGGTGCGCACCACCTGAACGGCGTCAACGCCCTCAAGGGCGAGAGCCACTACGGGCGACGTCTGCATGGAGGCTGCCAGTGCGGGGAAGAAGGGACGGTCTACAAGATGTGCATAGTGCTCGCGCAGAATCTCGTCGGAGAGCTGCATCATCTTCATACCGGCGACGCGCAGGCCGCGACGCTCAAAACGGTTCACAATCTCACCAATCAGCTGCCTCTGTACGCAGCTGGGCTTAAGTAATACAAGGGTCTTTTCCATAGTTGTTGTATAATGAGTTTGATTCGAATTATTCGTTGGAGTATTATCCGACAAATCCGTCGTTCGTCTAGACATGCTACTTCGGCTGGTCAGCATCCAGGCGCTCCACGGCGCCGGTGAGGGCGTTGAGGCGCAGGCGGGTGGTATAGCGCTTGTTGAAGAGGTCGCCACTCAGCAGGAGGGTATGCCCGAACTGCGGAGCCGGCCATTCCTCGGTAGAGACGGCATTGATGCCCTCGTAGACCGTGCAACGCAGGCGGCCCGGCACATTGACGAAGATACCCGCCTGCTGCGGCTTCTGCTTCTTGGCCACAGGCTCGGGAGGCGGCAGCTGGGAGATGTCCTCCACCAGGATGTAGTAAGGTGCGCCCGACAGGTCGTCGGCCTCCACCAGCCCATGCATCTGCGAAAGGCGGAAGAAGACCTGCCGCGACGGGGCAGCCTCCCATTCGGCCGTTGCCTCAGGCACAAACCATAGGATGTGCTCGGTGGTGTCGCGGGTAGTGACACCCAGGAACAGCGACGAGAGCGACTCGTTCTGACGGTTCAGCTCGTCGAGCATAATCTGCATCTGCCTGCCGTCCTGCGGCATGAAGTCAGCCTGTCCCTTGACGAGCAGCGAGCGGTTCTCGCGCAGGTCATAGATTTCGTGGGCCGTCAGCTCGGCCATCTTCGCCGTGCTGCCACAGCTGAGTATCTCCTCACTCATAAACGCCCGGGGGTTCACCCTCTCCGGAAGCGGGGCGGCAGTAAAGGCAGCGGGTACGGGGACATCAGCAGCATCGTCGATGTTCAGACCCAGCAGCCGGCCGTCGTCGGCCAGTGTCATGCGCGAGGCCACCGTGCGGGCATCGAAATGCACGGCATAGACTTTCGCCGTGTCGGCCACGGGCATAGCCGCCTGACTGATGCCGACAACCCGGTAGCTGGTAGCCGGCTCCTGACTGACATCGGCCATACGGAGGTATCGCTGGGCGTAGGGTGCGAAATCACCCGGCTGGTAGACCGTTTTCTCTACGAGCACACTGAAGCGCAGCGCCGTTTTGGGCAGACAATAGACTGCGCCCTCGGGGGTCACCCCCGGCCGGTATTGGCTGAGCAGGGTTTGCGCCCCGGCGGTCCCGAACGGTAAAAGACAAGCTAGTAATAAGATAACATGTTTTTTCATCATGCCTGCAAAATTACGCAAAAAAGCCGAAACTGACGGATGTTTAACCTACTTTAACCATCCTCTATAGATAGAAGACCGACTCCGGCCCCATGTTGAGCAACAGGTCGAGGATGCTGAGGTTGGGCAGGAAGCCGTGGCGCTGGCCGAACACCTGATAGTAGGGACGGGGCAGGAAGGCAGGGTCGGCGGCAGGATGCTTGGGAGCGATGGCATCGCGGAAGTCATCCACAGCCTGGAGGTCGATGGAATCGGCGTTTTTTGCAAATTGGAAAGTTTTGGAAAGTTTGGGGTGGATATCGATTAATTCGCACATTTTTGCGCAGATGTCCCAGTTCAGGTCGAACAGATATTCCCATCGCCGCTTGAAGAAGAAGGGGCGCAGGTCGTCTTCATAATACTCCAGAAACGGGGAGTCGCCGTATGCCGAAGTGATGGCCTGCCAGTGCAGGTGGCGCCAGTTTCCATGGTCACTGATGCGAACAGCCTCGATGGTCTTTTCCCCGCCAGCTACCGGCACCGTCAGCGCCTGCACCCCCTGAGCGGTGGCTATCAGACAGCGGTTGCGGAAAGTCTGTTTCTTGAATGACTCTTGCGCCTCCACCAGCACTTCCCCGTAGCGGTAGAGTTTCTGGTACCACTGGACGGGGCCGAAATAGGTGGTGGAGAGCAGGGCGGTCATAGGAAAGGCGGTAGGCATGGAACAAGATACTGTGAGCGGGGGATACTAATGCTACCAGAGAGGAAGACTATAGATGACGGTGGTGGCACGGCCGATGATGAGCTTCTCGGGAATGAAGCCGAGGCTGCGCGAGTCGGTGGCGTTGCCTGCGCCAATGGCCTCCAGCCAGTAGTAGTCGCCGTCGTCGCAGTTCTTCAGCGAGGGGACGGTCAGCGTGAGGCTCTCGTGCTGCACGGTGTCGCCCGGCAGCGCCTTACAACGGCAGATGAGCACCTCGCCGGTGTTCCTGGGATTCTCGAAAGCCACCAGGTCGCCCCGCTTGACAGGCCGGCGGCCCAGCCGTCCGTAGCCGAAGAGTCCTCCGTCGCCGCCTACGCGCAGGCCGTAGCTCCAGCGGTTCACCAGCACGCGGTCGCCCGGCTGGTATTCCGGCTGCAAGCCTGTTCCTTCCACCACATAGATGGTAAATACCAAAGCCCTGAAGCAGAGCATCAGCACCAGCGCCACTACGAGCGCAAGAAGGAATTTAGCTATTGTTCGCATGTGCAGTTCTGTTTGTTGCGTTAGTAACGCAACATACGGGACGGGCGGCTACTTGATGTTGTCGACGACGCGGAAGAGACGGCTCCAGCGGATGCCACCGCTGAAAAGACCTCGGTCGGGGTCGCTGCTCCACCAAATGAAGATGGGCTTGCCCACGATGTGGTCCTCGGGCACGAAGCCCCAGTAGCGCGAGTCGGCGGAGTTGTGGCGGTTGTCACCCATCATCCAGTAGTAGTCCAGCTTGAAGGTGTACTTCGTCTGCGGCTGTCCGTTGATGTAAATCTTTCCGTCGCTCTTCACCTCCAGTGTGTTCCCCTCGTAGGCGCGTATGCAGCGCTCGTAGACGGGGAGGTTCTCCAGCGTCAGCTCGATGGATTCGCCCTTTTTCGGTATCCAGACGGGGCCGTAGTTGTCGCGCGTCCAGTGCATGTTGCCGTTCTGCGGGTAGACCTTGCGCCAGTCGCTCTCCTCCGGCGTGGTGTTCAGCGCCACACTCTCCACCAGGTCCTTTCGCTGCTCCAAAGCGGCCTTCGCAGCCTTGGTCAGCGGCATGCGGTCGATGACGGTACGGCGGTTGAAGCGGATGTCGTCGCCCTGCGAGCCTGACGGATAGCCCAGGTCTTCGCAGGTGATGCCTTGCTCCTGCAGGAAGTCGTCGGTGAGCACGCTGCCCTCCTTGAAGACCACGGTATAGCTGTACTGCACGAGCTCAGGCTCCTTGTTGGCCTTACCGTCGGTATAGACGATGTGGTCCTTGATCTCCAGCGTCTGTCCGGGCAGTCCGACGCAGCGCTTCACATAGTTCTCGCGGCGGTCGGTGGGGCGGGTGTCGATGTCGCCGAACCGTGCCCACTCGCTCTGAATGGCGTTCTTGCCTGCGGCATAGATCTGGCTGAAGAACACGCGGCGGTCGTAGGCCGGCACAGAGTCGAGCAGCCACTGCAGACTGTCGGACTTGCCGTAGAGCTGCTCGTATGCCTGGAAGCCCAGCTCATAGCACAGGTCGTAGTAGTAGGTCTGGTAGGCGGGCTCCGAGCAGATGGTATCGCCGGCAGGATAGTTGAACACCACGATGTCGTTCTGCTGCACGGTGCCCAGGCCTTTCACGCGGCGGTAGTCCCAGTGCGGCCACTCAATATAGCTCTTCATGCCGCCGACGGGCAGCGTATGCTGTGTCAGGGGCACGGTGAGCGGTGTCTGCGGGATGCGCGGGCCGTAGCTCAGCTTCGAGACGAAGAGGTAGTCGCCCGTCAGCAGCGACTTCTCCAGCGAGCTGGAAGGGATGACGTAGTTCTGGAAGAAGAACTGGTTGATGAAGTAGACAGCCACCAGTGCGAAGACGATGGCATCGACCCACGACATGATGAAGCGCATGGGGCCTTCGCTCTCCTTCCACCATTGCCAGTTGATTTTCTTCGATATATAGGCGTCGTAGATGAAGGGCACCACAATCAGGCCCAGCCACGACTTCACCCAGTATAGAAACAGCAGGTAGAGCACGAGCACCACTATGAACTTGGCCCACTGCATCTTCATGTTCACTTGTTTCTTCTCTTTCTTCTTTTTCATAGCCGCCAAAGTTAGAACTTGAACATATCATTAATAGTGAGCAGGCCGCTGTGCTCTTTGGTATATTCGGCAGCCAGCACGGCCCCCAGCGCAAAGCCTCGGCGCGAGTGGGCGTCGTGGGTAATGGTGATGAGGTCTTCGGGCGAGTCGTAGCGCACGCTGTGGATGCCCGGCACCTCGCCACGGCGGATATGGTCGATGCGCAGCAGCCCGGGGTCGGTGGTCTCTTCGGCCCAGCCTGTCTTCCGGTCGAGCTGCTCCACAATGTCCTCACCCAAGGTGATGGCTGTACCCGAGGGATGGTCGAGCTTGTGCACATGGTGTGTCTCCTCCATCTCCACGTCGTACTGCGGAAACTGGTTCATGATGCGTGCCAAGTAGCGGTTCACGGCCGAGAAGATGGCTACGCCGATGCTGAAGTTCGAGGCCCAAAACAGCGTCTTGCCGTTGGCGCATGCTGTCTTCACGTCGTCGCCGTGCTCTTTCATCCAGCCCGTAGAGCCGCTCACCACTTTCACGCCCTTGGCCCAGGCCTTCAGATAGTTGCCATAGGCAGCTTGAGGGGCGGTGAACTCTATGGCCACGTCGGACGATGCGAAGGCGTCGCTCTCGAACTCCTCCTGATTGTCAATGTCAATGATACTCACGATTTCATGGCCCCGGCTTCGGGCTATCTCTTCTATCATCTTGCCCATCTTGCCGTAGCCGATTAAAGCTATTTTCATCCTTTTTGCGTTTTAAAACGCTGCAAAGGTACAAAAAAAAGAGCGACTTACAAAAGCATTTTGGGAACATTAACTAAAGTTAGCTACCTTGGTAACAACTAGCCATTTAAATTCAACATAAAGAGCGTTGGCGACGGAGAACTTTTCCATTTCTGACGCAGTATGCCCTATCTGACTCTCGCATTTCGCAAGGAGAACCGTCGGCTGGTGAGACTGGCCTTACATCTGCCCTTACGGTAGATATGCGTTTCGAGCGTTTTGGAGTACATCAGATGGGATATCCTGTCAGACACTCACGCGCGCGCGTAATAAGCACGAGAAAATGGCGCTACATGCGCTACTTTGACACCAAATAAACTGAATGGCAATTAGTTGCTGGTAGCTACAGGGCAAATTTCGGAGCTACTTCTGTAGCTACTCCAGCCTCATTTCCAAACGGCGGCAGTATTTTCTAAAATAGCGTTCGTATTTTTCCAAACGGCGGCAGTATTTTTCTAAACGGCGGCAGTATTTTGCCGAACGGCGGCAGTATATGTCAGATTCAACAGAGTAGCTACAAAAGTAGCGCCAATATTTGCCTTGTAGCTACATGCAACTACCTGTAAGCCATTAAGTTAATGGCTAAAGTAGCGCATGTAGCTCGCTTTTTTGCCTTTATATACGCGCGCGCAAGAGAGCAGATGGAAGGTGCCAGCCTGGATGACCACGTCGTCGGCAGCAGTAGGAACGACAGCCGGCTCTGTACTTTGCCACGAATGTTGTTGATAAGGTCTAGTTCTTGATTGTACATATTTATAGCCTTGTTGTGAGCGCAAAGACAATGCTTATTTCTCAAACAATAATCTTTCCTCCTAATCTTTTACGGATTATTAACAAATTAAATACCATGGGAGTGTGTGCTTTATTAAGAAATTATATGTATTTTTGCACCATGAAATCGCAAAGTATGGAGGAGCTGCTACACTACGTCTGGAAGCACAAGCTGCTGCCGCTGGGGGAACTGAAAACCACCGACGGGCGGCTGGTGGAGGTGATAGACCCCGGGCTGCACAACCGCAACGCCGGGCCAGACTTCTTCAACGCTAAAGTGCAACTGGGCGGAACGCTGTGGGTGGGCAACGTAGAGCTGCACCTCCGTTCGGCTGACTGGTACGTCCATGGCCACGACCGCGACCCGCGTTATAATAATGTGGTGCTGCACGTGGTGAGCCAGGCCGATGCCGACGTACTGACCGAAGACGGCCACTATCTGCCACAGCTGGTGCTGCAGGTGCCGGAGCAGGTGAGTCAGCATTATGAGGAGCTGCTCCATGCCGACCGCTATCCGCCATGCTACAGGATTATTCCCAGCCTCAGCTCGCTACTGGTACATGCATGGATGGCAGCTCTTCAGACAGAACGGCTGGAGCAGAAGACGGAGGCCATCCGCAAAAGGGTGGAGCGCGCCGGCGGGTCATGGGAAGACGCCTATTTCCAGACGCTGGCCCGCAACTATGGCTTCGGCATCAACGGCGACGCATTCGAGCAGTGGGCACAGGCCATACCGCTCAGCGCCGTGGGCAAGCACCGCGACGACCTCTTCCAGATAGAGGCTCTCTTCATGGGACAGGCCGGTCTGCTCAATGTGGAGAGCATTCCTGAGCGATACCGTAGCGACGCACTGAACGAGGGCTACTTTGCCAAGCTGCGCAATGAGTATCTCTATCTGAGCCACAAGTTCCAGCTGCAGCCCATCGACTATAGCGTGTGGCGCTTCCTGCGGCTCCGGCCACAGAACTTCCCCCATATCCGCATCTCGCAGCTGGTAACGCTCTACTATGAGCGGCGGGCGGGACTAAGCGCTCTGCTGGAGTGCAAGACGACAGACGAGCTGCGGAAGATGCTGGCCACCCACGTCACACCCTACTGGGAGACGCACTATGTGTTCGGCTCGGAGAGCATGAAGAACAGCAAGAAATTGTCGGTTTCATCGGCCGATTTGCTCATCATCAACACGGCCATCCCCATGCTGTTCGCCGTGGGGCGCCACCGCCAGAAGGAGGAGCTGTGCGACCGGGCCTTCGACCTGTTGGAACAGATGAAGGCGGAGAAAAACCACATCATCAGCATGTGGCAGGAATGCGGACTGCCGGTGAAGACGGCCGGCGACTCGCAGGCCCTCATCCAGCTGAAACGCGAATACTGCGACCGCAAGGACTGCCTGCGCTGTCGCTTCGGTTATGAATATCTGCGCGCTGTGCGCTAATGAATTGATAAAAATGAATAAAGACTATCATTTTGAAACACGGATGGAGGTGCGCGACTACGAGTGCGACATCGAGGGCATCGTGAACAACGCCCAGTATATACATTATTGTGAGCACACCCGCCACCTGTTCCTGAAGCAGTGCGGCCTCAGCTTTGCCGAGATGCACGCGAAAGGCGTGGATGCCGTGGTGGCCCGGATGCAGCTGCAATACAAGGTGCCCCTGCGGCCCGACGACGAGTTCATCTCACGTCTGCGCCTAGAGAAGGAGGGCGTCAAGTATGTATTCCATCAGGACATCTACCGAGCCAGCGACGAGCAGCTCTGCTTCCGGGGGAAGATTGAGCTGGTGTGCCTGGTCAACGGCCGACTGGGGAGGAGCGAGGACTACGACCGGGCCTTCCAGGAGTACATTGAAGGGTGAGAACTGAGAGAGATGCCTTTTATGGAAACAACTGAACAAGAGGTATATTACACCATTGCGCTGACCTGCCTGACGGGCTTCAACCAGCAGACGGCCCTGATGCTCTATCAGCAGCTGGGCGGCGGGCAGGCCGTCTACGAGCATAGGAACGACATCCGCGAAGTGCTGCCCGACAGTACAGAGCGACTGGCCAAGTCGCTGCGCGACTGGGATGTGGCCTTGGCACGAGCCGCACGGGAGATGGCGTTCATCGAGAAGCACCACATCAAAGTGCTGACTTATAACGACAGTCGTTACCCCGCACGGATGAAAGAATGTACGGATGCGCCCATCTGCCTATACTACCTTGGTTCGGCCGACCTGAACCAGCTGCACATTATCAACATTGTAGGCACACGCCGCTGCACCACCTACGGACAAGACCTCATCCGCCGATTCGTGAGCGACCTGCGCCAGCTCTGTCCGCAAGTGCTCATCGTCAGCGGCATGGCCTACGGCATCGACATCTGTGCCCACCGCCACGCACTTCAGAACGGGTTCGAGACGGTGGCCGTGCTGGCACATGGACTGGACGAATTATATCCGCCTGCACACCGCGATACCGCTATGCAGATGCTCGGCCAGGGTGGGCTGCTGACAGAGTATCTCTCTGAATCGCGCATAGACAAGCTGAACTTCGTGCGCCGAAACCGCATCGTGGCTGGCATTAGCGATGCCACCATTCTCGTGGAAAGCGCGGAAAAAGGCGGCGGTCTCATCACTGCACACATCGCGCAGGACTACAACCGTAGTGTATTTGCCTTTCCCGGTGCCGTGGGTGCAAAATACAGCGAGGGATGCAACAACCTGATTCGAGACAACGTCGCCGGACTGATCACTTCGGCCGACGATTTCGTGCGGGCAATGGGCTGGCAGACGGATAAGGTGCTGCGGCAAGCCAGGATGGAGGGCATAGAGCGCAACTGCTTCCCCGACCTTTCGGAGGAGGAGAAGGTGGTGGTGAAAGCACTCGATGAAATGGGCGATTTACAGCAAAATGTGCTCTCCGTGAAAACGAATATTCCCATTTCCCGGCTCACGGCCCTGCTGTTCCAGCTGGAGATGAAGGGCGTGGTGCGCCCACTGGCCGGTGGCAGCTATCACCTGCTGACTTAGAGCATTTTTACGAGATGACCGTGCCGCCCTGGCCCCCGATGGCCTTGGCGCTGGTGATGACTACACGCCTGACGCCGGCATTGATGGCGGCCAGCGCGTTGTCAATCTTCGGCAGCATGCCGCCACTGATGGTGCCGTCGGCCTTCAACCGCTGATAGTCGTCGCGGGTGATGCTGGCGATGACCGACGAGTCATCGTCAGGGGCGGCCAGCACGCCGGGCTTCTCGAAGGCGAAGACCAGCGTCACGTCATAGCCCTCGGCGGCCATCGCCTTGGCCGTTTCCGAAGCCATCGTGTCGGCATTGGTGTTCAGTATGTTCCCCTGTCCGTCGTGGGTGAGCGGGGCAATGACTGGGATAAGTCCAGCATCGATGAAATGGGCGATTTTCGCTCCGTTGGCCTGCTTCACATCGCCCACGAAGCCAAAGTCGACAGTGACGGGCGAAGGCTGGGTGGCAACGATGACAGGAGGCCGTTTGGCCGAGCGGATGATGTCGGCATCGGCACCAGTCAGACCGACGGCGTCGGCTCCCAGCGCTTGCAGCGAAGCGACGACATGCTTGTTCACCAGTCCGCCGTAGACCATGGTCACCACTTCCAGCATCGCCGCATCCGTGATGCGACGGCCCTCTACCATCTTTGTTTCTATGCCTAGCTGAGCTGCCACTTTCGTGGCTCTCCTACCACCGCCGTGCACCAGAATCTTTGCGCCATCAATACCGATGAAATCGGCCAAAAGCTGCTTCAGCTGGGCTTCATCCTCGACCACGGCACCGCCAACTTTCACGATGGTAAGCTTTCTCCCTTTTCCTGTTTCCGTCCTCTCAGGATGGGCGGGTTGTTGTTCTTTTATCATAAGATTGTTGTTTAACTTTCGTCATACCGTCGGCAAAGGTACAACAAATCTTTGAAAAAATTTGCTGGTTAGCAAAATAATTACTACTTTTGCGGTCAAAAGTTTAAAAACAGCAAGACAATGAAAGAATTAGCACTGAAGTACGGATGTAATCCGAACCAGAAGCCGTCGCGCGTCTTCATGGCCGACGGCACAGAGTTGCCCATCGAAGTGTTGAACGGCCGTCCGGGTTATATCAACCTGCTGGATGCCCTGAACTCCTGGCAGCTGGTACGCGAACTGCGTCAGGCCACCGGCCTGCCCGCCGCTGCCTCGTTCAAGCACGTCAGCCCTGCCGGTGCTGCCGTGGGCCTGCCGCTGAGCGACACGCTGAAGCACATCTATTTCGTGGCCGACATCCCCGGTCTGGACGACTCGCCCATCGCCTGTGCCTACGCACGCGCCCGTGGCGCCGACCGCATGTCGAGCTATGGCGATTTCATCGCACTGAGCGACACCTGCGACAAGACCACCGCTCTCATCATCAAGCGCGAGGTGAGCGACGGCGTCATCGCTCCGGGCTATACCGACGAGGCCATGGAAATTCTGCGTGAGAAGCGCAAGGGCACATACAATGTCATCCGGATAGACCCCGCCTACCGCCCCGACCCTATCGAGCGCAAGCAGGTCTTCGGCGTGACCTTCGAGCAGGGCCGCAATGAGATACGGCTCGACGACCCCACCCTGCTGGAGAATATTCCCACGCAGAACAAGACCTTCACGCCCGAAGCACGCCGCGACCTGATGATAGCCCTCATCACGCTGAAGTACACGCAGTCGAACTCTGTCTGCTACGTGAAGGACGGACAGGCCATCGGCATCGGTGCCGGACAGCAGAGCCGCATTCACTGCACCCGCCTGGCTGGTCAGAAGGCCGACATCTGGTGGCTGCGGCAGCATCCGAAGGTGCTCAGCCTGCCCTTCAAGGAAGGCATCCGCCGTGCCGACCGCGATAACACCATCGATGTCTATATCTCAGAGGACGAGCACGACGACGTGCTGCGCGACGGTGCATGGCAGCAGTTCTTCACCGAGCAGCCCGCTGTGCTCACACTGGAGGAAAAGAAGGAATGGATAGCCAAGAATACGAAGGTGGCACTGGGCAGCGATGCTTTCTTCCCCTTCGGCGACAACATTGAGCGGGCACATAAGAGCGGCGTGGAGTACATTGCACAGGCTGGCGGAAGCGTGCGCGACGACCATGTCATCATGACCTGCGACAAATACGGCATCGCCATGGCCTTCACGGGCGTGCGCCTGTTCCACCACTAAAAATGAAAAATGAAGAATTTGCTGCCACGACGATATGAGTAAAGAAGACGATTTCCAAAGTATTCTGGAGAATGGCATCTCCTTCGGCAGGGGCGGCGAGCGCCGCAACCCCAACGAAGGAAAGGTGAAGACCAAAGCCAAGAAGAAACAATATGTCACCGGTGCCCACGGCAGCGGCTCGGCCCGCCAGAAAGCCAAGTACCGCGAACAGCGTGCCAACCGCCGTCACAAATAACGAAAGACAGCACAGACAACAAAGGCAACATTCCCCCTTGCGAGAATGTTGCCTTCATTGTCTGAGCTCTATGATGCTTCTTATTTGAAGTCGAAGCCGATGCGCATGCCGTCGTAGCTCTTGGCTATCTCACCCACGGTCTGCAGCGAGGAGTTGCCGCTCAGGGCAGAGAGTGTCTGCAGCATGGTGAGCAGCTTGCTCGACTCAAAGAGCAGGGCGATGCCGTCGGCGTTGCGCTTGGCATAGCAGTTGATGTTCAGGAGCATGCCTTGAAGGGAGAGCTGTTGCGTGGCCTCGTTGTAGGTGTAAGTCCCGCTGAAGCTTTTGCCGGCGAACGAGGCGGCAAAGGTCTTGTCCTCATTGAGCGTCACCGAGGTGTTGTTCGACCTCACACCGAGCTTCTGAAAGGTGGGCTGAAGCTTGGCCTTGACCTGCGATGCCACGATTTCACCGCCGGCCTGTGCCAGAAGCTGGTCGCTGGTGAAAGCACAGCCGGGCTGGCTGTATTTCCAGGTGCCGATGAGCTGCTTCAGCGTGGGTTTCGACGTTCCGCCCAGCACGCTGGTCAGGATGTTGCCCAGGGCGTCGCCCGAATTAGCAATGGTGCCGCCGTTTGTACCTGGTGTTCCAAACATTCCTGTTGTGCCACAGCTAATCAGCATCATGGCTGCCATGGCAAAAGTGCAAAATAAAGTCTTCTTTTTCATCGTTTTTGTATTTAATAACTAATAATATGGTGCAAAAGTAGTAATTCTTATCGAAATAACCGCATTTTTTCCAAGAAAAATTTGGCCAAATGGGAAAAAAGCAGTAATTTTGCACCCGCTTACGAAAAAACGTAAATAGATAATCGTCAAATTGCAAATCGTTAAATCGTAAATAGCCCCGGTCCCTTCGTCTATCGGTTAGGACGAGAGATTTTCATTCTCTAAAGAGGAGTTCGACTCTCCTAGGGACTACAAACATTAAATCTGCCATCTGCGCAGTGATGCGATGAGTGCCGGAAGGCATGAAGCGGTGGCAGAGAGTTCCTCGAAGAGGAGCTTGCCCAGGGCAGTTGTAGAAGCGCGGCCATCCCCGCGTTTTTTATTAACACAAGACCCATAAGCTTTAAGTTAAATTTAAAATTTAAAAATTAAAAAACAAATGGCAAACCACAAATCATCGGTGAAGAGAATTCGCCAGGACAAGAAAAAGGCACTGCACAACAAGTACTATGCCAAGACCATGCGTAACGCTGTCCGCAAGCTGCGCGCTATGACCAACAAGGATGAGGCTACAGCCCTGTACCCGAAGGTGCAGAAGATGCTGGACAAGCTGGCCAAGACCAACATTATCCACAAGAACAAGGCTGCCAACCTGAAGTCGGGTCTGGTGAAGTATATCAACAAGCTGTAATAGAAAACACTTTCAGATATGCACTGACGGGCTGCAAACGACATCGTTTGCAGCCCGTTTCCTTGTATCCCTACAGCGGGTCTACGTCGTAGTAGAGCTGCAGGCTGGCATAGCGCTTGTCCTGCAGCATCTGCTGCCGGGCCATTTTCAGATATTGGCGCACCTTGGCCATGTCGATGCCCAGCTCCAGCTTCAGCACAATCTTACGGATGCTGAGCGTCTTCACCCTGGCCACTGCCGGTTTGTCGGGTCCCAGCACGCGGCCTCCGAACCACTGTCGCAGGCGGGCGCCCATCTCATGTCCGGCCGTCTCCACCACATAGTCTTTCTGGTGCTTGAGGTAGACATAGATGATGCGGTAGTAGGGGGGATAGTGGAACACCTGCCGCTCGGCGATGAGACTGCGGTAGAAGGCCTGGTAGTCGTTGCGCACCACATAGTCTATCAGGGGCAGGTCGGGCTGCCGCGTCTGGAGGATGACCAGCCCGCGCTTACCCCTGCGGCCAGCCCGCCCGCTCACCTGCGCCATCATCATGAAGGCATGCTCATAGGCCCGGAAGTCGGGGTAGTTGAGCATGGAGTCGGCATTGAGGATGCCCACCACGCTGACGTGGTCGAAGTCGAGCCCTTTCGAGATCATCTGTGTGCCGATGAGCAGATTGGTGCGCCCGTCGGAGAAGTCGCTGATGATGCGCTCGTAGGCCTGCCGTGTGCGGGTGGTGTCAAGATCCATGCGGGCGATGCGGGCCATGGGGAAGATGTCGCGTATCTGGTCTTCTATCTTCTCCGTACCATAGCCGCGCCCCTGCAGCTCCTTTGAGCCGCAGGCGGGACACTCCGCAGGCACGTGGTAGGTATAGCCGCAGTAGTGGCAGGTGAGCTGGTTCATCGAGCGGTGAAGCGTCAGGCTGACATCGCAGTGCTCGCAGCGGGGCACCCATCCGCACTGCCGGCATTCCACCATCGGTGCCCAGCCACGGCGGTTCTGGAAAAGGATGGCCTGCTCGCCGTGCTCCAGGGCATCGCGCACGCGCGTTAATAAAAGAGGAGAGAAGGGCCCGCGCATCATCTTCCGCCGCTGCAGGTCCTGTATGTCCACCACCTGAATCTCCGGCAGCTCTATGCCCTGGTGGCGCTCCTTCAGCTCCACCAGCCTGTACTTTCCCGTCATGGCGTTATGATAGGTCTCCAGCGAAGGAGTAGCGGTGCCCAGGAGAACCCTCGGCTTCTCTTGGATAGTGCATTGTGAAGAATTATAAGAAGCCAACATGATGGCCACGCTCCTGGCATGATACCTTGGCGCGGGATCCTGCTGCTTGAAGCTGGTCTCGTGCTCCTCGTCTACGATGACAAGGCCGAGGTTCTGGAAGGGGAGGAACACGGCGGAGCGGGCACCGAGGATGACATCGTAGGGATGCTCCGACAGCTGCTTCTGCCATATCTCCACCCGCTCGGCATCGCTGTACTTCGAGTGGTATATGCCCAACCGGCTGCCGAAGACCTGCTGCAGCCGCTCCATGATCTGCACGGTCAGGGCTATCTCAGGCAGCAGGTAGAGCACCTGCCGGTGCTGCTCTATCTCGCGCTGGATGAGATGGATGTATATCTCGGTCTTACCGCTGCCAGTGACGCCATGCAGCAGGGTCACCCCGCCTGGCTTCCCCGAAGAGGAGGAAGACTTCCCCCCTTCGGGGAGGCCGAGAGGGGCTAATAGCTCGTTGTAGGCCTGCTCCTGGCGTGCATTCATCTTCTTTATCTTCTCCGGATGCGCCTCCCCGCCCCTGTTCAGGCGGCTCACCTCCACCTCGTAGGTCTCGAGCATGCCTTTCTTCACGAGGGCTTTCAGGATGTCGAGCGTAGTGCCACTGTAGTTCATCAGCTCCTCGCGGGTAATCTCCAGCACCGGTTCCAGCGTGTCGTTGCCCTCGATGGTGTCCCAGCGCGACAGCGACAGGTAGGCGATGAATGCCTCCTGCTGCTTGGGGGCGCGAGCCAGCATGTTCAGCGCCACATGCAGCGTCGGCTCGTTGCGGTAGTTCTCCGTCAGCCGGATATAGGTCTCCGTCTTCGGCCGGTAGCCCTCCTCGGCCTTCAGCCCCGCCGGCAGTGCCGCCTTCATCACGTCGCCTATGGGCGACATGTAGTAGTCGGCAATCCATTCCCACAGCTTGAGCTGACTCTCCAGCAGGACGGGCCGGTCGTCCATCATCAGCGCGATGGGCTTCACGGCATAGCCCTCGGGCTTCTTGTCGTGCAGCCGGGCAACGATGCCCACGTAGCTCTTGCTCTTGCCGAAAGGTACCAGCACGCGCATTCCCCGACGCACCCGCCCCTCCATCTTCTGGGGCACGGCGTAGGTGAAAAGGCCGTCGAGCGGCAAAGGCAAAATCACGTCGGCAAAGCTCACTTCAAGTCCTCCTTATCTGCTGTTCCACTTTGCAAAGGTACATAATATTCTTTAAAAACATACTTTTTATGGGAAAAAACTTGCCGGTTTAAAATAAATTCCGTAATTTTGCACACGATAAAGATAGTGTGCAATTAAACTAGCAGGCAGAAGACAGGAAATACGTCTTATCGCAAATCGTCAAATAGAGCATTGGAAATTGTAAATTGTAAATCGTTAAATTATAAATAACCAAGATGTCCATATCAAAGACAAGACAGCTGCTGGTCGACGTGGCTCGTCAGCTTTTTGCGAAGAAAGGGCTGGAGAACACCACGATGAACGACATTGCCCAGACATCGGGCAAGGGGCGGCGCACGCTCTACACCTATTTTAAGTCGAAAGACGACATCTACTACGCCGTCATCGAGACCGAGCTGGAGCGCCTCAGCGACAAGCTCGACGAGGTGGCCGCACGGAAAATCAGCCCTCAGGAGAAAGTCATCGAGCTCATCTACACCCATCTGAGCATGATCCGCGAGACGGTGGTGCGCAACGGCAACCTGCGTGCCGAGTTCTTCCGCAACATCTGGATGGTGGAGCGCGTGCGCAAGCATTTCGACCTGGCCGAGGTGGAGCTCTTCCGCAAGGTCTTCGCCGAGGGCAAGGCAGACGGAGAGTTCGACATCGAAAACGTAAACCTCGTGGCCGACATCTGCCACTATTGCATCAAGGGCCTGGAAGTGCCCTACATCTACGGGCGCATAGCCCATGGCATGCGCGAGGAAGACACCAAGCCGCAGGTGGCCAAGTTCGTCTACGGCGCATTAGGGAAGCATGGGAAGATGTAGGGGATGAAACGAAATGTCGAAAAATCGAGATGCCGAGATGTCGAAACATCGAAATCTCGATATTTCGAAATCTCGAAATAACGAAACATCGAAACAACGAAACAACGAAACAACGAAACAACGAAATAACGAAATCTCGAAGAAATGAAATTACTAGAAGGCAAGACTGCGCTCATCACGGGCGCCGCGCGCGGTATCGGAAAAGCTATCGCGCTGAAATTCGCTGAGGAAGGCTGCAACATCGCATTCACCGACCTCGCAGTGAACGAAGAGACTGAACAGGAAATCGCCGCTAAAGGCGTGAAAGCCAAGAGCTATGCCTCCAACGCCGCCGACTTCGCCCAGACCGAAGAAGTGGTGAAGCAGGTGAAAGAGGAGTTCGGCACCATCGACATCCTGGTGAACAACGCCGGCATCACCAAGGACGGACTGATGCTCCGCATGAGCGAGCAGCAGTGGGACGCCGTCATCGCCGTCAACCTGAAGTCGGCATTCAACTTCATCCATGCCTGTGTGCCAGTGATGATGCGCCAGCGTGGCGGCTCCATCATCAACATGGCCTCCGTGGTTGGTGTACACGGCAATGCCGGACAGGCCAACTACGCAGCATCGAAGGCTGGACTCATCGCGCTGGCCAAGTCCATCGGTCAGGAAATGGGTCCGAAGGGCATCCGCGCCAACGCCATCGCCCCGGGATTCATCGACACCGCCATGACTCAGGCCCTCTCAGAGGAGGTGCGCAAGGAGTGGTGCCAGAAGATACCCCTCCGCCGTGGCGGCACCGTCGATGACATCGCCAACTGCGCCGTCTTCCTCGCCAGCGACATGTCGAGCTACATCAGCGGCCAGGTCATACAGGTGGATGGCGGCATGAACATGTAGCAATCGAACCAAGCTGAAAAAGGTGCACTAGATGCACCTTTTCGTATTTTGGCGCGTATTATACACCCGCGTGAAAGTCGGCTAAATCATCGTTCAGCAGACTGAAGTTAGGAAAAAAGCAGATACTTTGCACCACTATTTATAAGAACAAGCATGATGAGTGACAACAGTTTCAATGGCCAGAAGGCCGTAACCACCATGAGGCAGGAGATGCAGGAGGTGCTCACGCAGAACATCCTGCCCTTCTGGATTTACAAGATGGAGGACGGGGAGCACGGCGGATTCTACGGACAGATGACGGGCCGCTATGAGCTGCGGCCGGAAGCCGACAAGGGAGCCATCCTCAACGCCCGCATCCTCTGGAGCTTCTCGGCAGCCAGCCGCGTGCTGGGTGTGCCCGAATACCAAGAGGCAGCCACAAGGGCGAAAGACTATTTCCTGGAACATTTCATAGACTGGGAACATGGCGGCGTCTACTGGAGCGTGGACTACCTGGGGCAGCCGAAGGACACGAAGAAGCAGTTCTACGCCCTGGGCTTCGCCCTCTACGGCCTGTCGGAGTATGCCCGTGCCACTGGCGACCGCGAGGCTTTGGACTGCGCCTTGCAGCTCTTCGACTGCATAGAGGAGCATGCCTTCGATGCAGATCACAACGGCTACATCGAAGCGGCAACGCGCGACTGGCAGCCCATCGCCGACATGCGCCTGAGCGACCTCGACCAAAACTACCCCAAGTCGCAGAACACCCACCTGCACATCATTGAACCCTACACGAACCTGCTTCGCGCCATTCGCGAGCTGCAGGCCTCACAGAGCTGTGCCTATGTGCCGGCCATCGGCTCGATGCTCCCCATCGACATTGCCGTTCCGCAGGAGACAGTCGTTCGCGTGGAAGCAGCCCTGCGAAACCTCATCGACATCTTCACAGACAAGATTCTCAACCCCGAGACCCACCACCTAGACCTGTTCTTCGACATGGACTGGACGCGCGGCGGGGGAAGGCTGGAGAGCTATGGCCACGACATCGAGTGCTCATGGCTGCTGCATGAGGCGGCACTGGTGCTGGGCGACGAGCAGGTGCTGAGGAAGGTGGAGCCCATCGTACAGATGGTGGCGCAAGCCAGCGAGAAGGGCCTGCGCCCCGACGGCTCGATGACCCACGAGGCCAACCTCGACACAGGCCATGTAGACGATGACCTTCACTGGTGGGTGCAGGCCGAGAACGTGGTGGGATGGCTGAACATCTACCAGCACTTCGGCGACGAAGAGGCTCTGAAGAAAGCCCTGCGCTGCTGGGACTACATCAAGAAGAACCTGATAGACTGGGAGCACGGCGAGTGGTACTGGAGCCGACATGCCGACGGCTCGCTCAACCAGGACGACGACCATGCCGGCTTCTGGAAGTGCCCCTACCACAACAGCCGCATGTGCCTGGAAGCGATAGAGCGGTTTTTGCAATGACCGTTAGCCAAGGTATTCCTTAGCGTATTCCACGTAGTGGGCGGCATTGTCGGTCTGTCCGGGGCGTGTAGGCTTCAGATACTTTGCGGGAACGCCTCCCCATATCTCGTGGGGAGGTATTTTTGTATTCTGCAGCACCAGTGCGCCGGCAGCCACAATGGCCCCCTCGCCCACCTCGCAGCCGTCGAGCAGCGTGGCTCCCATGCCAATGAGTGCACCGTCGCGTATGGTGCAGGCATGCACGGTGACGTTGTGGCCGATGGTCACGTCCGAGCCGATGTGCGTGGGACCCGTGTCGTGGGTCACATGTACACACGAGCCGTCCTGCACATTCGAGCGGTCGCCGATGGTAATGGGGGCCACGTCGCCCCGCACCACAGCATTAAACCAGATGGAGCACTGGTCGCCTATGGTGACATCGCCCACGATGGTGGCATTCTCGCTGAAGTAGCAGTCCTTGCCCCACTTGGGGCTCATTCCCTTGTAACTCTTGATTAAAGCCATAATTTCTTATTTTCTATGTAGTTATAAGGAGTTATGGGAGGTTATAAGGAGTTATGGGTCGTTAGTTTTTTCGCAGGGCTGTCAGAGGCAAAGCCTATCGACCTCTAACTTCCCATAACTACCCATAACTCCTTCTAACTTCTTCTCTCGGTCTGGTTACTTGTTCTTCTCGTAGTACTCTACGGCGAGCTTCACGTTCTTTTTGATGGCATCGCTGCTGTAGGTGGCACCGGTGCGGCCGTCCACCTCCTTGGTCTTGGCGTCCTTCAGGGTCATGCCGTCCCACTTGTTCTGGATGTGCTCCACGGCGGCACGCCAGTACTTTGGCGTCTCGTCGTTCTCGAGGAACTCTATCTTTTCAATCTTGTTGGCCTTGATGTAGACCTTCAGGGGCGTAGGGCCGTTGTAGCCCATGACATCCTTGCCAAGGGTTGTGGTGTTGACGATGTAGGTACCTTTCTCCTTCACCATGGTGCCGTCTTTCTTGTCGGCACTCATCAGTGCTACTGCCAGCAGGAGGCATGCGCACGGGATCATTAGTTTTTTCATCATTTCTGTAATAATTAAGTCCTCCCAGACCTCTCCTAGCCTCCCCGAAAGGGAGGGATTTTCCCTCCTTTGGGGGTTGATTAAGTGTGTGTGTGTGTTACCTTAATCCATTCCAACTTCCCCGAAGGGGAGGGATTTTCCCTCCTTAGGGGGACTAGGGGGACTTACCTTTTTATCATTTTCCAGCTTCGGCTGGCAGTCCTTGCCACATAGAGTCCGGGCTTGAGCGGGAGCTGCGTCAGCTGGCCAGTAGTGGTCACTGCCACCAGCCGCCCGTCGGCCGTAAAGATGCTGACCTCGGTGTGGCTGTTGTCGGCCGCCACTGCTGCCACCGCGTCGGGCTGTGGCGGCGCTTCCACCTCTGTCGGCTTCACCGTCATGGCTATCTCGTCGATGAGCTCGGTGGCGCCTTTCAGCCTGTTGGTGAGCAAGATGCCCGTCACGTCGTACCACTTGCCCTCCACGTTGGTCGACATGCTGACGTTCTTCAGCTGGAAGGTGTTGTAGAGGCGTATCTTCTTCTCCCCATCAATGGCCCATACAGCCACTTTCTGCTCATAGAACAGGCGTGTGGCCTTCAGGGTGATGAGATCGCCGTAGTCGTCGGGCGTCACATCGGCGACGCTGACCTCACGCGGCGCCACCGGATGCCCGCTGCTGACAGTGAAGCCCTTGTCGTGGGTCATGCTGCCTTCCGCTGCCAGATGGGGCACGTTGTCCTTCATGGTCAGTCGCCCGTAGACATTGCCGTTGAGCAAGTCGCCCTGTTTCAGCGACAGCCCGGTATTCTCGAAGACCAGCGCCCCCGTAGCGTCGCGTACGTAAGCCTGCGAGCCTTGTGCAAACACCACCAGGGCATCGTTCAGCATGAGCGTGATGGCCGTGCCGTCCTGCATGGCCTTGTATTCGGCTATGCTGTTGGCAACGGGCCGGTACTCCACCGTGACATGGCAGGTGGCAGTCAGCGCAGCGTCGCCATTGGCCACCACCGTGATGTCGGCCTCGCCCAGCGCTTTCCCGTAGAGGAGTCCGTGGTCGTCGACCGTCACGACATCCGCATTGCTGCTGCTCCAGGCCAGCGTGTAGGGGGCATAGTCGGGGAAGCGAGTCTCCGTGAGCTGGTAGCCCAGCCCGTAGCCGATGGTCTCCTCTTCGGGCAGGCTGATGCTCTTCAGCACGTTCACGTCGAGCACGTCGAAGGTCACGATGCCGTTCTTCTCCGCGATGTTGTCAAGCCCCAGCTTATTCGGCTTGTTTGCCCAGGTGAGCAGGTTGGCCGGCGACGTGCTGTTGTTCAGCGTCGTAACCTTGCGGCTGCCGGGGAAGGGGTCGCTGGCCTGTGCCGACGCCCCGTTGTTTCCTCCTGCCCGCAGCAGTTCGAAGTACATGTGCTTGGGGTTGACATTGACGTTGTTCTGCTGCCACACGTTGGTGCTGGTGGAGTCTACGCGATACACCAGCAGGCCGTGTCCAGGCAGGTATCTGTCCCACTTGTCCGTCTGCTGGCGGTTCTCCATGAGGAAGAACTCCTTCTTCACAGGAGTGTCCAGCCGGTAGCCGGTGTTCGAATAGCCGACCGATTCGAGCGTGAAGCTGCCCTCGCCGCCGATGAGCTGCGGCGTGGCGAAGCCCATGGCATAGCGCTCGTAGATGTTATAGCCCACAGGCGTGCGGCTGTTGTTCATATAGCTGCCTCCCGACATGATGCTCCACTCTCCGGGGTGGGGAGTCTCTCCGCCCGACTTCTCGTAGTCGGTGTCGTAGAGGTCCATGACGCCCAGCACATGGCTGAACTCATGGCAGATGGTGCCTATGCCGTCGATGATGTGCCAGTTGGCACTGCCAAGCAGCTCGGTGCTGCAGGCATAGCGTCCCATGTAGACGCCGTCCTTTATCACCCACCAGCTGCTGCTATTGTTGTTGTAGATATATCCTGCATGCGGCCACACCAGCCGCTCGTCGTTGCCGGTCATGTTCGACCCCAGCCCGGCGAAGATGAAGTAGACCATGTCCACCATCCCGTCGCCGTCGCCGTCATACTGGCTGTAGTCCACCAGCGAGTCGGCAGCCTCGAGTGCGCCGATGGTAATCTCCGACATGTTGTCGAAGCCCTCGGGATGATACTGGCTATAGTCCACGGTGACAGGCCCCACCACGTCGAACTGCGGCGAGAACAGCCCGTCGGAGTTGTCGTAGAAATAGTCGCGCACGCTGCCCGTGTAGCGGCCGTATTGCGAGTTGTCGTAGCCCCGGTAGTCTTCCTTGTTCACCATGTCCTCCATCATGCTGGCATAGTTGCTGCGCGAGAACACACGGTCGTTGAACTCTACGAGGATAATCAGGCCACGGAAATTGTTGTAGTTGTAGACGGGTGCCTGTGCTGCTGCGGCCCGGCGGGCCTGGCGGGCCTGTGCCCTGCGGACATATTCGGCGTCGCGCTCGCGGGCTGCCCGGGCAGTCATCTGCGGAGCCAGCCTTTTCTTCACGCCCTTCAGCCATGCCTGCTCGTCGGCCGTGCGCTGGGCGCTGTCGTGGGCCGTGCGCCCCGTAGCCACCAGCTGCCCGTCGGCTCCCTTCTGGGCGTATGCATAGAAGCCGTCGTCACGACGCACCACGGAGTAGCCGTCGTCCGTGGTGTAGAAATGCAGGTATTCGTCGCCCACCAGCCGCACGGTCAGCATGCTGCCGTCGGGCTGGGCGATGCGGGCCGTGCCCGGACGGGCAGGAACAGCCATTGCCATGCTAGTGCATAGTAGCATGGCAATGGCAAGCAGGAGCAGTCTTCTCATCAGGCGGGATTAATAAGTCACTTTGGGCTCCAGCTCCTTGGCCTGGTCGATCATCTTCTGCACCTCCTTCACTGCGGGCACGCGGCCGCAGACGTGGAACTCGGCATTGACCTCCTCCAGTTTGGGCTGCAGGTTCTCGGCCACGCGGTGGCGGAACTCCTTCACGGTGTCTACGCCAGCCTTCTCCAGCAGTTCGGCGAACTGCGGGCCAACGCCGTTGATGCGGAACAGGTCGGCATGGTTGGTCCAGCGCAGGATGAGCTTATCGCTGATGCCCGTAGCCTCGGCCAGCTCCTGGCGACCCTTCGGGGCAGCGCACTTCTCAAGCAGTTCACTCACTTTGTTGATGCCGGCGGCAACCAGCTTCTCGGCATAGACCTCGCCTACACCCTCGATGTCGATAATCTTGTAGTCCATAATCGTGCTTTTTTAGTTATTAACGTAATTGAGGCAGTCAATACTTCTTACTCCTTTTTTCACTTCATTCAATGATGCTGCAAAAATACGCATTCTTCTACAAATACAAATCAATTCGCTGAAAGTTTTTTTATTAATTAAGATTTGTTTAGACGCAAATAACACTTTGTCCAGCGTTTTATTTGTACCTTTGCACCATCAAAAGCGTTTTCTGGAAGCCATGAACCTGATTCGTTTCGCCAAGGACTGGACGCTGCCCGTGGCCATGGGGCTGGGGGCAGCGCTCTATCTGGTCTTCGCCTTTGTGCCCTGGCTCGACGGTGCTGCTGCGTTCTTCTCTCCGCTGATGGATGCCATCCTGCCCGTGTTCATGTTTCTGGTGCTCTTTGTCACGTTCTGCAAGGTCGACTTCCACCAGCTGCGCCCCGTGTGGTGGCACCTGTGGGTGCTGCTGTTCAATCTGCTGTCCGTGGCCGTCGTCATGGCCGTCATCCTCTTTTTCCACGCTCAACTCATCTTGCTAGAGGCCCTGCTCATGTGCATCATTGCGCCGTGTGCCACGGCAGCCGCCGTGGTGACGCAGAAGCTGGGCGGCAGCCTGGAGCAGACCACCACGTTCACCTTCCTGTCGAACTTCCTCACCGTGCTGCTCGTGCCCGTCTGCTTCCCCATGATTGAGAAGGGAGCCGGCATCTCGTTCTGGACGGCCTTCTGGAAGATTCTCTACCAGGTGGTCACGCTGCTGGTGCTGCCCATGCTGCTGGCCTACGTGGTGAAGCACCGCATGCACCGTCTCCACCGCCGCATTCTCTCGGTGCGCGACCTCTCGTTCTATCTCTGGGGCTGCTCGCTGATGATTGTCACGGGCACCACCGTAAAAAACATCGTCCACGCCCAGGCCCCCGTGTGGCTGCTCTTGGCCATCGCCCTGCTGGGGCTCATGCTCTGCGTGGTGCAGTTTGCCGTGGGCCGCTTCATCGGCCATTATTTCAACCATGCCCAGGAGGCCGGACAAGCCCTCGGACAGAAGAACACCGCCTTCGCCATCTGGATGGCCAACACCTACCTGAACCCCCTTTCCTCCGTAGGCCCGGGCTGCTACATACTCTGGCAGAACATCATCAACTCCGTGGAGATATGGCAGGCCGCAAAGAAGCCCACCCCCGACCCCTCCCAAAGGGAGGGGAGATCTTGCGGCTAGGACTCATGTTTTTATACTTATGGTTTTTCTACGATAGTTATACGACTGCCAATAGTAGCGCTTTAACTTCTCAGAAAGGAAGGAACGCTGAATAAGCTCATGGGCAAGAGGATGTTCGGCAGAGAAGAAATCAAGTTCTCGCTTGACGAGGCGGTTAGACAGACCTATACGACGGCCAAACTCCTCGAAATGCGCTCGGTTGATGGTGTGGGTATCGATGAAGTGCATACCCTCACGGAACAATCCCTTGTCAAGCGCAAAGATGCGGGGCTCATAGAGATGCAGACTTGTGTTTATCAGGTCGTAGGCTGGGGTTAGATGATATTCTCCGTCTCCACGGTTTATCAGCGAGAAATTCTTCAGGTGGGCATCATCATTCAAAAAAAGATAGTTGAATACAACGATACGAAAGAACTTCAATACCTCAATAGGAGCAGCCTTGGTATACTTCCAAATAAATTCTGCACATTCTTCGTAACTGAGATTGCTGTATTTGTAGTCACTACCACCATTGGCCTTGGTCAAACCTCCTAACGAAGCAAAATCTTCTTGTTGGTATTTGCCGCCATCGGGGGCAACATCGAAACGCCGGGTCAGATAGGCTGCTTCACCATCGCGAAAGAAACAGAGGGCGTTGACCGCCGTTTCGATATGATAGACCTGAGCGGCTATCTGCATACTCAGATGCTCATTGGCTGGACAGTATTTACGCTCCAACAACGAATAAGACGATGGAGCAGGCTTTAAGATGTACTGACCACGCTCTCCCTCAGAGGGCCAGACGAGCTGGCCATCAGCATTCAGCACCAGACTTGCTTTTGGCTGTACACCAGAAAGCGAAATGCGGCCTACATGACGAGCATATTCCTCTCTATCGGCACGCTCGCAGTTCGGGCTGTCAAACGGAAGAATTGGTGACACATCCATTCCGTCAAACAAGAACCTGCGGGCTGTAGGCGAATAAGTGCTAAAACCTTCGGCAAGCGTAGAAGGACAAACATTCAGTACATCCATCATTCTATAGGTTTTACGGTTACAGCACCTATCGTATCCACCTGGGCAGTGGCCAGCAGAATGCCGAAGTCATCGTTCTCGTCGATATGCAGCAACATAGACTGCGTCTGACGGTTAGCACCCTCAGAGAGCATATTAAAGAAATAGGGAAAGAGATGGGCAGAACGGTAAGGCTCTGTCCGCAAAGGCATAGCCAGACAAACTGGGACACCCATATAGCTATTACTATAGGTGAAAACGTACTGACGGTCATCGGTCTCCTGCAGGATGCCGGCCTCTACATCGCAAATAAACACCTTACACTGTCTCATAATCCAGGGTCTTTAGTTTAATGCTCATCTGCAGGCCAATGGTGTCGAGAATAGTCAACAGCGTGCTGAGTTGTGGATTGCCCTCACCCCGCTCAATCGTTACCAGCGTATTAAGTCCTACGCCTGCCAAGTCAGAAAGCGTTTGCTGGTTTACGCCAAGATGTTTCCTGCGTTCCCGGATAATCATTCCTATTTCTCTTGCGTCCATATTCACAATTTGTTGTGATTTTGCTGCAAAGATAGGAAAAAGAATTGAAACAACAAAGGAAATTCACAATAAATTGTGATATATTTATAGTCCGTTGACGAAATGGTACATGACAGCAACGTATGTAGTAGATGTCTGCGACGCTACGTGTAATAACCGTAAATGACCCGTGAATAATCCATAAATGCTTCGCCTAGATAAATCTGCGACCTATTCACGTTTTCATTCACGTATATTACACGTAGCGCCGCAGGCAATAACTCACACTTATATATATAACGGCAAAAAAACGAGCTACTCGCGCTACATTGGCACTTAATCTGATGGTTTATAAATAATTATCTGTAGCTACAAGGAATCATTTGGCGCTACTTTAGTAGCTACACAGGGGGTGCTGAAAAATACGAACGCCGTTTGAAAAAATACGAACGCCGTTTGGAAAAATACGCACGCTATTTTGAAAAATACGAACGCCGTTTGGAAAAATACGAACGCCGTTTGAAAAAATACGAACGCCGTTTGGAAAAATACGAAAGCCGTTTGGAAAAATACCTGGTGACACTCATGTAGCTACAAGAGTAGCGCCAAAATCAGCCCTGTAGCTACAGGCAACTATTTGCTATTCTGCTTGTTCAGCTCCAAAGTAGCACCTGTAGCGCGCTTTTACCGCGCGCATATTACGCACGCGCGCGCGCAGGAGCTGGATATTCAATTTGACGTGCTCCGAAAGCTTGCGCTATATCATTACTTTAACCAATGTAAAAAAACAGGGAAATAGTTGGTCATTCCAAAATAAATGTTTAACTTTGCAGCATTCTTTCTGGCTAAACGAAAACAAACGATACAGAGGGCTGAAAACAAACTAAGCATACTAACTGACATGAAACAGAAAACCGACCCTATTAGAGATTTTACAAGGCGGGCAGCCTTGATGCTGCTGCTCGCAGTGATGACCACGACGGCATGGGCACAGAACACGCTGGTGTCGCACATCGACTACTGCAAGGCCGGCGTCGGCTCCATCCACATCGCAGGATGGGTGTACGACTCCGACCCGAACACGAAGCTCTCCTGGCAGTTAGGAAAAGGGATAGAAGCTTTCGCCTTCGTCTCCACCGACCCTAATGAAGTCTATTATGGCTATTTCCCCATACCACATGACGACATGGAGTATATCGTGAGGGACGACGTGAACACCGAGTTCGGACTCCAAGGCAAACATGGCTTCAGGAACAATATCAGCCTCAACCCCTATATAGATTTGTTCCAAGGCGATGAAGGGGATATCAGCGAGCGGACTTTCTATGTGAAGATTTATGTGAGCGCCAATTTCGGCAACGGAAGTCAAAACTTCCTGAAGCACTCTCTCTCCGTGACCGTGAGAAAGAACTTTGGCTTTGGTTCAGAGGAAAATCCCTACCTCATCACCGATGCCGGCGACTGGAACTCCATTGCCGATGCCATGGCCGACGGCGATATTGGCCAGTATTTCAGCGGAAGCTACTACCAGCTGGGAAACGAGTATTTCGAGTTCGACAACACGATACCCGTCACCAAGATGTTCGGCACCGCCACCCAGCCCTTTACCGGCCATTTCAACGGCAACGGACAGACGCTGAAAGTCAATCTGAACGGCGACATGCACGTGGCACCCTTCGCCTATACCAATGGTGCAACTATCCAGAACCTCACCGTCGCCGGTACCATCAACGCCTCGCAGTATGCGGGCGGCGTCGTGGGCTATGCCTCAAACACGCTCACCCTGCAGAACTGCGTATGCAGCGCCACTATCACCAACTTCCAGAATTACGCCGGCGGACTGCTTGGCTGGTGCGATGACCTGACGCTGAAACTGGAGAACTGCCTGTTCAAGGGTGCGTTCTCGCCCGGCAGCGGTGGCAAGTACCACCCCATTGCCCTCAAGAATGCCTCGGCCACTGTCACCGCACCTGCTGCTGCTGGCCTGTTCTATGTGAACAACATGCCTCCGTCGCCAGAGCTGGACAATATCATTATCATCGGAGCTGAGGGTTTCCCTGCGAGTATGACCAAAATAGACGGGGAATGGGACGACCCCGTAATAGCTGTTGACGGTCAAACCTATTATACAGTCCATTTCGAAGGAAAAAATCTGCCTTACGAGTATTCATTCGAAAACCAAAATTTGATTATTGAAGGCTGGACGATGAAGGATTTCCTCCCTAGTGCGGGGATTTATAATAACAATGATGCCCATCATAATATCTTTTACTCTACGGTGAGTGTAAGAGTAACAGAACCACATTTTTCTGACTATCATTACTTAATATCTCCAGAGTTTAATGGCCATTCGCCCATGTCGGTATCATTCGATTATCATCGTGATGCTGGTGTTAATAACCTAACCCATACAACATTCCAAGTAGGCTATTCCACCACAACAACTGATATTGAAGCTTTTGCATGGGACGATCCAATTACAGAGAATTCATATCAGTGGAAATCTTGCGAAAAAGACTTCCCTAAATGGACTAAATTCATCGCCATAAAAATTCATCCCAAAGTTTGTGGCCTGTGGTTAGACAATTTTTCCTTTAGGGCTTGCAACTATCCATCACCAACCCATCTCAGTGCAATTGATATTACTGAACATACAGCGTCTCCGTCATGGGAAGCTCCAGCGGCTGACCATATAATTACGGGCTACTCTTATCAAAGCAGAAAGATCGGTGATGAGGACTGGTCAGATGAAATCCAAATACCTGCTACTTCAACATCTGCAACACTCAATAATCTCACAGCCAACACGGACTATGAGTTCCGTGTGAAAGCCCTTTACGGTGAGGATGGTGAAAGCATATATATGACTACTCGGTTCACCACTGCCAAGGTGCTGCCCTATGAGTGGGGGTTCGAGAACGGCATGGACCGCTGGAGCATGGTAAATAATGCCCAAGATGAATTTGAACAGTTTACGAAAATTTGCGGTGATGCTAAATATAGCGGAGCGAATGGATTTATGTTTAAAAGTTATGTTTATGCCCCTCAATACCTTATTTCTCCCCGATTTGCCGGTACTACTGAACTGAAAGTCTCTTTTTACTATAAGGATCGCAGACCCGACTCTGGTTTCTGGGAGACCTTCCAAGTAGGTTACTCTGTTACGACCAGTGACATCGATGCCTTTATTTGGAGCGAAGACATTTACGCCACAGGCATCCCATGGACGAAGGCTGAACACACTTTCCCAGTAGGCACCAAATTCATTGCCATCAAATACGTTTCCTCTTATACAAACGGTCTGTATTTAGATGATTTCTCTTTCGAGGAGATGTCTAACTTTAAGGAACCAGCCAACCTCACCGTGAGCGAATTGACAAACCATAGTGTTACGTTAGCTTGGACAGCTTCCGATGGAGCTACGGGCTATGCCTACCAGTACAAAAAGCTTACTGATGATGTTTGGTCAGCCGAAGCCACGACAGCCGCCGCTTCCGTCACCATTAGCGGCCTGGATGCCAACACGAACTACGATTTCCGGGTGAAAGCGCTTTACACAGGAAGCAACGCCAGCAATTATGCGACTGTCAGATTCTTCACCGAAGGCGCTGCCGTGACCTCCCTGCCTTACTTGGAAGGTTTCGAAAACGGCATGGGTGGCTGGCGCATATCTGGCCTTAATTCGGAAATATACAGCCAGAGCTCAGATAACATACACAATGGTAACTATAGCTTCGAACTTTATCAACACGAAGCACTGATATCCCCTCAGTTGGATGTCAGTACTCCCATGTCGGTATCTTTCTATTACAAGCATTTCTACGGAACCTATTCCGATGGTATGAATCAAGGCACAAGCGAATTTCCCGCTAGGTTCCAAATGGGCTACTCCTCAACAACCAAAGACCTCTATGCTTTTGCATGGGGCGAGTTAATAGGTACCAGCGCAGAGTGGAAAAAGATCTCAGGTTTCTGTCCAGAGGGCACCAAGTATGTTGCCGTCCGATGGGCAGACGGTTATTCGATATTATTGGATGACTTCACTTTCACCGTTGGTACTCCTCCTTCCGTGCCCCACAATATCGCCGTAACCAATATCACTGCCTTTAGTGCTGACCTCAGCTGGGAGGGGGACAGCGAAAGGTATGAGTTCCGTTTTAGACAGAAGCCTCTGTTCTTCGAAAACTTCGAGAGCGGCCTTGGCCAGTGGAAGGTTGTCCGTAACGGGCAGGGTACGGACAACACAGACTGGAGCCAATGGAATCTTGCTGAAGGCACCGAAAACTGGGCAACTGGTCATAGTGGTACCTATGTGGCGCTGTCAGTCGGCTTTGACTACGAAACCGATATAGTCTATGCTGTTGACAACTGGCTTATCTCGCCACAGGTGACCTTAGATGGCACTTTGAGTTTCTGGGTACATGACAGCGGCAACTCCCATGAGCCGTTTGATGTGTATGTCTCTACCACGTCAGATGAGGTCAGCTCCTTTACAAAGATTGGTTCTGGCGTTTCCACTGACAGGTGGACAGCGTTTACCTTTGACCTGAGCAGTTACAACGGCGTGCCGGGCTATTTCGCCATCCGCCATCAGAGCGAAGGCAATCCCTTCTTTGCCGTTGATGACGTCGGCATCTCTAAGGGTGACTTGGCGTGGATAACAGGAACTACGAGAAACAACGTTGGATTTCAATTGTCAGGTCTTTCACCAGAGACTGAATACGAGTTCCAGGTGCGGTCAAGAATATACAACACTTTATTTGCCTGGTCAGACGTGGTCACCTTCACCACCAATCGCATTATACCTATAGACGATGACGAAGACAACAATGCGGTCATTGACGCCATGGCTGCCGTAACAAACGGTACTTTCGATGTGATGCTGGTACGCCGCATGCTCTACAAGGACGGCACATGGAACACGCTGTGCCTGCCCTTCGGCGTGGTCAACCTCAGCAGCACGCCGCTCGAAGGTGCCACGGTGAAGACGCTGGGCAGCACCGACCTCAGCGACGACGGCACGCTGACGCTGAACTTCACGGACGCCACGGGTATCGAGGCCGGTAAGCCCTACATCTTGAAGTGGGATTTGCCCAAGCCCGACCTCGTCATCCACTCGGCCACGGAATGGAATACTTTCGCACAGAACGTGAACAACGGCACGGAATCCTACGAGGGTAAGCTCGTGCAGCTGGGCACCGACATCAGCATCTCGACGATGGCGGGCACGGCGGAGCACCCGTTCCGTGGCATCTTCGACGGCGCAGGCTACACGCTCAACCTCAGCATCAGCGGTGCTGACTACGCCGCGCCGTTCCGCTACATCAACGGTGCCACCATCTGCAACGTGAAGGTCACGGGCTCCGTGAATGGCGGACAGTACAGTGCCGGCATCGTGGGCGCGGCGCTTGGCGGCACGAACAGCATCAGCAACTGCTGGATGGCAGCATCGGTGAGCAGCTCGTCGAATATCGGCGGCATCCTGGGGCATGGCACCTCATCGGCCACCACCATCTCCAACTGCTTCCTGGACGGCAGCCTCAATGCCTCCTACATCGGTGTCCTCTATGGCGGAGGCTCCAATGGCGGCACACATGCCGTCGAGAACTGCTGGATCAGAGGCACCTACCCCACCATACTCTTTGATGGAGGCATCGACCTGGTATTGGCAGACGGCGGCACGGTCAGCGTCATCAACTGCCGCCAGAATATCGGCGGAAACGCGCAGGGAACCCCCGAAGGAACCATTGTTGTTGTAGGAGAAGGCAGCAGTGACACCTACTATGCCGAGTTCCTCGGCCGTCAGTGGACGCTAAATGACAACGGGAATCTAGCCCTGAAGCATACCACCGACGCGACGAACATCACAAGTCCCGTCTTCGAACACGTGCGTGTCAGCAACACCATCACGCCCGCCGAGACCGACCATGTGAACTTCATCGGCATCACCTCGCCAGCCACCTTGGCCGCCAATGACAACAGCCTGCTCTACCTCGACACCGACAACACGCTCCACCATCCCGATGCCGACATGACACTGAACGCCTGCCGAGGCTACTTCCAGCTGAACAATCCGAGCGCCAACGTCAACGCCATCGTGCTGAACTTCGGCGACGTCGAGATACTGCTGGGCGACGTGAATAACGACAACAAGGTGACGCCCGCCGACGCCATCATGATCCTCTACCACTACTTCGGCGTCAAGCAGAACGGCTTCAACCCCGACGCCGCCGACCTGAACGGCGACAAGCAGGTCACCCCCGCCGACGCCATCGAGACCCTCTACAAGTACTTCGGTGCCTCTGCGGGAGCACGGTCGTCCAAGCCCGCCAATAGCCGCGACCCTGAGTAAAAGGAGTGAACAGAAACGAATTGGCACTAATGAGGGATAATTTCCAACCGCACCTGTAGGTTTATTTTCCCACAATTAGTGCCAATTTGTTTCCAAAAAAATTTTCGGGGCATTTACGTTATATTTACGTCCCATTCACGTTGCGCCGCAGGCAAGACTGGAAAGGAATCTGAATAATGTGAATAATTTACTCACAAATTTATAATAATTATCATTCTTATTCGTGGAAAGAATTATTCTGATTATTCACATTCGTTTCAATAATATCATCCCACGAATTCTTCCCCAACATAGTGCGAATTTGTTCCCGTTTATTTTGTTCCGTCTGATTTTTTTTGTACTTTTGCAAGCAGATTGCGACAACAACCTTTTATGATATAAAACCGAAAACGATATGAAACAGGAAACCAACACTTTCAGTAGGAGCGCGGTCGTCCTCGCCCGCCTCGTTACCCGTCTTTCACCCGCACTCCGCAGGGCAGCCCTCTTGCTGCTGCTCGCAGTGATGACTTCAGTGACGGTAATGGCGGACATACTACCGCCGGTGTGTGAAATCGAAGTGTTCAAGGCGGGCGCCGGACACATCTTCGTCCAGGGATGGGCATACGACCCGTACAAGAAAGACTGGAAGTTAGACATCGGCATCGTCGTCTCCCGAAGCCAAGACGTGAACGACTACCCTGCATTTTGGGGCGTGGAAGACGTGGAAAGACCCGACATCAACGAAAGTGAAGGTCTCACCGGCATACATGGTTTCAAGCAGATGATAGAGATTATTGACAATGACATCACCACACCCCATGACTACTATGTCAGGATCAGGGCCGTCACCTCAGACAATCTGGAGTACACGTTATTCGAATCCTCCATCAACGTCTATCCTTTCTTAGGTCAGGGAACGGAAATGTCGCCCATCACCATCCGCCATAAGGATGACTGGAACAAGATGATTGACCTGATGGCGGATGACGATATGGGTCCCTATTACGCTGACAAGTACTACATGCTGGACGATGACTTCAACAACACGAGCACTCCCGTCAACCGGATGTTCGGCACGGCCACCCGGCCCTTCGCCGGCACGTTCAACGGCAACGGAAAGACCCTCAACGTCAATCTGAGCGGCACCGAGCGCGTGGCACCCTTCGCCTATACCGACGGCGTCACCATCCAGAACCTCACCGTCGCCGGCACCATCAACGCCACACAGTCTGCCGGTGGCATCGTGGGCTATGCCGCAAACACGCTCACCCTCGAGAGCTGCGCCTGTGGTGCCACCATCAGCGGTTTCAGCCAATTCGCCGGCGGACTCCTGGGCTGGTGCGACGACCTCACGCTTACCATGGGTGACTGCCTCTTCAAGGGGGCGTTCAGCCCTGCTGACGGCGGCAAGTACCACCTCTTTGCCTGCAAAAATGCCTCCAAGACCGTCACCATGTCTCTCGCCAATAGTCTTTATTACCTGAATACTGCAACATCGTCAGAAGGTCTGGGTAAAAACTGCATCACCGAAACAGAGGGCACCCCAGTGAGTACAACCCCCGTAGATGGTGTATGGAACGAACGCTTTGTGGCTGCCGACGGCCAGCCCTACTACAGAACTCACTACAATGGCTCAGAAGAGGATCCCCACCTCATCTATGATGCCGACCAATGGAACAATTTGGCCGATGCCATTGCCGACGATCGCTTCAGCCAGTATTTCAGCGACCGCTGCTACCGGCTGGCCGACAATTTCGACAACACGACCGCCGTCACCACGATGTTCGGTACAGCCACCCATCCCTTCACCGGCACCTTCGACGGCAACGGACAGACACTCAACGTCAATCTGAGCGGCACCGAGCACGTGGCACCCTTCGCCTACACCGACGGAGCTTCCATCCAGAACCTCACGGTTGCCGGCACCATCAACGCCACACAGTCTGCGGGCGGTATCGTGGGCTATGCCGCAAACACGCTCACCCTCAAGAGCTGCGCCTGTGGTGCCACCATCAGCGGCTTCAGCCAATTCGCTGGCGGACTCCTCGGCTGGTGCGACAACCTCACGCTCACCATGAGCAATTGCCTGTTCAAGGGCGTGTTCTCGCCTGCTGATGGAGGCAAGTACCAGCTCATTGCCTGCAAAAATGCCTCCAAAAAAGTTACCATGACTCCCGCCTTTAATCTTTACTACATAAAAACTTTGGCTCCGTCAGAAAGAATGGACGACAACTGCATCATTGGAGCAGAGGGCATCCCGGTGAGTGAAACCCTCGAAGCTGACGAGTGGGACGACCCCATTTTGGCTGCCGACGGCATCACCTACTATGGAGTTCACTATGATGGGAAATACCTGCCTTACGATTACGGTTTCGAGACTCCATTAGACGAAGATGGATGGATGATGGCGGATTGTATTGATCTTACGGGATTACGGGAAATTAATCATAGTGGTAATTATAGTTTCTTTTTCCTTTGGACTTCATATCCAAGTGAACAACACTACCAATATTTGATATCTCCTAAACTTGACAATCGTTCAGGCATAAAGATGACGTTTTACTATAATATTCATAGACTTACTGCTGGATGTGCCACATTCCAAGTGGGTTATTCTACCACAACCCCTGACATTGACGCTTTCAATTGGGACAACGGGACAACCACCAGTATCAAACAATGGCTTCTCTATGAGGGGAGCTTTCCTAAGGGAACGAAATATATTGCTGTCAAATGGCATCCCAACAAATATGGTTATCTGTATTTAGACGATTTCAGCTTCACAGCATGCAACACTCCTTCCCCAACACAACTCTGTGTAGGTGATGATATCACTGAAAATACGGCATCGCTAACTTGGGAGGCTCCCTTTGCGAACAATACCATTACAGGCTATACCTACCAATACAAGAAAGCCAGTGATACGGACTGGTCAGCCGAAACCACCGTGGATGCCACTTCTGTCACCCTGACGGGACTCACCGCCAACACCGACTACCAGTTCCGTGTGAAAGCCCTTTATGGTGAGGATGAGAGTGTCTATGTGCCCGTCAACTTCACCACCGCTATGGAATTGCCCTACGATTACGGCTTCGAGAACGGCATGAACCGCTGGAGCAGGATGGACGACGCATGGGGATATACGGGCATCAGCGAGAAAGCCAAACATGAAGGTGAGAAAGGTTACTTCTTCAATTCTTATATTACTTCCCCCCAATACCTGATTTCCCCCCGTTTTGCGGGAACCCAACCTTTGACCGTATCGTTCTATTACAAGGATAGTGAACCGGACAGCGGTTTCTGGGAAACCTTTTATGTGGGTTATTCCACCACGACCAGCGACCCCGATGCCTTCAAATGGGGCGATGCGATTTACGCCACCAACATCCCATGGACAGGATACGAACAGACTTTCCCTGCAGGCACCAGGTTTATCGCTGTCAAATACACTTCTTCTTACACGGTTGGCTTATACATAGATGACTTTTCCGTCGCAGCGTATTCCACATTCCCCAAACCGACAGACATCACAGTCAGCAACCTGACCGACAGCGGGGCCAAACTTTCGTGGACGGCTCCCGATGGAAACGTCACGGGCTTTGCTTACCAGTATCGAAAGGCTACGGATGAGGAATGGTCGGCCGAGACGACGGTACAGACCACGACCGTCACCCTGAGCAACCTGGAAGAGAACATGACCTACAATTTCCGTGTCAAGGCACTCGGAAGCGGAGGCATTGCCAGCAATTACGCCATAGGCAGTTTCCACACCGATGGCAGTGTGGTAAACCTGCCCTATATCGATAGCTTCGAGAACGGCATGGGCGGCTGGCGTATGAAAGACTGCCACCAGAGTACAGAAATAAATACAATCTACGCCCAAAGTGGCGAACACAGCTTCTATTTCCACAGTACCTCTAATCACCAATATCTCATTTCTCCTCACTTTGCAGGCGGAACGCCCATGAAGGTGTCGTTCTATTATAGGAATGTTAATCCCGATTATCCTGCGAAATTTTTTGTGGGCTATGCCTCCAGCAAAACAAATCCCATCATTGTGAAGAACACAATGGAAGCCATTGACGGCGAGTGGACGCTGTATGAAGCTTTCTTCCCTGCTGAAGCACAATATGTCGTTATCGGCTGTCTCGCAGAAGGCTATATGCTCCATTTGGATGACTTCAGCTTCACACCGATACCGGAGATAGACCTCGCCGACCAAACCGACAACAGTCAGACCATCATCGACAACAAGGACGAAGAAGCCTTAGTGACCCTTCAAGGCCGCACCCTCCACCTCAACAGCCAGTGGCAAACGCTGTGTCTGCCCTTCGATGTCAGTAGCTTTTTGTTTACTCCGCTGGCAGGAGCTACGGTGAAGACACTGGGCAGCACCTCGTTCTCTAATGGCACGCTGACCCTGAACTTTGAGGATGCCACCAGCATTGAGGCGGGCAAGCCGTACATCGTGAATTGGGCCGATGCCGCCTACCTCACCATCAACTCGACGGAAGACTGGGATGCCTTCGCCGAGAGCGTGAACCGCGGCAAGTCGTATGCCGGCAAGACCGTGATGTTAAGAACTCCCATTACTATTTCGACGATGGTGGGCACAGCTGAGCATCCCTTCGACGGCATCTTCGAAGGCGACAACAAGAGGTTGGACATCAACATCAGCAACGGCGGCAACGGAGCGGCTCCCTTCCGCTACATCAAAGACGCCACCATCAAGAATGTTAGAACCATAGGCAGCGTCAGCGGTGGCAACTACAGTGCTGGTCTGGTGGGCTTCGCTTCGGGCACCAACACCATTTGCAATTGTATGGTGGAGACGGATGTCGATGTGAGCACCTACGGAGGTGAGTATGTGGGCGGCATCTTGGGCAATGGCACCTCATCGACCACCACCATCCGCGACTGCATGTATAACGGCGACCTCCATGGCCTCAACTTCGGCATGCTTTACGGCTGGGGTGAGGCTGGCGGCACACACACCATTAAGAACTGTATGTCGTATGCGTATTGCTTTCTCCAGGATGGTTCTGCCGCCGACCTGATGCTGGTGGCTCCAGGCGGCACCTGCAACGTCATCAATTGTTACAAGTATAATGACTATGGTACGCAGGGCACTTATTGGTTCACCTTTGGCAGTGATGAAAGTGTGTTAGCAGAAAGACTCGGTGACCAGTGGACAATCAACAGCAACGACGGCACATTGGCCATCCATAAAACAGAAGTCACTACCGTCGCCTACACAAACAGCGTCAACCCCGCGTTCTTAGGTGTCACCGTCAGCGATGCCACTGTGAATGTAGGGACGGACTATGCCGACTTCCTGGGCAGCTGCTCGCCCTTTGCCTCCACGGAGGGGCTGCTCTTCGACGAATACAACCCGAATAACGGCGCCTGCCGCGGCGCCCTCCGCCTTGCCAACCTTAACGACGCCGCCTTCGACGGCTGGTACACCGATGCCGAGCTGACCACGCCCGTCACCACCATCCCCTTCGCCGCCGACGGCACGGTGACGCTCTACACGAAGGCGACCAAACCGCTGGTGAAGGGCGACGTGAACGGCGACGGCAAGGTGACGCCCGCCGACGCCATCATGATCCTCTACCACTACTTCGGTGTCGTTCAGAACGACTTCAACAAGTCCGCCGCCGACCTGAACGGCGACAGCCACATCACGCCTGCCGACGCCATCGAGGCGCTGTACAAGTACTTCGGGAGCAGCAGCAACAATGCGCGCAGGGCACGCCCCACAACAACTGATGAGCCAATGATGGTAGAATAGGGATTAGGAAACGGCATGTTTCCTAATTCCTATTCACTTCGCTGAAGGAGCTGGAGCATGATGGCGGCGGCATTGTCGGAGGCACTGCCGTTGCCCAGCCGCTGAAACACCTCTTCGTAGCCCTGCAGCATCTGCTGGCGGCGGGGACTGTCGGGGGGCAGGCCTTCACCGCACGCTGACCTCCAGGCGAAAGCCGACTTGTCAATGGCTGCACTGCGGGCTGTTGAATTCGATTTTGAGATGTCGCAATATTACGAACGTAAACTGGGAAACAGGAAAGACGATAAAGATGTACAGAGAAAGGCCCTGAATGCTGTCAAGTTTAAGCTCATCAGGCAGATGTTCTCCGTTGCCAAGCAGCACAGGAACTTTGCCGTGATGCGACAGAAGCAGGCACAGGCAGAGACACATAGCACTGAGGAGCGGGTGAACTAACGCAGGGGTGCCTCCTGCCACTGTAGGCCTCGCTCATCAGGTGGATGCGGTTCACTAATTAGAAATCAAGAATAGCACTTTTTATTAAAAGAACAAGACCGCGTCATTTTGTAACGAAAACGGAAATATATTGTCATTCGTTACAGCAAAAACTGTTGTCTCAAGCCTCAAAATGAAGAAAATGAGACCCGTTAACTTAAGTGCCTAATTCTTGGTTTTGTCTTAGAAATCAAGGGGAGGGGTAGGGGTGGGGTCTCTAACTTCCTTCAGCGAGTTTAACATCGTCTGTGTACTCTCAGTGGAAATAGTTACAGACCCCACCCCTGCCCCTCCCCTTGAAGGGAGGGGAGTGGCTACCGCCGGAGAAGAATTCCTGTGCCAACTGCTATATTATTGCCTGAAAAATACGAACGCCGTTTGAAAAAATACCAGGCGACACTCATGTAGCTACAAGAGTAGCGACAAAATCAGCCCTGTAGCTACAGGCAACTATTTGCTATTCTGCTTGTTCAGCCCCAAAGTAGCACCTGTAGCGCGCTTTTTCGCGCGCATATTACGCACGCGCGAGAAGGAGCTGGATATTCAATTTGACGTGCTCCGAAAGCTTGCGCTATATCATTACTTTAACCAATGTAAAAAAAACAGGGAAATAGTTGGTCATTCCAAAATAAATGTTTAACTTTGCAGCATTCTTTCTGGCTAAACGAAAACAAACGATACAGAGGGCTGAAAACAAACTAGGCATACTAACTGACATGAAAAAGAAAACCGACCCTATTAGAGATTTTACAAGGCGGGCAGCCTTGATGCTGCTGCTCGCAGTGATGACCACGACGGCATGGGCACAGAACACGCTGGTGTCGCACATCGACTACTGCAAGGCAGGTGTCGGCACCATCCACATCGCAGGATGGGTGTACGACTCCGACAAGAACACGAAGCTCTCCTGGCAGTTAGGAAAAGGGATAGAAGCTTTCGCCTTCGTCTCCACCGACCCCAATGAAGTCTATGACGGCTATTTGCCAATACCAAACGAGACAGAGTATCTCGAGAGGGAAGATGTGAACAGCACATTCGGCCTCACTGGTCTTCATGGCTTCAAGGCAATGGTCCCTTTAATGCCCCATTATTTCCAGACTGATGAAGGGGAACTTAGCGAGAGAACCTTCTATGTGAAGATTTATGCGAAGATCAATCCCGGAACAGGATACCAATACATCGTGTTGCACAGCACAGCCGTGACCGTAAGAAAGATCCTTGGCGAAGGCTTAGAGGATTATCCCTACCTGATTTACGATGCTGACGACTGGAACTCCATTGCCGATGTCTTGGCTGACAATGACATTGGCCCGTTTTTCAGCAACGGCTACTACCAGCTGGTGAAAGAAGAGAATGAGTACTTCGACATCTTATACGACAACACTAACGCTGTCACCAAGATGTTCGGCACGGCCACCTGCCCCTTCACTGGCCACTTCGATGGCAACGGGCAGACACTCAACGTCGCTCTGGGCGGCACAATGTACGTAGCGCCCTTCGCCTACACCAACGGTGCCGTCATCCAGAATCTCACCGTCGCAGGCATTGTCAGCGCCTCGCAGTATGCGGGCGGCATCGTGGGATACTCCGCTGGCACACTCAACCTGCAGAACTGCGTCTGCAGTGCCACTATCAGCAACTTCCAGAACTATGCCGGCGGCATCTTGGGCTGGTGCGACGACTTGACGCTGAACATGCTGAACTGCCTGTTCAAGGGCTCATTCTCGCCGAGTAGCGGTGGTAAGTACCACCCCATAGCCCTCAAGGATGCCTCGGCCACCGTCACAACACCTTTTACTGCTTTCATTTACTATCTGAACACTATTGCCCCGTCGGAAGAGCTGGATGGCAATATTGTCATGGGAGCAAAGGGATTCCCTGTGAATGCCACCGAGGAGGAAGGCGTTTGGGACAATCCCGTCGTGGCCGCTGACGGTGTCACCTACTTTGGAGTTCATTTCAACGGGAAACAACTCCCTTACTCCTACGGATTTGAGACATCGTTAAACGAGGATGGATGGATGAGGGTGGATTGCATTGATGCTTCAAATATTTATCATTTTACACCAAGAAGTGGCTTAAAATCATTTGAATTTCACTATCATTGGACACATGCCGCCCCTCAGTATCTGATATCTCCACAATTTGACGAACTATCATCCATTTTGGTGTCGTTCTACTATTCGATTGATAATAATACCGGCCTCACAAAACATCCTGCAGCATTCCAAGTAGGCTACTCCACCACTAACCCTGAAATTGACGCTTTCACTTGGGTTGATAGAATCGATATTAAAGCAGATTTAAAGGGGTATAAACTTTACGAAAGATTATTCCCAATAGGAACGAAATACATCGCAATCAAATTTCTACCACTTGCCGCCAGTCATGTGTATTTAGACGATTTCAGCTTCACGGTTAGCGATAACCCTCCTCCAATGTATCTTAATATTGACAAAACAACTGAATATACAGCATCGGTAACATGGGAGTCGCCCCAAACTGACAAAACGATTACGGGCTATGGCTACCAATACAAAAAAGCCAGTGAAACTGAATGGTCGGCTGAGACTACAGTGACCACCAATTCTGCCACTATCACTGGTCTCTCATCCAACACTTACTATGACTTCCGCGTGAAAGCCCTTTATGAAGACGAAGAAGAAAGCATCTATAGGCCCATAAGCTTCACTACAGAAGACGCCCCTTCCCCAAGGCATCTAAGTGCTGACATGATTACTGAATATACAGTGTCACTAACATGGGAGGCGCCTCAAACTGACAATACGGTTATGGGCTATACCTACCAATACAAGAAAGCCAGTGAGGCTGAGTGGTCGGCTGAGGCTACAGTGACCACCACTTCTGTCACCATTACCGGGCTCACAGCCAACACTGACTACAACTTCCGCGTGAAAGCCCTTTACGGCGAAAAAGAAAGCATCTATCAGCCCATAAGCTTCACTACGACCCTAGAGCTGCCTTACGCATTCGGCTTTGAAAACGGCATGGAACGCTGGAGCATGGTTGACTGCGACTATGACGGAACAGCGGACATCAACTATACTCTTTATACTGGAATCAGGAGCTTTGCGAAGCACTATGGCGAAGTAGGCTTCCAATTTAGTTGCAATAGGACCAATCCCAATCCCCAATATATCGTTTCACCCAGGTTTTCAGGAACTGTCTCCCTGTTTGTGCAGTTCTACTACAAAGACAGTAACCCGTCCAGCGGCCGCACGGAAACGTATTGCGTGGGCTACTCCACCACGACCAGCGACATCAGCGCTTTCAAATGGCTGAACGAGACTACGGTCAAAAACCAGCCTTGGAGGATGTTCCAAGGCATATTCCCCGCTAGCACCAAATATGTTGCAGTGAAATACACTTCCCCCGACGGAAACGGTCTGTTCATTGACGACTTCTACGTGGACGAGTATTCCGAATTTCCGAAACCCGGAAACATCGATTTGGGCAGCCTGACCGACACGGAGGCTACGCTGACGTGGACGGCTCCCGAGGCAAACGTCGCGGGCTATGCCTACCAGTACCGGAAGACAACTGATGACACCTGGTCGGCCGAAACGACGACCAGCGCCACCACCGCCACCTTAAGCGGTCTGACAGAAAACACGGACTATCAATTCCGCGTCAAGGCCATCAGTGAGGATAACACGGCCAGCAACTACGTTATCTACAACTTCACTACTGAAGGCGGCGTGGTGAGCCTGCCCTATACCGACGGTTTCGAGAACGGCATGGGCGGCTGGCGCTTATCCAACGGCGACCCGTCTTCAGGAATCTTGGCCACGTCTTCGCCACACGGAGACAGGTACAGCTTCTATTTTCACAGATCAGATAGAAATCAATATCTGATATCTCCACGCTTTCCCAGCGGCACACCAATTATGATGACGTTCTATTGCAGGAATTACGATAATAGACCCGACTGGTTCTCCTATTTCAAGGTGGGGTATGAGATTGTTGATTTGCCTCATGCAATCTTACTGCCTGGGAATTGGATAAAAGTCAGCGGGGCAGAGTGGACGAAGTTCGTTGCATTCCTTCCAGCTGGAACGGAACGGGCCGTTATCTGCTATACTAATGATGTCGACTTATTATACCTGGATGACTTCAGCTTTACGGCAGTCCCGCAAATCGACCTTGCCGACAATGCCGACAACGGCACGGTAATTAGTGACTACAATGGAGAAATAGTATATGCCACCCTTCAAGGGCGCACCCTCTACCGCAACGGCGAGTGGAACACGCTGACCCTGCCGTTTAACGTCAGCAACTTCATGGATACGCCGCTAGCGGGGGCCACGGTGAAGACACTGAACGATGCGACGTTCGACAACGGCACGCTGACGCTGAGCTTTAGCGACGACCTCACCGCCATGGATGCCGGCAAGCCGTATATCGTGAAATGGGCTGATGCCGCTTATCTCACCATCTCATCCGAGGAAGACTGGAACGACTTTGCCGCTAGCGTGGAAGACGGCAACACGTATGCCGGGAAGACCGTGAAGTTGGGAGCCGACATCAGCACCTCGACAATGGTGGGAACGGCAGAACATCCTTTCGGCGGCATCTTCGATGGTGCCGGTAAGACCATCACCTTCAACATCAGCAACGGCGGGGAAGGCGCGGCTCCCTTCCACTACATCAACGGTGCCACCATCAGGAACCTAACGACAACAGGCCAAGTGACCGGCGGCAACTATAGCGCGGGCCTGGTGGGCTTCGCCTCGGGCGGCACCAACATCATCCACAACTGTCTGGTGGAGACGGATATCAATGTCAGCGACGGTGGCTATCGTTACGTTGGCGGCATCTTGGGCAACGGCACTTCGTCGACCACCACCATCCGTGACTGCATATCTAACGGCTGCATCTATGGCCACGACGTGGGCATGATTTACGGCTGGGGTGATGCCGGCGGCACGCACACCATCGAAAACTGCTTGCATTCCGGCTTATGCTACGGCCGTGGTAGTGACGAAAACTACGTCATCGACCTGATGCTGGTGGCTGAGGGCTGCACCTGCAACGTCATCAACTGCTATAAGAATCAGAATTCCGGTACGCAGGGCACATACGTGCCCCCCACGAACGATGGAACCCAGCTGGCTGAGGCTCTCGGCGACCAATGGTCGGTGGACAGCGACAAGGATCTGGTAATAAAGTGGAAGGTAACAACCGCCAGCTATACGGACATCGTCAATCCAGTATTCAAAGGGGTCACCATCAGCAACGCTACGGCGAATGTAGAGACCGACTATGCAGACTTCATTGGCACCAGCTCGCCCTTCACCTCCACGGAGGGGCTGCTCTTCGACGAACACAACCCGAATAACGGCGCCTGCCATGTCGCCCTCCGCCTTGCAAACCTTGCCGGTGACGACTTCAATGGCTGGTACACCGATGCCGCGATGACCACGCCCGTCACCACGATTCCCATTGCCGACGACGGCACCGTGACGCTCTACGCCAAGGGTACCAACCCGCTGGTAAAGGGCGACGTGAACGGCGACGGCAAGGTGACGCCTGCCGATGCCATCATGATCCTCTACCACTACTTCGGCGTGAGCCAGCAGAACTTCAGTAAAAAGGCTGCCGACCTGAACAACGACAAAAACATAACGCCTGCCGACGCCATCGAGGCACTGTACAAGTACTTCGGGAGCAGCAGCAACAATGCGCGTATGGCAAAACCCACGACAATTGATGAACCAATGATGGTAGAATAGGAATTAGGAAACATTGCGTTTCCTAATTCCTATTCGTTTCGCTGAAGGAGCTGGAGCATGATGGCGGCGGCATTGTCGGAGGCACTGCCGTTGCCCAGCCGCTGAAACACCTCTTCGTAGCCCTGCAGCATCTGCTGGCGGCGGGGAC